>Ga0163210_1001169_pt1 | contig 11366 bp, 10 predicted proteins | sample Kivu_220m_FD_113536 | JGI IMG/M metagenome (GOLD analysis project Ga0163210, IMG submission 113536) | Freshwater microbial communities from Lake Kivu, Western Province, Rwanda to study Microbial Dark Matter (Phase II) - Kivu_220m | ecosystem: Environmental > Aquatic > Freshwater > Lake ... | reverse complement strand
GTGCATTGACAGCGGGACGCCCGACACCACGGGCCTGGGGCTGCCGGAACTGGACCTTGCAGGCCATCCGCGAATCGCCAACGGACGGGTCGACATGGGGGGGTACGAGTATGCTGCCTCTGGCGACGTAGTGGGATCGGAGACGCGGGTGACTCACCCGCTTGCGGCTCGCACTGCTCCCAATCCGGGCAACCGCAGTACTACCATTGCGTATGACCTGCCCGTGGCGGCAACCGTGACGCTGCGCGTGCTTGATATGGGAGGACGCCAGGTGCGGATGCTGCTAGACCACGTCGAGCAGGATGCGCGCCAACACCGAGTACCCTGGGACGGACGCGGGGACACGGGTGAGCAGGTGCCATCGGGGACGTACGTCTACGTCCTGATGGTCGGCGCGGAACGAGTTTCGGGGACCTTGACAGTGGTGAGGTGATAAGGTCCGGAAGCCGCCAGACTTCCTGGCTGTTGTCCGTCCCGAGGATTCCATCCGGGGGGCACCGGCTCCACTTGCGGTTCCGGGGGCCCTTGGACGTGCGTGCCACGTGCGCCACCGGGGGCAAGTGCAGCAAGTTGCCGTGGTGAGAAGACAGAGCACGGTCCTTCGTGGTCCGCGCGGTTGACGAAGGCCCTGGCTGAGAGATCGGCTGGGCGTACTCCGCGAAAGCTCCATCCCGACGCGGCGCGGACCGACTCGTGGTGCGTCGAGGCTGGCGTCCAACGTCGGGCGCAGACGGTGGTGGAGGTCGACTGCCGCTGTGTTGCCTCGGCATCGGCTTCGGATCGTCGTGCGGGTGTCAGCTCAGGCCACGAGTTGATAGTCGTGATGAATGCCGCCAAGAACGGGAAGAGCTGCGGGCCTTCCAGTCCCCCGGCGGCGGCGGCCTCAGTTCCGGGTAGGGCTCCGGGATCCCATGAATAGCCTGCGAGGGCCGGGCGCCCATGTAGTAGCGGGCGTACTCACACATGGCCCGACCGACGCTATCGACGTTGAGGTCTCGCAGCAGCAGATCCCGAGGCCGGTGACGCGCGCCGCTCTGGCCTTCGTCCGTGTCCTGGCAGACGGCTGGCGAGCCCCGCCCGCGCCGCAAAGCGTCCTGAGCGGGGCGGACTCCTCCGAGTGAGCGATGCGTCGCTCCCTCAGCGGAGCGACGCACCTCCAGCATCAGGACATGCCTCACCCCACGCGCCAGGTGAGTCGGTTGGACGGACCGCGCGCTGAGGACGGCAGGCTCGCTCAGGCGCCAGGCTGTCTAGTCCTCGACGATGAAGGAGATCTTGCCGTTGATGCGGTAGCTGACGATTCGGTCGTTCTCGACCACTGCGGTCATGTTCTCCGCATAGAAATGCTTGATGTTCTTGACCGTCTTGGCCGCATCGGTCACCGCCTGCTGCGCCGCCTCGGCCCATCCCTGGGGCGATTCCGAAATCACCTCGATGACCTTGACAATGCTCATGCTCAACTCCTTTCACATGCCGAAGCAGACGACGCTCCATCTGGCCGCGGCAGTTCCGCGGCCGCTGCGGGCCGCGAATCGCTAGATGCTCTGCGGAGGAATCCGTAGCACCTGGCCCGGATAGATCTTGTCCGGGTCCTTGAGCATGGGACGATTGGCCTCGAAGATCACCGGGTACTGCCCGGCACTGCCATAGTGGGCCTTGGCGATTTTGGAGAGCGTATCGCCGGGCTTCACGGTGTAGAGGGTTGCTGCAGGTTCCGGGATCTTGACGGCGAGTTGATCATCCACCTGAGAAACGCCCTGCGTGTTGCCCAGCAGCAGGATGATCTTCTCCCGTTCAGCTTGGGAAGGCGTGGTGCCTCTCACGCGGGCCACACCGTCAGCATACTCGACATGCAGATCCTCAACCTGAAGGCCGATCGCCTTGACCTGCTGCGCCAGGGCCTCCGCCTTGGCCAGATCGGCTCCGGGGTCATCCGTCTTGGCGCGACCGAACAGCTTCTCGCCTGCATCTCTGACAAAGTCGAACAAACCCATGGGTCACCACCTTTCTGCCTGTGCGCCCGTCCCTGGCATGCCCGGCCGGATGCTCTCCTGCCATGTCGCCGGCCGGGCACGCGGTCAGTGCCTAGCGACCGCCGAGGAGTTTTCCGAACAGATTCGCCCCCCGACTGGCGATGTCGCTCAGATCGACGTCGCCATCGCCATCAGCATCGAGGAGCTGGTTCAGCAGGCCCATGTCCTGACCCGCCTTCTGCTCGATCGCCTGGCGCTCGGCTCCGAGATAGTTGGCGAGTGCTGCGGAGTCCATTCCGCTCTCGCGCTTCGCGCGGCCCAAGGCGCTCATGACCACCGGAGCAAGCATCGCCAGCACCTTGCCCGCCTGGGCCATGTCCAGGCCGCTGCTCTTGCTGACCCCCGCCGAGACCGCCGGCTGAGCGGCGCCGAAGACGTGCTGCAGGATTCCGGCGCCATCGCTCTGCTTGCTTCCCCCCAGCGCGCCTCCCAGAAGATCACCGATGCTGTTCAGCAGACTGCCATCGTGGTCCCGGTCCAGCGCCGCGGAAAGCGACGCTGCTCCCGTGCCCTGATTGGCGTTGCGTGCCAGGCCACCAAGAAGCAGCGGTAGAGCTGATGCGACCGCCTTGCCCGCGGTCCCCTCATCCACGCCGAGGCGTGAACTCATCTCGCGCAGGCCGCCCGAACCGAGTGCCCCGATAACCGTCTCCATTAGCGATGACATGGCCGCTTCCTCTCTTCTCGTGGCGACATCGACGGGTCCACCCTAACGAGGTCACCCGGCAGTGCGGACCTGGGTTCCAGGCTCCAGACGACGATCGTAATGCCCGCGGCAGTCCTGTGAGAGGCCGAGTTTCGTTGCTGCGCCCATGGAGGTGACGAGGCTATGCCGAGAATCACACCTCGGCAGACAGGTCGTCAACCAGGCAATCGCCGGATTCCGAGAGCCGCAGCGGGAGCTATTCCTGTCCGTGCCGGGAACCAGGGCTGCCCGCAGGGCAGCTAGAAGAGTTACAATGAATGTGTGCATGCGGCGGGATGCTCCCATGGCCACGGGAAGTGACATCCCGCACGGGTGTACGAAGCTTCCGCGGAGCACGATCTCATGATCACGCCTACGCCCCGCCCGCGACGGCGCGTCGCTGCGCGGTGCCGGCTCCTCGTGCTGGCCGGGGCCGCCGCGTTCTCATCGTCGCCGGTCCTAGCCCACACCCTGCACGTCCCGGCCGAGTATCCGACGATCCAGTACGCGCTCATCCAGGCGAGCGCCGGCGACACGGTGCTGGTTGCTCCCGGTATCCGCTACGAGAACATCGTGTGGCCTGCGACCCCGTCGTTGTGTCTGCGGAGCGAAACCGGCCCGGCCACGGCGACCATCGACGGCATGGGCGTCAGCATGGTGATCCGCCTCGCGACGCCCGTCGACTCCACGACCCGGATCGAGGGCTTCACCATCACCCATGGCGTCGCGACCGAAGGCGGCGGCATCGCCTGTTTCTCCGCCGCGCCGACGATCCGCGGCAACTGGATCACCGGCAACACCGCGACCTGGTACGGGGGCGGTATCTACTGCGAAGGGACGCGCGTGGCGCCGGTGATCCGCGACAACCGGATCATCGGCAACCAGGTGCTCGACGGCAGTGGCGGCGGAATCTGCGCCTACGGCGACGTCTTTCCCGTCATCCTCGACAACGAGCTTCGCGACAACCACGCCGACGCCTACTATGGGGGCGGCGTTCACTGCGAGGCGCAGGGCGGCTACAGCGGGCAGATGGTGATCGCGCGGAACACGCTCAGCGGCAACTCGGCGTATGGGGGCGGCGCGCTGAGCATCTGGAATCCCTACATCGACATGCCGCAGGTGCGCGACAACGCGATGTCGGGGAACTGGGCGTCCCTCGGCGGCGCGTTCTACTCCTTCTGGTCTCTGTCCGAGGTCCGCCACAACGTGATGCGCGATAATCACGCCGACAATGCGGGGGGCGCCCTCCTCGCGGAGGAGAGCCACAATCTGGTCGTGACCGACTGTGAGGTCACGGACAACACCGCCGTCTCGCTGGGCGGCGGCCTGGCGCTGGTCAATTGGACGACGACCCCACTGGTCGCAGACAACCGGATCCAGCGCAACACGGCCGCGGCAGGCGGCGGAATCTACTGCTACATGTACTCGTCGCCGGCCCTGCGGCGCAATGAGATCCTGGACAATCAGGCGACCGACCGTGGCGGGGCGATCTACTGCGAGCGGCTTTGCGCTCCCACGATCAGCGACAATGTCATCTTGCACAACCACGCCCCGATCGCGGGGGGACTGCTGGTGCAGGAGTCACAACCAACGGTGACCGGCTGCACCTTCGCCGGGAACGGGGACACGGCGCTGCGCTTCCGGTCAGGCTGGACGGGTCACGCCGCCGCGGTGCACGAGAACAGCATCGCGGGGAACGCCGGCTACGGCATCTTCAACGAGGACGCCGCGGTGCCGGTGGCGGCGGAGAACAACTGGTGGGGCGACGCGACGGGCCCGTACCATCCGACGCAGAACCCGGGAGGCCTCGGGGATCGCGTGAGCGACTTCGTGCTCTTCGTGCCCTGGCTCACGGATCCCGGTGGGGTATCGGCGGTGGGGGATGATGAGATCGCCGCCGGTCTCGAGCTCCGCGCGGGCCCGCGACTGACCTGCGCGCCGAACCCCTTCCGCGCCTCGACCACGATCGCCTTTCAGGGGCCGAAGGCGCCCGACGTGACCGCCCGCGTGTCGATCTACGACGTAACGGGCCGGCGCCTGCGCACCTTCACGATTCCGTTGCTGGGAGGGGGTGCGGGCGGCCGGATCCTCTGGAGCGGCGACGATGATCGCGGCGTGCCCTTGCCGGGCGGTGTCCACTACGTCCGGTTCGAGGCGCCGGGGGTGAGCCTCGGCACGAAGGTGCTCCTGCTGCGGTAGCTGCCGGTGCGGCGTCGGTTGGGCACGCTCGAAAGGAGGATGCGATGCAGCACGGACTGGCACGAGGGATCGGGTTGGCGCTGCTTGGGTACATCGTCTGCGCCATGGCGACTCTGGCGGACTCCGTGTTCACGATCGAGGATCCGCCGGTGGACTTCGAGGTCGTCGACGCTGAGCCGTTCGACGGTGTCGGCGACAATGGGCCTTTCCCCACCTTCAATGACGCGCTGGTGGGGACGGAGGGGGAGTGCCGCTCGATGGCCGAGTTCGACATATCGCCCTTCGGCATTCCACCCGGGGAGGTCATTAGCGCTGCCCGGTTCGAGGTGCGGATCACGGACGTCGATGTGTTTGGGCTGGGCGTTGACGGTGAGACGCCGGAGAACCTCGTCGTCGATGGATACATCGGCAACGGGATCGCGGAGTTGTCGGACTTCGAGGCGGGGGACGGCCGGCTGCTTGATCAGGTGGCCACACCGGAGCCCTGGATCGGAGAGATCGTAGCCTTCGACGTGACGGCTTTTGTGAGTGAGCTGGTCGACAGCCACGAGTCGTTTGTCGGGCTCACGGTCCGGGCCGGCAGCTTTGGTGGGTTGATGATGGAGGAGAGAAGCGGGTTTCCCAGGCTGACGATTGAGACCCTGCTCCCGGGCGCGGTGGGGGAGGATGACGCCCCGGCCGCCTCGCTCGCGCTGCGGATCGCGCCCAACCCCTTCACCGGCCTGACGCGCATCGAGTACCGCATCCCGGGAGCGAATGCGGGCCCGGCGGTTCTGGCCATCCACGATGCGGCGGGTCGCCTGGTTCGCACTTGGCAGAAGGCCGACCAGGGCGGGGACACCGGCAGCCTCTGGTGGGATGGTTTGGATCAAGGGGGCGTGGCGGTGCCCGACGGGGTTTACTTCTGGCGCGTGGAGACGGGGTCGTTCCGAGCTGTCCGGCGCGTCACGCTCGTGAGGTAGTCCGGGCGACCTGCGCTGCGGCTGCCGTCGTCCGTACCGAGGACGCTGTCCCTCCGGCGACGTCAAGATCCTCGCACCCTGCTCATGCATGCAATCTTGTTGGTCCCGGTATCTTCTCGGGAGAACTCGTGCTCCCCCTGGGTTCACCTGTAACTGCGGGGCGGCAGACGCTCCGCCAATGGAGCCACGATGCACTGACATGCGGAGGTGTCACATGAGAATGATGCTGAAGGTATCCATCCCCGTCGAGGCGGGGAACAAAGGCATAAAGGAAGGCACTCTGCCCAAGACCGTCATGGGATTCGTGGAGAAGATGAAGCCGGAGGCCTGCTACTTCGGTCCCGAAGACGGCAAACGCACGGCGATCTTCATCTTCGACCTCGACGATCCCACGCTGATCCCCACTGTCTCGGAAGCGTTCTTCATGAACCTCAACGCCGCCATCTCACTGTCCCCCGTGATGAATCTCGACGAGATGAAGAGAGGCGTCGAGCTAGCCGCCAAGAACGCTCGCTGAGGCCCGGCGCGTGTCAGCCGGAGGAAGAATCTGACCTGGGCGGCACGGCCGCACATACGGGTGGGGGGGCGCGCAGCCCCCTCACCCGCCGATCCTCACGCGACCCCCGCTATGGCTCCGGCACCGGCGCGCCCAGCAGCTTGGCGCGGATGAGCGCGACCGGGATCGAGCCCTCCGCGAGGAGCGCATCGTTGAACTTGCGCTCGGTGAACGCCGGACCGAGCTTCCGGCGGTAAGCGTTCTTCAGCTCCAGGATCTGCACCTTGCCGGCGAAGTAGCAGATGAGCTGGGCCGGCCAGTTGATCGTCCGCAGGACGTCCTCGTCGACCTCCGCGGTCCCGCGACGCGTCTGGCGCTTGAAGTCCGCCCCCTCCTGCAGCGTCCAGTCGCCGCACTCGACGTGGACGTCGTAGAAGACCCGTCGGATCCGGCCGCGCCAGGAGGCGAGGGTCCGATACTCCGCGTCCGCCGAGTCGCCTAGCGCCCCGGCGCGCCAGAAGATCTCCTCGGCATACATGGCCCATCCCTCGATGAGCACGTTGTCGCCCAGCAGGCTGCGCAGCGGATTGGGGTTGAGCCGCGCGATGGAGAGCTGCAGATGGTGGCCGGGCACGCCCTCGTGCGCGGCGTAGGGGCCCATCCACGTTCGATCCTGGTCCTGCGCGCCGACGACCCGCCGCGTTCGATCCTCGAGCGTCCAGTCCTCCGTGAAGTGCTCCACGTTCCACCAACCAACGTCGGATTCGACGAACGGCGGCGGCGGATTCATGCTCCCGCCATCGCCGGTGAGCGGGATCATCGCCTCGGGGGTGGGCCGCGCGCGGATGGGACCCACGCCGGGCGGGATCGTCAGCAGATCCGATGCGTCCAGAAACGCTCGATCGGCGCGCGTGACCTCATCGTAGAGGTCGAGCACCTTCTGCTGGTCCAGACTCTGGGCCAGCTCGACCTGCTCCGGCGTCGGCTCCGGGAACGGGGAAACCCGCGGGCGCAGCTCCGCCATGGCCGCGTCGGTCTCGGTCAGCTCGCGCTGGGCCAGCCCCAAGAGCTGCCGCGGAGACCAGGGGAGGAGCAGGGCCCGACGCAAGCGCTCTGCATAGCGCTCCGCCCCGATCACGGTGAACTCCGGCAGATCCGTCAGCGCCTTTAGCTCATCCACGTAGGCCGAGAGCGCCGCCACCGCGGCGTCTCGCTCGGCACCGGGGCCCTCCGCCTCGAGCGTCGAGAGAATCCCCGCCGCGACGCCGTCGGCGATCCTGACGTCGCGCACGGTGGGGGTGACGACCACGCGGCGCATTTCGGCAACCATGCCGGGAATGCCGCGCGTCAACCGTTCGCGGATGTCGGCCCGCTCCGGCGCGTAGGTGAGGAGCGCAATGTAGGCGTTCGCCAGCGGCTCGAGCCAGGAAGCCGGGCGGTGCAGGAACAGCTTCTCCTCGACGAGCTGGAGGCGCGCGTCCTCGGCGACGGCGTAGACCCAGCGCCAGTCGATCTGGCGATCGACCTCCCACGCACGCCAGTGCATGGCACGCAGTGCGGCCAGATCGGCATCGAGGCGCGCGACCGTCGCCGACACGGTGCCGGGATCGAAGGAGGGCACGCCCGCCACGTCGTCGAACAGGCCGTTGCCGGCGGGGAGGCCGGGATCGAGGGCGAAGCGGACGCCGATAACGTCCTTCGCGACCGCGACGAAGTGGGATTCGCCGGGGATGACCAGGTCCTGGAGGGTCGGGGCGGCAGCGGCCGGAAGCGCCGCGCCCGCCAGCAGCAGACCGCAGGTCAGGAGGCAACGAACGTGCTTGGGCTTCATGTCGCGCATTCTACCAGCGCCGGGATGGCCGAGGGAAGATCCTGTCCCCGAAGCGAACCCGAGCGCCGGGCCGATCTGCTACAATCCAGAACGCGGCGATTCCAGAGCGGCTCTCCGAGGGACGCATCCCGGGAGAAGTGAAATGCGAGTTGCAGTGCTGGCGCTGGCAGGCGCGGTCTTCTGGTCGGTCGCTGCGGGCGCGACCACCTACCTCGTCCGTCCCGATGGATCGGGAGACTTCCCGACCGTCCAGGCCGCCCTCGACGGCTGTGCCGACGGTGACGTGATCGAGCTTGTCTCCGGCGTGTTCCAGGGCGAGGGCAACCGCGACCTCGACTTCCGCGGCAGGGCCGTCCTCCTCGGCGCGCAGGCTGGGGGCGGGCGCGACTGCGTCATCGACTGCCAGGGCAGCGAAGGAGACCCGCACCGCGGCTTCCACTTTCACTCGGGCGAGGGCCCGGGCTCCGTCGTGCGTGGCATCTTCGTCCGCGGGGGCTACGCCTCCCACGGAGGGGGGCTCTGGTGTGAAGGGACGACCTCACCATCCTTCGTTGAGTGCATATTCGCCGCCAACCAGGCCGACAACGGCGGCGGAGCGTCGGTGGACGAGGCGGCGTCCTTCACCCGGTGCGCCTTCGAGGAGAACGAGGCGACCTGGGCGGGCGGGGGCGTGAAAGCCTATGGCCCGGCGGAGCTGCGGGACTGCGTCTTCCGGGGCAACACCGCGCGCCATGGAGGCGGACTCTACCTCTACTGGAGCAGCGCGCGGGTCGACGGGTGTTCGTTCATGGAGAACCGGGCCGGTGGGGGTGGTGCCGGAGCCCACTGCGAGATGCCGAGCGCGCCGGCGTTCACGCGCTGCACCTTCGTCGGCAACGTGGCTGCGTACCATGGCGGCGGCGTCAATGTCCAGGTCGAGTGCGCGCCGGTCCTCTCGGGATGCACGTTCGCCTTCAACAGCGCGTTTGACGGCGGCGGTCTTCGGACCGGGTCGCTCTGTTCCGCCGTCGTGGAAAACACCTTGATCGCCTTCAGCGTCATCGGGGCGGGGGCAGTCTGTCAAGAGAACGACACGCAGTTCGCCTGCTGCGACCTCTATGGCAATGACGGGGGAGACTGGGTGGACGAGATCGCCGGTCAGTTCGGCCTCCGGGGGAACATCGCGGCGGATCCGCTCTTCTGCGATCCGGCAGGCGGCGACCTCAGACTGGAGGCCGGATCGCCCTGCGGGCCCGAGCACAATCCCGCGTGCGGTCTGATCGGGGCCTGGCCGGTGGGCTGTGGCTCATCGGTCGCGCCGGAGACGACCTGGGGAGCGATCAAGGCGATATTCCGGAGGTAGGTTGCGGCTCCGGGGGCGGGGAGTTCGGGCGATGCTGCACGTACGGCGATCCCCGCGCGCTCGCGTTCCCGGAAGGGAGGTGGCAATGCGCACAACGAGACTTCTGCTGGCGTTGGTCCTATGCCTATCGGCACCGGTCGCGTCATTGGCGCAATGGGAGCCGGAGGTACGTCTGACTGACAACTCCGCTGAATCCATGACGTCCTTCGACAACGCCTGGTGTGTGGCGACCGCCGGCCCCACCGTCCATGTCGTCTGGCACGACGCCCGCAACGGCACCACCGACATCTACTACAAGCGCTCCCTGGATGGCGGAGACACGTGGGACCCGGATACGCGCCTCACGGTCGACCCTTCCTGGTCCGAGCGCCCCTCCGTCGCGGTCCGTGACGCAGTCGTTCACGTTGCCTGGTACGATGGCCGCATCGGACCCCCTCGCATATTCTACAAGCGCTCCCTGGACATCGGCACGACGTGGGAACCTGATATCTGCCTCACGCCGACCGTCGGGGTCGGGTATCATCCCTCTCTGGCCGTCTACGATTCGATCGTGCATGTCGCGTGGACGGACATGAGCGCTGGCCCTCAGATCTACTACACGCGTTCTGTCGACGATGGCGCGACCTGGGAACCGGCGCGCAACATCACGCCGGGCGCCCCGCCCGCCGGCAAGAACCTCGCCTCGATCGCCGTGGCGGATGCACTTGTCCATGTCACATGGACGGACTCCCGGAGCGGTCCCCAGATCTATTACACGCGCTCGCTCGACTATGGCGTGACCTGGGAGGCCGATCGGTGCATCACGCCCGTGCCGTCGCAGTTCGCCTCGGTAGCGGTGTCGGCCGCCATGGTGCATGTCGTCTATGCGGATTTTCGCTCCGGGAACGAGCTTCCCAGGATCTACTACACGCGCTCGCTTGATAGTGGCGTGCACTGGGAGACGGAAGTGCCCCTCGCCGAAGCGTTTTGCTCATGGTATCCCACAGTGGCGGTCGCGGGGTCCGAGGTGCACGCGGCCTGGCTCGACAACCGCAATGGCGATGTGGCGGAGATCTACTACCGGGGTTCCTTCGATGCGGGCCTGACCTGGGAGCCGGAGGTGAGGCTGACGGAGAATCCGGGCGAATCGAGGGAACCGTCGTTGGCGGTGTGGGGCACGCACGTGCATGTGGTATGGCACGATGATCGGGATGCCAACTGGGAGATCTACTACAAACGCGGCGCGAGCGACGAGGCGGGCGTGGAGGAACAGGCGGAGGCGAGTATCTCGCGGCTGCGTGCGCATGCCGCGCCATCGATCTTCCGCGATCGAATCACGGTGCGACTTGACGAAGCGCTGAAGGGACCGTTGCACCTGGCGGTCTATGACGTCCGTGGCGTGCCGGTGTGTGCGGCGGCCTATGGTGCGGCGCCTGGGCTCTTGAGCCTGGAGGATGCGAGGATCGAGCGGCTGGCGCCGGGGGTCTACTTCCTGCGGATGGACGCAGACAGGCAGGTGGGAACGCAGAAGCTTATCAAGATCAGGCAGTGAGGAGTCGCAGGAGAAGGGAGAGGCAGAGAGCTCTGAACGTTTGGCGGGTGCCTAGCCCGGGCATTGCGCGGATCAGCGGAAGAGGCTCTTCACCTTCGCCCACGACGTGGAGCCGACGGCCGTCGGTCCCGTCCGGATCCGGAACGACCAGTTGTCGATTCCGCTGACGATCGTGTAGCCGCTGCTGTACGTGGAGTTGGCGCGATAGAACCCGACCTCGAGCGGCGGTGCCCCGGCTGAGAAGTCGGGATGGTTGTCCGTATAGGGAGTATCGACGAAGTCCGCGG
>Ga0163210_1001167_pt1 | contig 11375 bp, 8 predicted proteins | sample Kivu_220m_FD_113536 | JGI IMG/M metagenome (GOLD analysis project Ga0163210, IMG submission 113536) | Freshwater microbial communities from Lake Kivu, Western Province, Rwanda to study Microbial Dark Matter (Phase II) - Kivu_220m | ecosystem: Environmental > Aquatic > Freshwater > Lake ... | reverse complement strand
GCGCCTTGGTGATCACCGCCGTGCCGTCGGCACTGACTTCCGCGATCGGGTAGCCGATGTGGCCGAGGTCGGGCACCGACGCCCAGCCGTTTTCCAGATACGAATTGAAGTTGCCGCCGCTGCCCTGGCCCGAGCATTCCAGCAGGTGGCCGACGGTGAGGCCCCGGGCGAGGCGGTCCCAGTCGTCCGCCGCCCAGCCGAACTCGTGGATCAGCGGCGCCAGGAACAGCGCGGCATCGGCGACGCGGCCGGTGAGCACGATGTCGGCGCCGGCTTCCAGCGCCCGCACCAGCGGCTGCGCGCCGAGGTAGGCGTTGGCGAAGAGCAGGCGCTCGCGCACCGTATCGATGGATGCGCCGGTGTCGAGGTGGTCGAACGATTCGCCCGCCGCGCGCAGGGCATCGATGCGCTCGAGCACGGCGTCGCCGGTGACGGTGGCGATCTTCGCCTTCCAGCCGCGCTTGTTGAATTCCGCGACCAGCGTGTCGCGCGCGCCCTCCGGATTGAGGCCGCCGGCATTGAGCAGGAACTTCACGCCGCGCGGCTGCGCCAGCGGCCACAGCGCAGCCAGCATCGGCACCAGGTCGCGCGTGTAGCCGGCGGCGGGATCGCGCTGGCGGTCCTTCTGCAGGATCGCCAGGGTCAGTTCGGCGAGGTGGTCGGAGCCGATGTACTGCACGCCGCCGCGCTCGATGCTCGCGGCGACCGGCTTCCACGAATCGCCGTAGAAACCGAGGCCGGCGCCGATGCGGACGGTTTTCATTGCAAGGACGAAACCTCTTTCGACGCAGAGGACGCAGAGACGCAGAGAGCGCAGAGAAAATCGAATGAAGTGTGTTTCTCTGCGTCCTCTGCGTCTCTGCGATCTCTGCGTTGAATGCGGTTGCCTTTCATTCCGGCCACGCGCGCTTGAGGATGGATTCGAAGTCCGCGTTCTTCGGCAGCGTGCCGAAGGCGTAGCCCCAGTCGCCGGCCAGGCGGGTCGCGCAAAAGGCCTGCGCGACATAGTCCGGCGCGAAGCGCAGCAGCAGCGCGCCCTGCAGCGCCAGCGCCAGGTCCTGCACGAGGCGGCGCGCGCGGCTCTCGATGGCATCCTGGTCCTGCAGTTCGTCCTTGAGCCAGGACACCCAGCGGTCGAACACCGCGCTGCGGCCTGCGGCCGGCTCGATCTCGGCCATGAGGAACTCGACGCTGCGCGGATGCCTGGCCATGGCGCGCAGCACGTCGAGGCACATGACGTTGCCCGATCCCTCCCAGATCGAATTCAGCGGGCTCTGCCGGAACAGGCGCGGCATCGGCCCTTCCTCGACGTAGCCGTTGCCGCCATGCACCTCCATCGCCTCGGCGACCAGCGTCGGGCAGCGCTTGCAGATCCAGTACTTGGCGAGCGGCGTGAGAATGCGGCGCAGCTGGCTCTCGGCCTCATCTTCCTGCGCGTCGAAGGCGCGCGCCAGGCGCAGCGACAGCGCGGTGGCCGCCTCGGTCTCCAGCGCCATGTCGGCCAGCACGTTCATCATCAGCGGCTGGTTGCGCAGCAGCTTGCCGAAGGCGGCGCGCAAGCTTGTGTGGTGCAGGGCCTGCGACAGCGCCGCGCGCATGATGCCGGTGCTGCCGATGGCGCAGTCGAGCCGCGTATACACGCCCATTTCGAGCACCGTCGGGATGCCGCGCCCCTCCTCGCCGACCAGCCAGCCGATGGAGCCCCAGAACTCGGCCTCGGTGCCGGCGTTGGAGCGGTCGCCCATCTTGTCCTTGAAGCGCTGGATGCGAATCTCGTTCAAGCGTCCGTCCGGCGTCCAGCGCGGCACGAAGAAGCAGGACAGGCCCTTGGGCGACTGCGCCGTGACGAGGAAGGCGTCGCACATCGGGGCAGACAAAAACCACTTGTGGCCGACGACGCGCCAGGTTCCGTCGCCCAGCGGCTCTGCTCTCGTCGTATTCGCGCGCACGTCGGAGCCGCCCTGCTTCTCGGTCAGCCCCATGCCGATCAGCACGCCGCGCTTCTGCGACGCCGGGATGAAGCGCGGGTCGTACTCGCGCGAGAGCATCAGGGGCATCCAATCGCGGGCAATTTCGGGCACGCGGCGGATCACCGGCACGGCGCCGTAGGTCATGGTGGTCGGACAGAGCGAGCCGTCCTCGATCTCCGCGAACATGACGTAGGCGGCGGCGCGGGCGACGTGGGCGCCCTTCTTCGGCTCGGCCCACGGCCCGGTGTCGCAGCCGTGGCGCTTCAGCCAGCCGAGGCACTCGTGCCATGAGGGGTGGAACTCCACCTCGTCGCGGCGGTTGCCGTAGCGGTCGAACAGCCTGGGCTGCGGCGGGTTCACGTTGGCCAGCCGCCCATGCTCGATCCATTCGGCGCTGCCGACCTCGGCGCCGCGCGCCGTCAGCCAGTCCTGCGCCCAGCCGGCGCCTTCACGCTCAACCGCTTCCTGCAGGGGAAGGTTGCGGGCGTAGGCGTTGTAGTTCTCCAGCGCACGGGCCTGGTTGATGACCTCGTGCGTAGACATCAGCGGGGGATGTTTGGCTTCCATATAGGGCCTCCGGAAGAGCACAAAGCAATTGCTTGCTTGACAGAGTTTTTGCACTTTACTACCCTTGCCCCTCCATTGCAATCGGAGGGGGGAATATGATCGAGCGCACCCTGTTCAAGGAAGAACACGCCCTGTTTCGCGACGCCGTGCGGCGCTTCATGGAGGCAGAGGTGCAGCCCCACCGCGAGCGCTGGGAGGAGCAGGGCTACGTCGACCGCGAGGTGTGGCTGAAGGCCGGCGCGGCCGGCTTCCTCTGCCCCTCGATGCCCGAGCAGTACGGCGGCGCCGGCGCCGACAAGCTCTACAGCATGGTGCTGATCGAGGAACTGAACCGCATCGGCGACTCCGGCATGGGAGTCAGCCTGCACTCGGAAATCGTCGCCCCCTACCTGCTGCACTACGGCAGCGAGCACATCAAGCAGGCCTACCTGCCGAAGATGGCGACGGGCGAGATGATCGGCGCCATCGCCATGACCGAGCCGGCCGCCGGCAGCGACCTGCAGGGCATCAAGACCACGGCCGTGAAGAACGGCGACCACTGGGTGCTCAACGGCTCGAAGACCTTCATCACCAACGGCTGGCACGCCGACCTCGTCATCGTCGTCGCCAAGACCGACGCCGCGAAGGGCTACAAGGGCATCAGCCTGTTCGTCGTCGACACGTCGATGCCCGGCTTCTCGAAAGGCAAGCGCCTGAAGAAGATCGGCATGAAGGCGCAGGATACGGCGGAACTGTTCTTCGACAACGTCAGGGTGCCGGCATCCAACCTGCTCGGCGACGAGGGCTCAGGTTTCGTGTACCTGATGCAGGAGCTGCCCTGGGAGCGCATGCAGATCGCCCTCGGCGCGGTGGCGAGCGCCGAGGCGGCGCTGGCGTGGACCGTCGCCTACTGCCACGAGCGCAAGGCCTTCGGCAAGGAGGTGATGGATTTCCAGCACACCCGCTTCACGCTGGCCGAGCTGAAGACCGAAATCCAGATCGCCCGCGTCTTCGTCGACCGCTGCATGGAGCTGCTGCTGGAGGAGAAGCTCGACGCCGTCGACGCCTCGATGGCGAAGTACTGGACCACCGACCTGCAGTGCAAGGTGATCGACGCCTGCCTGCAGCTGCACGGCGGCTACGGCTACATGTGGGAATACCCCATCGCGCGCGCCTACGCCGACGCCCGCGTGCAGCGCATCTACGGCGGCACCAACGAGATCATGAAAGAGATCATTTCCAGGACATTGTGACCACCATGACCGAAGCCTACATCTACGACGCCGTGCGCACGCCGCGCGGCAAGGGCCGCAAGGACGGCGCGCTGCACGGCGTCACGCCGATCGCGCTGGCCGCCACCGCCCTGCGCGCGGTGCGCGACCGCAACAACCTGGACACTTCGCTGGTGGACGATGTCGTCCTCGGCTGCGTCGAGCCGGTCGCCGAGCAGGGCGCCGACATCGCCCGCGTCGCCGCGCTTTACGCCGACTACGCGCTGACCGCCTCCGGCGTCACCGTCAGCCGCTTCTGCGCCTCGGGCCTGGAGGCCTGCAACCAGGCGGCGGCGCAGATCATGTCCGGCCAGTCCGACCTCGTCGTCGGCGGCGGCGTCGAGTCGATGTCGCGCGTGCCGATGTTCTCCTCCGGCGGCGCCTGGCCGACCGACCCGCAGGTGGCGGCGAAGACCTATTTCGTGCCGCAGGGCATCTCGGCCGACCTGATCGCCACCAAGTGGGGCTACTCGCGCGGCGAGCTCGACGCCTATGCCGCCGAATCGCAGCGCCGCGCCAAGCAGGCCTGGGACGAGGGCCGCTTCAAGAAGTCGATCGTGCCGGTAAAGGATATCAACGGCCTGACCATCCTCGACCGCGACGAATACATGCGGCCGGAGACCACGCTCGAGTCGCTCGCCACGCTGAAGCCGGCCTTCGCCGAACAGGGCGAGCAGTACGGCTTCGACTCGGTGATCCTGCAGCGCTACCCGGAAGTCGAGCGCGTCGAGCACGTGCACCACGCCGGCAACAGCTCGGGCATCGTCGACGGCGCCGCCGCGGTGCTGTTCGGCACCAGGGAGATGGGCGAGAAGCTCGGCCTCAAGCCGCGCGCCCGCATCCGCGCCTTCGCCTCGACCGGTTCCGAGCCCTCGATCATGCTCACCGGTCCCGCGCCCGCCACCGAGAAGGCGCTCAAGCGCGCCGGCATGTCGGTGAAGGACATCGACCTCTTCGAGCTCAACGAGGCCTTCGCCGCCGTGGTGGTGCACTACATGCGCCTGCTCGGCGTCGCGCACGACAGGATGAACGTGAATGGCGGCTCGATCGCCATGGGCCATCCGCTCGGCGCCACCGGCGCCATGATCCTCGGCACGCTGCTCGACGAGCTCGAGCGGTGCAACCTGTCCACGGGCCTCGCCACGCTGTGCGTCGGCGCCGGCATGGGCACGGCAACCATCATCGAAAGAGTGTGAGAGTGAATCCGTCATTCCGGGCAAGCGGAGCGCGACCCGGAATCCACGCAGCCCCTGGATTCCCGCGTTCGCGGGAATGACGAACAATCGCATCGGATATCTGGAGTCTTGAATGATCAATTACGCGATAGATAACGAAGGCATCGCCACCCTCGAGTGGGACCTGCCGGGCCGCTCGCAGAACGTCTTGAACGAACAAACCATGGCGGCCTTCGCCGATGCCGCGCAGAGGGCGCTCGCCGACCCCGCCGTGAAGGGCCTCCTCGTCGCCTCGGCCAAGGCCGACTTCATCGCCGGCGGCGACCTCGAGATGCTGCTCAAGGCCACTGACGCGCAGGCCATGAGCGACAACCTGAAGCAATGGCACAAGCTGTTCCGCGCGCTGGAGACCGCCGGCAAGCCGGTGGCGGCGGCATTGAACGGCACCACGCTCGGCGGCGGACTGGAACTCGCGCTGGCCTGCCACTACCGCGTCGCCGCGGACAACCCGAAGGCGCGCTTCGGCTTCCCCGAGGTCACGCTGGGCCTCTTGCCCGGCGCCGGCGGCACGCAGCGCGCGCCGCGCCTGATGGGCATCCAGCCAGCGCTGCTGTTCCTCACCGAGGGCAAGCGCATCAAGGCCGCCGACGCACAGAAACAAGGCCTCATCCACGCCGTGGTGCCGGTCGGCACCGAGCGCGACGCCGCGCGCGCCTGGCTGCTGGAGCAGGCGGCGAAGAACGCCGTGCCCGGCCGCGACGGCAAGCCGGGCAAGACACTGCAGCCCTGGGACCAGAAGGGTTTCAAGGTCCCCGGCGGCGGCGTCATGACGCCCGGCGGCATGCAGACCTTCATGGCCGGCAACGCCATGCTGCGCGAGAAGACGCAGGGCAACTACCCGGCGCCGAAGCACATCCTCTCCTGCGTCTTCGAGGGCCTGCAGACCGACATCGACACGGGGCTGGCCATCGAGACGCGCTACTTCGTGAACCTGGTGAGGAGCCCCGAGGCGAAGAACATGATCCGCAGCCTGTTCTTCTTCATGCAGGAGGCGAACAAGCTGGCGCGCCGGCCGAAGGACGTGCCGGCGCAGAAATTCGCGAAGATCGGCATGCTCGGCGCCGGCATGATGGGCGCCGGCATCGCCCACGCCGCGGCGAGCGCCGGCCTCGAGGTGGTGCTGCTCGACAGCACGCAGGAGAACGCCGAGCGCGGCAAAGCCTACTCCGCCAAGCTGCTGCAGAAGCGCGTCGCGAAAAGTCAGTTGTCGCAGGACGGCGCGGCGGCCATCCTGGCGCGCATCCATCCCAGCGCCGATTACGACGACCTCGCCGGCTGCGAGCTGGTGGTCGAGGCGGTGTTCGAGGATCGCGCCCTGAAGGCCGACGTGACGAAGAAGACGGAAGCGGTGATTGCTCCAGACGCCATCTTCGCCTCCAACACCTCCACCCTGCCCATCACCGGGCTGGCCGAGGCCAGCGCGCGGCCGGCCAACTTCATCGGCCTGCACTTCTTCTCGCCGGCCGACAGGATGCCGCTGGTGGAGATCATCGTCGGCCAGAAGACCTCGCCGGCAACGCTGGCGCGTTCGATGGACTTCGTGCGCGCCATCGGCAAGACGCCGATCGTGGTGAACGACGCGCGCGGCTTCTACACCAGCCGCGTCTTCGGCACCTACCTGTCGGAAGGCATGGCCCTGCTGCAGGAAGGCGTCGCGCCGGCGCTGATCGACAACGCCGGCCGCCTTGCCGGCATGCCGGTGGGCCCGCTGGCCCTGGCCGACGAGGTCTCCATCGAACTGGTGCACAAGATCGCGAAGCAGACGAAAGCCGACCTCGGCGAGCGCTACGTGCCGCGCGCCGCGGACGAGGTCGCCGCGCTGATGGCGGACAAGCTCGGCCGCCTCGGCAAGAAGATCGGAAAGGGCTTCTACGATTACCCGGCCGACGCGAAGAAACATTTGTGGCCCGGCCTCGCCGGGCATTTCCCCGCACGTACGGAACAGCCCTCACTCGAACAGGTCGTCGAACGGCTGATGCTGATCCAGTCGATCGAAACCGTGCGCTGCATGGAGGAGGGCGTGCTCACATCGCCGCAGGACGCCGACGTCGGCGCCATCCTCGGCTGGGGCTACCCGCCCTTCCGCGGCGGCCCGATCGGTCAAATCCATACCATCGGCGTGGCCAATTTCGTCGCCGCCTGCGACCGCCTGGCGGAACAATGCGGCGAGCGTTTTCGCCCGAGCGAAAGTCTGCGCAAAAAAGCTGCAGAGGGTTCACAATACTTCCCGATTTAAGTCATAATCGCCGCACGTCGAATAAGCGAAAGACCGTTTTGCACTGCGGAACGGCCTGAACAACAAAGAAGGCAGTAGGAGGAGAGGGCTTGCTGCAATTCCTGCAACTCGTCGCGAGCGGCATCGCGCAAGGCTGCATCTACGGCCTGATCGCGCTCGGCTTCGTGCTCATCTACAAGGCCACCGAGGCGGTCAGCTTCGCCCAGGGCGACCTGATGATGCTGGGCGGCTTCATCGGCCTGGCCACCACCGTGGTCATGGGCATGCCGTTCTGGATCGCCTTCATCGCCACGCTGATCGTCATGCTGCTGGTCGGCATGCTGCTCGAGCGCGCCGTGCTGCGCCCCCTGCTCGGCCACCCCTCGTTCACGGTGGTGATGGTCACCATCGGCATCGGCTTCCTGTCGCGCGGCCTGGTCACGATGATCCCGTTCTGGGGCACGGAGACCCACGTCCTGCCCGTGCCCTACCGGGACGAGATCGTCCGCATCGGCGGCGATGGCGCGGAGGGCGGGCTGATCATGTCCATGGAGCACGTCGTCGTCATCGCCGTCACGGCGCTGCTGATGGCCGCGCTCTACCTGCTCTTCAAGCACACCAAGATCGGCATCGCCATGAAGGCGACCTCGCAGAACCAGCTGGCCGCCTTCTACATGGGCATCCCGGTGCGGCGCATCAACATGCTGGTGTGGGGCATCGCCGCCGCGGTGGCGGCCTGCGCCGGCCTGCTGCTGGCGCCGATCACCTTCGTGCACGCCAACATGGGCTTCGTCGGCCTGAAGGCCTTTCCCGCCGCCGTGATCGGCGGCTTCGGCAGCATCCCGGGCGCACTGGTCGGCGGCCTCATCATCGGCGTCGTCGAGATGCTCTCCGGCTTCTACCTGCCGGAAGGCTTCAAGGACATCGCCGCCTACGTCGTCGTGCTGATCATGCTGGCGGTCAAGCCCACCGGCCTCTTCGGCGAGAACCTCAGCAAGCGGGTTTAGGGACGGCCATATGCGCTTTCTTTTCAAGACCGACTACCAGCAGGACATCCGCCTCTTCAAGCACGGCGGCCAGATGTTCTGGTATTCCGCGCTGGCCTTGGCGCTGATTGCCGCGCCGTGGCTGCTGTCGAGCTACTGGGTGTCGCAATTCATCTTCATCTGGATCTACGCCATCGTCAGCGTCGGCCTGATGCTGCTGGTCGGCTTCACCGGGCAGGTCTCGATCGGCCATGCCGCCTTCCTCGCCATGGGCGCGTACACCGAGGGCTACCTCTACAGCCTCGGCTGGCCGTTCGCCCTCTCGCTTACCTTCGCGGCGCTGATCGCCGGCATCACCGGCATCATCGTCGGCCTGCCGGCGCTGCGCGTGAAGGGCATGTACCTCGCCATCGCCACGCTGGCCTTCGGCTTCATCGTCGAGGAGGGCGTCACCCGCGCCGATGGCATCACCGGCGGCAACAGCGGCATGATGGTCGGCACCCTGCAGGTCTTCGGCCTGCCCATCGACAGCGAGCAGCGCATGTACTACCTCTGCCTGTTCATCCTGGCGCTGGTCGTGCTCGGCGTGATGAACCTGATGCGCAGCCCGACCGGCCGCGCCTTCGTCGCCATTCGCGACTCGGAGATCTCGGCGCAGAGCATGGGCATCAACCTGGCCTATTACAAGACCACCGCCTTCGCGCTCTCCGCCGCCATCACCGGCATCGCCGGCGCGCTCTACGCGCACAAGCTGCGCTTCCTCTCGCCCGAGCAGTTCACCTTCCTGCAGTCGATCGAGCTGCTCATCATCCTGGTGGTGGGCGGCATCGGCTCGATCTACGGCGCCATCTTCGGCGCCGCCTTCTGGATCGTCGTGCAGCAGCTCATCGTGATCGCCAAGGACTGGCTGCCGCCGGCGATCGGCCAGCAGACCGGTCTGCAGCCGACCATCTTCGGCCTGATCCTGATCGCTTTCATCCTGTTCGAGCCGATGGGGCTGTACGGCCGCTGGCTGAAAATCCGCACCTATTTCCAGCTCTTCCCCTTCTACCGCAAGGGCATGTTCCGGCGGCAGAAGAGCTACATGAAGTCGGAACGGCTGAAATGACGACCTTCCCCCCGCCCCCTGCCCCACGGCCGTCTTTGCACAGCCGGCCGGCTCGCGCGGCGCGGAGCAGTGCTCCGCGAAACCCCGCTCTCGCCCCAAGGAGGGGGGTGACAAAGGTTCAGCCGCTGCGCGGCTTCCGGTCGTTGACTGGCGCCCTCCTTGGGACGGCCCGGCGGAGGGCGCGATGAAACCCTTGCTGACCGCCAACCACCTCTCGATCCAGTTCGGCGGCCTGAAGGCCGTCAGCGACGTTTCCTTCGAGGTGTGGCCGAACGAGGTGTTCTCGCTGATCGGCCCCAACGGCGCCGGCAAGACCACCATCTTCAACATGATCAGCGGGCACTACCGGCCCAGCGACGGCTTCGTCACCTTCGAGGGCGAGAAGATCTCCCACCTGCCGCCCTACGAGATCGCCCGCCTGGGCATCGCCCGCACCTTCCAGAACATCGAGCTGTTCGAGCACGCCACCGTGCTGCAGAACCTCCTCGTCGGCCGCCACTGCCACCGCCACACCAACTGGCTGCAGGACCTGCTGTTCACGCCCGCCACCCGCCGCGCCGAGCTGCAGTTCCGCCGCACGGTCGAGGAGGTCATCGAGTTCCTCGATCTGCAGCACTACCGCGACAACATGGTCGCGGGCCTGCCCTACGGCGTGCGCAAGGTGGTCGAGCTGGGCCGGGCGCTCGCCATGCGGCCGAAGCTGCTGCTGCTCGACGAGCCCTCCTCCGGCCTCAACGTCGAGGAAACCGAGGACATGGGCTTCTGGATCGAGGACATCAAGAACGACCTCGGCATAACGGTGATCATGGTCGAGCACGACATGGGCCTCGTCTCGCGCGTCTCGGACCGCGTGCTGGCCCTCAACCAGGGCGAGGAGCTGGCGCTCGGCAGCGCCGTCGAGGTGCAGTCGCATCCTGCGGTCGTCGAAGCTTATCTGGGCGGTGCCGATGTCTGACATCATCCTCCAGCTCAACAACGTCGAGTCGTCCTACGGCCCGGTGAAGGCCATCCGCGGCGTCTCGCTCAAGGTGCAGCAGGGCAGCATCGTCACCGTGCTCGGCGCCAACGGCGCCGGCAAGTCGACCATCCTGAAGACCATCTCCGGCATCCTCGATCCGCAGAAGGGCAGCATCCTCTACCGCGGCGAGCCGATCCACAAGAAGGATCCCGCCTGGGTCGTGCGCCAGGGCATCGCCCACGTCCCGGAGGGGCGCGAGATCTTCCCGCTGCTGACGGTGCGCGAGAACCTGCTGATGGGCGCCTACATCCGCTCGATCGGCGAGAAAGCCGAGGTCGAGCGCGAGATCGAGCAGGTGTATGGCTACTTCCCCATTCTGAGGGAGCGGACGAACCAGCCGGCCGGCCAGCTCTCCGGCGGCCAGCAGCAGATGCTCGCCATCAGCCGGGCGCTGCTGGCCAAGCCGACCGTCATGCTGCTCGACGAGCCGAGCCTGGGCCTGTCGCCCAAGCTGACCCACGAGATCTTCGAAATCATCAAGCGCATCAACGGCGAGCGCGGCGTGACCATCCTGCTGGTCGAGCAGAACGCCCGCGTCGCCTTGAAGTACGCCGACTTCGGCTACGTGCTCGAGGTCGGCCGCATCGTCATGGAGGACCGCTGCGACGTCCTGCGCGAGAAGGAGGACATCAAGGAGTTCTACCTCGGCATCAAGGAAACCGGCGTCCGCGGCACGCGGCGCTGGAAGAAGAAGAAAACCTGGCGATAGGGCGGACCGAATTCATGTGGTGGAAGAAGGACAACACGCAGTTCTGGTCGACCCGCGAAGTCGTCGTGCCCGGCGACACCATCCCGCGCATGTTCATGAACGCGGCGGAACGGCGCGCCGACGCCGTCATCTTCCGGCAGAAGTCCTACGGCCTCTGGCAGACCCTCACCTGGCGCGAGTTGGCGGAGATCGTGCGCGAGATCGGCATGGGCCTGATCGAGCTCGGCTACGAGCCGGGCGAGACGATCTCCATCCTCGGCAACACGCGCCAGGAATGGCTGTTCAGCGACCTCGGCGCCTTGTGCGCCGGCGGGGTG
>Ga0163210_1001165_pt1 | contig 11385 bp, 15 predicted proteins | sample Kivu_220m_FD_113536 | JGI IMG/M metagenome (GOLD analysis project Ga0163210, IMG submission 113536) | Freshwater microbial communities from Lake Kivu, Western Province, Rwanda to study Microbial Dark Matter (Phase II) - Kivu_220m | ecosystem: Environmental > Aquatic > Freshwater > Lake ... | reverse complement strand
CAAAACAATCACCCGCTTAAAATCTGGGTAAAAGACACTGGCTTTAGCAAAACTTTCACCGGTAATGCTAACGGTACTTATTCTTTTGATATTAAAAGCGACCTGGCCAATCGGGAACAACCTTACGAAATTTTATTGAAAGGTTACCAAAATTTGGTGGTCAAAAGACAAATTCCTATTCACGACGGTCCCAACCCGGCCCAAGGCTACCTCAACTTTAGTGAACTTCCCTGTGGGGATATTGCCCCTAAAGATTCACCTGATAATATGGTCAATTCTTTAGACTGGGGCTATATGGTTGATGAATGGAATTTGGAAAAAGACCAAGAGTCGGTGGCAGACATCAACGACGACCACCGCGTCAATTCCCTAGATTACTCCTTATTAGTCTCCCGGTTTGGGTTGAAGGGAGAGGAATAAATCATTGTAGTCGGCTCTCGAAGACTACCATAACCTTAAAAAACATTAACCATCAAGGTTGTTGTACATTTACTTCAATACTTGGTAGTATTGAAGTAATTTGACAAAACGAATTTTTGGTGATATTTTAAAACTAATGGCGAAATTCTCAAGAATCCCCAAACTTTCAAAACAAGAACAAGAAGAGTTGATAACTGAATTTTGTCAGGCATTAGCAACTATCAAAAATCCCCAGGAGGCGGCCAAATTTCTCTTAGACCTTTTAGGTACCCAGGAAATAGAAATGTTGGCCAAAAGGCTCAAAATTGCCAAACTTCTGCTGGAAGGCTGGAAATATCCCGAAATTCGCCGGCAGCTAAAGGTCTCTGATGGTACTACCGCTCGAGTCAATCTTTGGTTGAGAATGTCCGGGGAAGGGTATCGTCTGATTGCCGAAAGAACCAAAAAGAAAAAAGAAGATCCTTATTGCAAGTTTGTTAAACAAGAATTGAAGCGCTATATGCATCGTTACGCTACCTACTACTGGCCGTTTTTACTTTGGGACGAAGTCATGACTAATCTTTCTCGCCGGCAAAAAGAAAAGTTCCGAGAAATTTTGGTCCGTGCCGAAGATAAAAGAAAGATTTACCAAGAATTTGATCTGCTTTTAAGAGAAATCTACGCCAAAAAGCCTTCACTTTACCAAAAACTCATGGCCGAGAAACTCAAACAGGGGAAAGACAAATTATCGTCACCACCAATCAGGCAATAAAGAAAGTTTGATACTCCAAGACAAATTTGATACCGTCTACTAAAATAGTCAGCCAATAAAAAATGAAAACGGAATCATGTACAAATACTTCAATACTTGGTAGTATTAGAGAAAATGTACAGCTAACTTTATTTACCAGCTTTGCCGGTAGACCAGATAAGAAAGAGTTTTTTATTAAATCCGCCACGTTTCTTCCTCTTTTCAATCTGGTATCTCTCAACTTCTTGAAATTTTATCCTGTATTGAGAAGCTATCGACTTAACCAGTTCTAAAACATCGGCTAATTCGTTTAAAAGCGACTCTTTAGAGGCCCAGGTCAATTCTTTAGCCTCCTCAACTAATTTCTTTTTGAGTTCTTTTTCAAATTCTGAATTGTCCATCACTCTGGTCTCAAATTCATCACCACAGGCTTTAATAAATTCAGGAATTTTATCCCGAATCAATTTCCGATGATAATATTTTCTTTTTACCATACTTTTATTTTGCTATTCTATTTTAACCATATCTTATCAAAACTAACCCTAAAATCATAATTAAGCTTCCGATTTTTAGCCTTTTCTGTGGTATTTTTCGTGGATCTTTTTAAGTTGGGGATTGGTCACATGGGTATAAATCTGGGTCGTGGCAATATTTTTGTGACCCAACATCTCTTGAACCGCCCGGATGTCTGCCCCGGCGGAAAGTAAATCAGTAGCAAAACTATGGCGAATACCGTGAGGGGTGATTCTAATAGGCAACTTTGCCTTTTTCGCATACTTTTCCACTATCCTCTGGATAGTTCTGGCTGATAACCGCCTCTTTTCTCCTTCAGCTTTTGAATATCCCTTCATCTGCTCCTCAACTCCCTGGTTAGTCCTTGGCATCCGTACAAAAAGCGGCTCCCATTCGTCTTTTCGCGTCTTTAAATAGCGATCCAGCCAGCCAGCGGCTCTCTCTGATAGAAATACCACTCGAGGCCTACCACCCTTACCAACCACCCCGAACTCCCGACTTTCCAAATTGACTTGGCTACGATTAAGGGAAACCAACTCTGAAACCCGCAAACCAGTGGAAAATAAAACTTCTAAAATGGCTTTATCACGCAAACCTTTAGGATTGACAATATCCGGCTGATTCAAAAACCGCTCGATTTGCTCCCGATTGAGAAATCGCAATGAACGACTTTCAGTCTTTGGCAAATCAATTTTTTCCGGTGATAAGACCTGATAGTCATTCTTAATCAACCACTTGAAAAAGGCTCGAAGGGCAATTACATAATAATTCTGGGTTACTCTTTTTAAAGTTAAACCCTTGCTGTCTTGCCAATTAGCTAAAAATAATCGATATTTACGAATATCAGCGAGAGTCAAATTTTTCACGGATTTGCCGGGTAGGGTAGAGGAGAGCCACCAAACAAATCTACCTAAATACAACCTATAGTCTCTAATAGTTAGCTTGGAACAGTTTTTCTCTATTTCTAAGTGCTGAAGGTATTCGTCAATCAACTCGTTTAATTGGGACTTTTTAGACATCTTTTACAAGTATGACGCAATTTGCAAACCTTGTCAAGGTTGTGCGACAAATTCTTTTTGTAGTGATGCCATTTATGGCATCCTGGGAAATATAGAACCAGTTTCAAAACTAATTAGTTAGCTTCGCTAACTAATATTAAGGTAGGTTCTGAAAAGCTGTTTTGAAACAGCTTTATAGAGAATTATAGAGCCAGAATAAACAAAGTTTGATGCTCCGCAATAAAAAATATTGCCAGAGAAAATTAAGAGTCAATAATGTTGTTAATAAATCTCTAAAACTAATGCTTTTCTCTCGAGTTCAAATTTCAGGCAATGTCGTAAAAGTAACATTGTGCGTCATCATATTAGATTTATCCTCTTCAATTAGCTCCCTCTCGTTTTCCGGAGAACAATAAGGTCTTAAAAACAATTAAATCATACTTAGAGTGTAAGAACGAGGTGTAAAAATGTTAGTCTTTTTTGTTATTAAGCTTGCCATTTCTTCTCTTTGGAGGACAGCAGATACTCCTTCAGGTCTACCGAAAATTATCCACAGTGTAACTAGTAGGGCACCCCGGCAGAAAGGAGTAGTACATCAAACTATATCAAAGGAATTCCATTAGCAAGAAAAGCTACTGTCTGCCATCGTGAAAAAGCCCCATAACTTTGTGAAAATCTCCCCATAATCTTATGGGCTACGGACTGTTTTTAATTTTTGGTTTTTAATTTTTCTTACTCCCCTCTCCCCACTCACCCCTCTTCTTAAATTTCAATTATTTAGAAATTAGAAATTAGAAATTTTTTTTATCCGCCCCATCTTGTTGTCAAAATTAAGGTAAAAAATACTCCAATTCCTACTAGCAGATATTCCCTCACAGTCTTCCGGAATAAGCGGCCAGTTAAGTGGGCTTGAGAAAGACCCAAAAGCACATAAGCCACCGCCGTTAAGAACAACGAAGCCAAAACAACACTCACTGGCCAAAAAGAGAGAGCAAAAGCGAATTGGCCCAATACTAAGGCCAAAACTATTGAATAAAAGCAAGTCTTTTGGTCAAGAACTTTTTCTAATTTTACCGACCACAAACTTTGTAAAAATAAACCTAAACTGGTTAAAAAGACCAAGCCGGCATTCAGCCAGAGAGCCAAGCGGAAAGAAAAAATCACATCAAAGAGAAAAAAAGCCGTTACCAAGGTTAGTAAAAAGGCCACTGACGAAGCGGCGCGGAAAAGAGCAATATTGTGGATCGCCGCTACGGAAAAAATATTTTCTGTTAAAAACAAAACATAAATTCCAAAGGCAAAACTCAAAATAACTATTACCAAAGTCACAAAACTTGGGGGCAAAAGGAAATGAAAAAGGCTAACGCTTAAAGTAAAAAAAACCGGCAAAATAGGAATGATTAACCATTCAATACCCTCTAATGCTTCTTTCAAAGACCAAATGGTTAAACCAACCGTTAGTAAACTCAAAAAACCAATCCCTAAATAGCGAAGCGAAAGATCAACTAAATTGGCAATTACCAAAAGCCCAGCGGATAAAATCAAGGAGGTAACGATAAAACGTTTGCGTTTGGACACAAATTACATGGCTAAATGGCTATATGGTTAAATGGTTAAGATACAAATTAGGAAAGCCCAATTGACCATTTAGCCATTTAACAATTTAACAATTTCTTCTGGTATATCAAAATTCGCATAAACTTTCTGGACTTCATCCAAGTCTTCCAGTCTTTCCATCAGATCGAGTAACTTTTGCGCCTTTTGTTTATCAGTAATAGAAACAGCTACTTTCGGCTTCAAAGTCAACTCCTCCAAAGTCACCTCAAGACCCAATCCTTTCAACTCCTGCTTTACCTTCTCTATTTCCCCCGGATGAGTATAAACCTCAATGACATCACTCGCCTCTTCCACGTCGGTGACTCCTTCAATATCCATCACTTTCAAAATTGTTTCTTCAACATTGCCAGGTTTGGCGATCGTCAAAAAACCGGATTTTTCAAACTGAAAAGAAACTGCCCCTGGCCCGGCCAGATTTCCCCCATTCTTATCAAAGATATTTTTAATTTCTTGGGCGGCTCTTTGCCGATTGTCAGTCAGACATTCAACTATTATCCCTACTTGCTCTGGACCATAACCTTCATAAGTCATCTCTTCCCATTTCTCTCCTCCTACTTCCCCACTTCCTCTCTTAATCGCTCTTTGGATGTTGTCTTTCGGCATATTAGCCGCTTTCGCTTTCTCAATTGCCACTCGTAATTTAGCGTTAGCTTCCGGGTCGACTACTCCTCCACCTTCGCGGACAGCAATGGTAATCGCCCGACCCAATTTAGTAAAAACCTGACCTCTTTTTTGGTCAGCAACTCCTTTTTGCCGATGAATAGTTGCCCACTTTGAATGCCCAGACATAGAAATAAATTAAAAATGAAAAAGTAAAAATGAAAAATTAACTAAGTCTATTTTAATCCAATCGCCCTCAAAAAACAAGATAAATTTATTCGGATTCATTCGGATAACATCCGCCAGTAACCTTCCCCCACCAAAATCGCCACTTCTGTCTTCCCATCCCCATCTTGCTCTTCACCAAATTGACAATCAAGGGCCTTCAATAATTTCTTAACCGTAAATGATTCTTTTTTCTCTCTCCCACTTCTCACCTCACACTTCTCATTAGTAATTGGTAATTGGTAATTGGTAATTTCTACCACCCTTCCTCCCATATTGCTCACAATCCTCGCTACATGTGCTGCCAAACCATCATAGTCAGTCGTGTTAATAAGCTTAATAGTGAGATTTTCCTCCCTGATTTTCGGCTCATAAAAATTGTCTTGGAAAAACATATCCAACCGCCCTTGGTCCACCTCCCAAACTCTTGAACTATCAACTAAGACTTTACTGCTTACGGCTCCAATTTCTTCTAATTGAATAACTTTTATCTGGTTTGGTAAAACCTTTCTTGTTTCCCACCACAACTGCAAGAAATCCAAACGACTAAAATTAGTCTCAGCCTTCCGACGCAAAATCCCTTCCCAAAAAATCTTTAACAATTCACTTTTGAAATTGGAAATTGGAAATTGGAAATTGGAAATTTTAATCCACCCCTCAACTGGAATACCAAAATACTCCTGCACTGATTCTCGCAAAAGTTCTCCTTCTTTACCCTCTTCACCCTCTTTACCCTCTAACCTTCCCAATTCATAAACCGCTCCCATTCTGTACTTCCCAAAACCCCGAGAGACTTCCACCTCGGTATCTTTAGGAATTTCAAAAACCACTAGTTCTTCTCTATCCGGCTCCAAGGAGACCAAAGCAATGTCCTCGTTGAGAAGAAGAAAATTCGCTCTCCCTTTCCCATTCCAAACCGCTTTTTTAAAACTTTGCCAAACTTTAAACCCACCACCAACCACAAAAAGAAAGCCAATCACCAGCAACCAATAACCAACCACTTTCAATCTTCTCTCTTTCTTCTGTCTTCTACTCATATTACCAACAATACCATAATTCATCTCCAAAAACTTCCCTGTTTAAAGATTTATCAGTCCTAATCGGCAATTCTAATCAGAATTTTACCCACCATTTTAAAGTTTGTACATTTTCTTCAATACTTGGTAGTATTGGAGTATTTGTACAAAACCTTTTTGGCAAAAATTAAAAATCAACGAAAAGTATGTACCCAGTTTTTCGCTCGGCGCCAAAGGAAAGAAAACCAACATTCATCGTTAATTTCCCTAAAAATAATTTTTCTTTTCCTACAATCAAAAAACAAACTAAAATTTTTCTCTAAGACATCAATTCTTCCTAAAAGAAACGGTGTTTGTTCGTCTTCAACAATTGAACAACGAATCCAAAACTCAAAATTTTTAAGACGAATTGGAATTTCCGTCTCCCAAGTTTCTACTACAACTCCACCAATTCCCTCTGCCTTTCCTCGCCTACATTTTTCCAGACTAACCCCCAGTTTGCTTGCCATAAAAAAAGGAAGAGTAGTCAAGTCAGCTCCGGTGTCAACGATAAAACGAAAATCAACCCAACCCTTATCGATTGTTTTTAAGGAAACAGAAATAAAGGGATAAAAAACCTTACCAAAATGAGGAAGAATTACATATTCAAAGGGAAATTCGATAGAGTTTAACGGTTTCATAACGGGGAACATGCATAATCTCAATTTTTGAGAAATCAAGATCTTTTTCTTCCGCCTTTTTCCAAACTTGAGCCAGGCTCCTTCCAGAAACCATCACTCGGCCACTTCTTTTGGAAATTGCCAGAAAACCCGGACCATATTTTTTCATCAGGTAAGCCAAATTTCTTTTTTCCATCTTTTTAATAATAATAAGATTCACCCACTTTGTCAAGTCGCTTGAAAGAGAAAGTGGTAAACCAAAAGCAAAAACCCAAGTGTAATGGCCAAGTCAGCCAAATTAAAGGTGGGAATAAGCGGAAACTTGATCCAGTCGCGAACAGCGCCAAACCAAAGCCGGTCAAGAAGATTGGAAAGACCACCGCCAAAAATAAGTGATAAGTGATAAGTGATAAGTGATAAGTGCAACTTACTTCTATAAACAATGGCTGCCAGTAAAACTAACGGCAAGAACATCACCCAGAGAAAATCGGGAAACAGACCAAAGGCAATTCCTTTATTAAAGACAACCTCAAAACCCAGTTTTGGAACCAAAAATTTAGAGGCTTGATCAAGGAAAACAATTAAAAAGAACAATAACCCGTAACGCGTAACGCGTAACAATTTAACTTTCCTCACGCCTTCTTTCACACTCAACACACTTCGTCGCTTCGGGACTGACCATTAACCGATCGGTGTCAATCATCTTGCCGCAAATTTCACAACTTCCGTAGTGGCCGATTTTTATTCTGCTTAAGGCTTTTCTAATCTGAATTAGTCTCCGATCAATCTCCCTCTTGAGGGCCTCCACCTGGGCGTGACCAAATTGCTCTTGAGCATCGGCATCGGCCGCGGCCGAATCTTTTAACCGGGCCGGATTAGAAAATGGATCCTGCTTGGCCAATGACCTTTTCTTGGCTTCCAATTCTTTTTCTTTCTTTCTCAACAAAGAACGGATGGGCGCCAAAATTTTGCCGGGAAATTTAATAGTCGGAATGGGGTTTCTCATCTTATTTTCCTCCCTGACCTTTTATATAAAAGTCCTAACGAGACTAAAATAATAACCAAATCACCAACCGCTTCTAATGATAAAACACTTTTTTTGTAAAAATCAAGAGGCAAAATAAGGCTAAAAAATAAAATTGTTGATGCCAGTCCGATAAAACCAACTTTACCCGAAGGATAAAAGGCAAAGGAACGATATTTCCCTAGATAAAATCTCTTCCCCAAAATTCCCAAAATCCCCAAAACCACCAAACCTAAAGAGTAAATCTCTTTATTACCCAACCAAGCCCCAACCGAACTCAAAATAACCATTAATAACAGCGGGTCCGCTAATTTATCTAAAGTTAACCAAATATCCCATTCTCTTTTTTTCCCCCAAATTCCCAAAACTCCCCCAATTCCCAAAAAACCTCCTAACAAAGAAAAACCAGGATATTTTGACCAAAAAATCAAGGCCACTGGATTTTGCCAAAGGAATTGATAATGAAAAATCAGATAAACTAACCGGCTTGCTAAAAGACCACCTAAGGCTAGCCAGAGAGTCAAAGTCAAAATTTCCTCCTCGGGAAAATCATCCTTCAAAGCCCGCCAGAACAAAAAGCTGGCTAAAACAAAGCCAAAAGCGGTTAAGATACTGAAAGGAGTAATTGGTAGGGATGGAAACATAAGTAATCTCAAAGCTCAAAACTCAAATGTCAAATCTACATGTCAAATGTTAAATGTTTTTAATTACTTTTGACATTTAAGTTGTAGTTTTGAGTTTTGACATTTGACATTTGACATTTTGATTATATCATACTATTATTCTAAATCACCGTGCTGGAATTACCACATACCTTGGCGGGCGCTGTTCTCGCCACCAAAATTGCTAACCCCTTACTGGCTTTTCCTTTAGCCTTTTTCTCCAATTTTCTCCTTGACCTTCTCCCCCACTGGAATCCTCACCTCAACACGGAAATCAAAAAATACGGAAAATTAACTAAGAAAACTAAATTTATCATCTTAGCTGATTCTCTCCTGGGATTAACCGTTGGCCTGTGGGCTGCTTTTCGTTTCTGGCCAAACATCGCCAAAACTTTGATGGTCATTACTGCCTGTTTTCTGGCGGTTTTAGCCGACCTTTCCGAAGCTCCTTATTTCTTCTTTGGCTACCATCACCCCCTGATTCAAAAAATAATGAAACTCCAAAACCGCTTACAATTCCGCGCCCCCTTCTGGCCAGGAATAGCAACGCAGATAGTATTTATCGTCTTTTGCTTGTGGTTAATCCTTGGCTGAAAACGCTTTAAGTAACCCCTCTGTTATATCAAGAAGTAAAAAATTGAGAGAGAACTTCCTTAATTCTTCTCCTGGCATCTGAAATAACTTTTTCCACCTTTGTCTTTCTTGTTTTTTCAATCCTTTCTTTTAGAACATCCCATTTGACAGCTTGAGCTACTCGGCTTTCCAATTCTCTTTCCGCCTGAATTTTTGCCGCTGTAACTTGAGCCAGTGTTTGCACATCAGCACTTTGTTTTAATCTTGACTCTAATCCTACCAGATGATCAACTAACATTTGCCGTGGAACATACTCATTTATAATTCCTGTGTTGGCAAAATCAATCGACTCTGCCAACAGTCTTATTTCCGCCGGTTCAAGATCTCCAATTCCCAGTTCACTCTTATGCCCAATTAAAAAGTGGGGAAAAAGAAGCCTCGCCACGTGGAGGGTATTTATCACTTCTGTCTGACTACCAACATCATAATATTTTTTGCTTAAATATTCTCCTACCAGTTTTCGCCTCGTATTAACTATTTGTCTTGAATCCCCCGGTAATCGTTGGGGGCTTCCGTACAACTCCGCATTTGTCCTATCTAAGTTTTGAAGCAGATTAGCTTCTTCACTTCCCGGAGCATAGGCACGAACAGTCTCCAAAACCGGCCTATATCTATTTAAGAGCATCGTAAACTCCCTGTAATTAACAGCATTTTCTTCCAGGTGCCTAGCCAGACGCTGGAGAGCCAACCGATCCTCATACACACTTTTAGCAACTACCCACTGTTCCAACTCACTTCGCGCTTTTTCCAATTCTGGCTGAGCATCCGGTCGGCTGACAACTACCTGCTCATATGCTTCCACTTGAGCGGAAGCAGCCAAAATCATCTGCTCAATTTCTCCCCGACTTTTCTTCAACATATCCGACGAGGTTAATTTAGCCATCAATATCGGTAACTCTGCCGCTTTTACTTGCAAGTCAACCACAACTTCAGCTATTCTTGCTTCTTCAACAATCGCCTCAATTGTTTCTCCAGATTTAAGTCTTTTAATAATTGCCTTTTGCTCTTGCGGTGTCCGTTTTGTCACTAAGGGCGACGATTTAATCAATTCAGGGTTTCTCGTTTGAAGAGCAAAAAGTAAGTCATGATGTATTTGTTCGGCTGTTTTAAGATTCTCTTGAGCCTGTTCCAACTGTTGAAGCTTTTCTTCTTTCTCATCTTCCTCTTGCTCTACTTTGACAATTACCACGGTTATATTATCAGGACCACCAAGATTATTGGCTTCTTGGATTAACAAATCAGACATTTCCTGTGGGGTCTTTATTCCTCTAGAGACCAAAGACAAAGCGTTTTCAAGACGATCATGAGAAATTCCTGCCGATTGAATGCCATCTGAACACAAAAGAATAACATCACCGACTTTAACTGAAACTTCCGCAGTATCTACTTCAATGCTTGGCTTCTCACCCAACGGGCGATAAATTACATTGCTTTGCGGGTGGCTTTCCATCTGCTTAGTAGTTATTTGACCTGACGCCCTTAAAGATTCCACTAATGAATGTGGCTGGGTAACCTGTGAAAGAGGACGATATTCTCCCTGGAGGTCATAATAACGCTTATGGTAACGGGCGCCTGGAGTATAAACAAAACCTAAAGAATCTCCTGCCCAAGCAAAAGTGGCCTTTTTTTCTCCTGCTTCGTCCCGCTCAAGCATAACCGCCACTTCTGTTGTTCCTACCATTTGTCCTTTTTTGCCGGCTTCCTTGGCTACTGGAAGATTGTGGATTTTATAGTTTGCCTCTTGAATCAATCGGATTAATATTTCTGCACGAGAGTGGGTTGCTCCAATTTCTCGACCCTTAAGAATACTGTCTTCGTATCGTCTAATTTGCGCTATGGCGACATCCGAAGCTACTTCACCAGCCTCCTCGCCACCCATTCCATCAGCCACCGCAAAAATGGGAACTTTTTCAGAATCCTTTGGGGAAAACAAACTGTCTTCATTATGTTCTCTTACCTTACCAACATCAATAGCGCTTCCCACCGTTACATTTACCGGCTCTTTTTCTTTTCTGGCTAAAACTTCCTTTTTAACCTTTTTGCTTATCTGTTCAACTGGCGAAACCATTGTTTCTAGTTCGGGCATACCATCAAATTACTACAAAAAATTTATAATTACAAGAGCCAATATCTTCCGCGCCCCCTTCTGGCCAGGAATAGCAACGCAGATAGTATTTATTATCCTCTGTTTCTACCTAATCCTTACCTAAAAGATTAACAATCAAGGCGGTCTCTCAAATTTCTAATTCCTAATTTCTAATTTCTAATAAAATGTCTAATTTCAAAAT
>Ga0163210_1001164_pt1 | contig 11386 bp, 6 predicted proteins | sample Kivu_220m_FD_113536 | JGI IMG/M metagenome (GOLD analysis project Ga0163210, IMG submission 113536) | Freshwater microbial communities from Lake Kivu, Western Province, Rwanda to study Microbial Dark Matter (Phase II) - Kivu_220m | ecosystem: Environmental > Aquatic > Freshwater > Lake ... | reverse complement strand
GGCGTCCTGCCCGGCGGCAGCGGCACGCCCGGCGTGGTCGCGGTCCATGCGGGGCCGGCCTGGACGATCAACGACGAGACGGTGCTGGCGGAGGCGCGGGCGGCCGGCCGGCCCGCGATGCAGGACTTCTACGCGGACTGGTGCGCCGCCTGTGTCGAGCTGGACGAGAAGACCTGGAGCGACCCGGCGGTGGTCGCCGAGGCGCAACGGTTTGTCGCGCTCAAGATGGACTTCACCAAGCGCGACGAGTTCTCCCAGGCGGCCACGGCGCGCTACGCGGTGCGCGGCATGCCGACGGTCATCTTCTATGACAGCCAGGGGAACGAGGCCGCCCGGTTCGCCGGCTTCCGCGGGCCTCAAGAGGTCCTGGCGCTCATGAGGTCCGTGAAGTAGGAACTCAGCCTTCGGCGCGCCGGCACTTCACCTGCGGCCCGCGGCCGCCGATGAAGGCTGGCAGGAGAGCTATAACCCGTGGCTGAATCCATCCAGACGACCGAGTCCGGCCCGGCGCGCAACCGGCCCGATCGCCGCCAGCGGCCGACGCCGATGTTCTCACGCTACACGCTCTTCGGCCGACGCAAGGGGAACCGCCGGACGGCCGACCCCCGCGCGAACTACTTCGTCGACACGGTGCGGGGGATCTACCTGCAGGCGCTCATCCTGGTCGTCCTCATGATCCTCACCGACGTCGTCTCCACCCTGCACATCCTCCGCATGGGGGGAGGCGAAGCCAATCCGCTGATGCGCTGGCTCCTCGAGCTCGGCACCTTCTGGTTCATCTTCGTCAAGGTCACCATGGCGCTCGGAGCCGCCGTCCTGCTCGTGGTCCATCGCCGTTTCCGCGTGGCGACGATCCTGACCCCCGTGCTCCTCACCGTCTACGTCGCCCTCGCCTGCTATCACGGGGTCCTGCTCTTCCGCATCCACGGCTGAGATCCGGGCAGACGCGTCGCGGCCCACCGGTTGAACAACCGCACCCCGCCGGCGTATGCTTCAAGGGAGCAACGTCGACCCTCCACCGCTTCGCATCCGGGGGTGTGGCATGCGCAGACCTCACGTGCTCGATCGTCACCGCCGTACTGCAGGCTTCCTGCTCGCCGCCGTGACCCTCCTCGCGGCCCTCGCGCCCGCGACGCGGGCCCTCTCCTACGTCGACGCCAGCCCGTCCGGGCCCGGCTTCCCCGCGTGGGAGGGGGGCGACACGGAGTTCGCGTTCGCCGACTGGAACGCCGACGGCCATGTCGACTTCGCCTCGATCGGCGATCACGGCTCGCCCTACGTCAACACTGACGAGCACGGGATCATGGTCTACTTCGGCGACGGCGCCGGCGGCTGGACGATCCACATGGAGGGCAACTTCGGCTACGGGGGCATCGCGGCCGGCGACGTGAACAACGACGGCCTCCTCGATGTCGGCTACGCGATGCACCACGACTACTCGGGCCAGGACTTCGGGGACCAGCTGATCGAGGTCGCCGTCGGCGACGGCACCGGTATCCACTGGACGCCGTGGGACGACGGCCTGGGCCAGAGCGGCGAGAGCTGGGGCATGTTCGCCACTGACTTCGGCGACATCGACGAGGACGGCGATCTCGATCTCGTCTCCAACTCCTTCGGTGCCAGCAATGGCGTGCACGTCTATCGCAACCATGGCGACGGCACCTGGACGCAGACCTGGGCGCGCACCGGCGGCAACGCGCGCCAGTTCGTCTGCTTCGGCGACGTGAACGGCGACGGGCACCTCGACGTCGCCTCCGCTTACCAGTACGGGACGATCTGGCTGGGGGATGGCCAGGGGCTCTTCACCCCGGGCGACACGGGACTGCCGAGCCCCGGCACCTCAGGCATCGGCGGTCCGTCGCTCGGCGACGTGAACGGCGACGGGTGCGCCGACCTGGCCTTCGCCCAGAACGGCGGCGTGCGTGTCTACGCCTGGAGCGGCTCGTCCTGGACCGACATCTCGACCGGGCTGCCGGCGACCGGCGGCTACGCGATCACCCAGCTCTGGGACATGGACGGTGACGGGTTCCGCGACATCGCCGCGCTCGGAGACGGCATGTTCACGGTCTGGCTCGGGGACGGCGCGGGCCACTGGGCCGAGGCCGGCAGCACCATCGCCGGCCCCGGCATTGAGTCGCAGGCGCTTGCGGTCGGCGGCGACGTCGACCACAACGGACGCGCGGACGCCGTGCTGCTCCAGGAAGAGGGCGCCTGGCCCAGCTACCAGAACCAGCTGTACGTGCTGCGGGAGAGCACGCCGGCGACGGCGCGCGCCGCCGGCTTCCAGTTCCCGCTCGGCAACGACGTCTTCTTCGTCGGCGCGGTGCAGACGATCCGCTGGTGGGCGGCGCACGTGGGGACGAGCCCGGCGACGATTCGGCTCGAGCTGTCACGGACCGGACCGGGCGGGCCATACGAGATCGTCGCCGACGGCCTGCCGGACAGCGGGCATCACCAGTGGAACGTCTCCGGTCCCGCCACCGGCACCGCCTGCCTGCGCGTAACGCTCACGCAGGCGGGTGAGAGCGTCTCCGCGGTGGGGCGCACGTTCCGGATCCTGCCGTCAGAATCGTCGGGGGCGCCGGAGGACGAGCGCGCCCGCGGCCTGCGCGTCGCCCCGAACCCGATGCGCGGCGACGGTTCGTGCGTGATCCTCGCGAGCGGCGCCGCCCGCCGCGCGCCGGACCGCCTCTGCATCCGCGACGGCAGCGGCCGCCTGGTGCGGGTGTTGGCGTATCGCTGCGGGGGAGCCCGCTGGGACGGGCGCGACGATCGCGGGCATCCCGTCCCAAGCGGTGTATACTGGATACGCGTGAACGACGACGGTGACCCGGGCGCCTCGACCCGGCGAGTGACGTTGTTGAGATAGCGCCCTCGTCTCTTGAGACGCCCTGCCGTACTCGCGGGCAGCGGATCGTGACGGTCTCCCCCGAGACTTCCGGGGGACCCGCGCAGGAGGTGGCGCCATGTTCGGATGCCGCGTGGCCGTGCTCGCCTCGACCCTGCTCCTGCTCATGGATGCGGTGGCGCCGGCCCTTCCGCCGGACGACGACGTTCCTCCGGAAGCAGTGGCCGCTGCACGGGGGGGACTGCCGAGCTTCCTGCGGGCGCTCCCGGATTCGGAGCTGACCCACTACGGGTTCGACGGCGCTCCTGAGCTCGCCCGCGCGACGCTGGGGCAGCCGTTCCGGCTCTACACCTTGGAGCCGGATGACGTCTTCGCGGGCGCGGAGGGCCGCGTCACCGCCATGGAGGGCCGCGCCACCAACCGCGTGATCTTCCCAGTGATCTGCGACGGACGCCCGCGGACGCTCTTCACCGTGGCGGAGATCCGGGGATCCTGGCAGGCGATCGAGATCGGCGGCCTCAGCCCCGCCCCCGAGTTGCTCGAGCTGGAGCGCCAATGGCCCGCGGCGGACGGGTACCGGCTGCGCTACATCCAGGTCTACCCCGGCGGAATGCAGTTCGTACAGGTGGCGCAGGAAGGCTTCCAAGGCCTGGTCCCGCTCGAGTCGACCGCGCGCTCGCTGGGGCTGCTGGCGCCCGACGAGAGCTATGAGTTCCCGATCCTGCCGCCGGACGAGGTCGCGATCGCGCTGGAGCCGGTCATCCGCGCGGGTCTCTCCGAGTAGCCCGAGGTGTCGCCATGAAAACGCGCATCTTCACCCTCGCGCTCGTCGCTCTGGCGCTGCCGCACCTCGGCCGCGCTGCGGTCCTCGACGTTCCCTTGACGCCGCAGGAGCAGACCAACTGGTGCTGGGCGGCGTCCACGAAGGCAGTCCTGAGCTACTACCTGAAACCGGTCGAGGAGCGCCAGCTGGCGCAGCGGGCCTGCCTGCTGAACGGCTGGTCGACCGCCTGCGATTGCTGGACCGACCCCAGCGGCGGGACCTGCAATCAAGCCAACGGGATCTGCGCCAGCCTTTACGGCGCCGGCGCCATCGATGGCCTGCTGTCGAACTGGGGGATTCCCAGCATCTGCGGCGCGTGGACCTGCACCTTCGACACGCTCAAGGCCCGGATCGACGTCCAGCGCCGGCCGCTGGTCGCGCGCCGTGAGAAGGGCGGCTCGATCGGCCACTTCGTCGTGATCCGAGGGGCGACGACAAGCGAAAGCGTCAACTATGTGCACTACATGAATCCCTGGCCCGTCAACCAGGGGGCCTACACCATGTGCACGTACGACGCCTTCGTGAACGACGGCACCTGGAGCTGGACGCACACGCTCAAGGTCTCGCGTAGCTACCCGCCCACGCTCTATGCCGTGCAGCCGGGCGGCGTCTATCCCACCATCCAGTCCGCCATCGACGCGGCCTCGGACATGGACCAAGTCTGGATCTACAACGGAACGTACACCGGAGCCGGAAACCAGGACATCTCCTTCCACGGCAAGAACATCAAGGTGCGCTCGATCAGCGAACGTCCCGAGGACGTCGTGATCGACCCCAACGGCTCCGCGCGCGCGTTCCTGTTCGAGAACGGCGAGAACCCGGGCGCCATCTTGCAGGCCCTGACCATCCGGGACGCATACGCCGTCGGATACGGCGGCGCTGTCTGCTGCAGCAGCGCCTCTCCCACCTTCGTGAACTGCCGGTTCGAGCAGAACGGGTCCGGCGGCCGCGGCGGAGCCGTCTACGCCACCTACTCCTGCCTGAGCCTGCTGCAATGCGACTTCACCGACAACCACGCCGATGCGCACGGGGGCGCCGTTGCCGTCGGAAAGCACTCGTCACCCTCCGTGATCGAGTGCCGCTTCGACGGGAACACGGCGCAAGCCGACGGCGGCGGTCTCTGGTGCGACAACTCCCTGCATACGGGAAACCGCCGCACGCCGGTCATCATGGATTGCACCTTCACGGGCAACATCGCCTCCCAGGGTGGTGGCCTCTGCTGCCATCGCTACCTGGACCCGCACGTGCGCGGCTGCCTGCTGGTCGCCAACTGCGCGCTCAACGGCGGTGGCATCGCCTGCTACAGCCAGACGAACGGTTGGATCCGGCAATGCACCCTGAGCGGTCACCTCGGCAGCCTGACAGGGGGCGGCATCTACCTGGCTGACACGACCCAGCCCTCGATCGACCACACGATCATCTCGTTCAGCGCTCTGGGCGATGGGCTCCATTGTCAGAACACGACCACGCCCAGCTTGAACTGCGTCGACATCTATGGCAACGCGGGCGGCGATTGGCAGGGCCAGCCGTTCCAAAACCAGCTCGGGCAGAACGGCAACGTCTCCGTCGATCCGGAGTACTGCGGCAGTCAGAACCCGGCCAGTCCCTACGCGCTCAGCATCAACTCTCCGTGCGCCGCGCGGAACAACGCCGGGTGCGGACAGATCGGCTCGCGGGGCATCGGGTGCGGCGTGGTCCCCGTGCCGGGGCTGAACTACGGCGTGCTGATCGCCCACCACCCGCCGGGAGCGGTCTACTCGGCGGGGGACGTGCCGTGCGACGAGTACGCGGTGGACTACGCCATCGGAGGCTGCGGCGAGCAGGTGAACCGCGTCGATGGCGGGAGGTCTCCGACCCTCTGGTACGTGATCTCCGCCTGGGAGACGGACAAGCAGTGGTGCGGGATCCAGTTCGGCCTGGGGCCCTTTTCGCCGGACGCGTTCGCCTTCGAGGGTTGGGGCAGCTGCTGCCCCACGGGGACCATTGAAGTGCCCATGCCGGGATGGCCCGGACCGAACCAGGGTATCGTGCTGGAGGCGCCCCCCGGCGCTTCCTGGGCGGGCAATTTCGTACCCATCTACTGGTTCGCGGGCTACGCCTACCAGCCCGGGCTGATCCCCCTGGCGCCGCATCCCCAGACCGGAATCGGCGGCTGGACCGACTGCGCGATTCCGCCGGAGGTCTGGCCGGCGAGCTGCTTCGGCAGCCTGGGCATCATGATGGACGGCGGCTACTGCTGCCCCGGCGAGGGCCCGGCCCCGGTTCGAGCGTGCTGCGCCGCGGACGGCAGCTGCGCGCTGCTGACCGAGTCGCAGTGCGTCGACCTGGGAGGCACGTGGCACGAGGACGGGCACGCGTGTGACCCCAACCCCTGCCCGCCGCCCACCGCGGTCTGCTGCGCCATGGGCCAGTGCGCCCTGGTGAGCCAGGCGGAGTGCGACGAGATCGGCGGCGCGTGGCACGCGGAGTGGACGTCCTGCCAGCCCGATCCGTGCATCCCGGCGATGGATTGGGCCGATCATGCGATCGGCGACTGCGTGCTGACCGTCACCGACCGAGGGATCCTGGGGTTCATGGACGGCACGCAGCAGGAGGGTTCCGGGTTCGTCTACCCGAAACAGGGCGAGAACCAGCTCTTCCTCGGGGGTCTCTGGGTGGGCCTCGGCCCGACCTACATCGCCAACCGGGACTACGATGCGGATCCGGCGCGCGAGTGGCGCGTCGCGGCCGATCCCAACGGACACATCTGGCTCGACGAGGCGGGCCACTCCCAGCTCGACATCCACGCCGCCTACACCGATTCGGCGGTCGTGTCGCCGCGCCAGCTCTTTGTCGATCAGGAGTCCTGGTCGTACTCCGATCCGGCGGCCGACGACTTCGTGATCCTGCTCTACCGGGTGTACAACCGGGGCGCTGCGACGCTCCCCGACGCGTATGTGGGGCTCTTCCTGGACGCGGATCTCGACAGCCTGACCGACAACGAAGGGCGCGTGGACGCCAACCGCCGCATGGTTTACCTGACCGACCGGGACACCTCCGGTCTCCACGTGGGCGTGCGCCTCCTGCAGGCGACCCCGGGCGAGCCGCCGGTGAGCAACCTGACCCTGATCGCCAATCGCACCTACGTCTGGCCCAACCAGTACATCCTCGACGCGCACAAGTACGGCTTCCTGAGCGCAGGCGCGCCCGAGTACATCGTCACCCAGACGCCGGCGCCGGACGACTACAGCATGCTGGCCGCGGCGGGGCCCTTCTCGCTAGCCGCGCAGGAGGACGTGCTGTGCGCCTTCGCCGTGGTCGGGGGAACCAGCTACCTGCGGCTCCTGGAGCACGCCGACGCGGCGGCGGCGCTCTACGGCGAGGCGCCGCAGCGCGCCCCCTGGGACCTGGACCTGTCGCCCGACGTGACGCGTCTCCTGCCGGGCGCGCCGAACCCGTTCCGCGACCGGCTCTGGATCGGCTTCGACATCGCCCGGCCGGGGCGCGCGGAGTTGGCGCTGTACGACGCGTCGGGGCGACGGTTGCGTACCCTCTTCGATGGGTGGCTCCCGCCGATGCGGCGGGCGCTGGTCTGGGACGGCCGGGACGACCAGGGTCGTCCCCTCCCGAGCGGCGCGTACTTCCTCCGGTTGAACGCGCCGGGTCGAGAGGAGACACAGCGCCTGATCCGGATCCGGTGAGCGCGCCGCCGCTGCCGCCTCACCCTCCGCACGCGGGGCATGCCGGGTACCTCCGCGCATCCGCACCGCGCATTCCGTCCCCGCCACGTGTTCGGTCTCCCCGTCTCCGGCGTTGGTGAAGGTGGAAGAGGCCCGAAGGATCGAGAACCCAAGGACCGCCGCGATCGGACGCTCGGGGTCGATGGCCGCGGCGGCAGAGGAGGTCCGGATGAAGGCTCTCGCCGTCTGCACCTGTTCTGGTCGGCGCTGCCTGCCTGGCCACTCCCCTCTCGATCGGCGTCACGCAGCAACCTAGGCATGTGTCGGCCGCCGGAGGGGCCCCTTGCGGGCGGCGCCGGCCACGTGATCTGCGGGGACGGCGCTCCCGGCGTGAACTGAAGCGCGAGGCAACATGGAGCGTCGCCAGGGCCCCGGGTCCCCCTGGATCCGGGGCCTGCCCATTCCTGTTCGCTCCGCCCGTCCGCGGCGTTCCGGGGAGTGGAAGGCCGCAGACCGGCCGCTCGCCCGCACGCGGGCGAGCCAGGAAGACGAGGTAAAAACCATGAAGCCGTTCGCCCCTTGAGAGGTGGGCTCCGCGTGCCTGATACTTCCCGATACGGTGACGCAGGCGCGGCGCCGAGCGTGGTCGATCCCATCGGGTGCATGCCACGACTGCCGAGACTCCACGCGCAACCCCGCCGGATCACGGCGCCGCGCTGCGGGGAGGTGGCAGTGGCCGATGGCGCTCCTTCGGTGACGGACGATCTCTCCGCCTCGAGCCTGGAGTCCTCCACGCTCCTCCTGCAACGGGCGCACGCGGGGGATCGGGAGGCGCGCGACCGAATCCTCACCCGTTACTACCCGCGGCTCCTCCGCTGGGCCAGCGGACGCCTGCCGGCGTCGGCGCGCTCGCTGATGGACACCGGCGACCTCGTGCAGGATGTGATCCTGAAGACGATGCGGAACCTCGAGAGCCTCGACCTGCCGGCCCACGGCGGGCTGCTCCCCTACCTGCGAACCGCGGTGCGCAACCTGATCCGCGATCAGGTGCGCAACACCGGGCGCCGCGGCGAGCGGGTGCCGATCGAGGAAGCGATCGTGGCGGACGCGGAGCCTTCGCCTCTCGAGCACGCCGAGGCGAGCGACTTCCTCGATCGCTACGAGGCGGCGCTGGAGCGGCTGCGCCCGGAGGAACGGCAAGCGATCGTGCTGCGCCTGGAGCTGGACTGCACCTGGGGCCTGATCGCGAAAGAACTCGGCAAGCCGTCGGCGGATGCGGCGCGCGTGGCGACGGCCCGCGCCCTGTTGCGCCTGGCGCAGGAGATGACCCATGGTAAGTGAAAGCACGGATCGCGGCGCCCCGGATGAGCGGCTGCTGGCGGTGGCGAGCCGCATCCTGGAGGGAGAGCCGATCGATTGGGAAGCGCTGCCGCGGGAGCCCGAGGCCGATGCGGAGCGCGGATTGCGACCGCAGCTGCGCCTGCTGGAGAGCCTCTCGCGCTTCAACCGCGCGGCCCAGCGGAGCGCCGGCGACGAGCAGGAACCGCGCGCGCCGGAGCGCTGGGGCGACCTGGAGGTGATCGAGCGCATCGGCCGGGGCAGCTTCGCGGACGTCTACCATGCCCGCGATCCGCGGCTCGAACGCGACGTCGCCCTCAAGCTGCTCCGCTTCCCCGCGGAGGAGCAGGTGCCGCAGGGGGAGCGCGTGATCCGCGAGGCGCGGCTGCTCGCCAAGGTGCGCCACCCGAGCGTCGTGACCGTCCACGGAGCCGACATCCACGAGGGACGGGTCGGCATCTGGATGGAGCTGGTCCGGGGCGAGACCCTCTGGAGCCTGGTGCGCCAGCGGGGACCGCTCGGCGCCGGCGAGATCGTCGCCATCGGCCACGAGCTGCTCGGCGCGCTCGCCGCCGTCCACGCCGCCGGCGTGCTGCACGGCGATCTCAAGGCCCAGAACGTGATGCGCGCCGAGGGCGGGCGGATCGTCCTGATGGACTTCGGCATCGGACAGGAGCTGACCGTGCGGCGCGCGGAGGGCGCGGCCCTGATGTACGGCACGGCGCTCTATGCCGCGCCCGAGAGGCTGCGCGGCGCCGAGGCGACGGTGCGCTCCGAGTTGTACAGCCTCGGTGTGCTGCTGTTCTATCTCGCGACCGGATCCTTTCCCGTGACGGCCGACAGCCTCCCGGAGCTGATCGCCCGCCACGACCGTGGAGAGCGCGTCTACTTGCGCGACCGCCGGCCGGACCTGCCCCGTCCTCTGACCGACGTGATCGAGCGCGCCCTCGCGCCGGCGCCGGGCGAGCGCCCCGAGAGCGCCGGCGCGATGGATCTCGCGCTCACGGCGGCTCCCGCGGCCGCGCGCGCGGCGCGGCGGCTCCCCGCTGCGCGCCTGCGCCTGGTGGCCGGCATCGTCGCGGTGCCGGTCCTCGGGGCGCTCGCGCTCGGGGTGGCGCTCCATGGCCGCTACGCGATCGAGGCGACCCTCTACCGCGGTCTGCCCGACGGCGGCCAGCGCGCCTTGAGCGCGCAGGACGAGGTCGCGGTGAACGACCAGGTGTTCCTCGAGGTGCAGAGCACGCGCGACATGTACGTCTACGTCGTCAACCGCGACCTGAGCGGCGACATGACGCTCCTCTTCCCCCACCCGCAGCTCGAGCAGCAGAACCCGCTCGCGGGGAAGTCGGTCCATCGTCTGCCCGGCCGCCTCGGTGGCCAGGAGGTGGACTGGAAGATCTCGACCGCCGGCGGACGGGAGCAGTTCCTGATCATCGCGAGCCCGCGACGGCTCACCGATCTCGAGGCCAACATCAAGGACCTCGATCGTCCGGGCTACGCCGCCGTCAGCCCGGAGGCGTTGGTGCGCGGCGTCAAGGAGTTCGCCGCCGCCCCGGGCCGGGCGAGCGCACCCGGAGTGGACGCGACGGAGCGGATCTTCCGCGAGGCGCAGCCGCTGGGTCGCGGGCGCGAGTCGACCCGGGGAGCGTGGGTCCGGAAGCTCGAGCTGACGAGTGAGTGAGCGGCTCAGCGCGCGTCGCCAAGCAGGACGAACCCCGCCCAGGAATAGGGCTGCGCGTAGGGATGCGCCCCGGCGGCATCGGTCTGCTCGCGCAGCCAGCGCTTCGCCTCACGCAACGCTTCCGCCTTGCTCGGGTCCGCCCCGCGCTCGCCCATCCAGAGCTCGTAGAAGCGGCGCATGAGGAGCGCGGTGGATCGGTCCTCGACCTTCCAGAGACTGACGAGCAGGCTGCGGGCCCCGGCCTGCAGGAAGGCGTCCGCCAGGCCGACGTAGCCCTCGCCGGCCACGTCGCGCCCCAGCGCCGTCTCGCACGCGCTCAGCGTCACCAGGTCCGCGTCCAGCCTCCACTCGCGCAGGATCTCCTGCGCCGTCACCGCGCCGTCGCAGGCCCGCTCTCCGCCGGCGGCGGCCGTGTCCGGCCGCGCCTCCACCACCGACAGCTCGAGGGTCGAGGCCTCCGGCCGGTCGTCGTCCACGAAGGCGTGGGTCGCGAAGTGGAGGACGCCGAAGCGCGAGATCTCGCCGCGGCGCGCCAGGTCGCAGAGCGCCGCTTCGGACGCATCCTTCCCGAGCAGGACACGGGCGCCGCGCCACAGGCGCGCCAGCGCCTCGACTTCGGCGCGCGTGCCCGGCAGGCGCGGCAGGGCCGCCCGGCGCCGGCCCCGGGTGTCGACCGCGGCGCGCGCGGTGTCGCCGCGTTGGTGCGATGGGGCCCAGATGACGTGCGGCGGCTCGGCGCCGGCCGCCGGCGTGGGCGGGCCGAAGTCCGGGTCCCCGACCAGGAGCGCCGTTGACCGCGCCCGCGCGCGATCCCGCGCCGAGCGCTGCCGGTCGCGCTCCGCCAGCCACGTGACGAGGGTCGCGGACGGCGCATAGGAGACCTCGTACGCATCTCCGAGATACCTGCCGCTCTCGTCCTCCAGCGCCTCGAGCGGGACCCCGAGCATCACGCCCGACGGAATGACGATCAGTGCGCGCACGCCGCGCAGCGCCTCCGCCACCGGCGCGACCCGCTCCGCATGCAGCGCGCGCGCGCG
>Ga0163210_1001163_pt1 | contig 11388 bp, 9 predicted proteins | sample Kivu_220m_FD_113536 | JGI IMG/M metagenome (GOLD analysis project Ga0163210, IMG submission 113536) | Freshwater microbial communities from Lake Kivu, Western Province, Rwanda to study Microbial Dark Matter (Phase II) - Kivu_220m | ecosystem: Environmental > Aquatic > Freshwater > Lake ... | reverse complement strand
TATTTACTTCACTCGATTAAATATATTGAGATTTTATGACATACATACCGGAGTAGCTGCCCCAAGTAGTGAAATTTCGAACCAATTTTTTAAAGGCACTGATCAATCTAAAAAATAACCTTTTCTAATTAAATAATTCAATGTTATAGCTGCATTTGATATAATACATAAAAAGATTCAAATATTAAAAATAAACTGGTAATTTAAAGATTGAATTATTTTAATGATATATTGACTTTACAGGGCTTTTTTTAATGACATATTTTTAAATATTAATTGAATTAATTGACAATATAGTTAGACTCTCCTTTAAAATATCAGTAAGTATTTAAGCTGTAGCTTTAGAGTTATCATGGCAAATATGGCAAAAAAAGAATTAACACTTAAAGATAGACTCTCAAGGCTGACCTTTATTCAGGCATGTAAACTTCTTGGACATGAGGGAAGTAAGCTTATTATGCAGGGTGGAAAGTTTGAAATAAATTTAATAGAAGAAAATGTTTTTCTGGACAATAAGTTATTTCAACTATTTATTGATGGAGCAGTTGTTACAATAAATTTAAATGGCAATGCCGCGGGCAGCTGCATTTTAACTGTAATAAATGCCAGGCTCCTTGTGAACATATCGGAGCAGCATTTGCCTTAATACTTGAGGAAAAAATAATACTGGGGCTTGCTAAACCACCAATTAAACGAATACCTGCTGAGAGTTTAGGTGAGAGAGAACTTATAGCAAGAGCTCTAAAAGAACGACATGAGCGGTCAAAAACAGAGCGAATGACTGTTAGAAGCAGCAACCCACAAAAATTATGGACAGATTATATTGTCACTAATTTGCAGTCCGGCAAGAGTTATCGCGTAGCGCTGCGCGGATGGAAGCGTGGTGAATCATACTGTTCATGCCCTGATTTTAAAAAAAATACGCTGGGTACATGTAAACATATCATGAATGTTCAGCGGGATGTGAAACTTAAATTTAGTGCAGCTATAAAAAAGCTTCCTTACATACAGGAAGAATTTGCAGTGCATATCCTTTATGGCAATGATTTACAATTGAGGTTGCTATGTCCAGTTAAAATTCCTGCAGAAATTAACAAAATAATTAAGCCAGTAAAGAATCGTAATATAAAAGATGTGAATAAATTATTACAATGTATTCGAAGTATTGAAGCAGCAGGCTATAATGTAAACATCTATCCTGATGCACAGGAATATATTGATTTTTTACTTCATAGGCAACGTGTAAATGATCTGGTAAAACAAATCCGAAAAAACCCCACCGAGCATCCATTGAGAAAAACTCTACTTAAAATGGAGCTACTGCCCTATCAGCTTGATGGTATAGCCTTTGCCACTGGTGCTGGCCGTGCAGTGCTTGCTGATGATATGGGGCTTGGCAAAACAATACAGGGAATTGGGGTTGCAGAACTGCTGTCCCGTGTATCTGATATCAAAAAGGTGCTTATAATCTGTCCTACATCACTGAAATCACAATGGCGAAGTGAAATTCATTGTTTCTCTAATAGAGATTGTCATTTAATCCTTGGTAGTGCACCACAGCGAGCAGCACAATACAACAATAACTGTTTCTTTACAATATCTAACTATGAACAGGTTTTACGGGATTTTAAATTGATTGAACAGATAAGCTGGGACTTAATCATAATTGATGAAGGACAGCGCATAAAAAACTGGGAGGCTAAAACCACACAAACGATAAAATCCCTGCGCAGCAGGTTCGCTCTGGCACTGTCAGGAACACCACTTGAGAATCGGCTGGATGACTTATTTTCAGTAGTAGAATTTATTGATGATAGGCGGTTAGGACCTTCTTTTAGATTTTTTAACACCCACCGTATAGTAGATGAAAGGGGTAAACTGCTGGGTTATAAAAACTTTGATAAACTGCGGGAAAAACTAAAACCCGTATTGCTTCGCAGAACGCGCAATGAAGTTATAAGGCAGCTTCCGCAGCGCACAGATAATATAATTCGAATACCTCCAAGTGATGAACAGTTTGAGATTAACCGCACCCAGAAAATGATTATTCAGTCGATTGTTAACAAACCATACCTTACAGAGATGGATCTTCTTCGTTTGCAAAAAGCACTTCTGATTTGCCGAATGGCTGCTGATAGTACTTTTTTAGTAGACAAGCAACCACCAGGTTATTCAACAAAGATTGAGCGAATGAAGGAACTTCTTGAAGACTTAAATGCTGAAGAAGGCAGAAAGATAGTGCTATTTTCAGAATGGACGACAATGTTAAACTTAATTGAACCTATATTACAAAAGCTGAAAATGGATTATGTCAGGCTTGATGGCTCTGTACCACAGAAAAAACGTGCCCAGCTTGTACATAAATTTCAGAATGATTCGAGCTGTAAATTATTTATCACAACAAATGCAGGTTCAACCGGACTGAATCTGCAAACAGCTGATACAGTAATTAATGTTGACCTGCCATGGAACCCGGCAGTACTGGAACAGCGTATTGCCCGTGCTCATCGTATGGGTCAAAAAAATCCTGTGCAGGTCTATATCCTTGTAACAGAGAGCACAATTGAAGAAGGAATGCTTGGTACGCTTTCAGCCAAAAAAGAAGTTGCGCTTGCTGCACTGGATATTAACAGTGATGTTAAAAAAGTTGATATAGTAAGTGGAGCTGAGGCACTCAAACGCAGGCTGGAAATATTATTAGGTCGTCCAGAGGATGCTCTTGTTGACATAAGTGAGCTGGAAAGGCAAAAACAGCAAGCTAAGAGAAAAGCCAGCAAGGAAAAAGTAGCTGCAGCTGCAGGTGAACTATTCATATCGGCATTCAATCTGTTAGAACAGATTATTCCGCAAAAGCCAGATGATAAAATGCTTGAGCAAAAGAAAGATGCTATCAAGTCCTACCTGCAAAACTATATGGAAACGGATGATAAAGGCAATCTGGAATTAAAACTGAAACTGCCAGACCAGTCAGCCCTGGAAAATATAGCCAAAGTCCTTGCAAAAATAATATAATCATTAATCTAATTTATATGCTATATTTGCTTAATGGCTAAAATTTTTATTAAAATTATCATATAAAGTAAAATTATCTTATGACAACTACAGGAAGAAATGACCCCTGTCCATGCGGCAGTGGAAAAAAATATAAAAATTGCTGCCTTTACAAATCAGAAGCGGTAAGTATTGCAAAATATAAATATGAGAAATATTTAGAGATTAGAAATAATACCTGTGCTAAAGCTTTTCAAATAGGTATTGAAGAATTAAACTTTGAAAGAGTTGATCCAGGATTTTACCTTCTTGATTTCCTTCTGTTTGCACCCAAAGAAAGCAGCCAGATAAGAAATGCAGAGGATTTTGAAAATTTTCTTCAGGATACTTCTTTTCTTTTTACCATTTATGGATATCCAATACATGAAGCAAAACTTTTTAAAATCCTGACTAAATATTATTGCAATAATTTATTCAATATTTTTTTATCTGCATATTATAAGAATATGTAATTATTTTAAATGTTGAATTTCTATTAAAATATTATCAATGTTCAATCATTCCCCGCTTTGCTTTATAATAACATAAGAATTTGCTGGATCCCTGATCTATAATTCCCCCAAAGAAGACATATCTATAGATTATCGGAGACAAAAATGATGACCGGTCACAATACAAGATCACAAAACACATAAAATAGAAGAAAAATAAAGAAAGTCCGATATCAAGGCCTATTTTATGGCAGGCTTATATCATAAAACCCAGTAAAAAATTTCAGCAAACATGGTCACATTCTGTATAGTCATCAATGATATATTCGCGGGATCCATAAGAAAGGTCCTCCTCTACCTTAGGAGGTGGTCTTTTTCTTTCAAATTCATATATTCCTGGCCAGTCAAGGATCTTCTTTACAATCTTGTAATCTTTAATAACAGTTTCAGAGAGAAAAATAAGGGTAATTTTAAAATATAAAATGATATTTTTACCTTTAAATTTATTTTTCAATGTTCCATAACTCGTAATATGGTAAAAATATGACTTCAGTTTTATTGATTTTAACTGAATCCTTATAACTTAAATTTACAATAAATGCTTTTTTGGGATTGTATTTTTCAATAAAACTTCTAAGAGACCTTCCAATTTTCCTGGATTTAAGGATCCTGTATTTTACTTCTAAAGGGATAAATTCTATTCCTGACGAGATAATAAAATCCACTTCTGCTTTATCAAGCGTTCTCCAGAAATTAATAGACGATGAACTTTCAGCATAAATACCTTTTAAAACGTTATAAATGAGATTTTGGAATAAAAAGCCTCCATAAGTAATTTCATCAAATCCCGCAAATAACCCCAGTAAATAATTTTTAAAACCTAAATCATGAAAGTAATAAACAGGAGACTTTGTAATCTCTTTTCTTATATTCTTATAAAAAGGAGTAACTCTTCTTATAATGAAAGTCTTTTCAAGGTACCATAAATATTTTTTTACCGTTTCAGTTGATAAACCAAGCGTATTTGAAATTTCAGAGTAATTTACGAGCTTCCCGGTCTGCGAGGCAAGGAGTTTAACAAGGTCTGAAACTTTTTCTGTTTTCTGAATATTCAGAAGAAAAGAAATATCTTTTTCTATATAACTCTGGTAAATCTCATCAATTTCTTTTTTCTTTTCTTCAATAGATTCTGCAGTAACCACTCTCGGATATCCTCCAAAACGCAAATATTCATTCAATAACTCATTTGCTTTCTTATATTCAACTCTGAAAAAATCATAAAGATTATTCTCGTACCCATACTCCGTGCGGTAATTTACAAACTCGGTAAAATTTACCGTTGTAAGTTCAAAAATTCTTTTACGTCCGACCAGAGATTCGTGAATTTTTTCTTTCAGTTCAAGACTGCCCGAACCGGAAACAATAAATTTATAAGGCAGGCCAATATCGTAGATACCCTTAAGAAATAACCCGGCGTTTTCTTTTCTCTGGATCTCATCTATAAATACGAAACCTTTACCGCTTCCCAATTCAAGTCTTATTTTGTTTATTAATTTATCCTGGGATAAAAAATGTATTCTATCTGATTCAACATCCATATTTAGAAAAACAACTTTTTTACCTTTCTCTAGAAGATACTCCTTCAAAAGAAGCATTAAAGTAGTTTTACCTGATTGCCTTGGGCCAATAATCAGGCTGAATTCCCTTTTTGCGAGGTGAGACTTTAAATCATTTAATAATAATCTCTTTATCATACTTATATTTTAACCCGATAATTTGCAAAGTCAAGTTTATAAATTATCGGAATAAATAAAAAGAAGACTTATTATTTTTGCAGGGATCGCCGAATAATCAGGCTGCGGAATGAAATTATAAATATTTTAAGAATCTTCATAACGGTATTTTTATTCCCAGATACCTTGAATATATAAAATCTGGGCCCTAAAGGCCAGCAATCAGTCCTTTAATAAATTTTGCAACTATCACCGCAGGGACAAAGTAGACTTCCTTGTTTTTAAAGGTTCTTTTACCGGTATGATTTGCAGTTACAATTACTGCAGATTTTATATTTTTATGCAGCAAAAAAAATGAGGCAAAGCTTCTGGGAACGGTTGGTAATGCTCCCGGGGAGGTATCTTTTTTAAGCATCTTCCATTTTACCTCAATTGGAATAAGGCCTTTCCCTGTCTGGATAATAAAATCAATTTCGCTTCCCTGAAGGGTTCTCCAGAAATATATTCTATCTGCAACTCCAATACTTCTTTTTATTTCATTAAAAACAAAATTCTCTATTATATTTCCAGTATTGCTCCTGGTAAAAATTTCTGAAAAATCGTTTAATATAAAATTTGCAAGGCCCTGGTCGGAAAAAAATAGTTTTGGCATTTTAGATATTTCTTTTCCCTTATTTATATAAAACGGTGGAAGCATTTTAATGATAAAAGTTCCCTTGAGAATGGTCAGGTAATTTTCTGCCTGGCTGCGGGTAAGCCCTGCCGTATTTGAGAGTTCATTTACATTAACAAGATTTCCAATTTGTGAGGCAATGCATTTCAAGAAATTATTATATGCAATGATGTTTTCACCGCTTATAAGGGATTTAATATCCTTTTGAAGATATGAGGTATATATTTCGTTTAATTCTTCTTTCTTTTCTTCGTCTGTCAGAAGGTCAGCGGTAATTTTCGGATAACCCCCGCAATAAAGATATTTATTTAGGAATATGCTGTTTATAGAATTGATGCTTCCAGAAGTGGCATTGTCAAAAGAAATGCTGGAATAATTTTGGATTTTGTCCTCAAAATTTATGAATTCATCAAAACTGAGGCCGTATATATTATATACATAAAATTATTATATACATAAAAATTATGTATATAATAGGAATTTCCTTCTGGATCCCCAACATATAACTACCCAAAAGTCGACATAACCGGGTATTATCGGATTTAAACAATACTGAAAATAATGATATCGAAGTAGAAAATACGTGGAGCATAATTATTTTGCCCTGTCAAAGATTTTTTATCATTTTGGGAATTTAATAATAAAGGAGTAATGCTAATAGATTCAATAGGCAGTTATTTTTCTGTCACCGGAATCGCCAATACACTTACATCATCGGGCATCAAAACAAATCCTGTTACGATAGGTAATTACATAGAATACCTGAAAGATGTTTTTTTATCCATGAGATTCCAAGATATGATGTATCAGGAAAAAAATATTGACTGGAGAAAGGAAGTTTTATTTAAACGATCCGTCTTTTCGTTTTTACAGCACATTTATCCGGGATAATGCTCCGGGAAAATATCTTGAAAATGCTGTACTTATGCATCTTTTAAGAGAAGGATACTCTGTTAAAGCCGGATCGATTGCAGGCAAAGAGGTAGACTTTGTCGCACAGAAAAAAAATTCACTTATGTATGTTCAGGCAGTTTATCTATTGAGTAACGAAAAAGTATTTGATCGTGAATTTGACAATCTCGGACTTATAAAAGACAACTATAGAAAAGTTGTTGTCACTCTTGACTCTGTTTCTTTTGGAAATCGCAGCGGTATCGAACATATCAGAGCCTGGGAATGGATAAAATGATTTACAAGAATTTTCCATATTAAAATATCCCAAAGACAAGAAAAAGACCTCCACCTAAGATAGAGGACCCTGATGATTTTGATGAATATATTATAGATTACTATATGGATTGCGACCATGTATACTGGGGCTTTTACCGCAGTGCTGCCTGTTACATCCGGTAAAGCAGGTAATTTACAGCGGCTTCTTTAAGAGATTTTTTTTCAGTGCAAATACTGCGAGTTGTCTACGGTCATTGAGCATTAATTTGGAAAGAATCCCTGTTATAATATTTCTAAGCCTTCCTTCTGAGATAAAAAGAATCTCTGCCATTTCTTTCGTATTTCTGCCATCAACTATCATTTCGATGATCTTAAGCTTTCTCTCAGATAAAAAGATTTCGATTTCATTGACTATAACACTTTTTTTTAGTTGTGTCTTATCTGTTGATTTCTCCCTGGTGCTATGGATTATTTTTTTTACACCACTATTTATTATTTCCATATTATGGTATACACCCCTAATAGCCAAAAGCAATTCCTCTTTACTTGCACTTTTCAGAATGTAACCATCTGCACCACTTCTTAATGCTTCCAGAATGTCTTCCTCGCTTTCAGACATAGTCAGGACAAGTATCTTGATTTTTTCATTTTCCTTTTTTATCCTTTTTGTTGCCTCTATACCATTACAGCCTGGCATTATAATATCCATTAGAACTACATCAGGTTGGTTTTCCTTTGCTAAATCCACTGCCCTGTCACCATCTGAGGCACGGGCTACAATCTGAATATCATCTGTATTTTGAAGCATCTGCTCAAGCAAATCTAAAAGTAATTGCTGATCATCTACTATCATAATCTTTATCATTTATATTTGACTATCCTTTCTTTAATTCTTTTTATTCAGTCAATGTATCATTTTTCTTTTTTTTAATAAAATACTCAAAATTTTTAATAACACTTTTTAATTCTTTTTCGAGTTTTTTAACAACGTTATAAGAATTTACAAAATTGCCGCTTTTACCAATGTTTTCCAATCTTTTTGCAACTGCCATCCCCTTTTCAGCATAAAAAACGGATAATATGCCTTTTAGTGAATGAGCAGCCATTCTTAAAGTATCGCTATCCTTTAATTCTATAGCAGAATTTATTTCACTTAATAATTTTGCCGAATTTAACTTAAACTTTCTTACCATATTTTTTAAAAAAACTAAATCCCTGTTGATTTTTTCAAATACCATCTCTATATCAACTGAGCCTGCCTCATCAGATTTTAACTTTACCATTTCTTTCTCATCTACCACTTCTTGGGAAGATAACTTTATGGAGTCTGTCTTTTTTGAATTTATTATCCGGGCTTTTCTAATGACTTTTTCTTTAAAAGGGTTATCTTTAGTATTTTTAATATGTTTTTTCTTTATTGCCAGCATGTTACTTCTTATAATCTTCATTACTCTGTCCAGGTTTACAGGTTTGCTAATATAGCCATCCATACCGGTATCCAGACATTTTTGTTCATCCTCTTTGGTGGCATAGGCAGTCATCGCTATAATGATCGTATGCTTATTTTCTGATTCTGCTTTACGAATATTTCTTGTTGCATCAAACCCGTCCATTACAGGCATCTGGCAATCCATAAATATAATATCATAATCTTTATTTTTACAGGCCTCCACAGCTTCCTTGCCATTTATTGCAACATCACAGTTTAATTTTTTTAATTGAAGAAGCTTAATGAAAAACAACCTGTTTACTTCATTGTCTTCAACTAAAAGTATCCTAATTTTTTTTCCTGCATATACTTCTTGCTTCTGGTCTTTTTGTTCTGTTGCAATAATGTCCCTTGCAGCTTTTTTGTATTTTCTACCCTGCACAGCCATGACAACACAATCCAGAAGCTCATTTCTTCTGTAAGGCTTGGTAAGATAACCTGAAAAAACGTTAGAATTTTTCTTATCTGGCGTACTATTAGACGCAACAGAGGTAACTAAAATCAAAGGAATGTTTTTAGTGAAGGTAATAGCTTTGAGTGCAGTTAAAAGACCTGATCCACTCGTACCTGGCATCTGATAATCCAGGACAACAACATCAAATAGTGATCTGCCATCAACTCTTATAATTTTATCCAGAGCTTTATAACCTGTTTCTGCTTCATCTACCACACACTCTGTCTCTTGAAGATAAATCTTAGCTATTTTACGGTTCATGGCACTATCGTCTACAATAAGTATTTTTTTACCTTTTAAAATAGAATAATCAGGGACAGCAGATTTTTTTTCGTCTTTTGGTTTTTTAAGGATAACAGAAAAAATAAAAGTTGCCCCCTTACCAGGCTTGCTGTAAACACTTATATCTCCTCCCATCATCTGAACAATATTTTTACAGATAGAAAGGCCGAGTCCCGTGCCTCCGTATTTTCTAGTTGATGATAAATCCGCTTGTGTAAAAGGTTTAAAAAGCTTATTTATCAATCCTGCCTGAATACCTATGCCTGTATCCTTTATCTTAAATAGAATCTCCAGCTCCGATTTGTTCTCTCTTTTTAATGAAGCTTCTAAAAAAATATTGCCTTTTTCTGTGAATTTTATGGCATTGCTTATAAGATTGCTTATGACTTGCCTTAATCTTATTGGATCTCCAACAACCATTTGGGGTATATCTGTGGACACCAGAAGATTAAGTTCTAAGCTTTTTTCTTTAGCTTTAACGCTAAAAGGAATTACCGCTTTCTCTATTGCCTGACGTATATCAAAAGCTATCTTTTCTAACTGGAGTTTCCCCGATTCTATTCTCGATATATCAAGGATATCATTTACGATATTCAGTAAAGATTCTGTAGAAGAATTAATGTTATTTACAAATTCTTTTTGCTCTTTATTAAGCCTGGTTTTATCAAGAAGCTGCAAAAAACCAGATATTGCATTCATAGGTGTCCTGATCTCGTGGCTCATGTTAGCACAAAACTGGCTTTTAGCGATATTTGCTGATTCCGCAGCTTTTCTCGCAACTATCAATTTTTCTTCAGCAAGTTTCTTTTCAGTAATATCTCTTACCATAAGCATCCAGCCAATAACGTTTTTATTTTTTTTATCGTAAAGATTAGAGCAGCTAAGCTCCAGGAAAATTTTTTTGTTTTCTTTATTGATAGAGATTTCTTTTTTCCCACCTCCAGTATTCGAATCACAGAATAAATTTATTTCCCGATATCTTTCCAACAAAACATCTTTTCCTGCACCTATGGTGACTTTTTTTATTCCAAGGATACGTTTAAATGATTTGTTTACGTCAACGACCTGGTTTTGACTGTTAAAAAGGATTACTCCATCGTCTAAATTCTCTATTATTGTTTCCCATGCAATTGGTGAAAGGTCAAACAATTTATAGTAGTAAATAGCAAAAAATAATAAAATTCCCGAGAAAGTAAAAAACACAGGAGTCATATCTACTCCTATTATAGTCTTTGGTAAAAGCGTGTAGGCAAGGTTAGCTATAAAGGGAATAGCCGAAGAAAGTATTAGTATCCTTGACTGAAGCAGGTAAAAATATCTTGGTCTTAACATATTAACAAGAAGAATAATGATGGCAATAAGAATCAATATGTAACTGTATACTGCATGCATCCAGAACCATATACCATGAGAATATATGCCAAAGACACCAGCCAGTGGGTTTTGTCCAAGAGTAACCTCCTGCCATAACAGCCCATGGAGATGATTTGTGCAGGCTATTATCAAAGTAACAGCAGGAATTATAAGAAGAAGGGAGACATTCTTTTTTGTCAGCCATTTATCAAGATGAACGTATCTACAGGCAAATATTAAAAATAACACCGGTACGGCAGTTATACCAGCATAGGTGATGATTGAAAAAAGCACTTTGTAAAAGACTGTTGTTGCAATTGATTCAAAGATTGCAAAAAATGACCACTGTGTAATAGCAATAAGGAGGATAAAAAGCTCTGTACTTGCATTTGCAGGACGTTGCCTCCAGGTAAAATAAACAAGTAGCCCGTTAATCAGGGTAGCTGCTATCAAAGATATTGTAAGAGCACTTAATTGCATTGGCTTTATTTGTTAAATAATATCGAAAAATATTTTTGATTTGCAATTACCTATTAGGGATCATTATAATTCACATCATTTCTTAATATTTTTAAAAATTATAATGTATAACAAAAATATAGGCAAATAATATAAAGACTGAATATTAAATCTGTCTTTCCGCAAGTTAAAAACTCAGTTTTTCCTAATTAATTTCTTAAAAATTACAGGGTTACTTACCCCAAAAATCATCCTCATTAATATCTAAAAGACCAAGTAATAACTTATGTATA
>Ga0163210_1001162_pt1 | contig 11389 bp, 9 predicted proteins | sample Kivu_220m_FD_113536 | JGI IMG/M metagenome (GOLD analysis project Ga0163210, IMG submission 113536) | Freshwater microbial communities from Lake Kivu, Western Province, Rwanda to study Microbial Dark Matter (Phase II) - Kivu_220m | ecosystem: Environmental > Aquatic > Freshwater > Lake ... | reverse complement strand
GCGCTGGGGCTTCGCCATGCGCGACACCGATGGGGGCGCGGCAGCGGTGCGGGACTTCTGGAAGCGCGCCGTCCGCTGGCTGTCGGAGCCGGCGGAGCGCTCGCGCTTCGACGTCCGGCCGGAGCGCGCGGTCTTCCAGGACGGCGAGCCGATTGCCTTCAACGGGCGGCTCTTCGACGCGGCCTTCGAGCCGATCGAGGGCGCACGACTGAGCCTCGAGGTCGTGCCGGCGGACTCGGTGGGCCCGACCGAGCGAGCGCGCCGGGCCACGCGCCTGATGCTGCATCCGCAGGGCGCGGCCGGGCGCTACGCGGGGACGGTGGCGGCGCTCCCGGCCGGAATGTACCGTTATCAAGCCGAGGCGGCTCGGAGCAGCGGGGAGGAGCGCTGGACGGCCTCCGGGGTCTTCTGGGTCGAGTCGATGGGGCCCGAGTTCCTGCGTCTCGCGAACTCGGCGCGGACGCTGCGGGAGATCGCGCGGCGCTCGGACGGCCAGGTCGCCAGCGCGAACGCGCTCAGCTCGCTCCTCGAGACCGTGCCGCAGAAGTACCGGCCGGCACAGGTTGTGCGGCAGGCGGAAATCTGGAACCATTGGGTGGTCTTCGCGATCCTGACGGCACTCCTGTCGCTGGAGTGGGGGCTGCGCCGCCGGCGCGGTCTCGCGTGAGACTCGACGACATTGCGAGGAGGGAGAGGGAGTATGCTTCGTAGAGTGCATCGAGGGGTGCTCGCGCTCACGTGGCTCGTGCTGCTGATCATGGTCGCGACTTGCGGCAGCCGTGAGGCGGATGCGCCGCGACCGGCGCAGACGCAGATGACCGCCACGCCCGCGCCGGTGCCGGAAGCGCCGGCGACGACGGCGGAGGCCGAGGCGACGCCGCCCGCCGAGCCGGACGCCGCGGCTACACCGGCGGTCGCTCCGGAGGAGAAGCTGCCCGACGTGCCGCTGCCCTCCTTGCCGCCGGCGGACCAGCGCACGACGGTGCGCGATCTGAAGCTGAAGGACATGGCCGGCCGCGAGATCACCCTGGCCAGTCTCCGCGGCCAGCCGGCGATGATCGTCTTCTGGGCAACCTGGTGCCGGCCGTGTCTCATGGAGATCCCGCACCTGGTCCACCTCCAGGAGGTCTACGCCAAGCACGGCCTGAAGATCGTTGCCATTTCTCTCGACATGAACGGCATGGCGGCGGTGAAACCCTTCCTGGAGAAGCATCCCGAGATGACCTACACCGTCATCCCGAACGGGGCCGAGGCGGCCGCGGCCTTCGGCGGCATCCGCAGCATCCCGAACAGCTTCTTGCTCGACAAGAAGGGGCGCGTGGTGAAGCAGTTCGTCGGGCTCACGCCCGGCCCGACGCTCGAGGGCTGGGTGCAGGCCGCGCTGCGCGAGAAGCCCTAGGCGCCGTCGCGAGCTCCGAAGAGAGCGGTACCGATCCGCAGCAGGGTCGCGCCCTCCTCGATCGCGATCTCGAAGTCGCCCGACATCCCCATGGACAGGTGCGCCAGCGGCATCGCGGGCCGCGCCGCGCGCTCGCGGTCGCGGGCCTGCCGCAACAATCGGAAGGCGGCGCGGATCGCCCCCGCGTCATCCGTGAGCGGGCCGATCGTCATCAGGCCTTCCACCACCAGCCCCGGCAACGGCGCGATTCCGTCGAGGAGGGCGGCCAACGCCGGCGGGGCGACCCCGGACTTGCTCGCCTCGCCGCTGGTGTTCACCTGCACCAGGATGCGCTGCGGCTGCTCGGGCGTGGCGCCCGCGCTGATGCGTTGCGCCAGATCGAGGCGGTCGACGGAGTGGATCAGCGCCGATACCCCCATCACCGCACGCGCCTTGTTCGACTGCAGATGCCCGAGGAAGTGCCACTCGATCGCCAGGTCGGCGAGGGCGACCGCCTTGGGCCCCAGCTCCTGGGCGCGGTTCTCCCCGAAGGTGCGCGCCCCGGCGGCATACGCCTCGCGGACCCGCGCCGGATCGACCGTCTTCGAGACCGCGACCAGCTGGACCGCACGCGGGTCGCGCCCGGCGCGGGCCGCGGCGGCGGCGATGCGCGCCATCAGACCCTGGTAGCGTGAGGCGATCGTCTCCATCGTGCGCTCCCCCGTTCTTCGCACCGGATGGCGCAAGGGCGAGCGTAGCATGCGCGGGACGGGCGCGGGCAGCCCCCCGCCGGGCCGCCCGCCCGCGCGGCTGACGGGATTGCCGCGCCGGCCGGCGGCAGGCTAGAATGCGCGCGTTCCGGGCCAGCCGGGTCGGCTCCCATGATGCTACGGACCTTTCGGAGGGAGTGCCCTTGGACGAGCAGACCGATCCTATCGCGGTACGGGCGGAGAAGCTGCGCCGGCTGCGCGAGATGGGGATCGAGCCCTACCCGCATCGCTTCGAGCGCCGGCACACCGCCGCCGAGATTCACCAGCGGTTTGCCGAGCTCGAGGGTCAAGCGGCGACGGTCGCCGGCCGGCTCCGCTCGCTGCGCCCGATGGGCAAGGCCGCGTTTGCCCATCTCTCGGACGCCTCCGGGGAGATCCAGATCTACCTGCGCCGGGACGCGCTGGGCGAGGCGTACGCGATGCTGCCGCTGCTCGACCTGGGAGACCTGCTCGGAGCGGAGGGGACGGTCTTCCGCACCCGGATGGGAGAGATCTCGATCCAGGTGAGTCGGCTGACCCTGCTCGCCAAGGCGCTCCGGCCGATGCCGGTGGTGAAAGAGAAGGACGGGGTCGTCTTCGACGCCTTCCGGGACCGGGAGGCGCGCTACCGCATGCGCTACCTGGACCTGATGGTCAACCCGGAGACCCGGCGGCTCTTCCGCCAGCGTGCGGCGATCATCCAGGAGCTGCGGCGCTATCTCGACACGCGAGGCTTCCTCGAGGTGGAGACGCCGGTGCTGGAGCGCTGCTACGGCGGTGCCCTGGCGCACCCCTTCCGGACCTATCACCAGGCGCTGGGTCTCGAGCTCTACCTGCGCATCGCCGAGGAGCTGTCCCTGAAGAAGCTCCTCGTCGGCGGCCTGGAGCGCGTCTACGAGATCGGACGCGTCTTTCGCAATGAAGGGCTCGATCGCCACCACAACCCGGAGTTCACGCTGCTCGAGTTCTACTGGGCCTACGCCGACTACCGGGACGCCATGGACCTGGTGGAGGACATGTTGCGGCAGGTGGCGCGGGCGGTGACAGGCAGCCTGCAGCTGCAGTGGATCGGCGGCCATCACGGGCCGGCGGAAGAGCCGGTGCCGGAGTCGATCGATCTGGCCGCGCCGTTCGCCCGGCGCCCGATGCTCGAGCTGATCCGCGAGGCGACCGGGGCGGACGTCCTGGCGCTCGCCGACCCGGAGCTGGAGGCGCTGGGCCGGACGCTGGACCTGCCCCTGCCGCCGACGATACCGCGCGGCAAGCGCATCGAGAAGATCTTCGACGTAGCGGTCGCGCCCCGGCTGCGCCAGCCGACGTTCGTGACCGATCATCCGAAGCTGATCTCGCCGCTCGCCAAGTCCCATCGGGATCATCCCGCCGACCGGGTGGAGCGCTTCGAGCTCTTCGTGCTGGGCGAGGAGTTTGCCAACGCCTTCAGCGAGCTGAATGACCCGGTCGAGCAGCGGCGGCGCTTCGAGGAGCAGACCGCCCAGCGCGAGGCCGGAGATGAAGAGGCGCATCCGCTGGACGAGGACTTCCTGGTCGCCTTGGAGCAGGGCATGCCGCCCGCGGCGGGCGTGGGGATCGGGGTCGACCGGCTGGTGATGCTGCTGACCGGCGCGGCGTCGATTCGGGACGTGCTCCTCTTCCCGCACATGCGGCCCATGGCGGAGGGCGGGGGCGTGCCCGCAGGAGCGGAGAGGTCGCCGTGAGCCCCGAGACCGCGCCGGCGCACGCGGAGCAGATCGTCGCCGCCTCCGCGGCGATGAAGCGGATCCTGCGTCTGGTGGAGCGGATCGCCCCGACCGAGAGCAACATCCTGCTGACCGGAGAGAGCGGCACGGGCAAGGAGAAGGTCGCACGTCTGATCCACTACCAGAGCAAGCGCAGCCGGGGCCCCTTCGTCGCGGTCAACATGGCGGCGATACCGGAGACGCTGATCGAGAGCGAGATGTTCGGGCACGTGCGGGGGGCGTTCACCGACGCGCGCCGCGCCAAGCGCGGCTTCTTCGAGCTGGCCGACCAGGGGACGCTCTTCCTCGATGAGATCGCCGAGATGTCCGCGGGCATGCAGGTGAAGCTGCTGCGCGTGCTCCAGAACCGCGAGGTGCGCCCGGTCGGGGCCGAGGCCTCGCTCCGCGTCGACACCCGCGTGGTGGCGGCGACGAATCGCGACCTGCGCGTGGAGATCGCGGCCAAGCGTTTCCGGGACGACCTTTTCTACCGCCTGAACGTCTTCCACCTTAACATCCCGCCGCTACGCGAGCGCAAGGAGGACATACCGCCGCTGGCACGCTTCTTCCTGGAGCAGGCGTCGCAGCGAATGGGCAAGCGGGCACGCGGCATCAGCGACCAGGCGTGGGGCCTGCTGATGAACTACGCCTATCCGGGCAACGTGCGCGAGCTGGAGAATGCGATCGAGCGCGCCCTCGTGCTCGCCGACGATGACGGCGAGATCAAGACCTGGGACCTGCCCCCGGAGATCGCGGAGCAGGAGGTGCCGCAGCTGCCCGAAGCGCCGGACGCCCTGGGGGACGTTACCCGCGGCGCGGGGCCCGGGGCGCTCGACAGCGGCTACCCGGCGGATCTGACGCTCGAGGAAGTCGAGGCGCGGCACATCCGCCGCGCCATCAGCAGGCATCAAGGGAACCTGGGCCGAGCCGCCAAGGGGCTGGGGATCTCTCGGACCACCCTTTGGCGGAAGATGAAGAAGTACGGGATCGAGGGTGTTTCATGAAGTTACGCAGCTCTCCGTTTCATCTTGGAACAGTCCTGCCTTCCAATTCCGAGAGCCTGCCAGTCCCCCCTCGATTGACGGTGTAAGTCACTAATCAGTTATCGTTTACAGAACCGCATTCCAGGCTCTCGTCATCCCCGACGTGGCATGCACCTTGCAATTCACTATACGTACGGCTTGGAGCATGACGCCTGCCAGGGCAGGCATACAGGAAGGGCAAGACCATGGGGAAGATCATAGGAATCGACTTGGGCACCACGAACTCGTGCGTCGCGGTCATGGAGGGCGGCAAGCCCACGGTGATCCAGAACGCCGAAGGCGGGCGGACGACACCGTCGGTGGTTGCCTTTCGTCCCGACGGCGAGCGGCTGGTGGGGGCCGCCGCGCGGCGCCAGGCGGTGACCAACCCGAAGCAGACGGTCTACTCGATCAAGCGCTTCATGGGCCGGAAGTATGACGAGGTGGGCACGGAGATCCGCTCCGTTTCCTACGAAGTCGTGCGGGGCCCGAACGACCTGGTTACCGTGCAGATCCAGGGCCGGACCTATTCGCCGCCTGAGATCTCCGCGATGATCCTGAAGAAGATGAAGGAGACCGCCGAGGCGCACCTGGGCGAGGAGGTGCGGGAGGCGGTGATCACCGTCCCGGCCTATTTCAACGACAGTCAGCGCCAGGCGACGAAGGATGCGGGCCGGATCGCCGGCCTGGATGTCAAGCGCATCATCAACGAGCCGACGGCGGCCGCGCTTGCCTACGGCCTCGACAAGAAGAAGGCGCAGCGCGTCGCCGTCTACGACCTGGGCGGCGGGACCTTCGACATCTCGATCCTCGAGATCGATCCGGAGCTCGGGACCTACGAGGTCAAGGCGACCAACGGCGACACGCACCTGGGCGGCGACGACCTGGACCAGCGCCTGATCGACGATCTGGCCGAGGAGTTCCGCAAGAACGAGGGTATCGATCTGCGCCGGGACCCGATTGCGCTCCAGCGCCTGCGCGAGGCGGCGGAGAAGGCGAAGTGCGAGCTCTCGGGCACGATGGAGACCGAGATCAACCTGATGTACATCACCGCCGACGCGTCGGGGCCGAAGCACCTGGTCACCAAGCTGACCCGCGCGCGCTTCGAGACGCTGGTCGACGACCTGATCCAGCGCACCGTCGGTCCCTGCAAGCAGGCGATGAAGGACGCGGGCCTCACCGAGGTCGACGAGGTGATTCTGGTCGGCGGCTCGACCCGCATTCCGAAGGTGCAGGAGCTGGTGCGCGGGCTCTTCAACCGCGAGCCGCACAAGGGCGTCAATCCGGACGAGGTGGTCGCCGTCGGCGCGGCGATCCAGGGCGGCGTCCTGGGCGGCGAAGTCAAGGACGTGCTGCTGCTCGACGTCACCCCGCTTTCGCTCGGCATCGAGACGCTGGGCGGCGTCTTCACGCGGATCCTGGAGCGGAACACGACCATCCCGACCCGGCGCACCGAGGTCTTCTCGACCGCCTCCGACAGCCAGACGACGGTCGAGATCCACGTGCTGCAGGGCGAGCGCCCGATGGCGCACGACAACAAGTCGATCGGCAAGTTCCAGCTGACCGGGATTCCGCCCGCGCCGCGCGGCGTGCCTCAAATCGAGGTGATGTTCGACATCGACGCCAACGGGATCCTCAAGGTCTCAGCCAAGGACCAGGCGACCGGTCGCGAGCAGTCGATCCGCATCGAGGCCTCCAGCGGCCTCAACGAGGACGAGATCCAGCGCATGGTGCGCGAGGCCGAGGAGCACAAGAGCGAGGACCAGAAGCGGCGGGATGGGATCGAGCTGCGCAACCGCGGCGAGCAGGTCGTCTACGAGACGGAGAAGAACCTGCGCGAAATCGGCGGCAAGCTCGATGGCGCGGCGCGCAGCCGGCTCGAAGCCGAGGTGGAGGCCCTGAAGGCCGCGATCAAGGGGGACGATCAGGAGCGCATCCGCTCGGCCGTGGACGCGGTCTCCCGCGCCTGGCACGAAGCCTCGGCGAAGCTATACGCCGACGCCCAGCGGACCGGCGCCGGCCCGACGGGGCAGGCCGGTGCGAGCGGCGCCGCGGGGAGTGGGCCCGCTGAGGGTGAGGGCCGCGGCGGAAAGGTGGTCGACGCCGACTTCGAGGTCGTCGACGACAAGTAAGGCGACGCCGAGCGGGGAGGAGGCATGCCGCCGGAAACGTTAGATCCCTACTTCGCGGCCCTACTGACGCAGTTCGAGGCGCTGGGTCTGATTGGCCTCGGCAAGCTGGCGGATCCGACCTCCGGCGAGGCGCGGGCCGACCTGGCCCGCGCGCGCACCGCGATCGAGATGCTCGAGATGCTGGAGGCGAAGACGCAGGGGAACCTGAGTGAGGCGGAGGGACGGGAACTGCGCCGGGTGCTGACCAACCTTCGGCTCAACTACATCGACGAGGCCGGGCGGCCGTCCGCGGCGGCGGAGGGTGCCGCGCCGTCAGGAGAGGCAACGGGTGAGACGAAGGAAGAAGCCGGTGGACCCGAATCGCGCTGAGGCGGTCTCGGTAGAGCCCGAGGCCGCCGCCCCGCCGTCCGGCGACCTGCCGGCGGAGGTGACCGCCCCCCCGGCGGTCGCGGCGGAGGCGCCGCCGCCGGAGCCCCCGGTGGCCGAGCCCGAGGCGGTCGTCCCGCTCGAGCAGCACCAGCGCCTGCTCGCCGAGTTCGACAACTACCGCAAGCGCGTGGAGCGCGAGCGGCAGCGCTGGGCCCAGTCCGCCCAGGGGGACCTGATGCGGAACTTGCTGCCGGTTCTGGACGACCTGGAGCGGGCGGAAGCGGTCCTGCGGGTCCCGGATGACGAGAAAATCGATCGTGCGGCAGTGCTCAAAATCGTCCAACGCCTTGCCGATGGTTTGAGCCGGGAGGGGTTGGTACGAATCGATGCCCCTCCCGGGACGGTTTTCGACCCGAACGAACACGAGGCCGTCCTCACGATTCCGACGGCCGAGATGCCCGAGGGGTCGGTGGTCGAGGCCTTGCAGGCCGGGTATCGCCTGGGCGACCGCCTGCTGAGGCCGGCGCGGGTCGTGGTGGCCCGTGCGCTCGAGCCACCGCCGGGGGATCCCGGTCCCGGTGCGGGCTAGCTGACGCGAGCGTCGCCTGCTGGCCCGCCGTGAGGGCGCCCGGGGGGCAAGGGAGCGACACTCGATGAACCCTGAACTTCTCCTGATCAGTCCCGATCCCATTCTCTGCCGCACCGTGCGTCGCATCGCGGATGAGTTGTGCACGAGCTGTGAGACCTTCCCTTCGACGACCGAGGCGCGGACCTGGGCGTTCACGCCGGGTCGCGCGCCGCGCGCCATCCTCCTCGACGGTCCGGCCCGCGAGCTGACGGCGCTGCGTCGCTGGAGCGAGCAGGGAGCGGCGGCGCGGATCTTCTGGCTCGTCGACGGCGGCCCGGCCACGGGCTGGGCCGGCGAGGCGATGACCCGCGTACCGCGTCCCGAGAACGAGGCGGCGGTCGGTCCGTTCCTGGCCTGGGTGCTGGGGGATCTCCTCGGATGGGACTGCGCTGAACATGCAGGCACGGGCCTCGATGCGCTGGTGGGCCGCTCCGTCGCTTTCCGCGGCGTCGTCGATGCCGTGCTGGGCACGGCCACGGGCGAAGGCCCGGTGCTGCTGACGGGCGAGGCGGGCGCGGGCAAGAAGCTCTTTGCCAGCGTGATTCGCACCGAGGGGCCGCGGGCCGGCAACAGCTTCCTCGCGCTTCCCTGCGCCGGGATGCCCTCCGAGATGCTGGAGCGCGTGTTGGGCGGCGTGCGGGCGCCTTCGTCGTCGCCCGGTGGTGACGCCTACCCGCGGGCGGACGGCGGCATCCTCTACCTCCAGGACGTGACGGCGCTCGGGACGCGGGGCCAGGCGGCGCTGCTGGCGTTCCTGGACGCTCGGGAGCTGGCGCGCGCGCAGGGTCTGATGGGGAACGTCGCCGACGTCCGCGTGGTCGCGGGCTCGCGTGCCCCGCTCGCGGACGCGGTCGCCCGCGGCCGATTCCGGCCCGACCTGGCCGAGCGTCTCAGTGCCACCGCGATCCGCATACCCTCGTTGCGCGAGCGGCCGAGCGACATCCTGCTGCTGGCCGAGCACTTCCTGACCGACTTCGCACGGCATGCCGGGACCGGCGCCCCGCACCTCGCGGACGCCGCCAAGACGCTGCTGACCGCCTACGCCTGGCCGGGCAACGTGCGCGAGCTGATCGGCGTGCTGCAGGTCGCCCTGCAGCGCGCGGCGGGCGGGCGTGAGATCGGCGCGGCCCAGCTGCCGGCATGGATCTCGGCGCCCCGCGCGGAGGCGAGCCACACGTCGCTGAGCAGCACGTCGAGCGACGGCCTCACGCGGGTCACCACGACCGGATCCGGACCGACGGTGCGTTACGCCGACGGGCAGTTCGTGATCGAGCTGCCGGAAGAAGGGGTCGCCTTCCTCGAGCTGGAACGGGCGATCCTCCGGGCCGCGCTGGATCGCACCCGTGGCAACGTGGTGCGGGCCGCCAAGCTCCTGCGGTTGGGGCGCGGCAGTCTGCGCTACCGCCTGGAGAAGCACGGCATCATGCAGCCGAAGCGCCGCCGTTCGGCGCGCCGCCGACCGATGAAGGAGACTGCGGGGCCGCTGCAGCGCGCCTCGTAGCGCAATCCCTGCTGCCAGACCTCCCCGAGCGCCCGCGGGCTGACCGGCTCGCGGGCGCGGTCTTTGGCGGCGGCCGGACCCCGGCGCGGGACCTTGCCGCCGTCACGGGCACGCGCGAGAATCCCCCCGTGTTCGCCCGCTCGCTGCTCGCCGGCGGCCTTGCCGCCCTGCTGAGCGCCGCTCCGGTGCAGGCCGGGGAGACGCCCGAGCCGGTGGTGCGCGTCGGCATCGCGATCGACGCTGCCGCGGCGACCCTCGCCTGCGACGGGCAGGTTCGCGTCTGGCGCGCCGGCAGCGGGACAGCGGGCAGCGTCTTCGGCCCCGGCTGCGCCTTCCGCCTCCAGCCGGCCGCCCCCGTGCCGTCGGGGGCGCCCGCGGCCCTCCGGCTGACCCTGGTCGACGGCGCTGCGGGGCCGTCGCTCGGCACGTTCGAGGAGGAGCTCGTCTTCGAGCCGCTCACCCCGGACGCGCCGCTCGCGGTCGATGGCAAGGCGTGCCGCGGCGAGATCCTGGCGCACGCGACGCGCTCCGGCGACCTCACGATCGTCAACGCGCTGAGGGTCGAGGCGTACCTCTGCGGCGTCCTGCCGCTGGAGATGGGGGCTGGGGAGGGGACTCCGGCGGCGGCGCTGGAAGCGCAGGCGATCGCGGCGCGCAGCTACACGCTCTACTATCTCGGCCGCCGCGCGCAGCACCGCTGCGACCTCTTCGCGAGCACCGAGGACCAGGTCTACGGCGGTATCGACGCCGAGACGCCGGCCGGCACGCGGGCGGTGCTCGGGACGAGGGGTGTCGTGGCGACGTACCACGGCCGGCCGATCCGGGCGAACTACAGCTCCACGTGCGGGGGAGTCACGGAGGCTTCGGACCAGGCCTGGCGCGGCGAGAGCTTTCCCTACCTGCGCCGCACCAAGGATCGGGACGGCTCGGGTGGCGCGCTGTGCGCCGGCAGCCGGTACTTTCGCTGGAAGGTTGTCTGGGACCCCCGGGAGCTCGAGGCCTCGATCCTGGCGCGCTTGCCGGAGGAGGTGCCCGAGGCCCGCGGGATCCCGCTCCGCCGGCTGAAGGGTCTGCGGGTCGCGGAGCGCACCTCATCCGGTCGGGTTCGCGTGCTGGAGATCCGCACGGACAACGGGACGTTCCGGGTGAGCGGGGATCGAGCACGCCGCCTGGTGCGCACCCCATCCGGGGCGCCGCTCTACAGCGCATTCTGGGGCCGCTTCCGCCGCACCCGTGAGAACGGCGGCACGATAGAGCTCGAGGGCCGCGGCTACGGTCACGGCGTCGGGATGTGCCAATGCGGCGCGCTGGAAATGGGCCGGCGCGGTGCCAGCGCGGCGGAGATCCTGCGGCACTACTACCGGGGCGTGTCGCTGGTCCGCTGGTGGTGACCGGTCCCGGTTCCCGGCGACCGAATCAAGCCGTTGACAAGAGGGCCGGGAACATCCTACCCTCCGAGGCTGCTTTCGGGGTCGTAGTTCAGTCGGTTAGAACGCTGGCCTGTCAAGCCAGAGGTCGCGAGTTCGAGTCTCGTCGGCCCCGCCGGAACGACAACGGGCTGTGGGGCGACCGCAGCCCGTTGCGCTTTTCTTGCAAGTCCCATTCCAGGCCGGCGCCGGATGTTCCGAACCGGTCTTGGCCCCGCATGTTATACTCGTAGCGGACGGCCACTCTGTTCGTGACATCCCCCGGGAGCGCTCTGGCAAGAAGGTAGGGTATATGCAGCGGACACATGGGATTGCGTTCGTCATCAGCCTGGCTCTGGCAATCCTGCCGGCCCTCGCGGGCGCGGCGGGCGGTGGCGCTGCCACCGCGCCGCTCACGATCACCCTGGAGTTCCCGGCCGATCGCGTCCAGTTCGATCGCTCGTTGGG
>Ga0163210_1001160_pt1 | contig 11393 bp, 8 predicted proteins | sample Kivu_220m_FD_113536 | JGI IMG/M metagenome (GOLD analysis project Ga0163210, IMG submission 113536) | Freshwater microbial communities from Lake Kivu, Western Province, Rwanda to study Microbial Dark Matter (Phase II) - Kivu_220m | ecosystem: Environmental > Aquatic > Freshwater > Lake ... | reverse complement strand
GGACAGGAGAATGCAGAATGCAAAAGTCAGAAGGCAGAATGCAAAATGGCCGGTGCGGGAAGAGGAGACGTTCCGTCCGCGAAAGCGGGGACAGTCCCCGGCCGCAAGGACGCGGCCGCAATCCGGTACAGTCCCCGTTTTCGCGGTCATGTCCCTGCCACTACTGCCCCTCAATGACGACCTTGGAGAGGTCGGCGACGCGGCCGAACAGGGAGCGGACATATGCGAGCAGTCGGAGGCGGTTTGCCCGCAGGTCTTCTTCCTTGGCCATCACCAGGACGTCGTCGAAGAACTTGTCGATGGTCGGACGAAGGCTGAGGAGCAGCTCGAATGCGTGCCGATAGTCGTGCGCGACAAGCGCGCGGTCGAGGTCGGGTTCAGCGCTGCGCGACTCCTGCCAGAGGAGCTTCTCAGTCGGCTCGAGGAAGAGCGACTCCTGCGGTTGGGTACAGCCACGGTTTTCCTCGGCGGAAAGCCGTGGCAGTCCCTTCAGGATGTTGGCGACGCGCTTCTGACCGACCACGAGCTTGAGGAACTCCGGTTCATCGCGGAACGCGGCAAGAGCGCTGGCGCGGGTCATCGCCTGTGCCGGTTGGTGCCAACTTGTCTCCATGACGGCGGCCGCGATGTCGTACCTGATGCCTTCCTCGGCGATGAGGGCGTTGAGTCGCTCTTTGAAGAAGTCTCGGATGGGGTATACGCGATCGGAGTCAGCTTCCCGGAAGAGACCGACTGCAGCGCCTCTGAGCATGTCGATGTCGATCGGCAGGTTCTGCTTGAGAACGATGGTCAGCAGCCCGGTCGCCTGGCGGCGCAGGGCGAACGGGTCTTCGGAACCGGTGGGAATCTCGCCGGTCAGGAAGGTGGCAACGATGTTGTCGAGCTTGTCGGCAATGGAGAGGAGCGCGCCGTTGCGGGTCTGCGGCAGTTTGTCGCCGACGAAGCGAGGCAGGTAGTGTTCGGCGACGGCATCGGCCACGGTTTGCGGCTCGCCCAGCCTGCTGGCGTAGATACCGCCGATGCGTCCCTGCAGGGATGTGAACTCCTTTTCGCGTACCATGTTGGTGAGCAGATCGGCTTTGCAGAGGAGCGCGGCGCGGTCGAGAGCGGCTGCGTCGGTTCCCGGGATGTGGCCAAGGTGCTTGCAGAGTTCGCGCAGGCGCTGGGTCTTGTCGTAGTAGGTGCCCATGCCCTCAATCCAGGTTACCTGCTTCTCTTCTTCGACCAGGGCTTTGAGGCCGTGTTTGAGGTCGGCCTCGACGAAGAAGCGGGCGTCACGGAGACGCGACTCGGCGGCTTTGTCGTACCAGCCGGTCACGGTCGCATGGTCGCAGCCCGGGGTGTTGGTGACAGCGACGAAGTTGGGGAGGAGCAGTGCTTCTGTGCTACCCGGGACACGATCCGAAATCCCCGGTGGATTTCGGTCATGTCCCTCGTTGGTTATGTCCCTGCGCACCGAGAAGCAGCGCTGGTGCTTCTTGAGCGCGGTGGTCAGTATCTCGGGCGGGAGGCTGAGGTAATCTTGGCTGAAGGCGCAGAGCAGGAGCTCCGGCGATTCGGTGATGTCCGTTGTTTCATCAAGCAGCTCTTCGTCCTCGACCGGCCGGCCGCCGACCGTCGCGGCAAGGCGGGCGAGCTCTTGCGCGATGACGGCCCGGCGGGCGTCGCGCGGGACGATGACGCCGTGGGCACGGAGGGTGGACTCGTACTCGGCCGGGCTCGGGATACGGAACGAGGGCGGCATTGAGTTGCGGAGGCCCCACGACTCGGCGCCGGATTTGAGCGTCCCGAACTCGAACTCGACCGCTTCTTCGCCGAACAAGCAGACCAGCCAGCGTATCGGCCGGGCAAACCTGACCCCGGTGGCGTCCCAGCGCATGTTCTTGGGGAACGGGAGCGCGGCGATGATTCCGGGTACCCCCCCTCGCAGTACGTCCGTAGTCGGGACCGCATCGGCCTGCTTCTTCAGGAATACGTACTCGCCGCGCGGCGTCGGTTTAACGTAGAGGTCGGCCGGGGTCTTGCCGTGGGCCGCGCTGAACCCGACCGCGGTCTTGGTCGGGTTGCCCTGGGCATCGAACGCCGCCCGCTTGGGCGGGCCCTGGAGTTCGACGACCTGGGCCGGCTTGCCGTCGGCCACTTCTTTCAGGCGGAGAGCGAGCCGGCGCGGGGTGGAGAAGAGCTCGGACGGGCCGGCCGGGATGGCGTTTTCCGACAGGGCGGCCCGCAGCCGGCGCTCGAGGTCCGCAAGCGCCGGCCCGAGGAACGAGGCCGGGATTTCCTCAGTACCGATTTCGAGGAGGAGTTGCTTCATCGCGAGGATATTAGAGAGTCCTGCCGGGTTGTCAAGCGGGTGACCGCGGCTTGACAAATCCAGATGGATGGGCTAGATTTCTGTGGGAGGTTGCTATGAAGCGTTCCTACAAGCGATGGTCCAAAGAAGAGGTGCTGAGGGAGATTGGCGAACTGAGCCGCGGAGGCAAGCAGCTCAATTCCGGCTATATCGCCCGCAACTACCCCGCGCTCGCCTATGCCGGGCGCAAGTTCTACGGCACTTGGGAAAGCGCCGTCAAGGCCGCCGGGCTCAATTACGAGTCAATCCGGCGGAAGTGTTTCTGGAGCCGGCCGAAGATCGTGGCCGAGATCCGCGCGCTCAAAGCCGCTGGCGAGCCGCTCAACGTGAGCGCAGCCGAGAAGACGCACGGCGGGCTGGTCGGAGCCGCCGCGGTCTACTTCGGTTCCTGGCGGCAGGCAATCAGAGCCGCCGGGCTCGACTACGCGAAGATCAAGCGCCAGAAGGAGTGGTCGAAAGCCGAGATCGTATCTGAGATCAAGCGCATGCGGGCCGAGGCGCTCGACCTGAGCACGACGATCCCGGTGCGCAAGCGCTACCGCACTCTGCACGCAGCCGCAGTGCGGTATTTCGGCAGTTGGCATGCGGCAATGAAGGCGGCGAAACTGGAGAGGCTGCTTAGGCATTGAGAGTCTTGGTCGTCGGCGGCGGGGGGCGCGAGCACGCGCTCGTCTGGCACCTCGCCAATTCCGGTCATCAGGTTTTCTGCGCCCCGGGTAATGCCGGGATCGCGCGCGTAGCCCACTGCGAGCCAATCTCAGCCACGGACCGGTCCGGCCTGGCCCGGTTTGCCGTCGGGCAGAAGATTGACCTGACGATCGTCGGGCCGGAGGCGCCGCTGGTGGCCGGATTGGCCGACGAGTTCGAACGGCAGGGCCTCGCGGTCTTCGGTCCCAGGCAGAATGGGGCGCGGCTCGAGGGTGACAAAGCCTTCGCCAAGGAAGTGATGCAGGCGGCCGGTATCCCGACCGCGCGGTTCGAATCTTTCACCGACTTCGACGCCGCCCGCAACTACCTGAGCCGGCAACGTCTGCCGGTCGTCGTGAAGGCCTCCGGTCTGGCCGCCGGCAAAGGTGTGATCGTGGCCGAGACCCTTGAGCAGGCTGAAACCGCGGTGTCCGACATGCTGCGTGAGGGCAAGTTCGGTGAAGCCGGAAAGGTCGTGGTCATCGAGGATTTTCTCCAGGGCGAGGAAATCTCGATGATCGGGTTGTGTGACGGGAAGAGCGTGCGGCTGCTCGCGCCGTCCCAGGACCACAAGCGGCTGCTCGACGGCGACAAGGGACCGAACACGGGCGGTATGGGTGCCTACGCGCCGGCGCCGGTCATGACCGCCGCGGTGCAGACCGAAGTGCAGCAGAAGGTGTTTGCGCCGCTCTTGGCCGAGTTCGCCCGACGCGACATCGACTACCGCGGGGTTATCTACGCCGGCATGATGCTGACCGCAGCCGGCCCCAGTGTGCTGGAGTTCAACTGCCGCTTCGGTGATCCGGAAACGCAGGTTGTCCTGCCGCTCGTCGACTGCGACCTCGCGGAGCTGGCTCTCGCCTGCATTGACGGCAAGCTGCACGAGTACGCTCTGAAGCCGGCGGCCGACCGCGCGGCTTTGTGCGTGGTTGCGGCCGCCGAGGGCTATCCCGGTTCGTACGGCAAGGGCGTCCCGATTGACGGCGACCTGGTTGGCAGCGACGGCGTCGTCGTGTTCCATGCCGGGACGAAACTCGAAGAGAACCGTACCGTTACGAACGGCGGCCGGGTTCTTGGTGTCACCGGGATCGGCCGCTCGCTGGTCGAGGCGAGGGACCGGGCATACCAGGCTCTGGCGGGGATTCACTTCGCCGGGATGGCATACCGTCGGGACATCGGCGCCAGAGGTCTCGTAGAGTTAGGAGTTAGCAGGTAGCAGTTAAGAGGAGCAGAACCGCGCGGCAGTCTCCGACTGCTAACCGCTAACTACTAACTGCTAACTTCATACAAGTGCCGAAGTTCGTAAGAACCCAATCGTGGAATCCGGGTGAAGTTGCCGGGCAGGTTGCCGACGCGCTCGGGAACGGCGTTGCGGTTGTCCCGATGCTCGGCGGGCTGTGCGTTCTTGCCGGTGAACGCGATGCACTGGGCGGGTTCGGCGGACCATACCGGCTCGTGAACGGCGAGACGCTTGGGGCCGCCATTGCCGGCATGGAGCCGTCTTTCCGTGAGCGAGTGCTGAAGGCAATGGCCGGGCCCTTGGTTGGGAGGTTCGCATCCGGGCAGCCGGGGCTGGCGCTGGCCTCCGAGCCGCTGGCTCGGGAGATAGTTCGGAAATCCAAGACAGAGATCTGGTTCGGGGTGCCGGCCGAGAGGGCCCAGCCCGGCGAGCTGGCGGATGGGCTGGGCGCGCGGGCGTCGATTGTCGTCACCGGGGGAGCAAGTGGCCCAGGCCCGACCAGCGTCGATTTCAGCGCAAGTCCGGCCGTCATTGACAGGCGGGGAAAGTTGGCAATACTTGACCTTGAACGAGAACTCGGGCAACCGGTGCGGATGGGCCCGGGTCTGTTTTTCTCGGTGCTGGTCGTATGTACCGGCAATTCATGCCGCAGCCCGATGGCCCAGCGCATGCTGGCACACATGCTGGACGGGACGCCCGTCTTTGTCAGCTCGGCGGGAACCGACGCGCCGGTGGGCAGCCCGGCCACCGTGCAGGCGGTCGCGGTGATGCGGGAGGTCGGACTGGACCTGACCCGTCATCGCGCGCAGCAACTTCTGCCGGCGATGGTCGAGGCCGCCGACCTGGTGCTGGTGATGGATGGCTACCACCGGCAGCGGGTTCGCGAGTTGGTGCCTGACGCCGCCGGACGGACACGGTTGCTGCTTTCGTTTGCCGGCCGCGATGAAGCAGTCGAGGACCCGATCGGGCTGTCAATCGAGTCCTATCGACTGACCCGGGATGCGATGAAGCCGGCGCTTGAACAGGTGGCCGTAGAGGTCCGGCAGCGGGCCGGCCAGAAAGAGCCGCCGCAGTCGACAACGTAGGAGAGAGGAGCGCAATTGGAATACTTCTTCACCGACACGCAGAAGGAAATCCGTGACCTGGCACGCCGTTTTGCCCAGGAGAAGATGAAGCCGGTACGGGCCGAGCTGGACAAGACCGGCGAGTTTCCCTTCGAGCTGATGAAGGGAATGGCCGACCTCGGTCTGATGGGCGTCTACTTCCCCGAGGAATACGGCGGCCTGGGCGGCGGCATCATGGAGATGTGCATCGTCGTCGAGGAACTGTGCCGGGTTGACGGGGCAGCCGGGTTGTGCTATGCGGCCTGCGGCCTCGGCGCGTTCCCGATACTGGTCGGCGGGACCGAGGAGCAGAAGCAGAAGTACCTGCCCCGGCTGGCGGCGGGCGAGCTGGCCGCGTTCGCCATCACCGAGGCGAGCGCCGGGTCGGATTCGAGCAACGTCAAGACCCGCGCGCGGCGGGATGGCGACAGCTACGTGCTGAACGGCACCAAGCAGTTCATCACCAACGGCAGCGTGGCCAAGATCTACTCGGTCATCGCCAGTACCAACCCGATAAAGGGCGCGCGGGGGCTTTCCTCATTCATAATCGAGGATGGCACTCCCGGTTTCACCTACGGAAAGATTGAAGACAAGATGGGCATCCGTTGCTCGAAGACCGCGGAGCTCGTGTTCCAGGACTGCCGGGTGCCGGCGGCGAACCTGATCGGCGGCAAGGAGGGCTACGGGTTCATCCACACGATGAAGACGTTTGACCGGACCCGGCCCGGGGTCGGCGCCCAGGCCCTCGGTATCGCGGCCGGCGCCCTGGATGAGGCGCTGGAGTACGCCCGGACCCGCGTCCAGTTCGACGTGCCGATCGCACACTTCCAGGCGGTGCAGATGCTACTCGCGGACATGGCAATCCAGGTCGAGGCTTCACGTGCGCTCATCTACGAAGCGGCGCGAGCGGCCGATGCCGGTATGAAAAACACCTCGGCCATCGCCTCGATGGCGAAGGTGCTGGCATCGGACACGGCGATGAAGGTCACGACCGACGCCGTCCAGATCTTCGGCGGGTACGGCTACATGAAGGAATACCCGGTCGAGAAGATGATGCGGGATGCGAAGATAACTCAGATCTACGAGGGCACCAATCAGATACAGCGGCTGGTCATAGCGTCCGAGATGATCAAAGGCACGGCGTGGTAGAAGAAGGACAAAGGCTGAAGGACTAAGGACAAAGCAATGCAGGAGACCCGCAAGGACAGAATGCGTGCGAATTCCACTCACTTCGTCCTTTCCGAGTTGCTTAGTCCTTTGTCCTTGGTACTTACTACTTACCGCTCTCGATATTGAGGCATGGAGACGCATACTGACGTCCTTGTCATTGGGGCCGGGCCCGCCGGCTACGTCGCGGCGATTCGGCTGGCGCAGCTCGGCCGCAAGGTGATTGTGGTCGAGCGCGAGCGGGTCGGTGGCATCTGCCTGAACTGGGGTTGCATACCGGTGAAGGCGCTGCTGCACGCGGCGGCGACGGTGCGCGGCGCGGCCGAAGCCCGGCGCATGGGTATCGTCTTCGGTCCGCCGCAGGTCGACTTCCAGGCGCTCTACGGTTGGAAAGGCCGGGTCGTTGACCGGCTGGTACGCGGTGTCGAATTCCTGCTCCGTTCCAACGGCGTCGAGACCGTGAAGGGCACGGCCCGGTTGGTCGACCGGCAGCGGGTCGCAGTCGTTCAGCCGGACGGGACCGAGGCCGAGTTCAGCGCGGACGACATCATTGTCGCTACGGGCTCGGTTCCCTCGGTACTGCCGGGGTTCGAACCGGACGGGCAGCGCGTGCTCGATTCGACCGGGGCCCTGAACCTGACATCGCTCCCGGCCCGGGTGGTGGTGATCGGCGCCGGTGCGATCGGCCTTGAGTTCGCGACCGTCTTCCGGCGCCTGGGCGCCGGTGTGACGGTGCTGGAACTGATGCCGCAGTTGCTGCCGGGGTTCGATACCGAGGTCAGCGCGTCGTTGCGGAAGGCGATGGCGAGTGAAGGCATCGAATTCCATCTCGGCGTGAAGGTCACGGGTCTCGACCGCGCGTCGGGGATTACCGTCCGTTACCTGGACGTCGAAACTGAATCGGCAGCCGAGGCGGACGCCGTACTGGTGGCGGTCGGGCGCAAGCCGCTCACCGCCGGCCTCGAGCTGGAGCAGGCCGGGGTCAAGCTTGATGAACGGGGCTACATCGCGGTTGACCAGAAGTACCGAACCAGCGCCGCCCATGTCTATGCCATCGGCGACGTGAAACCGGGCCTGTTGCTGGCCCACCGGGCCATGGCCGACGGAATCTCCCTGGCCGAGTCGCTCGGCGGTGGCCGGCAGTGGCGCTTCAAGGCCGTGCCGTCCTGCGTGTATACGGACCCGGAGGTCGCGTCGGTTGGCCTCAACGAGGCCGAGGCCAACAGCCAGGGTATCAAAGTGAAGGTGAGCCGCGTGCCGCTCTCAGCCGTGGGGAGAGCCCTTACTCTGGGCCGGGGCGACGGTCTGTGCAAGATGGTCGTCGACGCGGATACCGACAAGGTCCTGGGCGTACAAATCGCCGGGCCGCAGGCCGACGTCCTGATTGCCGAGGCAACGGTCGCGGTCGAACTGGGCCTTACCGCTTCCGAAGTCGGTCGCGTGGTTCACGCCCATCCGACGATGAGCGAGCTGCTGTTCGAAGCGGCCGAGGCCATTCACTCCAAGGCCGTCCACATTGTCAACCGATAAGAGCCGCAATGGCTCGAAATCGGAGTCCGTCAACCACGGATGAACACCGATGAACACTAATGGTCCAGAACGAATCGGCGTTGTGACCGGCGGGGACATGACCCAATTGTCCTCAATTGGGATCGTGTCCCAAGCCGTGCATCAGGTTCGTGTCCCGAAGGCCGTCGTGCTCAGCCTGGGTCGGGTCGAATACGGCCGGGCCCTTGAACTGCAGCACGAACTGCGGCGGCTACGCGTTGAGGACAAGACTCCCGACACGCTGGTGCTGCTCGAACACGAACCGGTCATCACGCTTGGCCGGTCGGCTAGGGCGTCGAATCTGCTCGTGGGCGAGGCCGAGCTTGCACGCCGTGGCGTTGCGCTCCATCGCATCGAGCGTGGGGGAGACGTCACGTTTCATGGTCCGGGCCAGCTCGTCGGCTACCCGGTGTTCAAGCTCGAAGCGGGAATCGCCGGCGTCCGCCGGTTCGTCGAGCGGATCGAGGCCGTGTTGGTGGCGGCGCTCGCCGAACTCGGGGTCGAGGCCGGAATCAGACCCGGCCACATCGGGGTCTGGTGCGAGGGTCGGAAGATCGCCTCAATCGGGATTGCGGTCAAACGCCGCGTCACCTTTCATGGGTTCGCCCTGAACGTGTCGGTCGACCTGGCCTCTTTCCGGCTGATGAATCCCTGCGGGATGCCGGACGTCGTGATGACTTCAGTGAGCGCCGAGGGCGGCGTTGCCGACGACACCCGTGCGCGGGCAGCGGTCGTCGCCGGGTTCGAGAAGGTGTTCGGGGTCGAGTTTCAGACGAAGCTGCCGCGAATCCTGATTTCCTTGACCGACGGCCTCAAGACGTCGGCCATTGCGTCGACGTCGGCCTGAGTGTAGGACTTCCCTCCGCCAAAGCCTTTGACCCTTGCCCGGTCCGGTACGTATGCCTGCAGTGCGACTGCCTGAGCTCCCTTGATTGCCTCACCGATAGCCGCGATGTCCTCGGGGTTGATGAGGCCGGGTACGAGCGTGCAGCGGAACTCGTGCTCGATGCCGGTTTCCAGCAGCAGCCGGATGGTCCGCAGCAGCGGCGCGACGTCGATCTGCCGCCCGGCCGCCTTCGCGTAGCGCGAGTCGAGCGGCGATTTCACATCCATCGCCACGGCGTCGACCAACTCCAACTCCAGCAGGGCTTTGAGCGCATAGGGGAACGAGCCGTTGGTGTCGACCTTCACCGGCAGACCGAGGTCCTTGATTCGCCGGCACAACTCGAAGACCTCCGGGTGCATCAGCGGCTCGCCGCCGGTCAGGACGACTCCGTCGTACCAGTCACGCTTCCGCCGGAGCGTCCCGGCGATTTCGTCCCAGGGTACTTCCGGCAGTTTCGGGTCGTCGTCGGCGACCTGGTAGTTGTGGCAGAATGGGCAGGAGAAATCGCAGCCGCTGATCCAGATGACAGCAGCGATCCGACCATGCCAGTCGAGCAGAGACGTTTCGGTGAAGCCGACTATGCGCATGAAATCACTGCTGATGGCCGAGCGGCCCGGCCGATGGTCGCGAGCTCAGTCACTCGCAGATGTTAGGGCAAATAGTCACCCAGTCAACCAACGGCTGACCCGTCAGTTGACGTCGCGCCATACTTGGGTATTGTTATGCGCGTGACTGGTTGCGTCGCACGTCTCCCGGGCCGGGGCAATCCCGGCTGTTCTGCCAATCCGGGAGAGCGTGTACCGTCAGAGAGTTGCCCGGTCCGGCCACTTGTGCGTCGGCCCGGTCGTCGCAAAGGAGTGAGCAGATATGACAACATCAAGTGATATCGAAATCGGACATGTCATCGAGGTAAACGGCGAACGGGCGCTCGTCGAGTTGCACGTCGATACGACCGTGGCGCTGGCCGAGGATTACCTGCCGGGTCAACCGGGGTCACACATCAAGATTGCGGTTCGCGACCGAAGCGTCATCGGCATTGTCTCCTCGATCAGCATGAGGGATCCCCACCAGTCGTCGGCGGCCGGGGATAAGGACTGCTCGATCCTGGGGCGAAAGATTGCGAACTGCATACTCATCGGTTCCATGGGCGCGGGCGGCGGTTTCATCCGCGGTGTCGCCGTCTACCCGACCGTGGGCCAGGCGGCGAAGATGGTGAGGCCGGACGAACTGAAGAGCATCTTCTCCGAGTACAACGAGTATGACTTCTCATTCGGCCACCCGTCACAGACCGAGGATCAGCGGGCTTACATCAATGTCGACCGTTTCTTCGGGCAGCATATCGCGGTGGTCGGCAGCACCGGCTGCGGCAAGTCATGCACGGTCGTTTCGATTCTGCAGGAGGCGATCCGCAAGTACCCGGACACCCACATCGTTGTTCTGGACCTGCACGGGGAGTACTCGACGGCGTTCCCCGGCAACGTCACGCGCATCGAGGCGGACAAAGTCGAACTGCCGTACTGGCTGCTCAGCTTCGAGGAGTTCCAGGACCTGACCGTGGACCAAAACGAGTTCTCGGCCAAGAACCAGATGACGGTGTTGCGCGATGCGCTGGTGCGGGCACGTGAAGGCACGGTCGGAAGCGAACGGCTCCGCAAGGGCGAGCGCGTTACCGCGGACTCACCGATCTTCTTCGACCTCGACGACCTCTTGAGCACGATCCGGAACTGGAACATCCAGATGGTGCCGAACACCGCCGGCGACATGGTGCCGGGGCCGCTGTACGGTGAGTTCGACAAATTCCTCATCCGGCTCGACAGCAAGGTGAGCGACCCGCGGTTCAGGTTCATGTTCTCGCCCTCGCACTACACCACCAACGAGAGCTTCGTCCAGTTACTCCGGGACTTCCTGTCGATCGACACCGGCAACAACATGGCGAGCATCGACCTGAGCGGAGTACCGTCCGATGCGGTCGGCGTCGTGGTCGCGGTCGTCTCCCGCCTCGTGTTCGAGTTCAACCTCTGGAACCCCGAGCGCGAGCGTTTCCCGATACTGCTCGTGCTGGAAGAGGCGCACAACTACGTGCCCAACCGCAACGACTCCCGGCTGCAGGCGGCCAAGTCGGCAATCGAACGGATAACCAAAGAGGGCCGGAAGTACGGCGTCGGCACCATCATCATCAGCCAGCGTCCCAAAGAGCTCTCCGAGACCGTGCTCTCCCAGTGCAACAGCTTCATTGCCATGCGGCTCACTAACCCGGACGACCAGGGCTACGTGCGCAAGCTGGTGCCGGACGCGCTTTCCGGGCTGATGGATATGCTGCCGTCGCTCCGGACCGGCGAGGCCCTGATTCTCGGTGACTGCGTGGCCCTGCCGACGCGAGTGATGATCGACCTGCCCGACCCCAAGCCG
>Ga0163210_1001157_pt1 | contig 11397 bp, 12 predicted proteins | sample Kivu_220m_FD_113536 | JGI IMG/M metagenome (GOLD analysis project Ga0163210, IMG submission 113536) | Freshwater microbial communities from Lake Kivu, Western Province, Rwanda to study Microbial Dark Matter (Phase II) - Kivu_220m | ecosystem: Environmental > Aquatic > Freshwater > Lake ... | reverse complement strand
TCAGGGCATGCAGTCGAAGCGAGGCATAGGAGATCAGTGCGGCAGCGGCCGCACCGATGCAAAGACCGGTTACCGTTATGGGCATGGGCCGTTCACCCGGCGACGCGATACGTAGGGGTTACCGGCTTCCAGGAATCTGAAGGGCCTATCGGCTCCAGCGCCAACCCCGATACGTCCAGAGCATACCACGGGAGCCCTCGGACCCACCCCGGCGCCGATCCACAGCGGAGGCATGTCGAGGCGAACGCCGTCGAGGTCACCCACAATGGCGAGGGCCTGGCAGAGCCGGCCGGGGCCTGCGCATAGCAGGCGAACGTTGTCAACACCGCGACGCGCGCGCATTATGTCCAGGCCATTGACCGGTTCCAGCGCGCGTATGAGCACGGCTGCGCCACAGCCGGGGTCACCGGTCACGACGTTCATGCACCAATGGACGCCGTAGCTGCGGTATACGTAAGCACGCCCGGCCGGACCGAACATGGCCCTGTTGCGTTTTGTCGGTCCACGAAAGGAGTGGCTGGCCGGATCGTCCTCGAGGTACGCCTCGGTCTCGACGATGCGGCCGCCCACCAGCGGGCCGCCGATCTGGCTGAGCAGATAGCGCCCCACGAGCCCCCTGGCTATGTCGAGCGTATCTCCGGCGTAGAAGGTGGCGGACATCGCGACGTACTCCGGAGCGGTCACGCCTGCCCATCCCAGACGCGCACCGCGAAGAGGTCCTCGTAGAACCGCCCAGGCAGCGCAACGCTGACCTTCGCGCCGATGCCGAGGCCGGCGCATGCGTCGCGAACGGCGTTCAGAACCGTCGCATCGTCGTACCGCCTCGATATGTGATACAGACCCAGGTACTCCACTTGCGCAATCCTGGCGGCACGCAGTGCATCTTCCAGCGACGAGTGCGGGTGCCCACGCTCAGCCATCTCACGGGTCTCGTCACAGTCAAGGAAGGTGCACTCGTGCAGCAGGACCCGGCTGCCGGCGAACAGCTTGGGGTCAAGCGGCGTTGTATCGCCCGTTACGCTGAGGAGCACGTCCTCCACGGTGTGCGTTATGTGCTCCTTACCGTACTGACGGCGAAGGCAATCGAGCTCCTCGCGCGGCAGGTCACGCAGCTCCGGCCGCACACGATCCACGTATCTCACTACCTGGTACCCGAGGCTCATGCATCGCGGCGGGTCCGGCCTCGGGTAGTGCGCCGTCGCGAAAGCACGAAGGAAGTGCCGAGGCGGCTCGATGTCCATCGTGCCGCCGTCGTTCATGGGTCGCCAGGCGACCTTGCCGGTGGTCTTCGCGTCAAAGCCCGACAGGAAGGCGGACAGCGTGCGCAGGGCGCCGCTGCCGCCGGGATACAGCACCGCCTGTCCTCCCGAGCCGCCGGTCAGGTTCAGCAGTTGGAGCAGGCCCGAGCAATGATCCCGGTGGGCATGTGTCAGAGCGACGGCGCGGATCCGGTGGATGCGCGCGTCGAGGTTGGCGACCACGCCGTCGCCCGCGTCGAACAGAATCCGATGCGTATCGTCGAGCACCCAGGTAGCCACCAGAGGTGTTGAGAACAGCGAGATGCGAGGGGGATCCACTACGCGGCCCCTGGAGTTGCGGCGTCGCCGCGAGTCAGTTCCAGAAACGAGGCGCTGCGGAGTTCGCGCTCGCATCTGAACCGGACCGACCAGCGCAGGCAGTCGCGTATCTGGCGCTCTACCGGCGGATCCGGCCGAAGCGCGAACACGCTCGCGGAGTCCGCCTCAGCGAGCGTCCTGAGCGCCCGTAGCGTTGGAGGCCTCAAGCCAAAGCTGTCCGGCGACGCGTACCGGCATCGGCCGCACAGCGCCCCACCAAGCGCCGCGCTGAAGCCGAGCGCAGCTTCGCTCTTGATGGGAACACCGCAGTGAGCGCATCGCGCAAGACTGATGGCGTACCCTCGTTCAGCGAGGAGACGGATCACGTAGGAATGCAGCACGGCATCAGCACATATCGTCAGTTCACCACCGCATGCCAGCTCCAGGGCGTCGAGCGCGCCACCAACCAGGTCGTGGACCGCCTCGCACGGCTCGTGATCCACAGTTAGCGCGTCGGCGAGCTCGCAGACGTATGCAGCCCGCGCCAGGGCACCCAGGTCGGCGCGGAGCGGAGCGTGAGCGCATGTAACCTGCCACTGCGTTACGATGTCGAGGCTCCGCCCCTGTGCGATGAGCACGCGCACGGCCGTGAAGGGCTCGGACGGCCCGGCTGACTTGGCGCCGGGTTTGCGCGCCCCCTTCGCCACGACGTCGAACTTGCCCAGGCCGCGCGTGAGCAGCGCTGCGACCCGATCGCTCTCGCCCAGGTCACGCCGGCGTAGAACGATGCCTTCAGCTCCGTACGAGGACATGACGGTTCAGGCTCGCGTCGCCGCCGCCAGAGCCGATGTCGTGCGGCGAAGTGCGGCGAGACGCGCCTGAGGAGTTGGCTCCTGCTCGACGATCGCGACCAGCGCGCTCCCGACTACCACACCATCCGCCGCGGCGGCGAGCGTGCGGACATGTTCGGGAGTGGAAACACCGAACCCGACGCAGACCGGGCATCCGGCAACGGCACGCGCCCGCCCGATGAGGTCTGCCGCCTCAGGCGCGATCTCCTTGCTCGCTCCTGTCACACCCATGCGTGATACGCAGTACACGAACCCGGTGGAAGCCCTACCCGCCGCGGCTATGCGGTCCGGCGGACTGGTCGGCGCAACCAGGAACACCGTAGCCAGCCCTGCGTCGTGGCTGAGCGACAGCCAATCGCGCGCCTCCTCCGGCGGCAGGTCCGTCTGGATGGTAGCGTCGACTCCGGCGGCGCGCGCCTCCTGCGCGAAGCGCGCGCGACCGTATGCAAGCACGGGATTGTGGTAGGTCATCAGGACAAGAGGGACATCGGCACGCTCGCGAATGCGGTGAACGAGCTCCAGGATGCCGCTCAACGATGCTCCCGACGCGAGCGCTCGCTGTGACGAGCGCTGGATGGTGGGCCCGTCGGCGAGCGGATCGCTGAACGGGACCCCAAGCTCCACGGCGTCGGCGCCGCAGTCGGCCATTGCGGCCACGAGGTCGGCGGTTTCCGTCAGAGATGGATCACCTGCCGTCAGGTAGCAGACGAGCGCCGCGCGGCCAGATGCCCTTGCTTCGCGCAAGCGCCGCGCGAGACGCGTCATCGGCTGCCGCGGCTCTGCAGCCACGCCGATACCGTCTCCATGTCCTTGTCGCCGCGTCCCGACAGGCCGACCAGCACGGTCGGATGCGGACGAAGGCTCTTGCATAGCGGCGCCAGGTAGGCGATCGCGTGCGCCGACTCGAGGGCGGGTATGATCCCCTCGGTCCTCGCGAGCAGCGCCACCGCCTCGAGGGCATCCTCGTCCCTGACGCTTACGTACTCCGCACGACCTGTTTCCTTCAGGTAGGCGTGCTCGGGTCCTACTCCCGGATAATCGAGTCCGGCTGAGATGGAGTGCGTCGGCAGAACCTGCCCATCCTCATCCTGCAGGAGGAGACTGAGGCTCCCATGCAAGACGCCTGGCGACCCCTCTTCCAGCGTCGCGCAGTGCCGGCCTGTGTCTATGCCTTCGCCCGCGGCCTCGACGCCCACAAGGCGCACGGGATCCCGCACAAACGGCCCGAACAGCCCCATTGCGTTCGACCCGCCGCCGACGCACGCGATCGCGCAGTCGGGCAGGCGGCCCTCGGACTTCAGCATCTGCCTCCGGGCCTCCAGGCCGATCACCGACTGGAAGTCGCGCACCATCATTGGAAACGGGTGCGGTCCGACAACCGACCCAACGATATAGTGAGTGTCGCGCACGGACGCGGCCCAGTCGCGCATGGCTTCGCTCGTGGCGTCCTTCAGGGTCATCGTCCCGCTCGACACGGGCACGACCGTCGCACCGAGCAGCCGCATGCGGTCCACGTTGAGCGATTGCCTGCGCATGTCCTCCGTGCCCATGTAGACGACACACTCAAGACCGAACAGCGCACAGGCCGTCGCCGTTGCCACGCCGTGCTGCCCGGCGCCCGTCTCCGCGATTACGCGCCGCTTCTGCATCCTTGTGGTCAGAAGCGCCTGGCCCAGGGCGTTGTTGATCTTGTGGGCCCCGGTATGGCAGAGATCCTCGCGCTTCAGGTAGACACGAGCACCGATCGCCTCTCCGAGCCGGTCCGCTCTGTACAAAGGCGTAGGCCGTCCTGCGTACGTACCCAACCAGCGGCTCAGCTCCGCGCGAAACCCAGGGTCTCTGCGTGCCGCACGGTACTCGCGCTCCAACTGGAGCAGCGCGTGCATGAGCGTCTCAGGCGCATACCGGCCTCCGAACCGGCCGAAGTGGCCGAACCGGTCTGGAACCGATGGCTGTCGCTGGCGGTTACTCACCGCTAGGCGCCCCCGCCCCGCGTGATGGTCTTCGTTTCGGTTTCGACCTGGGACGCAGCCAGGTTAGCTTGTCGGAAGCTCCACGCGAGCACAGCGACGCCGAACACAATGGCGCTCCACGCGATGAAGGCGTAAGCCGCATCGTGGGGCCGGGCGATGCCCTCGGCTCCCGCGATGGAAGCGTCCTCCGGATTACCGGGCATATAGCGGACCCAGACCTCGGCGCCCGTCCGCAGACGGTCCCACTCGCCCTTGTCCGGAACCACCCGTGTGACCTGGAAGTTCCGGTGCGTTGCGTCGGCGAAGACGAACGTCACCGAGTAGGTGAACTTGCCATCGGCGGCAGGCTGACTGTCCTTGAAGAGGATCTGGCCCAGCGAACGAGAGCCCTTTCGCGCCAGTTCGGAGGAAGGGACTGCCATGCGCCACGCGTGGCAGGCTATGCCGCCGAGCACGAGGAGACTGCCCACCATGACAACGCCTCTCCTGGTCACTTGTCGCCTCCTTCCGGCACCGGCACGTGCGCGGTATCTGCATGCCTGACCGCGTCCATGAACGCCCTGATCCGAGCGCGATCCTTCACCCCCGGGCCGGCCTCAACGCCGGACGACACATCCACGGCATACGGACGGACCGCCGACAGCGCCGCACCGACGTTGTCCGGTTTCAGTCCGCCGGCCAGTATCATCGGAACCGATGCGCCGTCGCGGAGCCGTCGCGCGCCGCTCCAGTCAGCCGTCATCCCCGTGCCTCCAAGGCGCTCAGGGTCGTATGCATCAACCAGGAGGGCTCCATCTTCGGCGAGGTTCGGTAGCGGGGAGCCCGGTGCGCCGAGTCGGAACGCTCTGACCCGACGTGCCGGGACGGGGTGGCCCACCGCGAGATCATCCTCGTAGTACTGAACTGCGTCGAACAGACCACCGGGCAGGAGGAGGAAGTCCGAGATGCACCGGACGACCGCCACCCGGGTGACGTATGGCCCCAGTGCGAGGGCGATCTCGCGAGCCGCCTGCAGACGGTTTCCCATGTAGCGTGGCGATCCGGGCACGAAGATGAGCCCGACGGCATCGGCTCCGGCCTCCTCGGCCAGTCTCGCGTCGGCGACGGTCGTTATGCCGCAGACCTTTACACGTGTGCGAGCCATCTGTGCGCGCGACGGCGAAGTCATAGCGGGGTCGCGCCCAGGAGCTCGCGGACCTTGGCTCCGACATCGGGCTCCCGCATCAGCGCCTCACCTACGAGCATGCCCTGGACGCCTGCGTTGCGCAGCGCTAGAACGTCTTTACGCGTCTTGATCCCGGATTCGCTGATGACGAGGCGACCGGCCGGCACGCGCTCCATCAGTTCCAGGGTAGTGGACAGCTTGGTCCGGAAGACGTGCAAGTCCCTGTTGTTGATCCCGATGAGTTGCGCCTGAGTGCGGAGCGCCTCGTCGAGCTCGGACGCATCGTGTACTTCCACGAACGCCGCCATGCCGAGCGACCAGGCGACCGACATCAGCCGCGACAGATCACCCGGCTGAAGGGCCGCCACTATCAACAGCACCGCGTCCGCACCCGCAAGACGGCTCTCGTACAACTGGTACTCATCAATGATGAAGTCCTTGCGCATCACCGGCAGCGAAACAGCTCCTCGCACGGCGGCCAGTTGGTCGAGAGAGCCCTCGAAGTAGCGCTCGTCGGTTAGGACGGATATGCACGCGGCGCCGTTCGCCTCGTAGGTGCGCGCGATCGCGATGGGTGCGAAGTCCGCGCGTAGGACGCCGCCGGAGGGCGACGCTCGCTTGATCTCGGCGATCAGCCCGGGCGGGTCGGCGTTCTGAAGCGCGCCCCTGAAGTCACGCGGCGGCGGGGCGTCCTGCAGCCGGCGCCTGATCTCGCCCAGCGACAACCGCCGCCGGGCAAGATCGACCTCCGTGCGCTTATGCGCGAGTATCTCAGACAGGATGCTCACGAGTTGCGCACTCCTGCGTATACTCCACGAACCGGTCCAGCACACCGAGCGCCCGCTTGGAGTCCATCAGGCTATGGGCCAGCGCGATGCCCTCTCGCCAGGTGTCCGCGATGCCTGCGACCATCAGCGCGGCGGCCGCGTTGACCGAAAGAAGGTCGCGCCGCGGGCCCTTGTCGCCCGACAAGGTGCCGCGAAGAACCGCTGCGCTCTCCTCTGCAGTAGCGCCCCCGGAGAGGCGATCCAGGGTCGTCGGTACCAGGAAGAACTCCGCCGGAATGCGCGTCTCGGACGAGACGCGGCCGTGCTGCAGGATGCTGATGTGGGTCGGGCCGACCGTCGAGATCTCGTCAATCCCATCGAGCCCGTGAACGACCATGGCTCGCTCGCAGCCGAGCTCGGATAGAACCTCCGCCACCTTCTGACACAACGTGCTGTCGAACACCCCGATCACCTGATGGCTGACACCCGCCGGGTTGGCCAGTGGCCCCAGCACGTTGAAGACCGTCCTGATACCGAGCTCTCGCCGGGGCTGCATGACAGCCTTCACCGCGGGATGGTGGTACGGTGCATACATGAACCCGATACCGATGTCGTCAATGCAGGCCGCAACCGCGTCCTCGCTGAGGTCAATGCGGGCGCCCAGGGCTTCGAGGACGTCGGCGCTGCCGCAGCGCCCCGACACGGCGCGGTTGCCGTGCTTAGCAACGGCGATGCCTGCGGCGGCGACCACAAAGGCGGCGCCGGTGGACACGTTGAACGTGCCGGAGGCGTCGCCGCCCGTTCCGCAGGTATCGAGAAGCGGGCGCCGCTTAGCGACAACCTTGATGGCACGCTGTCGCAGGGCCCGAGTGAAACCGACGAGCTCCGAGACACTCTCCCCCTTGGTTCGCAATCCGGCAAGGAGCGCGCCGATCTGCGCGTGCGTGGCGCCTCCGTCCATGATGACGCCGAGAAGATCGAAGGACTCCTCATCGGTCAGGTCCTCGCGGCAGACGATCTTGGCCAGGGCTTCCCTGATCATGGCTCGAGGCTAGCGCTCCAATACGGGCAAGGTAGTCGGGGCTGGAGCGTTGAGGCTTCGTGCTCCATCCTCGGTAATGCAGATGATGTTCTCGATCCGGACTCCGAAGCGTCCCGGCAAATAGATGCCCGGCTCGTCGCTGAAGCACATCCCCGGCGCCAGCACCGTCAGGTCGCCTTCTACGAGGTTGGGCGGCTCGTGGGTGGATAGCCCGATGCCGTGACCCGTCCTGTGGACAAACTGCGGCCCGTGCCCTGCCTCAGAGATGATCCTCCGCGCGGCACGATCCACTTGCTGGCAAGCGACCCCCGGCCTCGCGTGCGACATGGCGGCTTCATGTGCGGCGAGCACCACATCGTAGATACGCGCAGCGTCAGGATCCGCACGTCCGATCGCCACAGTACGCGTGATGTCCGATTGGTAGCCGTCCAGGGAGCAGCCCAGATCGAGGACCGCCACCGCGCCGGGCTCGAGGGGTTTCCCGCCGCTCCGATGATGAGGCAGCGCGCTGTTCGGACCGAAGGCCACGATAGCCCAGGAGGATTCGGCGCCGCCGTCGGCAAACCGCCGGAGGATGGCGGTCTGGACTCCGGCCTCTGTCGTACCGGGCCTGAGATCGTCCAGCACCGACAGGAACACAGTATCGGCAAGTGATGCGGATCGCTCCATAGCCTGGATCTCATCCGGCGACTTCAGCGCTCTGAGACGGGGCATCAGGCTGGAGGACGCGATCCACTTGCACGACGGTCCGAGCCTTTGCAGATCGAGGAGGTGGCCCGCCTGAAGCTCATCGTCAACCAGCACCGCGGCACCTGCAGCAAGGCCCGCCAGATAACGTGCGGCAAGGTCATGCCAGCCGTCCCCGTCCGCATGAACGAGTACGGGGATGTCGGCGCACCGGCGAGCCAGCACGTCGTCGGCGTAGAGCTGGGGCACGAGGAAGACCGGGTTGCCGACAACGGGGACCCAGAGCGCGAGGAAGCGCTCCCCCGCCGGCTCGGCCCAGCCCGTAAGGTAGCGCATGTTGTCAGTGGCGGCTATGAGCGCCGCCGCCATGCCCGCCGACTGCATCGCCTCACGAAGCGACGACAGCCGCCGCTCAAAGTCGAACATGCGCGTATGATACCCTAGCCCAGTTGGGGCTCTGAGGCGTGCAGAGCGCGCGCGTGCCGAGCGTCGGGTACGAGTGTGAACGCCCCGGCTAGCTCCTGCCCGACAGCGAAAGGAAGTTCCGCAGGATCCGCTTTCCTTCCTGTGTCATGATCGACTCCGGATGGAACTGGACCCCTTCGGTCGGACGGGACCGGTGGCGGAGCCCCATCACCTCGCCCTCGTCCGTCCACGCGCTGACTTCGAGACACTCCGGCACAGTCTCGGGCAACACGACGAGCGAGTGATACCGCGTTGCCTCGAACGGGTTTGCGCAGTCAAGGAACACGCCGCGTCCGTCATGGTGGATCCAGGATGTCTTTCCGTGGACGATCCGGACGTTGCGGGCGACCGTGCCACCGAACACCTGCCCGATCGTTTGGTGGCCGAGGCAGACGCCTAGGATCGGAACCTGACTCGAGAACCGCGTGATGACGTCTGCGCAGATCCCGGCGTCATCCGGCGTTCCGGGGCCGGGCGAGATCACGATGGCCTCAGGCGACATGCCGGCGATCTCGTCCAGCGTGACAGCGTCGTTCCGGCGAACCACGAGCCGACAGCCCATCTCGCCCAGGTATTGCACCAGGTTGTAGGTGAAGCTGTCGTAGTTGTCAATGACCAGAACCAAGGGACGCTCCGTCTAGTCCAGGCCTATGTGCGCCAGCTCGACGGCGTTGAGCAGTGCGCGCGCCTTGTTGACGCATTCGTCATACTCGCGCGAGGGATCAGAGTCCGCCACTATGCCGGCCCCTGCCTGTATGTAGGCCCTACCTGCCTTCACGAGCATGGTACGGATCGCGATGGCGAAGTCGGCATCGCCCTTGAAGCTGAAGTACCCGACGGCGCCGCCGTACAGCCCGCGACGCGTTGGCTCCATCTCCTCGATGATCTCCATGGCACGGACCTTGGGCGCTCCTGTCAGCGTGCCCGCCGGGAAGCACGCCCGCACCGCATCGAAGGCGCTCTGGTCCACTGCCAATCGGCCTGACACATTGGAGACAATGTGCATGACGTGCGAGTAGCGCTCGATCGTCATCAGGTCCTCAACGGTCACGGTGCCGTAGGCCGACACCCTGCCGACGTCGTTGCGGCCGAGGTCCACGAGCATGATGTGCTCCGCGCGTTCCTTCTCGTCGGCAAGCAGTTCGGCTTCCAGCTTTGCGTCCTCGCCCTCGGTCCTCCCGCGCGGTCTTGTCCCGGCGATCGGACGAACCCTGACGCGACCGTGCTCGACAGTGGCCAGGATCTCAGGCGACGACCCGACGACCTGGGCATCGCCGAAGTCAAGGAAGTACATGTACGGGGAAGGGTTGATTGAGCGGAGCGAGCGGTACAACTCAAGCGGCGTACACGCGACCGATGCAGAGAACCTGAGGGATGGCACAACCTGGAACGCATCGCCTGCATTGATGTACTCCTTGCAGCGGGCAACGATCTGCTCATACTCCTGGCGCGAGAGGTTCGCGCTGACCACCGGGGCCGGCGCATCGCGAGTCGCCGCGGACTGAGGCGCGGCCGCGTGCAGCCGCTCAACCATGTCCTCGATGTGCGCGACAGCTTCATCGTACGCTGCAGAAGCATCGTCCCCGATCACCGCAATGCAGATGACGAGGATGCGATGCCGCACATGGTCGAAGGCGAGGAACGCGCGCGTGAACATGAAGGCCGCGTCATCTACCTCCAGGTCGTCCTCGGTAGCCACAGGAAGCCGCTCGAACCTACGGACGATGTCGTAGGCCAGGAAGCCGACGGCTCCGCCCGCGAACCTTGGGAGACCGGGCACATCTATCCACGCGTGCCGCTCGATCTCGTCGCGAAGCACGTCGAGTGGCGTGACTTCAGGCGGTACATCCTCCGCTGACCGTCCGGCCCCGCCCTCGCGGATGACCGTGTTGCCGCGTACACGCAGCAGCAACTCGGGCTCACTCCCGAGGAACGAGAAACGCGCGAGGCGTTCGCCGCCCTCAACGCTCTCAAGCAGGAACGAGCCGGGACCGCGCGCGATCCTCTCAAACGCTGACACGGGCGTGAGGCGATCCGCGAGCACTTCCCGAACGACGGGGATGCGCGCGCCCGGACGTGCCAGACGAACGAACTCCTCCACGCTCGGATTGATGGCGGCTCGATGCCGCGAGACCGGGTCGTGCATGGCCGTTTCGGTGGATGCCCTGGGAGGGATTCGAACCCACACTTGAGCGATTTTAAGTCGCTTGTCTCTGCCGGTTGGACTACCAGGGCGGGCCCGGAGGTATCCCCACTGCGTAGTATACAGCCCGGCGCATCCGGCGTCAAACCGCGGATCGGGAGTTCAGTCCCGTCCTTCCAGGTTGCGGATGGCGCCGGCGAAGTCGCCGGTCTCGACCTGGCGCGCCGTGCAGCCGTCTGCGCCGTCGGCGATGCGGATCAGGGCCTGCAAGCCCGCCTCATTGACCAGAGCTCTCAGATCGGCCCCCGACCAGCCGTCTGAACGCGCGGCGAGCACACCCACGTCCACGTCGTCGGCCACGCGGACGTTGCGCAGGAAGAGCCGTAGCAGCGCCACCCTCATGGACTCGTCCGGCAACGGCACTTCGATCTCTCGTGACAGCCTGCCTCCGCGCCGCACGGCAGGGTCCAGCATATCTTCCCGGTTCGTCGCACCCACCACCAGAACACGCTGGTTGGGCGTCATGCCGTCCATCTCCTGGAGGAACTGGTTCACCACCTTGTCGTAGTGGACCGCCACGCCGCCCTGGCGCGCAGGCAACAGCGCGTCAATCTCGTCAATGAAGATGATGGACGGAGGCTGCTCAACGAAGCGGCCCACTGGCTCCGCGAAGCAGCAGCCCTTCGCCCCGAGAACGCGGAAGCGCACTACTTCCTCGCCCAGTGTCTCAAAGAGCTGGGGTACAAGC
>Ga0163210_1001156_pt1 | contig 11397 bp, 5 predicted proteins | sample Kivu_220m_FD_113536 | JGI IMG/M metagenome (GOLD analysis project Ga0163210, IMG submission 113536) | Freshwater microbial communities from Lake Kivu, Western Province, Rwanda to study Microbial Dark Matter (Phase II) - Kivu_220m | ecosystem: Environmental > Aquatic > Freshwater > Lake ... | reverse complement strand
GGCTGATCGAGTTCGCCAGCCAGCCGCGGATCCGGAGTACGGTCACCGCCAGGAAGATGACCCCGCTGACGAAGACCGCGCCGATGCGGAGCTGCCAACCGATGCCGAGCGCCGCGAGGCCATAGGCGATGAAGGCGTTCTCGCCCATGTAGGGCGCGACCGCGATCGGCCGGTTGGCGAGGAAGCCCATCAGGATCGTGCCGAAGGCGGCGGTGAGGATGGTGGCGATGGTCGAGGGCCCGACGGGGATCCCGGCGGCGGTCAGGATCGCCGGATTCACCACGATGATGTAGGCCATCGTGATGAAGGTGGTCAGACCCCCGAGGATCTCCGTGCTGACCCGCGCATTGCGTTCCTTGAGGTGGAAGATGCGCTCCATGGCGGTCCTCCCGGGTTCGCGGCCGGGGGGATGCTAGGAGCGAGCGCGGCGCGGTGCTAGAGCGAAGTTGCGGGTGGGCAAGGTCGCATGGGGTCCGCTCGACCTACATCGCGCCCCACGCGGCGGCGCGCTCCAGGTGCTCGCGCAGCGCGGCCGCGGTCACGCTGGTCGGATGCTCTAGCAGCCCGGCGACCGGGCCGGCGTAGACGACGCGCCCGCCGGCATCCCCCGGGCCCGGCCCGAGATCGATCAGCCAATCCGCCGCGCCAATGAAGTCGAGCTGGTGCTCCACCGCGAGCACCACGTGCCCCTGCGCGACCAGCCCGCGCAGCGCGTGCAGCAGATGCGCCACGTCCCGCGCGTGGAGCCCGGTCGTCGGCTCATCGAAGAGCAGCAACCGGCGCTCGCTGCCGCCGCCGCCCGCCAGGAAGGTCGCGATGCGCAGGCGCTGCGCCTCGCCGCCGCTCAGCGTCCCGGTGTTCTGCCCGAGGATGAGATACCCCAGGCCGACCTCGCGCAGCGGCCGCAAGCGCTCCACGACCCGCGGCTGCGTCTCGAAGAAGGTGGTCGCCTCATCCACGGTCAGGTTCAGGATCTCGTCGATGTTCTTGCCGCGCCAGGTGACTTCCAGCACCTCGGGGCGGAAGCGCTTGCCGCCGCACGTCTCGCAGGTCACCTCGACATCCGGCAGGAAGTACATCTCGAGCGTCTGCGTGCCCATCCCGCTGCAGGCGTCGCAGCGCCCGCCGGGCGTGTTGAAGGAGAAGGCCCCCGGATCGAGCCGGCGCTGCCGCGCCAGCACGGTGCCCGCGAGCAGTCCGCGGATCTCGGCGTACGCCTGGACGAAGGAGATCGGGTTCGAGCGGCTCGAACGGCCCAACAGCTCCTGCCCGATCAGATCCGCCTCGGTGACCCGATCCAGGCCCGTCATCTCGCCGACGCGCCCCACCCCCTCGACCGGACGGCCGTGAAAGCGCAGCCAGTTGCGGTAGACGATCTCGTCGAGCAGCGTCGACTTCCCCGAACCGGAGACGCCGGTGATCGCGACGATCCCGGCGAGCGGGATGCGTAGCACGGGAATCTTGAGATTGTGCTCGGTCGCGTCCCGCAGCGCGAGCACCGGCAGATCGGACGCGCGACCGGGCGTGCCGGACTTCGCGGCGCGCATCATCCAGCGCGTAACGGCGTCCGCATCCCACGGGTTCGCCAGCGCGCCGGCGTGGCCGCGACGGCGCGCCACCGCGCGCTGGGCGATCTCGGCGTCGTGGCGCGGGCCGGAGAGGACCGCGCGCCGGCCCCCGCGCGGACGCCGCGCGGGTGAGGCCGCCGACTCCACCCCCGGGACCGCACCGGCGATGAAGTAGCCCGGCTCGCGGCGTAGGAACTCCGCCACCGGCCCCTGATAGACCAGCCGTCCACCCTCGCGCCCGCCCCCGGGGCCGAGCACGATCAGATGATCCGCGCCCTCGATCAGCCCCGGATCATGCTCGACGACGACGACCGTGTTGTGCGCCGCGGCGAGCTGCCGCAGCACCGCCAGCATCCGCGCGGTGTCGACCGCGTGCAGTCCGACCGTCGGCTCGTCCAGCACGAAGAGCGTGTCGGTGAGCGAATTGCCGAGCGCGGCGGCGATCCGGATGCGCTGCGTCTCGCCGCCGCTCAGCGTGCGACCCGTGCGCGCCAGCGTAAGATACCCGACGCCGATATCCTCCAGGCACGCGAGCCGCGCCTGCGCGCTCTCCCGCAGCGGCTTCACCCGCGCCTGCGCGTCGGGCGGCAGAGCGAGGTCCTGCAGGAAGCGCCGCAGCTCCCCGATCGGCATCTCGTGCAGGTCGTGGATCGTCCGCCCGCCCAGCGACGCCGCGAGCGCCTCGCGCCGCAGCCGCGATCCGCCGCAGTCGGGGCAGACGACGTAGCCGCGGAAGCGGGCGAGGAAGATCCGCACGTGCATCTTGTAGCGCTTGCGCTCCAGGCGCCGGAAGAAGCCCTCGACGCCGGGGAAGCTCTTGTCGCCGCGGAAGACCCATGCCTGCTGCTCGGGCTCGAGCTGCGCGAAGGGGAGGTCCGTCGGCAGATCGCGCTCGCGGGCGCATTTCAGCATGCGGCGGTACCAGCGCCGCGCCGAGGGCACGCTGAAGGGGACGACCGCGTCGTTCCGCAGATTGCGCCGCGGATCGGGGACGACCTTGTCGCGATCGACGGTGATCACGCGGCCGAAGCCCTGGCACGTCGGGCAGGCGCCAAGCGGGCTGTTCCATGAGAAGAGCGCGGGGATCGGCTCGGCCGCCGCCGTGCCGCACGCGACGCACGCGAGCCCCCCGCGGAGCACGAGCTTCTCCCCGCGCGTTCCCAGCGGCGCGATCCAGCAGACCCCCCGACCCTCGCGCCAGGCGGCCTCCAGCGACTCGGCCAGGCGCGCGCGCGGGGTGCGGCCCGCGATGAGGCGATCGATCAGGAGTCCAATCTCCCGCGCGCCGCGCCGGCCGGGGGCCGGGATCCCGCCCGCCGCGATCCGCTCCTCGATCTCGATCGCGGCGCCGGCCTGCCAGAGCCGGGTGTAGCCCTGCTGCAGCAGGCGCCGCAGCGCGTCCGCGTCGCGCGGCCCGTCGAGCGGGGAGACCAGCGCCAGCGGGGTCCCCTCCGGCCAGCGGTCCAGCGCGGCGCGCACCTCGTCGACGCCGATCCGGCGCACCTCGCCGCCGCAATTCAGGCAGCGCAGCTCACCCGCGTGCGCGAAGAGCAGCCGCAGGTAGTCGCTCAGCTCGGTGATGCTGCCGACGGTCGAGCGCGCGTTCCGAATGCTGCTGCGCTGCTTGAGCGCGATCGGCGGCTGGAGGTAGCCGATCGACTCGACCGCGGGGCGCTCCAGGCGCTCCATGAACTGCCGGGCGTAGGCGCTCAGGCACTCGACGAAGCGCCGCTGCCCCTCGGCGTAGAGGATGTCGAAGGCGAGGGTCGATTTCCCCGAGCCGGAGACCCCGGTGATGACGGTGATCTTCCCGAGCGGGATCTCGCAGTCGATCCCCTGCAGGTTGTGCATGCGCGCGCCGCGGATGATCGTGGCGCGGGTACCTTCCATGGAACCTCGACCTCTCCGCGCCGCAACGGCGCCGCCGCGATCAAGCGCTGCGCGGGATCGGGCGCGGGACCATCTGGATGCACTCGGTCGGGCAGACCTCGGCGCAGAGACCGCAGCCGTAGCAGCTCTCGTCGTGCAGGATCAGCTCGTCCCCCTCCGCGCGTCGGGCGCGGAAGTGGCAGGCCGGCACGCAGGCCAGGCAGTCGGTGCAGCACTCCATGTCGGTGCGCGCGACCCGCGCGCCCTTGTCACAGGCCTCCTGCGGGTCGAGGAAGTAGCTGCAGCAGTCGTCGCAGCAGAAGCAGATGCCGCCCACGACCGGGCTGCCCGCGCCGGCGCGGAAGGGCCGCGTGACCAGGCCCTTCGCCTCGGCCTCGCGGAAGATGCCCTCGACGAACTCGCGCGTCACCTCGTGGTAGCCCGTGCCGGTGCCGGCGCCGTGGTCTTCGAAGAACAGGCAGACGTCCAGGCGCGAGCGGGCGCAGCCCCCGCGGCCCTCGCGGCAGCCGCAATTGGAGACCCAGAAGCGCTCGTGCCGGCGCGCCAGTTCACGTGCCTCTTCCCGCGTGGAGACGAAGTGCAACATCCCGTCATCCCTCCGTTGCCTCGCGCGCCATGCCGCGGGCCGTCCAATACCGCCGGCGGTCCATTCTTGCAGGGCGGATGATCGAATAGCATGACGCATCGCAAAGCGGTTGAACAGCCTCCATTCCGGCGGGTACGGGAACTCGACTCCCGGCGGCCGGTAGACCTGACGCACAACGGCGATCGGGAGGAGGTGATAGCGTGCTCGACCCGCCCCACAAGGCCTGGATGCTCCTCGCGGCGATCGCGCTCTGCGTCGCTGCGTCCGCCGCCGAGGACCTAGACTCCCTCACTGCGATCGCGCTCCGCGAGAACCCGCGCCTGGCCGCCGGGGACGCCGCCTACCATGCCGCGCGGGCGCAGATCGCGCCGGCCGGGGCGCTGCCGGACCCGATGCTCACCTACACTTTCCAGGGCGCACCCTTGGGGAATCCCTCGCCGGGGAAGGCGACCGAGAACCGCCTCCAGCTCGAGCAGATGCTGCCCTTCCCGGGCAAGCCGGGCCTCATGCGCTCGATGGCGGAGGAAGAGGCGGAGATGGCGGGCGCGCAACTCGAGCAGGCGCGGTTGGAGGTCGCCGCCGAGCTGCGTCGCGCCTACTACGATCTGGAGCTCACGCGCGCGTCGATCGCGATCCTCGAGGAGAGCGTCGCGATTCTCGATGCCATGGTCGACGCGCTGCGCACGCGCTACGAGGTCGGCCGGGGGATGCAGGCCGACCTGCTGAGGGCGCAGGTCGAGCGCGCGATGGAGGAGGCGCGCCTGGCGATGCTGCGCCGGCAAGTCCCCGCCGCGCTGGCGCGCGTCAACGCCGTGCTCGACCGCGCGCCGGACGAGCCGCTGGCGACGTCGCTGCCCGACACGCTGGGCCCGCGGGAATCGATGCTGCCGGACTCCGCCGCGCTCGAGGCGCTGGCGCTGCGCCAGTCTCCGAGCGTGCGGATGCGCGAGCGCGCGATCGCGCGGAGCCAGCTTGGGCTCCGGCTGGCGCGGCGCGCGGGGCTGCCAGACTTCACCATCGGCGCGGGATACATGGGGATGCGGGACATGCCGGACGCCTGGATGGGGATGCTCGGCGTGACGCTCCCGCTCTGGCGCTCCGGCAAGGTCGGCCCGCTGCGGGAGGCGGCGGAGGCGGCGCAGCTCCAGGCGCAGGCCGAGCTGGACGAGACGCGCAACGAGACGCGCCGCAGGCTGCGGGAAGCCTGGGCGATGACGAGCGCGGCGCAGGTGATGCTCAGCCTCTACCGCGACTCGGTCGTGCCGCAGGCCGAGCTCTCCCGGACCTCGTCGCAGACGGCGTACGCGAACGGTGCGATCGGCGTCCTCGATCTGCTGGACGCGCAGCGCACCTGGCTGCAGGCGCGCCTGGGGCAGCGCGAGGCGCTGGCGGAGTACCGCAAGCGCCGGGTCGAGCTGGGCGTGGCGGCGGGAGAGGCGACGCTGCTCGGCATCGGCGCGCGGGATGAGGATTCGAGCGATGAATGAGACGAAACGCCCCGCGTCGCGCGGGAGCCAGTTCTGGACCGCGCTCAAGATCCTGAACGTGCGCCTGCGCTTCATCCTGCTGATGGTCGTGACGGGACTGATCGCGGCGAACTGGGACTCGATCGCCGCCCACTGGGAGCGCTGGACGCGGCCGCAGCCCGCGGCGGTGGAGGCCGCGGAGATCGAGTACTACTGCCCGATGCACCCGAGCGTCATCCGCCGCGCGCCGGGAACCTGCCCGATCTGCGGCATGCCGCTCTCCCGGCGCCCGAAGGGCGAGGCGGCCGTGCTGCCCGCGGGCGTGATTGCGCGCGTGCAGCTGACGCCTTATCGCATGTCGCTGGCCGGGGTCGCGACCAGCGAGGTGGGCTACCGCGCGCTCGATCACGCGATCCGCGTGGCCGGCACGATCAGCGCCGACGAGGGTCGCGTGGCGACGATCAGCGCCCGCTTCGGCGGGCGCGTCGAGAAGCTGCGGGTCGACTTCACGGGCGCCGCCGTCGCGCGGGGCGAGGCGCTGGCCGAGATCTACAGCCCGGACCTGATCGCGACCCAGCAGGAGTACCTGACCGCCCGGCGCGATCCGGCGGCGGCGCGGGCGGGGCTGGTCGCCGCGGCGCGCACGCGTCTCCGCCTCTGGGGCGTCGAGAACGATCAGATCGAGGAGCTCGAGCGCCGCGGCGAGCCGCCGCGCACCTTCACGCTGCGCGCGCCGATCGGCGGCATCGTGACCGGGAAGCACGTGCAGGTGGGGCAGTACGTCGCCGAGGGGGCGGAGCTCTACACGGTGACGGATCTGACGCGCGTCTGGGGGAACGCGTTCGTCTACGAGAACGATCTGGCGAGCGTGCGCGTCGGGCAGGCGGCCGAGGTGACCAGCCCCGCGCTGCCGGGCCGGCGCTTCGCGGGGCGGATCGCCTTCGTCGCGCCGACGCTCGACGCCGAGACGCGCACCGCGCGAGTGCGGGTGGACATCCCCAATCCCGATCTCGCGCTCCGTCCCGGCATGTACACCGACGTGAGCATCGTCCTGGAGGGCGGGGGAGCGAGCGCGGGCGGCGTGACCGGGAGGGTGAGCTACACCTGCCCGATGGATCCGCAGGTCGTCGAGGACCACCCCGGGAAGTGCCCGATCTGCGGCATGGACCTGGAGCGCACCGAAACGCCGACGGACGGCGGCACGCTAGCCGTGCCCGAGAGCGCGGTCATCGACAGCGGCACGCGCCGCGTCGTCTACCGCGAGGCCGAGCCGGGCGTCTTCGACGCGATCGAGGTCGAGCTGGGCCCGGCCGCGGACGGCTTCTATCCGGTCCTCGGCGGGCTCCGGGCCGGGGAGCGCGTCGTGACCCAGGGCGCTTTCCTGGTCGACGCCGAGGTGCGCCTCAATCCCGCCGCGGCCGGTTCGTACTTCGGCGCCAGCGGCACCCGGGGCGGCCCATGATTCAGCGGATCATCGACTTCTCGATCGACAACCGCTTCGTCATCGTCGCCCTGACGATCGTCGTCGCCCTGCTCGGCATCTACAGCCTCTCGCGGACGCCGGTGGATGCGATCCCGGACCTCTCCGAGAACCAGGTGATCGTCTTCGCCGACTGGATGGGTCGCAGCCCGCAGGAGATCGAGGACCAGGTCACCTACCCGCTCTCCGTCAACCTGCAGGGGCTGGCCGGTGTCAAGGCGGTCCGCGCCACCTCCGAGTTCAACTTCTCGATGATCGATGTCATCTTCGAGGACCGGGTCGACTTCTACTTCGCCCGCGAGCGCGTGCTGGAGCGGCTCTCGATCGCGTCCACCTTCCTGCCGCCCGGGGTGACGCCCTACCTGGCGCCCGACGCGACCGCGCTGGGGCAGATCTTCTGGTACACGGTGGAAGGGCAGGACCAGGACCTGGGCGAACTGCGCGCGATCCAGGACTGGTACGTGCGCTATCAGCTGAACTCCGTCCCGGGCGTGGCGCAGGTCGCCAGTGTGGGCGGTTTCGTGCGCGCCTACGAGATCGCGCTCGATCCGGACCGCCTGCGCGCCTACGGCCTGACGCTGGGGGAGATCGCCGACGCGGTCGCGCGCTCGAACGCCGCGGTCGGCGGGAACGCCTTCGTCAAGAACGACGCCGAGTACCTGATCCGCGGCGTCGGCTGGCTGCGGAACACCGAGGACCTGGCGCGGACGGTCGTGACCGCGCCGGGCGGGGTGCCGCTGACCCTGGGCGAGGTGGCGCGGGTGCAGTTCGCGCCCCAGCCGCGGCGCGCGGTGCTGGAGAAGAACGGGCGCGAGGCGGTCGGGGGGGTGGTGCTGATGCGCCACGGCGAGAACCCGCTTGCCGTGACCGCGCGCATCCACCAGAAGATCGCGGCGCTCCAGCCGGGCCTGCCGGCGGGGGTGCGGATCGCGCCCTTCTACGAGCGCACGCGCCTCATCCAGGACGCGATCCGGACCGTCACGCGCGTGCTGCGCGAGGAGATGGTGATCGCGGCGCTCGCCGTCCTGCTGATCCTGACGCACCTCGGCAGCGCCTTCGTGGTCATCGTCACCCTGCCGCTTTCCGTGCTGATCGCCTTCATCCTGATGCGTCTTTTCGGGATCCCGTCGAACATCATGTCGCTCTCCGGCATCGCCATCGCGATCGGGGTGCTGGTCGATGCCGCGATCGTGATGGTCGAGAACGCGACCCATGAGCTGACCGCCCGGTTCGGGACGCAGCCGGTGCGCGGCGACACGCGGCCGGTGATCCGCGAGGCGACGCGCCTGGTGGGCGGGCCGATCTTCTTCTCGATCATGATCATGCTGCTCTCCTTCCTCCCGGTCTTCGCGCTGAGCGGGCAGGAAGGGAAGATGTTCCACCCGCTCGCCTTCACGAAGAGCTTCGCCATGGTCGGGGTGGCGCTGCTCGCGATCACGCTGGTGCCGGCGCTGCTGCCGATCTTCGTGCGCGGGCGCCTGCGCGGCGAGATGGAGAACCCGATCGTCCGCAGCGTCATCGTCGTCTACCGTCCGGTGCTCACCTTCCTGCTGCGTCATCCGCGGTGGGTCCTCTGGGCGTTCCTGGTCCTGCTGGGCGTCGGCTGGGTGCTCTCGCATCGTCTGGGTCGCGAGTTCATGCCGCCGCTCGACGAGGGGAGCCTGCTCGAGATGCCCGTCACGATCCCGAGCGTCTCGGTGGCGAAGGCGGGCGACGATCTGCGCGTGCGCGACGCGGTGCTGCGCGCCTTCCCGGAGGTTGAGTCGGTGGTGGGCAAAGCCGGGCGCGCCGACACGCCGACCGATCCCGCCCCGCCCGACATGATCGAGACCGTCATCAACCTGCGCCCGCGCTCGGCCTGGCCGCGGCGCATGATCCGCTTCGAGGACGCGCGGAAGGAAGCCGGGCGCCTGCTGCGCCGGCTGCAGGCGCGCGGGGCGATTCGAGCGACCCTGGCGCCGGACGACGCCGCGGCGGTGGTGAACGACGCGACGATGGGGACGCTGGAGGAGCTGGATCAGCGCCTGCGGGCCCGGTCGCGCGAGACGCAGCTCGACTTCACGCCCCGGCTGGAGCGGGCGCTGGTCGAGCGCGGCCTGGACGCGATGCTGGAAAGGTTGCGCCGGACGCGCGCGCTCCGGGCGCAGCCCGACGCCGGGCGGCGCGCGGCGCTCGCGACCGGCTTGACCGGCGACTTCGGCGCGATCCTGGCCGGGGGCGCGACGCGCGCGGACGTCGGACGCTTCCTCGCCGCGGCGCGCGACTCGCTGGTGGCGCGCGGGGTCGTGGCGGACCGGCCGGACCTGCTGCGCGAGCCGCGCCCGGCGCTCGCCGGGCTGACGGATCCGGCGCTCACCTTCCTGGGGCGCGAGCGCGCGGATCTGACCGAACGGGTGCGGCGTGCGCTCGAGCGGCGGCGCGAGCAGCTCCTTACGCGGCAGCGGAGGGAAGCCGACGGTGTGCTCGAGGCGCTGGCGCCGGGGGCGCTGATCGACGCGCTGGCGGCACACCTGCACGCCGCGGCGCTCGCCCGCGGCGCCGCGCCGCGCGATCTCACGCCCGAGGACCTGGCCGCGCTGCGGGCGGCGCGCGAGCGGCGAGTCAAGCGCCGGCTCTTCCTCTGGCAGAAGACGAAGAGCGAGCTCGTGCAGGAGATGGACACCGCGCTCCAGATGCCCGGCTGGGGCAACATCTGGACCCAGCCGATCATCAACCGCGTCGACATGCTCGCCACCGGCGTGCGCACCATGGTGGGAGTCAAGGTCTTCGGCGACGATCTGAACCGGATCCAGGAAGTCTCGGACCGGGTCGCGGACGTGCTGCGGAAGATCCCCGGCGCGGTGGACGTCTTCCCGGACCAGATCGTGGGGGAGAACTACCTCGAGATCGCGATCGATCGCGATCGGGCGGCGCGCTACGGCATCAGCGTCGCCGACGTGAACGAGGTCATCGACACCGCGCTGGGCGGGATGACGGTGACGACGACCGTCGAGGGCCGCCGGCGCTTCCCGGTGGTGGTGCGCTACGCGCGCGACTTCCGGACCGACCCGGCGGGGATCGGCAGCGTGCTGGTCAGCGCCGGGCCGACGCCGCTCCCGCTCTCGGCGGTCGCCGACATCCGCGTCGTGCCGGGGCCGAGCATGATCAAGAGCGAGAACGGGCTGCTGCGGTCCTACGTGCAGCTGAACGTGCGCGGCCGCGACGTCGTCGGTTTTGTCGAGGAGGCGCGCCGCGTGGTCGCCGAGCAGGTGCCGCTACCCTCCGGCTACTACCTCGAGTGGAGCGGACAGTTCGAGCACCAGGTGCGCGCGAAGAAGACACTCGGGATCGTCTTTCCGGCGGTGGTCCTGCTCATCCTGCTGATCCTCTACCTCACCTTCCGCGATTTCGGGCACGCTTTCCTGATGGTGCTCGCCGTGCCGGGCGCGCTGACCGGAGGCGTGATCTTCCAGACGATCTTCGGCTTCAACTTCAGCGTCGCGGTCTGGGTCGGCTACATCGCCGCCTTCGGGATGGCGACCGAAACCGGCATCGTGATGATGGTCTACCTGCGGGATGCGCTCCGGCGCCGCGGCGGGCTGGCCGGGATCCGCCACGAAGCCGGGATCCGCGACGCGGTGATCGAGGGCGCGGTGCACCGCCTGCGGCCCAAGCTGCTCACCGAGGGGGTCGCGATCGTGGGCCTGATGCCGATGCTCTGGGCCCACGGAACCGGCGCCGAGGTGATGCGTCCGATGGCGGCCCCGGTGCTGGGCGGGCTCCTGGTCGCGGACGAGGTGATCGATCTCCTCCTGCCGGTTCTCTTCCACTGGATGGAACGCGCGCGGTGGCGTAAGGTCCAAAGACGCGCAACCCCTGACGCCGCTGGCGCGTAGGGTAATCTGAGACAAGCTGTATCCCGGACCGGCCGTTCCTCGGGAGGTCGACCATGAAGTCCTTTCTGCGCACCTTGCTCGCCGTGCTCATCGGCCAGGTGATCCTGGTGCTGATCGTGGGGGGTGTCATCCTCGGGAAGTTCAGGGAGAAGCCGGAGGTCAAGGCCGGGAGCGTTCTCGTCCAGGACCTGGGCGGCGAGATCCCGGACGCCGAGCCGATGGGCGGGCTGCCCTTCGGCGGCGGAGGGCCAACCCACACGGCGATCCTCGAGAACCTGGAGAAGGCCCGTCACGACGAGCGGATCGGCGCGGTCGTGCTGCGCGTCGGCGCTCCCGCGATCGGCTGGGCGAAGGCGAACGAGCTGCGCGCGCGGATCGCTCAGCTACGCGCGGCGGGCAAGCCGGTCTGGGCCTACACCGAAGGCCTGAACTCGCGCAGCCTCTATCTGGGCGGCGCGTGCGACAGCCTCTTCCTGATGCGCAACGGCTACGTCTCGCTGCGCGGGCTGGCCCGCGGCATGCCCTTCATCGC
>Ga0163210_1001155_pt1 | contig 11397 bp, 6 predicted proteins | sample Kivu_220m_FD_113536 | JGI IMG/M metagenome (GOLD analysis project Ga0163210, IMG submission 113536) | Freshwater microbial communities from Lake Kivu, Western Province, Rwanda to study Microbial Dark Matter (Phase II) - Kivu_220m | ecosystem: Environmental > Aquatic > Freshwater > Lake ... | reverse complement strand
GTTGGGCATCGAGCTCAAAGAGGCCCTCGAAAAGAGCGAAGAACTCAAGAAGGTCTACGAGTCCGACGCCGAGGTCCGCGAGCTGTTGGACTTCGCCATGCAAGTCGAGGGCCTGGCCCGCAACGTGGGCACCCACGCCGCGGCGGTCGTGATCGGCGACTGTCCGCTGGTCGAGTACCTCCCCTTGCAGCGCGTCCAGGGGAAGGAGGAGATCATCACCCAATGGGCCATGGCCGACGTGGAGCGCGCCGGCCTGTTGAAGATGGACTTCCTCGGCCTGAGGAACCTGACCATCCTCTCCAAGACCGTCAAACTCATCGAGCAGACCACCGGCCGCAAGGTCGATCCCTACCGCTTCCCCGTCGACGACCCGGAAACCTTCGCCCTGCTCTGCCGCGGCGAGACCAAGGGCGTGTTCCAGTTGGAGAGCGGCGGGATCCGCGACCTCTTGCAGCGGATGAAGCCCGACCACTTCCGCGACGTCATCGCCACCAACGCCCTCTACCGGCCCGGCCCCCTGGAAGGCGGCATGGTCGACGACTACATCCAGGTCAAGCACGGCCGCAAGCGAGCCGAGTACAAGCACCCGGTGATGAAGGAAATCCTGGAAGAGACCCACGGCGTGATGGTCTACCAGGAGCAGGTGATGCGGATCCTCAACCGGCTCGGCGGGATCAAGCTGGCCAACGCCTACACGTGCATCAAGGCGATCAGCAAGAAGAAGCTGCCCATCATCGCCAAGTTCCGCGAAGAGTTCATCGAAGGGGCCCATGCCCAAGGACTCTCCAAGAAAGAAGCCGACGAACTCTTCGGCCTGATCGAGAAATTCGCGGGCTATGGGTTCAACAAGTCTCATAGCACCGCCTACGCCCTCATCGCCTACATGACGGCGTACTTGAAGGCGCACTACCCGGTGGAGTTCATGGCGGCGCTATTGTCGAGCGACATGCCGAGCCGGAATTTCACGAGGAAGGACTCCCTAGTGGAGCACCTCGAAGACTGCCAGCGCATGCACATCGAGGTCGTCCCTCCGGACGTCAATCGTTGCGGCGCCGACTTCACCGTGGCCGAGGGAAAAATCTTCTTCGGCCTGGGGGCGATCAAGGGGTGCGGCCTGGCCGCGGCCGAGGCCATGGTCGCCGATCGCCAGGCCCGCGGGCCGTTCCGCAGCCTCTTCGACGTCTGCGAGCGGCTCGATCCGGGCACGGTGAACCGCACCGCCATCGAAGCCCTGGTCAAGGCAGGGGCGCTGGACTGCTTCGGTGCCCGCCGGGCACAGTTGTTCCAGGTGATCGACCGCGCCCTGGGGGCCGGCGCGGCCGCCGCAGGCGATCGCCGCTGCGGCCAGATGGCGCTGTTCGGCAGTGAGGAGGGCGAGCAGCAATCGTCGGCCTCCGTCGGGCTCCCCGACGTCCCCGAGTGGGATCCCCGCGACCGTCTCGCCAAGGAAAAGGAAGTGTTGGGGTTCTATCGTTCCAGTCACCCGCTGGCCGAGTACCAGGCGACGCTGGCAACGTACTGCTCGCACACCACCGGTCAGGCGGCCAGGCTGCCGCACCGGAGCGAGGTGATGCTGGGCGGGATGATCTCGGCGGTCAAGCTCGCCCATACCAAGAACCCGCGGCCCGGCAGCCCCACCCGCTACGCCATGTTCGACCTCGAAGACATGGAAGGCTCTCTGCGCTGCATCCTCTGGCCCGAGCCTTTCCAGCACTATGGGGAAATGGTCAAGCCCGAATCCGTCGCGGCCGTCCTCGGCGCCATCGACCGGCGGGGCGGCGCCGACGAGGCGAATCTGATCGTCAACGAGTTGATCCCCTTGGAGGACCTGCCAAAACGTTTCACCCGGGGTGTGTCGCTGAGGCTTCTGGAAGAGGTGCACGGCACGGCCGGCGTCGAGCAGCTCTACGAAATCCTCCGCGGCTACCCCGGCCCCTGCTCGCTCCAACTGATGATCTACCTGGCCGACGGGACCAAGGTCAAATGCCCGTGCGAGAAGATCCGCGTCGAAATCAACCAGGAGATGCGCCGCCGCGTCGAGGAATTGCTGGGGCCGGAAAACGTCCATCTGCTGGCCGCGCCGCGGGGCAACGGCGCGGCAAGCCGCCCCGGTGGGCGATCCAGCGGCCGGTGAGGGTTGAGAGCGGAGGTCGGGGATCGGAGGTCGGGGATCGGAGATCGGAGGTCGGAGGTCGGGGATCGGAGATCGGAGGTCGGAGATCAGTGGTGCAAGGTCGGATCAGACTGCGATGCAGCCGCGGTAGGCTCTGGCATGCAGCCCTATCGTGCCAGGGCGGACTTGGCCAGTCGCGGAGAGGTGCTGCTGACGTATCGTAAAATATTTTGCGAAAACGACTTAAGACCGATTCTCTATGTCGGGTAGCAGTTCCTTGGGGGGGTACGTCTCTCGGCGACCCGTCTGTTCGGCAACGTCGGACCTCCGATCTCCGATCTCCGACCACCGATCTCCGATCCCCGATTTCCTCCCTATCCAGGCGGCCAAATTCGGGTCGATTACTTGTCTTGCCCAGATTCGCCAATTAAGATCAAGGGGGTGGGGCATCCATCTTTGTCTACCTTGCGCTCCCACCCTCGGCCCCCGTGCCGACGTGGTGGGAGCGTTCCGGACTATTCTCGCGCGAAGGGAGAAACGGCTCATGCGTTGGCAACCCCTCGGTTTCCGGACGCTCTTTGTCGTGGCAGTGGCCGGCGCCGTCTGGCAGTGGACTTCGGCGGCTCCCGCTCAGACCAACAACAACAACGACAACGCCGGCATCGTGTCCGGGATCGAGGTCGATGCCCAGGGGGTGGTGCGCCGAAGGATGACGGTCGATTCCGGCGGAATGACAGCGCGGGAGCGGGTCGCCGCCCAGCGGGCCATGGCCACGCGCGATGTGCTCGCGCCCAGCAAGCTGCGCAAGATCTCGCTGACGCGATTGGAGCAGGCGATCCTTCAGAAAAGCGGCGTGCTCTCCGAAGAGATGCGCTTCCTGGCCGGGTTGCAGCGGGTGCGATACGTGTTCTACTATCCGGAGACCAAGGACCTTGTGATCGCCGGGCCTGCCGAAGGTTGGGCGATGGACGGCTTCGGGCGAGCCCTCGGGGTCCAGAGCGGCCGTCCGGCGCTCCAGCTTCAGGACCTTGTCGTGGCGTTGCGGGCGTTTCCGCCGGGGAGCCGGGGCGCGGAGATGATCGGCTGCTCGATCGATCCCACTCCCGAGGGCCTGGCGGCGATGCAGCAGTTTCTCCGCAGCGTCGGCTCGAACTTCGCGGCCGGCCAGGAGCAGGTGATCGCGCCGCGGATCGTCCAGGGACTGCGCAGCAGCCTCGGAATGCAGAACGTGACCGTCAACGGGGTGTCGCCCAAGACCCACTTCGCCCAGGTGCTGGTCGAGGCCGACTACCGCATGAAATTGATCGGCATCGGGCTGGAGCAACCGCCCATCCGGATGGTCAGCTTCGTCGATCGCGTCAATCCGAGCCAGGTGGCCCGCAACGCGCTGTTCCGCTGGTTCTTCATTCCCGACTACAACTGCGTGCGCGTGAGCGAGGACGGCCTGGCCATGGAACTGGTGGGCGACGGCGTGAAACTCGTGGGCGAAGATGAAATGGTGGCCGCAGGGGGGAGGCGGGCGGTGTCGGGCCGGTCGAACATGGCGAGCCAGGCCTTTGTGACCAGCTTCACCCAGAGGTATCCGATGCTCGCCGAGCGGTCGCCCGTCTACGCCGAGCTGCGCAACCTGATCGATCTGGCCGTGGCCGCAGCCTTCATCCAGAAGCAAGACTATTACAGCAAGGCCGGCTGGAAGATGGAGTTCTTCGGCAGCGAGGAGGCCATGCCCACCGAGGTCTTCAACACGCCGAAACAGGTCGAATCGACCGTGGCCACGGTGTGGCGCGGGAGCCGGCTGATGACCCCCATCGCCGGCGGCGTGCGCATGGAGCCCCTCATGGCCCTCAAGCCGGAGAACATCCTGGCCGACGAAGACGGCAACCTCCCCAAGCTCCACGGCAACGCCAAGCTCAACCTCGCCCCGGGCCAGTGGTGGTGGGACTAGAGAAGGATGAAGTCTGAAGGATGAATGATGAATGAAGCAGTAGCGGGCCGGTCCCCGTGGGGCCGGCCCTTTTTGTTGCGCGGGGGGGCGGGAGGTCGCTTTCGCCGCCCGTGAGAGCATACCCACCCCGAATTGTGAGCGGTCCTCGCGGCGCGGTAGAATACCAGAGACCCGAGAATGGTGCGGGGTTGCCCGGAGGCGAAGATCATGGTGTACCGAGGCCGCGTAGAGAACGGCGTGATCCGGCTGGAGGACGCGCCTACGCTTCCCGAAGGGGTCGAGGTCGAGGTGCGACTGCTCGCGGAGGACTCCCTGGAGAGAGAAGGGGACATTCCGAGTCTGTATGAACGATTGAAGGACGTTGTAGGAAAGGTTCAAGGAATGCCACCCGATCTGGCCGAGAATCACGACCACTACTTGCACGGCCTGCCCAAGCGATGAATCTCGTCTGCGCCGACACCTACTATTATCTCGCGCTTACAAGTGAGAGCGACGCGGGACACGAACGGGCCGTGGAATTCTCTCGCGCGTACCACGGGCGCGTGCTGACGACGCCCTGGGTGCTCACCGAAGTGGCCGACGCGCTAGCGTCCCCAGATCAACGTCGCATGTTCGTGGCCTTGTTGGCGGACTTGAAGAGCGACGCTAATACCGTGATCGTCGTCCCGACCGGCGAACTCTTTGAGGCGGGCTGCGATCTGTATTCGCAACGCCCGGACAAGGGCTGGAGCCTGTCGGACTGCATCTCATTTGTCGCCATGCAGCAGCATGGGGTCACGCAAGCCTTGACCGCCGACCACCACTTCGAGCAAGCAGGTTTTGCCGTGCTCCTGTGATCAATCGGCGATCGCAGTAGTCTCGGACCCGCGAGCCGTTCGACGACGCCTGAGGAATATGCATGTGCGGCATCACCGGAGCAGTCTGGACGACGCCTGACAAGGCCATCGAGCAGGCCACGTTGCGCCGGATGGTCGAGGTGCTCGCGCATCGGGGGCCGGACGGCGAGGGGACCTACACGTCGGATTTGCGCATCGAGGCGGGCCAGCAAACAACGCCGGGCGTGGCCCTCGGGCACCGGCGATTGGCGATCATCGATCTGGCCGGCGGGCACCAGCCGATGGCCAACGAAGACCAGTCGGTTTGGATCGTTTTCAACGGCGAGATTTACAACTTCCGCGAGCTGCGGCGACGGCTCGAAGCCGGCGGTCACCGGTTCCAGACCCACAGCGACACGGAGACCATCGTCCACCTCTACGAAGAGGAAGGCACCGACTTTGCGACGCACCTCAACGGGATGTTCGCCCTGGCCCTCTGGGACGCCCGCCAACGCCAGCTCGTCCTGGCCCGCGACCGGCTCGGCGAAAAACCTCTCGTCTACCGCCTGGAGCCGGGCCGGCTGCTGTTTGCCAGCGAGTTGAAGAGCCTGCTGGAGGCACCGGGCGTGCCCCGCGAGCTCGACCCGCAGGCCGTCGATGCCTACTTGACCTATCAGTACGTCCCGCATCCGCAGACGATCTACCGCGGCATCGCCAAGTTGCCTCCCGCCCACATGGCCGTCTATCGCGATGGCCGGCTCGACGTGAAGCCCTACTGGCAGCCCGACCTCCAGGCCGAAGAGCATCGTCCGGCGGAGGACGACGCCCGCGAGCTGCGCGAGCTACTGACCTCGTCGGTCGAAATGCGTTTGGAGAGCGACGTCCCTTTGGGGGCGTTTCTTTCCGGAGGGATCGATTCTACGATCATCGTCGGGCTGATGCAGAAGCTCAGCCGGCAACCGGTGCGGACGTTTTCCATCGGGTTCCCCGTGCCGGAGTACGACGAAACCCATTACGCGGCCATCGCGGCACGGCAGTTCGGCACGCTCCACCATGAGTTCCGCGTCGAGCCCGACGCCGTGGCGGTCCTCCCCAAGCTGGTGTGGCACTACGACGAGCCGATGGCCGACAGCTCGGCGGTGCCCACATGGTACCTCTCCCAGGTCACGCGGGAGCACGTCACGGTGGCCCTGACGGGCGACGGAGGCGATGAGCTGTTCGCCGGCTACCCCCGCTATCAGGCCGTGTGGCTGGGAAGCTGGTTCGATCGCTTGCCACGCATGGTTCGCCGCGTGCTGGCCGGGCAGTACTGGCAGAAGCTCCCCGCCAGTCCGCGCCAGAAATCGTTCCGTCGGCGACTGCGGCGATTCGCGGAAATGCTAGGCAGGCCCCCCCTTCAGCGCTACCTGGAATGGATCGCCATCTTCGGGGAGGCCCGCCGGGCCGCACTCTATAGGCCGGAGTTCCTGGAAAGCCTCCCCGATGCCGACCCGCTGGAATTCCTCCAGGCCCGTGCGGCGCTCTGCTCCAAGCGCGATCCGGTCACGGCAGCCAGCCTGACCGACCTGGTGACCTACCTCCCGTGCGACTTGATGACCAAGGTCGATATCGCCGCGATGGCCCATGGGTTGGAATGCCGGCCGCCCTTCCTTGACCACCGGGTCGTGGAGCTGGCCTCCCGAATGCCCCTGGCGAGGAAGTTCCGGCGCGGCCACGGCAAGCGGATTCTCCTGGAGACATTCGCCGATCTGCTCCCCGTGGAGATTCGTGGCCGGTCTAAAATGGGGTTTGGTGTACCTCTGGATCATTGGTTCCGCGGCCCCTTGGCGGGTCTGACGCGGGAGGTCCTCCTCGACAAGGGGGCACTCGATCGGGGCATCTTTCGCAAGGAAACCGTGGCCCAGTTGATCGAGGAGCACGTCACAGGCCGATTCGACCACGCCTACCGCCTGTGGGCCCTGCTGGTCTTCGAGCTTTGGCAGCGGCAGTGGCTGTAGTATTTGGCGTCGGCGGGCAACGCGGTACAATGGATGGCCAAGGTGAGGGAAACACCATGATGGATCGTGCCGTTGCCGTGATCCTGGCAGGAGGGAAAGGTTCGCGCCTGGAGCCTTTGACGCGGGACCGGGCCAAGCCTGCGGTTCCGTTCGGCGGGAACTACCGCATCATCGACTTCACGCTCTCGAACTCTCTCAACAGCGGCATCCGCAGAATCCTCGTGCTCACCCAGTATAAGGCGATGAGCCTGGACCGGCACATCAGCATGGGCTGGCAGCGGTACTTCTGCCGGGAGCTGGGGGAGTTTGCCGACGTCGTCCCTCCGCAGCAGCGAATCGACGAGAACTGGTACCAGGGCACGGCCGACGCCGTGTACCAGAACATCTACACGATCGAGAAGGAGCATCCCGAGTTCGTGGTGATCCTTGCCGGCGACCACATCTACAAGATGAACTACCGGCGGCTGGTCGAGTATCACCTGGAGAATTCCGCCGATTTGACCATCGGGGTGCTTCGCATGCCGCGGACCGACGCAAGCCGGCGGTTCGGCGTGATGCAGGTGGACGGTCAGAACCGGGTCGTGGGATTCGAGGAGAAGCCGTCCGATCCGAAACCGATTCCGGGCGATGAGGCCAATTGCCTCGCCTCCATGGGAATCTACGTGTTCACGGCCCGATTCCTCTACGAAGAACTCTGCCGCGACGCCACCCGGCGAGGCAGCCAGCACGATTTCGGCAACGATATCATTCCTTCCGTGGTCCAGACGAACCGGGTGTTTGCGTACCCCTTCGTCGACGAGAACCGCAAGACCACGGCCTACTGGCGCGACGTGGGCACGCTCGACGCCTACTACGACGCGAGCATGGACCTCGTGTCGGTCGATCCGCAGTTGAACATGTACGACGAGGAGTGGCCGATCCGCACGTACCAGCCCAACTGCCCGGCGCCCAAGTTTGTCTTTGCCGACGAGCACCGCCGCGGCTACGCCATGGACAGCATCGTGTGCCAGGGCTCGATCATCTCCGGCGGCCGCGTGGAGAAGTCGATTCTCGGGCCGCGCGTGCGGATCAACAGCTTCGCGCTGGTGCAGGGCTCCATCGTTTTCGAGGGGGTCAACATCGGCCTCCATGCCAAGGTCCGCCGCGCGATCATCGACAAAGGGGTCGATATCCCCGCGGGCGTCGAGATCGGCTACAACCGCCAGCTCGACGTGGCCCGCGGCTTCGTCGTCACCGACAGCGGGGTGGTCGTCATTGCCCAGACCGACGGGCTGGAACGCCTCCTCGATTCCGATCGCGCGATTGCCTGAGCGCAAAAAAAGGCCCCCGGCTTGTGAGGGGACCTTTCGCAACGATTATGGATCTTTGCGGAGTTCTGCGGAAAGTCCGCCGAATCAAGAGGTTAGAACCGAACCTCCTTTGACATCGATTGCGGACGATTCGCAAGAGTTGGCACGGGATGTAGTCAAGTCTCAGTCAAGTCAGGTACATGGTACTGGTGGCCTGCCTTGTCTTAAGCACCGGAGGCACGCGCGGCGTAAAGGTCCCCGGTCGCGGCAGGAAATCGAGGAAGAACGCCGCGACCTCCTCGAAAAAACGATACGCGAGATCGACGAAATCATTCACGATTTCCACTCGCAACTGCCGCGCGGTCGAGCGAAGTTGGTTGGTGCGGTTTACGCCCGATACAGCACCAGATTTCAAGACTCCGTAGCCGATCAGGTCCGCGGAATCCTGGAAGAGGCCGTCAAGCTGGGCATCTTCATCCCGCGCGAGATGATCTTCTTCGATCTTGCCGTCAGAGGCTACAAGAGCAACCGCGACGGCCTGAATGCGTTGCGCAAGGTTTTACAAGCAAAGAAGGTCCAGGTCATCCTCCTTTTCTCCACCAGCCGCCTGTTTCGAAAGCAGTATCGAACCCTGGAATTCGTGGATCAGGTCCGGAAGGGCTGGGGGATCCGCTGCATCTTTGTCAAGTCCGGCGTGGATACCGACGACAAGCAGCGGTGGGAGACCATCTTGGCCACCCAATCCACGATCGATCAGTTCGTGGTGTCCATGTACGTCGAGAATGTTCGTACTGCCCAGCAGGGGCTCATGGAGAAACGGCTGGTCTTCGGGACAATCTCTTACGGTTACCGTGGAGATCCCATTGAGGGAGCGTTCACCAAGCGCGGGCGCCCCCGCTGCCGCCTCACGATCGACCCGGAAACGGCGCCAATTGTACTTCGGATCTACAATTGGTACGCGGAAGAAGGACTCAGTATCGATGCAATCGTTCGCCGACTCAACGATGATCCGAATATCCCGCTCCCGCCGCGGTGCTGCAATCAGGAGTGGACGCGAACTGCGGTGAAGGGAATTCTCGCGAACACCAGATACCGCGGCCTTTGGCGGTATGGAGTCACGGAGGCAGTCTACGTGCCCGAGGGCGACTACGTGCGCAGCGTCATGCGTGCTACTCCGCTCCGCGAAATCCAAATTGAGGAACTACGGATCGTTTCCGACGAGCTTTGGTTCAAGGTCCAGAGGCGGATGGCCGAAGGCACGCGTAACCGCGGTCGGAAACCCAAGCACGGTGATAGGACATCCCGGCCGAAGCTTCTCAACGGATTGTTCTGGTGTCCCAACCACGATCAGCCGCTCTATGTCACGGGTTCCTACGGCCGCACAATGGCATGTCCGCGATGTATTCGTATGACGGCTGGGAACCGGCCGCTCTACTCGTCTTTGAACCGGGAACTGGCCCTAAAGCTGACTTGCGAGAAGCTCGCCGAGTTGTTCCAACGGGATGAAGCCCTGGTCCAGATGGTGATTAAGGCCTGCCAGCAGGAGGCGGAATCAAGCCAGCAGGCCGACCCGGCAAGGCTATCACAGTTGCGGGCTCGGGCAGACAGCCTCACCCGAAGCATCCAGTTCAACATGCGCCACGGCGGTGATAACGAAGAGGATGAGGCGGAGGTCGCCCAGGCACTCGCAGACCTTCGCCGGGAGCGGGCTGGCGTCATGGCTGAGATCGGCACACTGGAGGCCGCTCGACAACGGCCCGTCCAGGTGCCGAGCCAGCAGATGGTTCGCAGCCTGCTCGTGGACTTGGGCAAGATCCTCACGGCTGCCGCAACCAGCGAGGAACGGAATGCTGTCCTTGCGAGAAGTACGATCGAGGCCCTCACGGGGGGACGCATCGACCTGTTCCAGCAGGGCGAGCGCAGGGCGAAGCGTGGCTGGCTGCAAGGGCGATTCCGCGTACGGTTGATCGACTATTTCGTCGAAAGGGCAGCCGGGGTGCCACCGCGCGGGGCAGCAGATAGTGTTGAGGTCATCGTCGACTATCGGTACCCGGTCGCCTATGAGGCCGAGGCCGAACGGGCCAAGGAACTCTACGATCTCGGGTTCCTGGGTAAGCAGATCGCCCAAGAGCTCGGCTGTTGCCGGGCTAAGGTTACGAACCTTTTGGCCTATGCTTTCCAAGAACATGGCCAAGTCAAGCCCGATGGTCGTAAGCGCCGAGGGGGATTACAACAGAAGCAGTTGACGCCCGCCCGATACCAGGAGATCGCCGATCAGGCGAAGTCGCATTGGGATTCGGGCCTGTCGGCACGAGAAATCAGCCGACGGCTTGGCTGCAGCGACGCCACAGTTTGGAAGGCGATTGCCCATTGGCATCGAACGCGGCGAATGGCCGTCCCAACCGATAAGAGCCGCCGCGAGCGGATCATGATCCGCGCCATGGAACTTTACGATGAAGGCAGGGAGATCCAAGAGATCGCCTCCGCGTTGGGCTACAGCCGGCACGGGATCACATTGATGCTCCAACGCTGGTTCACGACAAACGGGCAGGTGATGCCCGATGGGCGATCGCGACGGCATCAATGCCGGAGGGCCGGATAGGTCCACGAAAAGGATGGCGGCCCAGGAAGGTGAAAGGAAAGGATCTGGGTTGCGTGCCCCGATGAACCCCCGGCCATCGCGGAAGGCGGGAGGCTGCTAGCGAACGGCAAACACGTTGGCGGCAGCCTCTCGCTCTCTCCCGGATTGACGAGCTCCCTCCCCGCCCTCTCTCGCCCGAGGGCACGGGCGGGTGGAATCCGGGCGGCTTAATGGCTCACACGCAGATTATCTTCGTAACCGCCGTTCCTGAGGTGTCACCGTTCTCGCGGTGGCTGACGGCACGATTCAACACGCAGGGTTTCAATCCTCATCTTCGTCGAGGCGGGTCTTCGGACTCGATTCGTGATCTATGCCGATCGTCGCTTCTCCGTAGTTTCAATCCTCTCTTCGTCGAGGCGGGTCTTCGGACCAGTCTGCTCTTTCGGCTCGTCCGGTTCATCCGCCAGGTGTTTCAATCCTCTCTTCGTCGAGGCGGGTCGGCGTGAGCGTGAGCAAGATAATTGATGGGAAAACGGAGACTTTAGCATGGTTATCGGGCAAGAATCTCACGCAAAGGCGCAAAGGCGCGGAGACGTCAGAAGAAAAATGGGCGATGGCCGCAGCGGCAATAGGTTCGAAATCGTCCCCCTCAAAAAT
>Ga0163210_1001154_pt1 | contig 11399 bp, 6 predicted proteins | sample Kivu_220m_FD_113536 | JGI IMG/M metagenome (GOLD analysis project Ga0163210, IMG submission 113536) | Freshwater microbial communities from Lake Kivu, Western Province, Rwanda to study Microbial Dark Matter (Phase II) - Kivu_220m | ecosystem: Environmental > Aquatic > Freshwater > Lake ... | reverse complement strand
GATGTTGCCGTGGGCGGGACCGGCGTCGCGGTGGGGAGCGGCGTGGGCGCGACCGTTGGCGTAGGTGCCGCGCAGCCACTCGCGACGAGGAAGAGAAGAACGAGCGATACGGTGAGCTGGAGTGTGTGTTTCATTGTGGTCTCCTTGCAGAATAGGGGCGGTCATCGGTCTGCGGTCTCAAAGAAAAGCCCGTCCGCGCGACCGATCGCGCGGGCGGGCACTCTTCACCCAAGTGTCAAGTATGCGCACGGGCACCTGCAATGATGAAACAAGTCTATCATGGATACGGCAGGGTGTCAATGTTTGGCGAAAAATGAACGCGCACTCCTCTCATCGCTCTTACTTGCGCGTGATTTCCTGCCCCACCAGATTCCCCGCCTTATCGTACGTGTACTTGATGACGACGCCGTTCGAGTACTCGGCTTGCGTCAGTCGCCCCGCCGCGTCGTAGGTGTAGTTGATGCTGACGCTCTGCGCTGCTGGCGTTGGCGTAGCGGCTGGCGCGGCAGGTTTCGTTGGCTGGACGGCCGGCTGAGTGATCGCTTGCACGCTGGGCGCGGTGGGTTGCGCGGATGGCGCGCCGCACGAAGCGACGGCAAACACGAACGCCGCGAGCAGAATGACGGACAACGCAACGGCGATCGTATGTTTGGGTGAGATTGGGTGCAGCATTTTATCTCTCCTTTTCAGGTTGGCGATCATCGCTGGTAAGATCCGAAGGGTCTTAGACCCTTCGGACTTGCCCTAGCGCGGCATCGCCTTTTGGGGACTCGCCCGTCCGCCGAGAAACGCCCTGGCGGCGAGCGACCAAAAGTTCTCCGCTTCTTTCTGAGCTTTTCTTTGTTCCTCCCACCACTCATCGAGAAGCTTGTTTCCTTCAGCTTGGCGCGCCGCTTCCAATCCCCTTCGCGCCTCGGCTAATCCTTGTTCAATCGGCTGCCGTTGGGCAACATTCTCAAAGAACCACTTTTCTTCCCATCTCTGCGATTCAAGCGCCTTCTCGCGTTCTTCGAGGACCTTTTGCCCCTCCTCGATTTCCTTGTGCATGTAGTATTTTTCTACCCATCCTCCTTCACTGACGACCCACCTGTCGATGAAGTAATCTACAACTCCGCCAATTCCTGCTGCCCATCCAATCGGATTCGACCAAATGCCCACTACGCCGACCACTGCCCAGACGGCCTCATCCCATGTGGCTTGACCCTCTACAAGGTCGTACACAAACACAGTTCCTGTTCCAGCGGCTCCACCCACTCCAACGGGGAGGCTCTTTGTGCCGACCAGCCCAGCCCAGGAGAGCATCTGATTTACAAAATCGCGGAAAGCCGGATTATCTAGCGAAGCCCCACTGCTCTCGTCGGACAAACCAGTTGGATCGATATTGAGTAGTGGGTTGTTCATCGCATATTGATAGGGGTTGAGCCGAAGTGGATCGGTCAGCATAGGCCAAATTGGGTCACGACTGAGAAAACGTAGAGTCGTCGCGTCATAGTACCGTGCGCGCATGTGATACAGCGCACCGCTCGCGCCCTCTTGCCGCACCCCCCACGCGCCCACAAACGTGAATGGTTGAACACTCTTGCCCGTGTGTCCCAGTACCTTGCCATACGGATCGTATGCGTACGCATCCGTCACCGCGCCGTTCGCGTCCGTCAGCGCCAGCGTCGACCCCGTGCGGTCAAAGTGATAGTGATACACCTTGTTCGCATCCGCCGCGTCAATCGCGTAGAGCAATTGCCCCGCCGGCGTCCAGACGTAGTAGCGCAGTGGTTTGCTCGCGTCATCCGTTTCCGCCACAATCGGCGCGAGTCCGAGCGCATAGTTGTACTCGTAGCGGATGGTCGCCGCACCCTCCGCCCGCGACGCCACATCGCCCAGGCCATTGTACGTCAGTTTCGTCGGAACCTGCCCTGAGCCAGCCGAAGGGTCTATGCCAACGAGGTGCGAAGCAGCGTCCCACGTGAATTTGTTCGTCGGCGATTGCGTCAACCGTCCGCGCGCGTCGTAGGTGTAGCCAGTACTGGAGATTTGCGAGGCGGGATTGTAGGACAAATTTGAAATTTGTCCTACAACCGCACTCGCGGGATCGAGCGGCGCGGTGACCTTCGCACCCGCCACCTGTCCCGCCGCGTCAAGCGTGTACTCCGCGTCCACGACACTGCCGTCCTTGATACCGGTCAACCGCCCCGCCTTGTCCCACGTCAATGCCGTATTCACCTTGTTCGACCGCGCGATGCCGATGAGTTGCTGATCCTTGTCGTACGTGAAATCGTACTGCGTCTTGGTGAGACTGTCGGAGACGCTCGCGAGCAAGCCAGTCTTGGCATCGTAGCTGTACGTGACCGTGACTCCGCCATACGTCACCGTCTTGAGCCGCCCCGCGTCGTCGTAGGTGGCACTGTTGAGACGACCCGCCGAGTCGTCTGTACTGACGATGCGCCCTTCGGCGTCGCGCGCGAGTTTCACCCCGTTTGCCTCGATCAGACGATCCAGCGCATCGTAACCGAATTTGAACGCCGTACCATCCGAGTACGCGACGTTCGTCATATTCCCCGCTGCGTCGTACGTCAGTTTGCGCGTGACGCCATCCGGATACGTCACTTGCGACACGCGCCCGCGCGCGTCGTACGCATACTGCCACACCTTGCCCAGTGGGTCGGTGAGCGATTGCAGACGCCCCATCGGCGTGTAGCCGAACTTCCACTCGCCGCCGTTCAGGTCGACGATTTTCGCCAGGTTGCCTACCGCGTCGTATTCGTACTTGGCGCTCCCAACATCGGGCAGGGTGATCCCTGCGAGCAGGCCGTAATTGTCGTACGTGTACTTGGTCTCGCGTTTGAGCGCGTCGGTTGCGCTCGTGATGCGGCTGAGCGAGTCGCGCGTCAGCGTGCTGGTATTGCCCAGGGCGTCTGTCGCGCTGACAAGCAAACCGAGTTTGTCGCTCTGGAATTTCGTCGCATTGCCCGAGGGCGGGGTAATGGAGGTGACGATACCCTCGTCGTCGTAGCCGATTTTCCACGTACTCCCCGACCGCGTGATCTGGTTGAGCCACCCGCGGGGGTCGTAGCCAAACTGTGTCGCAATGCCCGTCGCATCGGTGACCGCTGCGACGTTGCCGAGCGCATCGTAGGTCAGCGCACTGCTCTTGCCCAGCCGATCCGTCGCCTTGACGAGACGGTCCAGTGCGTCGTAGGACAAATTTGAAATTTGTCCAACCGCATCGGTCATCTTGACGAGGTTGCCGTTCGCATCGTAGTCGAATTTCGCCACGCGATTGTTTGCATCGGTCACAGACGTAATGCGATCATTCGCATCGTACGCCGCTTGGACCGTCGCGTTGTCAGCATAGGTCACCTTGACGAGACGCTTGAGCGCATCGTAGCCATACTTGGTCTCGCCCGTGTCCGAGTCTTTCGCTGAAGCGAGCGTCATGTCGGGATTGTAGGTATAGGTCGTTATGCCACTTGCGGGATTCGCAAGCGTCAAGAGCAAGCCGCGCTCGTTGTAGGTGTACTTCCACGTCTGCCCGGCGCGGTCCATCGCCGCGATGACGTTCCCTTTCGCGTCATAGGTGAACTGCGTGCTGGTCTTATCAGGATAGTCAACTTTGGCGAGATTGTAGAACGTGAACTTGGCTTCGCCGATCGTCTGCTCTTGCGGCGCATAGGTGTGCGTGATCGTCTCGCCGCGCGCATTCGTCAGCGACGCAAGTTTGCCTGTCTCTTTGTGATACGTGAACTTGGTCGTATCGCCCAAGCGGTCGGTGATCGAATTGCGACGACCAGCGTCGTCGTAGCCGAGCGTCGCGGTCTTGCCCGTCGCATCTGTCAGCGCGGACAACCGCCGTCCGTCGGCGTACGCGTGCACCATCGTGTTCCCTGACGGGTCGGTAATCGTCGTCGTGCCTTTGTCGTCGAATTTCAATTTGTTCGTGTTGCCGTTCGCGTCGGTTTGGCTCGTCGCGCGCCAGCCCTGATTCGTCCCGCCATCTGTGCCGCCCAACAGCAAGCCGCGCTCGAATGTCTCCGTGTACGGCACATTGCCGCGCGGATGCGCCACGCTCGACACGACGGTATTCGTCAGCGGTCCAGTGTGCGTGAATACGGTCGTCGCGCCGAGGGCGTCCGTAACGCTGGTGAGGTGCGCCGTCAGCGTGGGTGCCGGCGTCGTCGTGTAACCGAATTTCACCGTGCGGTTGTAGGCATCGGTCACCTGGGCGAGATGGGGCCACGTCCAGTTCTCGGCGGGGTTCGCATAGGTGAAGGTGAACGAGCGTCCCAAGCCATCATCTACCTTCGTCACACGCCCTGCGGTGTCGTTCGTGAACGTCAGCGCGTTGCCGTTGCGGTCTTCGATGCGCGTCAGAAATCCGACGCGCTCACTGCCCAGCATTGCTTTGGTGAAGGTGTACGTGAGTTCGCGCGACGGATCGAGCAAGTAATAGCGATTGCCAGTTTCTTGGAACTGGTAGCCGATTTCTTCCTTGTAGGGTTGCCAGGGTCCGTTTCCTGATTTGCGAAAATCAGCCGTTAGCCCGGTGCCAAGGAAGACGGTTATTCGGTCAGCCCCCCAAAGCCAAAGCCCAACGTGGAGATTGTGTGAGAAAGCATCGCCGCCAAAGGGATCATTGTAATAGCCAACACTTTTATTGACGCTATTGGCGTAAAACAGGGTGAGCTGGATGGGCAAGGGACCGCCCAGATCGAGGAGCGGCGCGGTAAAGGCGTACTCGCCGATGGAGGTTGAGATGGGATCGCCCAGCGTCCCATTGTTGCCGACCGAGTTGCCGGTGCTTGAGCAGATGCTATTGATTCCCTGTCCCTGCGACCCAACGGGACCGGTGGCCTCGCATTTCTTCCAGCCGATGTCAAATTTCTCCTTCCGGAGTGGATCGACGATGATTACATCGTAGGTAACTCCCGGAGTCCCGAAGGGAGTCGAAGTCCCGGAGCCATTCTCGTTTGCTACAAGAGTGCCCACGCGAGTGTATGTGCCGCCGGAATCTCCGCGAACCCTGGCATATACGTCGAACGTGCGCTCGCGAAAAGAGGACTCGTCGGACAGCCGGAGAACGATTTTTCCATCTGGCGTGCATTGGAAATCCGCGCCGGCTCGAGCTTTGCCCCCAAATGACGTGACCAGCATCAGCGCGAGCATCAGCGCGAGCGTTAAGCGAACGATCGGTTTCGTTCCAATCATCAGTTTGGCGTTCAATGTGTCTCCTCCGTTTCAGAATCTCCGCGCGGTTCGTCCTTGTCTACAAACCAATGGGCGCGAAAGTAGGCGACCATCTCGTCCAGCGAGGGAAAATACCGCTGCTCGCCGGTAGAGATATCTTCGACTTCGATGAGGCATTCGCGTGGAACTGCCCCTTGGCGCCGTCCGTTCGCCGGCTCACGCCAGAGGCGGACGAGGAAGGATCGGTACTCAGAATTCGGATGTTCCACGCTTGGAGGATACGACAAGGATTGCCCCTTGTCGCCTATCGGAGGTCACATTTTTGTCACGATTTTTCGCGGCGCCATCCGTGACTCGACCGTGACAAATGAAAAATGACGGGGGGCGGGTGTCGAGTGTCATGGAGAATCTGTCACGCGTCACCCGCCACTTGTCAGCTCAAAGAGGTAACGTCATCTCCACCGCAAATCCACCGCTATCGTCTGCGCCCGCGTGAAACGTTCCGCCCAGCGCCTCGACGCGCTCGCGTAGACCGCGCAAACCGTACCCACTGCCGGCTCGGCTCGCTCCCGCCGCCGGCGAAACCGGCGGTGCGTTCTGCACGCGCAGCCGCACGCGCTCCGGCTCGTAGCACAAGCGCAACGCCACACGCGGGGTGGTCGCCGCGTGGCGCTGGATGTTCGTCAGCGATTCCTGCGCGGCGCGGTACAGCGGCAGCGCCAAACGGGGAGGTAGCGCCGCCGCCCTCCCCTCAACTTCCCACGCGCTCTCGATCGCGGTCGTTCGCTTGAACTCCTCGACCAACTCGGCCATCGCCTCTGGCAGCGAAAAGACTTCGAGCGCGACCGGGCGCAATGCCTGCACCGCGCGCCGGGCATCTGCCAAACCCTGCTTGACCAACTGCCGCGCGCGTTCGGTCGCCTGCTGTCGCTCGGCGGTCTTTTCGGATGGCAGGCGCACGAGCAATTCCAGTTGGATATCCAGCGCGGTCAGCGTATGCCCCAGCGTATCGTGAATCTCGCGTGCGATCCGATTGCGTTCTTCCGCAATCGTCAACTCTTCGACGCGCGCGGCGTACCGCTGCAACTGCGCGTGCGCCGCTTGCAGCTCCGTGAGCAGCCGCTGGCTTTCGCGCCGCGCGACGTCCGTTTGCGCCCAGAGGTAGGAAATCGCTCCGAAGAAGAAATAGCCGCTCAGAAAAGGAAAGAGCTCGATCAATCCAGTGGAAAATCCGCTCACCAGAACAAAATCGACGCCGGTCACCAACCCGAAAATGCCAATCCACACCAGACCCGTCCGCAGTGGAAAGAGCATCAGGGCTTGAGAACAGAGGATGAAAAACGGCAACGAGAACTGGGCGCGCCCGGTTGGCGCGAGCGCCAGTAACGTGCCAAACAAAATGGTTTGCGCCACGAAGTAGCCGTGCGCCTGCCAGGCGGGCGTTTCATCACCCGGCGAGCGCGCGTAGAGGAGGGTGCTCGCCGCCATTAGCCCGAGCGCGAGCCAACGCCAATCGGCGGGCACCTGACCTAGTCCGGACACCGCCACGCCCATCATCAACAAAGTCGCCGCCAGAATCATCGGCACCGCGCTGGCCTGGCGAATCGGTTTCGTCATACCAGCCCCCATTCCACCGCGAGCCGGACTGCCTGGGTGCGGCTGCTCGCGCCCAACTTGTCGAAAATGTGACTGATGTGATTCCGCACCGTTCCCTCGGAGAGACAGAGGCGCGCCGCGATCTCCGCGTTGGTCGCCCCTTCGACCATTCCGCGCAGTACCTCGCGTTCGCGGGGCGTCAGCTTTTCCGTGAGCTGCGGGGCGACAGGATCGGAGTTCACCGCGCGCTGAACCACTTTCTGCGTGACCGCCGGGTCTAGAATCGAATCCCCCGCCTGTACGGCGCGGATCGCGCCGGCAAGGTGGTCCGGGTCTGCATTTTTGAGAAGATAACCAGACGCGCCCGCTTCGAGTGACTGAAAGACGTACTCGTCGTCGTCGAACGTGGTCAGCACGATGACGCGCGTGTTGGGAAAACGGCGGCGGATCTCGCGCGTCGCGACGACGCCGTTCATCCCCGGCATCCGCACGTCCATCAGCACCACGTCGGGCGATTTTTCCGCAACCAGCTCGAGCGCCGCGCCGCCATCGCCCGCCTGTCCGACGACCTGCAGATCGGGCACGAGCGCCAACAGCGCGGCGAGTCCTTCACGAATCAGGGTTTGATCATCGATAATCGCGATGCGAATGGGATTCATACGGCTCCAGATCTGTTATTTTTTCACTTCCTGTTCGGTCCAATTTCCTGCCTTATTCACACGCCTTGTCCTGCCGCGGCGTTGAACTCGCGCCGCACATTGTAGATCAACTCCAAGCCGATCAGCGCGATCAGCCAATCTTCTTCCTCACGCGTCACATCCGCGCGCAGGTTGTGAATCAGCGGACGCGTGGCGGCGCTCGCGGCGAAAGGACCGCTGCGGCGGACCAACCCCTCGTTGATTTCTGCAACCGCCCGGCGATTCAGTTCCGCCGACGTATAACGCGGCGCGACCGGGATGCTGCCCATCACGAATCGGAATCCTCGACGGCGCGGATAAGCGCCAATGGACTGACCCGCGCTGTCCAGCAATTCCCCGTCGGGCCGGATACTGCCCACGAGACAACCGCTCACGCTCGTCGAACCGTCGGCGCGGAAATCCAGTTGCATCTGGCGGTCCGACGTCCACAAGCGCAGAACGCCTTGCCGTCCCTTGCCGCTCAGGTGAAACGCGAGCGCGCTCGAACCTTGCGGATCACTCAGACTCGCGATCTGTCCTCGATACTCAGAGCCGACTAGCGCGAGCGTGCGTGTGCCCCGCCACTGGCACGCGAGATCGCCCAGGCATTGGGTAGACCACGGCAGCAGGGTAGCGACACTCTCCTCGCGATCAACTTGGGCGGCATTCGCCGCGCTGGCTTGCTGTTGAGGCGACGGCGGGCGGCTTCTTTGCCAGAGTACGAACAGCACGATGAAGAACGCGATGATGCTGGCAAAGCACGCGCACAGAATGAACAGTCCGACCAGAATCTCCATTGTGTCTCCTCGTCAGCCGCTCCAAAGGACAGGGCCGCCGGCGCGCAAGACGCGCGAACGGGCTTGGGTCAGGCCGACGACACGCGTGCAGATCATTTTTGCTTGTCTCCGGCGCGGTGTTAGCCCCGACCGGTCTCGCGAGACCGGTCGGGGCTGCGTCCTGTCGCTAGCCGCCCGTAGCCACCGTGACCTCGGTGTTCGAGCAGTTCTTATGGGGTGTGGGGGGATCGCCAGGTTTCGGTTCGGTGGGTGGTTGCGTCTCCTGTTCTAGCTCGTTTTTAGTCTTGGAGAGAGTATCTCCCAAAAGTTCATCCCTTTTCTCGTTCGTCACGGTTACAATTACCCCTATATGCTTTCCCCAAGACCATTTTGACGCGTCGATTGCCAATTGCAGGACTGGGTTGCCATTCGCATCCCGACTAATCTTAAGCACACGCACATCCAGCGAACCGAACATTGGCAATACGATGTTTGGCTTGCCGCCCTCCCCTTCCAACATGCCGTTTTCTGCTATTTTCTTAAAGCCCTCTTCGACCGCTTTTTTGACCTCCTCCTCAGATGCGCCCGAATTGAGCGCATCGAGCGCCTCCTTTCCCAGTTCCTGAATGACGATGCGGACGTTCTCCTCAAGTTTGTACCATTCTTTATCAGCAACTACCTCTGGCTTTTTCCGTCCGTCGATCCACGCGCCCAGATAACCTGCCGGGAGAGGTGAGCGCCCCTGCATCTTGCGCGCAAATGCTTCCGGCGAGAGCATTCCGGCAGTGCTCCCCTTCGCCAGCGATTCGGGGCGCAGGATCACAAAGGACACGCCCGCCTTGGTCAACAACTCGTCCAAGCGTGCGGTGTGCAGCGCGCCGACCGTCATCGCGAGCGGCGCGCCGGGATTGGCTGCCGCGACCTTGAGTATGTTCGCGGACAATGCATCGCTGCGCTGCGACATGGTCTTGAGATTCTCGCGCATCCCCTCTAGTTTGGCTTGCTGTTCCGCTGTCGGCTTGAAGCCCGCTTTTTGCGCTTCTGCCTTGATCTGATCCACCAACGCGAGCGCTTCTTCCGCGGACGCGATGTTGATCCGATCGCTGAGGCGCGCCCACGTGTCGGCGGTGAATTTGTCAACGCTCATCGCGAACGCGAACGCATCGCCGTACTTTTGGCTATCATAAAGCGCTTGCCACGCGGTGCGCTGCACGTTGCTCATGCGGCCGAGCGCGATTTGGTAGAGGTAATCAGAGGGCGCATCTTCCGCGCCGGCGGGCGGATTGAACGCGTACAACTTGGCGTCGTCAATTCCATCAATGACGACATCCGCATAGATCAGCCCCATCATCTCCGCGTTGCTGATCGTGCCTTCTCTCAGTGTGTAGACGATGACATCTTCACGCGCGGTGATTTTCTGCTTCGCACGGAATGGCGGTTTGGGGTGTGCCCATGTCAAGTTAAGTGGGGGCTGATCGGCAGAATACCCCTCTAACCCGATGTGCTTGAGTTCGTAATCCTCGTACAGGCGATTGAGCATGATCGCGATCTCGACTTGCCCCAGGCGCGAGTCGTGCAGTTCCTCAAAGACGAAGATGACGCGCTTGGGGTCGCCCTCGACCACCTTCATCACCTTGCCGGCGTTCGCGGCAATCTTCTCCGCCATCTGCTTGAGCGTGACCGGCGTGGGCGTCGCCGTCGGCGGAACGCGCGTTGCAGCCGGCGCACTCGTCGGCGGCACGGCTGTGGCGCCGGGTCGCGCGGTGGGCAGCACGGGGGCAACCGTCGGCGGCGCGAGGGTCGGCGCGGGCGGCGGAGAGGGAGCCGCGCACGCGCCGAAAATCAGCGCGGAGAGAACAATCAGTAAAAGGAATTTGCCGTTCATGGTGAAATCCTCCTGTTCTATCGCACACGGTCACAAACTGCGCTTTTTCGAGCGTTGAAAGACGCAATCAGTGCCTGCGTGCAGTATCATTCATCCGCCCGATACCCAGGTTGCTTTGACATTCGAGGAAATGTTCTGCGGTGGCGGCGGCGTGCCTTTCGGCGGGTCCGCGATCGGCTCTTTCTGCGCCTGCAAATTGCCTCTCGATAGATTGAGCCGCGATTCGAGATTGCCGGCGAACTTGTCACCGGTCGCCCAAGTGATGCCTAGCGTCTTCCATTTTCCGGCGGGGTCTTCAAACCCAAACGGGATTTCAACTCTGCCCTCTTTGACCATCGGGGCAGGCAAGGTGATTTTGAGCGGCGGATTCAGTTCGGCTACCTTGTCCTTGACGGCCTGGCTGATGCCGTTGCGAAGATCCGTCGACGTTTTGCCCTCCTTTTGGAGTTCCAGGCCCCTCGTCGCCGCCGCGGCGGCGATTTCTCGGATGGCTTGTTGTTGCTTGAACCACGTCTTGTCCGCGACCGGCTCGTATTTTTTGCTCCCGGACAGGATCGCGCCGAGTTGCCCTGGCAGAGCCGCCGATTGTCCCAGCCGCTTGCGCGCGATGGCTTGGGACGAGAGCCAGCCGGCCCGGCTTCCCTCGGCCAGCGATTGCGGACGCACGATGGCGAACGAGACGCCCGCCTTGGTGAATTGCTCGACGACGCGCGGAGAGTGCGCCGCGCCGAAGATCATCGCCAGCGGCGCGCCCGGATTCGCCGCGGCGACCTTGAGCATATTAGCAGGAATCACGCTACTACGCTCTGCGTGCACTTTGAAAAAAGCCAGCAGCGTCTCAATGTTCGTGTCATGCTGCGCGCGTATGTTTACGCGTGCCCTGACTTCTGGCTTTTGCGCTTCGGCTTTGACCGATTCGACCATGCTGACTAGTTCGTCCATCGAGGGGACGTTGATCGGGTCGGTGTAGCGCGCCCATATCTGCGACGCATAGGGATCGGTCTTGACGGCAAAGTCGAATGCCTCGTCGACTTTTTTCTGGTCGTCGAGCGCTTTCCAAGCCGAATACTGGGCATCGTTCAGATGGGCAATCGCCGCCGCGTACAACTCCATCTGAAACGAGGCATAGACTTCGGACGGAGGCACCGGCACGGCGTACAACTTGGCATCTTCGATCCCGTCGATCACCACATCCGCGTAGACCAGCCCCATCATTTCCGCGTTGCTGATCTCGCCGTCCTCCAGCTGTTGCGCGATCACGTCTTCGCGCGTGGTGATATTCTGTTT
>Ga0163210_1001153_pt1 | contig 11400 bp, 9 predicted proteins | sample Kivu_220m_FD_113536 | JGI IMG/M metagenome (GOLD analysis project Ga0163210, IMG submission 113536) | Freshwater microbial communities from Lake Kivu, Western Province, Rwanda to study Microbial Dark Matter (Phase II) - Kivu_220m | ecosystem: Environmental > Aquatic > Freshwater > Lake ... | reverse complement strand
TCCGCCTCGGCGAAGCGTCCCTGGTAAAAGAGCAGCTCCGCGCGCTGGTAGGCCGCCGCCTCCCGCGCCGTTCCCGAGCTGGCGGTCTCGGCCAGCTCGGCGTAGGCGCTGTCCGCCCGCGTCAGCTCACCCGTGTACAGGTCGCACTCCGCCAGGCCGAGGCGCGCCTCATCGCGCAGGCCGCGCTGCTCCTGGCGCGGGCTGCGCCCCACGCGCGCCGCCACGCGGGCGAAGGCGTCCCGTCCCCCGGCCGGATCACCCAGCTCGCCCAGGAGCAGGTGGGCGCGCCGCAGCGTGCCGCGCAGGGCCAGCGCGCCGTCGGGGAAGCGGCGCTCGCCCTCCGCGTAGGCGTCGGCCGCCGCGCGCGGGCGGTGCAGCGATTCGAGCAGGCGACCCTTCTCGAGCAGCGCTTCCTCTCCCCGATGCAGACGCGTCGGCACGCTCAGCACCGAGTCGTAGGCGGCCAGCGCCAGCTCCGGCTGGTTGCCCCGCACCAGCGCCTCGGCGAGCTGCAGCAGGCGCAGGCCGCCGCTGCTCTCCCGGCGCTCCAGGCGGAGCGTGAGCGCCAGCGCCTTCGCGCCGTCGCCGGCGAGTGCTTCCGCCTGGGCGACGATCTCGCTCCAGGCGATCGGGCTGTTCGGCTCGCGCGCCGCGGCCTCGAGGGTCTCGCGCGCCTCCTTACCGGTCAGGCTGTCGGACGCGAGCAGCTGGAAAGCATCCAGGAGATGCGGGGTCGCCTCCGGCTGCCGGCGGCTGCACTCGAGCAGCGCCTCGACGGCCTGCCGCCCCTCGCCCGCGAGCTGCAGCGTGTGCGCCAGGCGCATCCAGAGGCTCGGGTCCTCCGCCCCGCGGCGCTAGGCCTCGGCGCGGTAGATCGTCACCGCGTCGCCGTACCGGCCGGCGCCGGCGTACGCCTCCGCCAGCAACAGGCCGATCGTCGCATCGGTCGGGCGCTCCTGATGCAGCGGCTCGAGCAACGGGATCGCCCGGGCGGGCAGGCGCAGGCGCATCCACTCCTCCGCCTGGCGCAGCGCCGCCTGCCGCACCACCTCCCCTTCCCTTCCCGGCGGGAGAGGGCGCGCGGCCTCTGGACCGGCCGGCAGCGGACGGGTCTCGATGCGCTGCTGCCCGCTGGCCGGCACGATCGCCATCAGCAGCAGCCCGAGCCCGGCGGCGAAGCTCCGCCCGCGCCCCCCGCGGCGCGCCGGTGCGCGGGATTCGTTTCTCGACCACGCCATCGAACCTCGATTCGCCTCCCGCATCACGGCTACGGCGCGCGCAGCAGCGAGCGCATGTAGCCCTCCACCCAGCGCCGGTACTCGGGCGGCACCGGGTCCTGCCCGCCGCGCAGCATGGCGCGGCGCAGCAGCTCGACCGGGCTCTGGCCCTGATCCACCGGGGGTGGGCTCACGCGCTGCGCGGCATCCACGCCGGGGCGCGACTCGCGCCGCTCGTCCTCGTCCTGCTTGCGGAGGCTCCGCTGCGCCGTGAGGAGCCGGCTCAGGATCCGCTCCTGCCGCTCCACGATGCGCGGATCGGTCCGGCGCCCGCGCAGCTCGCGCACCACGTCCTCCATCTCCTTGGCGATCTTGCCCAGGTCGCCCATCATCTGGGTCCCCTGATCCGCCTGCTGCTGCAGGTCCTCCAGCCCCTGCCGGATCATCTCCTGGCGCGCCGCCAGGCGCATCATCGCCTCCTGCTGACCCAACGTCGGACGCGGCGTCTGGCAGGAGCCCATCAGCTGCTGCGTGTCCTGGTTGAGGGACTGCTGCTGGCCGCTCAGGGTCTGCATCTGGTTGAACGGATTGGGGCAGTTCGACGAGCACTGCGAGCGCGCCTGCAGCGCCGCCTCCATCAGCTGCTTGACCGCCGCGTTGATCGCCTGCATCGACTCCTGCGTCAGCGTGATCCCGCTGGCGCGCCGGCCGCCGTCGAAGGCGTCGCGCGCCCGCCCGGTGACCGCCAGCGCCTGGCCCAGGGAGCGCAGGTGCGCGTTGTTGACGATCGAGGTCTCCTTCGACACGGCAAAGAGCGAGTCGCCCAGCGCGGCGATCTCGTCGCAGTGCTCCTGCTGCCGCAGCGCCATCTCGCGCGGCCCCAGGGTCGCGTTCGAGCTGGCCAGCTCCTCCTGGCGCAGCGAGACGTCGATCAGGCGATGGGAGATGTCGTAGAGCGAACGCGCCAGCGCCTCGAGTTTCGCGTAGTCGACCTCCTGCTGCATGGCGCTCAGGCCGGCCTGCAGCTGGTTCAGGCCCCGCTGCGCCTTGCGCCCGAACTTGAGCGCGGGCTCGCGCTGCGACTTGGCCATCGCCTCCATCGCCTGGCGCATCTGCTCCAGGGTCGGCTGCGACGGGCTGCTCTTCTGGAACTCCTCGAGCGCCTGCTTCAGATCGTCCAGCCCCTGGGCCCCCTCGGCCTTGAGCTGGTCCAGCTCCTGCTGGAGCTTCTCCAACGCTTCCGCCAGCTTCTGCTGCTGCTCGCGCAGCGCCTGCGCCTCCTCCGCGCTCAAAGGCTGGGCCGCGTCGCCGCGGGTCGAGTCGGCCGGCATGCCCATCTCGAGCTGGCGGTTGATCTCCGCCTGTTGCGCCTCGAGCTGCGCCGCCTGCTGTTGCAGGCGGTCGAGCTTCTCGTCCGCCAGCAGCCGTTTCAGCATCTGCAGCGTCCGATCGAGCGACGCGCTCAGCTCCTGCTGGCTGATCTTCATCTGCTCCATGGCGCGCTGGAGCGCGCGGCGATCGAGGCCCTGCAGCGCGCGCTGCATCTGCTCCAGCGACTTCCAGAACTCGGTCGACTGCACCTCCCGCACCAGGTCCTGGATCTCGCGGACCTTCTCGAGCACCTCGCTCGAGAAGAGGCCCTGGTTCTCCATGCGCTCCTGCGACGCCTCGAGCGAGGCGCGCACCTCTTCGACGCGGCGCGACAGCTCCTGCTGGCGCTGGAGGAGATCCTGGACCTCCTGCTGCTTCTCCCAGGAGAGGTTCTTGTCGGCGGCCATCTCGCGCGCGACCTTCTCCAGCTCCTGGCGCAGCCGCTCCTGGCCCTGCAGGGTCTCCTCCAGCGACTGGATGTCCCCCTGCCGCTCCTGCTCCGCTGCGGCATAGAGCTCGGCCATCGTCGGGAAGCGGATCGTCTGGATCGGGGTCTCCCCCACCTTCGGGGCGCGCGGGTCGTTGTCGGTGACCTGGACGTAGTAGTGCATCTCCTGGCCGGGGAGCATGTCCAGCTCCTCCAGGTTCCAGGTGTAGGTGACCTTCGCCTCACCGCGGCCCGGCTGTGCGTCCCAGCGGGCGAGCGCGAGCCGCGTCGGATCCTGGCCGGGACGCGCGTAGATCAGGGCCGCCTCGGTCAGGCCGAAGTCGTCCGCCGCGTCCGCCTCCAGCGTGACGCGCAGGTCGGGCGGCAGGTTGATCAACGGGCGCGGCTGCAGCAGGCGCACCGTCGGCGCCAGGTCCAGGGTCGTCTGCACGCGGAAGCTGTCCGAAAGCCAGGTCTCCCGCTCCGCCTCGTCGCGCAGCTCGACGCGGTAGCTCCCCGGTCGGGCCAGGGTCCAGCTCGCCTCCAGACGATCGGGCGCGACGGCGTCGAGCTCCAACGGCTGCCCGCCGCCAGCGAAGAGGACCCGGCCGCGCGCGCCGGGACGCCGGTGCTGGACGCCGAGGGTGACCCGCGTGCCGGCGAGGCCTGCCAGATCACCGGTCGAGGCGGTCTCCTTCTGCACCGCCATGCCGGTGTAGGCGGGCGGCTGGTAGATCTTCCGGTACCCGACCGCGCGCAGCCGGTCGATCACCCGCAGCGCGTAGGTCGGGCTGGCGGCCCAGCGCGCCCGCACGCGGTACTCGAGGTCCCCGCCCAGGGAAGCGATCAGGAAGGAGTAGCGGTCCGCCTCGGCCGACGTGCCCTCGGGCGTCATGCGCGCCCGCGTCCAGCGTCCCTCCGGCGCGCGCAGCTCGATCTCCGCGCCGTCTGGGCGACGACGCCCCTCGACCGTCGCCTGGACCGTCACCGACGCGCCGCGCTCCAGGCGCTGCGAGCCGGGAGCAACGCTGAGCACGATCTGCGGCACGACCGCCTCGCCCCCCGCGGCGGCGACCAGTCGCACCGCATCGCCGAAGCGGACGGGCGTCAGCAGAGCCAGGAGCGCGACCGGAAGGAGGGCGAGCCCCGCGCGGGCCAGCGGGGGCCCCAGCCGGCGCTCCGCGTGCAGCCGCCCCAGGTCCAGCCGGTCGAGGGTCGCGCCGGCGCGCTCGACGCACATCTCCAGGAGGTCCCGCGAGACCGGGTCCCCGGTCCAACGCGAGCGGTCCCGCTCCAGAGCGAGGGCGTTCGCCAGCTCGTTGCGCTCCAGGCCGGCGCGCTTCTCGAGCCGGAAGGCGTACGCGCTGAGCGAGAGCGGGCGCGCCAGCGGGACCAGGAGCGCCAAGACCGCGGTGCCGAGCGCCCAGGCTGCGGCGGCGCCCGCCAGGATCCCGGACGCGACCTGCGTGGGCGGCAGGAAGACCGCGACCAGCAGGACCACCGCCAGCCCGGGCAGGCACGCGCCGGCCCAGCCCGACAGGCCTTCGAGCAGCCGCCGCGCCAGCCACTGCCGGCGCCCGGCCGCCATCCGGCGGCGAATGCCCGCGGTTTCGGTCACGCCTCTCCCTCGCCTCTGCCGGCGCTAGGCCGCCGGCGATCCTCCGAGCGCCTTCGATGCGCCGCCGGTGAGCGCATAGATGACCACGTTGATCGCGAAGCGCAGCGCCGCCTCGCGCTTCTCCGGCGGGTCGTGGTGCACCTCGGGGTCCTCCAGCCCGTCGCCGATGTCCGACTCGTGCGTGTAGAGGACGATCAGGCGGCCGCGGTCGAAGATGCCGAAGCCTTGCGCCGGCTGGCCATCGTGCTCGTGGATCTTCGGCGGACCGTTCGGGAAGTCGTAGAACGCCCGGTAGATCGGGTGGTCGAACGGCACCTCCACCAACGGCCGGTCCGGGAATACCTGTCGCATCGCGATCCGGAAGCTCGCGTCCAGCCCGTAGTCATCATCGGCGAAGAGGAAGCCGCCCTCCAGCAGGTAGCGCCGCAGCCGCTGCGCCTCGGCGTCGGTGAAACGGACGGTGCCGTGGCCGTTCATGAACAGGAACGGGTAATCGAAGAGCTCCTCATCCATAAGAGCCACGTTCTCCTCGCGCTCCCGCGCGATCGGAATCGTGGTGCGCTCCGCCAGCCCGCGGGCGAGGTTGCGCAGCGAGGTGGCGTCGCCGTACCAGTCGCCCCCGCCGCCGTACTTGAGGTGGGCGAGCTGCAGGCCCGGCCCGACGGGGGGCGCAGCCCCGGCGGCGAGCGTGGCGACCAGCATCGCCAGTCCGAGCCCGAGTGTGCCCCGACGCATCCGTCCCTCCGACGCTCCCGGTGCGAAAACCGGCGCCCGACCCGGGACGGGTCCGGGGCGCCGGTGGGAGAAACCCTTTCGCCGGGCCGCAGTTCCGGCCCCTGCCCTGCCTAGGCGGGGGTCTTCGCCTCCCGGCCGCGGCGGATGTCGAGCGCCAGGGCACTCGCGACGAAGATCGAGGAATACGTGCCCACGATGATCCCGAACGTGATCGCGAGCGCAAAGTCCCGGATCACCGGCCCGCCGAAAACGAGCAGCATGACGGAGATGAAGAGCGTCGTCAGCCCCGTGATAGCCGTCCGCGAGAGCGTCCGGTTGATGCTGATGTTCATGACGCTCTCCAACGGTTCGCGGCGGAGCTTCACCAGCTCCTCGCGGATCCGGTCGAAGACCACGATCGTGTCGTTGATCGAGTAGCCGGCCAGCGTCAGCAACGCCGCAATCACCGGCATCGTGATCTCCCGTCCCAGCAGCAGGAAGAGCGTGAGCGTCATCAGGATGTCGTGGATCACGGCAATGACCGCACCCACCCCAAACCAGAACTGGAAGCGGAAGGCGATGTAGATCATCAGCAGGCCCCAGGCGATCAGGATCGCCAGGAAGGCCTGGTTGCGGATCTCCTTGCCCACCTTGGCGCCGACGTTCTCCTCGCGCAGCAACTCGATCGAGAGCCCGGGGTTGGCCGCGGTCAGCCGCTCGCGGATCACCGCGGAGGGAGACGCGGCGCCACCCTTCTGATCGCTCACCTCCGGTATGCGGATCAGGAAGACATCCCCCTGGCCGCTGCGCTGGATCTCGGCGGCGGCAAAACCGACGTCCGCGGCCGCCGCGCGCACCTGCTCGACCGGCAGGGTCTGGCTGGTCCGGATCTCGATCAGCCGCCCGCCGGCGAAGTCGATGCCGTACTTGAAGCCGCCCTGCAGGATGTAGGCGACGATGCCGATCAGGGTGACCGCGGCCGAAACGATGTAGAAGATCCGCCGCTTCCCCATGAAGTTGATGTGCGTTTCCGGTATCAGCGTGAACATCGTCGTTCGTCCCTCATCGCCCGCTATCGCGTTTGGCGCCGCCCCACCCTAGATCGATATCTTTTCGACCCCAGGCCGCGCAGCATAGACATCATAGACCATCCGGGAGATCATGACCGCGGTGTAGAGGTTCGCCAGGATCCCGATGAAGAGCGTCGTGGCGAAGCCCTGGATCGGCCCGCTGGCGATCCACCAGAGCACACCCGCGCTGATCAGCGTCGTCACATTCGAGTCGAGGATCGCGCGGAAGGCGCGGTGGTAGCCGGCGTCGATCGCCCCCCGCAGCTTCTTGCCCGCCGCCAGCTCCTCCCGAATGCGCTCGAAGATGAGCACGTTCGCGTCCACGGCCATGCCGACGGTGAGCGCCATGCCCGCGATGCCGGGGAGGGTCAGCGTGCCGCGCATGCCGGCCAGCGCGGCGAAGAGGAAGAGCATGTTGAAGAAGAGCGCCGCGACCGCAATGAGGCCGCTCGCCCGGTAGTAGATGAGCATGAAGGCCACCACGACCAGCGCCCCGATCAGCGCCGCGTTCGTGCCGCGCCGGATCGAGTCGGTACCCAGCGAGGCGCCGACGGTCATCTCCTGGATGATGTTGACCGGCGCCGGCAACGCGCCCGCCTGGAGCACGGTCGCCAGGTCCTTCGCCTCTTCGTCGGTGCCGATGCCCGTGATCGAGGCTTGCGCGGTCGGGATGCGCTCCTTGATGCGCGGCGCCGAGGCGACCTGGTCGTCGAGCACGATCGCCAGCAGCCGGCCGATGTTCTGCGCGGTCACCCGCCGGAAAGTGCGCGTCCCCTCGGCGTTGAGCGTGAGCTGAACCGACGCGGCCTGCGGCCGGGTCGGGTCGCCGCCGACACGGCGCACGGCGTTCGCCAGGCCGCGGCCGGTCAGCTGCGGACGCCGGTCGATGACGTAGAGGATGCGGCCCGAGGTGCTCTGATAGATCTCGGGCGACTTGCCCCAGAGCACCTGGGCGTCGATCGGCAGGATCGAGTCGACGCTGACCGTAGCCAACAGCGCCCTCGCCTTCGGGAAGTCCGTCTCCGGCACGAAAGTCCCGCCATAGGGCAGATCGGGCCAATAGGGCATCAGGTCCGTGAGGGGATGGGTGAGCGCGACCAGCTCGGTGTCGGTCACGGCCGCGCCGGCCGTCTCCTTCGCCGCGAGCGCCCGGTCCAGCCGCTCCAGCGCGCGGTGCGCGTCCTGATCGTTCTTCACCAGCTTGAACTCAAGCAGCGCCGTCTGACCGACCAGGTTGATCGCCCGGTCCTTGTCGAGCAGGCCCGGCAGCTCGATCACCATGCGATCGGTTCCCTGCCGCTGGATGGACGGCTCGGCTACCCCGAAGCGGTCCACGCGGTTACGCATGATCTCGATCGCCCGCGACATCGCCTCCGGAACCTCTTCGTCGCGCAGGGCGCTGCGATCGAGCTCCAGGACCAGGTGCATGCCGCCCTGGAGGTCCAGCCCCAGCTTGAGCGCGTTCGAGCGAACGCTATCGAGCGCCTTAGGATCCATCCGCGCGCGGTCGGCCTCGGTCATCGAGTAGTACCGGAAGGTCGGATAGAGCGCGTAGATGGAGAGCGCGACCAGCACGATCAAGCTGAGCAGTTTCCACCGGAAATTGGAGCCCATGCCTGAATCCTCCGCCACAAGACGGTTCAACAACGCAAGTTTCGGATTCTAGCCGGGTCCGTGCCGACGGGTCAACCGCATTCTGCCCCGGCGGGTGCCGGCGCAACTGAAGCCGTGGCTAGAAGGTGGGCGGCAGGTAGGGCGAGCGCTTCGTCTCCACGACGACGCGCGCCAGGAGCGCCTCCGCCGTGCCGACCTCCAGCGTCAGGCGCTGAGCGGTCACCCCCGGTCCGCGCTCCAGCAGGTCCTCGCGTCCCTCGCGGATCTGCAGGCCCGCCCCCTCGATGGCGCCCGACACCCGGGCGTTCCAGTGAACCAGCGACTCCCCCTCCTTGAGCGTCCCCCGCCACTCGGGCGGCTGCCCGATGCCCTCCCGCTCCCACCTCGCCTCGGCGTGGAGTGCGGTCCGCAGCCGGACCAGCAGTTCGGCCGGAGAGGGTCCGGGAACCGGGACCGGCGCGGCGGGCGCCGGGGTGCGCTCGGGCAGCAGCGTCCATGGCCGGGTGACGACGACCAGCGCCGCGAGCGCCAGCGCGATCGCGACCGGCCACAAAAAGGCCCCGGAGCGCCTGCGCCCCGAGGCCCGCTTCCGTCCTCGCTTGCCCATCTGGCTCCTGACGCCCCCGGCCCGCGGATCAGGCCGGATTGTCCTCCCACATCACGATGGTCCAGACACTGTCACGCTCCGCACCCGTCGTCCAGGGGTTCTTCTTGAACCAGAACTTCGAGCGGCTGTCGGTCACCCGGTACTCCTTCACCTCGGTCGGATGCCCGGGCGTCGAGCCGTAGAGGTAGAGGTTCACGTTCGTGATCAGCACGGAGTACATGCCCTGGATCGCGTCCCATTCCACGTCGCCGACGATGAAGTCGAGGGTAAGCTGCTGGACCATCTCGGCATCGAACATCCGGCTGTGGATCAGGATCTCCGGATCGCGGCCCCAGTTGTCCGGCATCTCCGGCTTGTCCTGATCCTCCTCCGAGAGCACGAAGGTGAAACCCGGGTTCGCCAGCAGGCTCTCGTACTCGGCGATGTTCCGCTCCTTGTAGGCCTGCTTCAGGTTGTAGAGCAGGTTCTGCGGCGAGGTGCGCGCCAGGAAGGTCGGCGGCGGCGGCGTGGGCGGGTTGTCGTCCGGCATGAAAGGACAGCCGACGATGCCCAGCGCCACCAGGAGCGAGACGGCGGCGATCACGCCGCGCATGGGATGCTTCATGGACTCCCCCGTTCGGGCACTCGATGCCACATGGGCCCGCGGATCAGGCCGGATTGTCCTTCCACAGCACGATGGTCCAGACGCTGTCGTGCTGCGCGCCCGTCGTCCAGGGGTTCTTCTTGAACCAGAACTTCGAGCGGCTGCTCGTCACCCGATACTCCTTCACCTCGGTCGGGTGCCCGGGCGTCGAGCCGTAGAGATAGAGATTCACGTTGTCGATCAGGACCGTGTACATGCCCTGCGTCGCGTCCCATTCCACGTCGCCGACATGGAAGTCGAGGGTGAGCTGCTGGACCATCTCGGCATCGAACATCCGGCTGTGGATCAGGATCTCCGGGTCGCGTCCCCAGTTGTCCGGCATCTCCGGCTTGTCCTGGTCCTCATCCGACAGCTCGAAGGTGAAGCTCGGGTTCGCCAGCAGGCTCTCGTACTCGGCGATGTTCCGCTCCTTGTAAGCCTGCTTCAAGTTGTACAGCAGGTTCTGGGGCGTCGTCCGCGGCAGGAACGTCGGCGGGTTGCCGCCTCCGCCGCCGCCCTTCTCGGGCGAGAACGGGCAACCGACGATGCCGAGCACCAGCAGGAGCATGGCCCCCGCGATCGCGCCGCGCATCGGATGTTTCATGGATACCCCCGCTCGGGCACTAGGGTCCCTTCGAGTCCTGGATCGTCCGCCGAGGAACCGCGCTCCACCGGACGGTGAAACCCGGTGGCACCTGGCAGGTTTCGGCCAATTCGGGCACGCGCCGGCCCGGGTCAGAGCGCGGGAAACTCCACCTGATTGCGCCCTCGGAGCCATCCCCAGGTCCGGTTGGCCGTCCCGTCCCGCTTGTCGACCCATCGCGTGATGTACCAGGACCCGGTCCCGTCGTCGGTGAAGTATAGATCAGCCAGCCCCGAATAGACGACCGAGATCCCCCCCTTGGTGAAGGTCAGCCGGTACCGCAGGTCCCGATAGTACCTGACGCTCGACGACTCGTCCAGCGAGTCGCCGACGGTCCAGGTGACCCCCAGGGTGGCGGTCGTGCCGTTCAGGATACCGGTCATGCGCGCACCCTCCTGGGTCTTGCTCCAGGGATCGAACGGGTTCTCACCCAGATCCGAGAGATCCGACGGGTCCAGCTCCATCAACAGGCCCGTCTCGCTGAAGGAGCGCTCGTAGTTGGTGAGCACCTTGCTCTCTAGCGAGCGCTTCATGTTGCCCAGCGCGTTGCCCAAGTACTGGGGCGGGACCCAGATCGGCCCGGTGACCTGGGTTGGGTCCTCCGCCTCGCGCGGCTGGAAGAGGCAGCCGCCCGCGAGCGCGACCAGGATCAGCCCCAGCGCTCCCGCGCACCACCCGCGCGCCCGCGCGCGGCGCCTAGTTGAAACGCTTCTCGACGCTGGCATCGACGGTCCAGTAGTCCTCTTCGGTGTTGCTCGAGGTGCGCTCGAAGCTCGCATCCAGCTGCAGGCCGCGCACCTGACGATGGAGCGCGATCAGCCCGGAGAAGGTGAGCTTCTCGCGGCGCGTGGCGTTGCCGCCGCCCGCCGTCTGGCGCGTCTCGACGTTGAAGGACTGGGTCGCCCGCAGCTCGAACATGCCGAGAAAGCGATAGCGGGCGACGGCCGAGAGATACTGCCGCAGGTTCTCCGAGCCGACGCTGTAGCCGCGCGAGCCGGTCACCGCGGAGTAGACGTAGAGGCCGTTGTCGGAGCGCAGGTAGATGTGCTCCAGGTAAAGGCTCGAGCTGGTCCAGAGGGGCAGGTCGACCTTGGTCGTCACGCGGTTGGTCCGCGTCAGCGTGTTCTTCGCTTCGTCATAGACGTAGTAGGTGTAGGTCGCGCTGATCTGGAAGTTCTGCTTCAGCGCAATCGCGGCGGGCAACGTCGCCTGGTAGTCGAAGGTGATCCGGTAGTCGTCCTGCACCTGGTTTTGCCCGGCCCGGGCGCGCGGGATGTTCACGTCTTCGGTGCGGCCCGTGGCGTAGGAGGCGAGCGCCCGGAAGGGGCTCCCGCGATCGTAGGTCAGCGACAGGAAGGAGTCGCTGCGCAACCGGTCCCGGTCCAGGGTCTGGTCGTCGTAGATGTCCTGGGTGAGCGTCTCGGAGCCGCGGATATCCAGCACGAAGCGCGGGCCGAAGGGCCGCTGGAACTCCGCCTCGACCGACTTGCTGTGGGT
>Ga0163210_1001152_pt1 | contig 11400 bp, 8 predicted proteins | sample Kivu_220m_FD_113536 | JGI IMG/M metagenome (GOLD analysis project Ga0163210, IMG submission 113536) | Freshwater microbial communities from Lake Kivu, Western Province, Rwanda to study Microbial Dark Matter (Phase II) - Kivu_220m | ecosystem: Environmental > Aquatic > Freshwater > Lake ... | reverse complement strand
GGAAGTCCGGCCCGCGAACGATCAGATCCGGGCCATATCCGATCGGTTGTTGACACAGATCACGTCGGCCGTTCGCCAGGAGAACGTCGCCAATTCACTGCCGCAGGGCCAGGTCTTTACGCTGGGTGAATGGGAGCGAGCGACCAAGGTCACCTTTGGCAGCCGCGGGGATCAAGTAGCGACCATTGATACGCTGCTGCCCTACTATCATGCGTATCGCAGGCGCGGAAATCAGGCCGCTTCTATTCGGATTGCCTGTTGGATCGGTGACTTGGCCGAGGAACATCTCCGAACCAAGCCGCGGAGCGATCGACGCAAGGGCATGGTGCAGTTGGCAAAGCAGATTTACAACGCTTTGCCCACGGCCTGATCCCGATCCCACACCGCGATTCCCTGCCGCACGAGTTCCGGCAGCACCGTCGCGAAGAAGCCGTCGCAGATGCTGCCGACTGCTCCGGCCAGCTCGGCCGGCTCGGTGACTGGCCGACCGGTCGCGTGCTCCCGCAGATGCTTGCCCGTGCGGACGAGGCGGGCGGCGATCCGCTCGACGAGCCCGCCAGAGCCGCCGGTGATCAGTTCGTCGAGGATCACGGCATGCAGGTCGCCGATCTCGTGGCCCGCGCCGGTTCGCAGGCTCGCGAGTCCGACCTGCTCGTTGGCGAGGTCCTTCCGCTCGAGCGCCCGGCGATTGAACGCGAGCGGCACCGCGAGCGCTGCCGAGGCGAGCGATTTGGCTGGCGGGATCGGATCGATCACCGGGCCGCCATCGACGCGAAACAGCCCCATCGCCACGCCGGCGTCCACCGCCTCGACCAACGCCTCGGGAGTGAATGCCGCCAGCTGCGGCTCATCGAGCAGCATGGGGAGCGACCAGCTCGAGCTTTCCATCACCTCGAGCATCCGATCGTGCGGCGGTCCGGCGATGCCGGCCGTCACGCCGCCGTAGGTGACGGTGTGCGGCAGCGACGCCTGTGGCGACGCGATGCGGAAGAAGAGATCGCCTGCCACTTCGGCGCGTTCCCGCGGCGTCCACGCCTCCCGGGGCCGGGATGAAAACAGATCCCAGCGGAACATCACGTTGGCGTGGTGGTCCTTGAGCGTCTCGACCGTGGCGAGATCGGCCCCCTGGAACTGTCCACCGAACTGCTGCCGGGCGCAGAGCGCCCAATGGTTGTGGTGATAGGGGAGTCGGCCCGCGTGCCCAAGGCCGATCCCGTGAAACATCGCGAGCACCTCGGCCGCGTCGAACACCGTCCAGTGTTCGTTGAGGTATTCGTGGGCCACGTAGTGGGGGTCGGCCTGCACGAGCCGGTCGACGAGCTGGGCCGCCAGCGGCTGGTCGTGAAAGATGGGAATGTCGGCCTTGCGCATCTCGGCCACGACCGCGAGGGCCTGCCTGACACGGATCACGCTGTCGCCCTGAAACTGCCCGGCAAACTGCCGCAGGAGCGTGCGGACAGGGAGCAGGCTCGACCAGCCGGGCATGCAGTTGTAGGTCACCTCCACGATGCCGTCGGGCTTCAGGTGTCGGCGGATGATCTCGAGCACGCACCGTCGCAGTTCAGGGCTGACCCAGCTGAACACGCCGTGGAGCGTGATGAAGTCGAACTGCGGCAGATCGGCAGGCAGCGCTGCGAAGTCGGCGCAGAGCACCCGCACGTTGCCCAGGTCGGATGCGGCGATCTCCCGTTCGATGTGCCCGGTGTGCACGGGCATGAAGTCGACGCCGGTGAAGCGGCCCTCTGGGTTTGCCGCCGCCAGCGTCAGGAGCGTGCTGCCGAAGCCGCAGCCGAGTTCGAGCAAGTCGAATCCCTCCCTGACCGCCGGCGGCCGGATGCCGTGCAGCGATGCGACGTAGCGCATCCGGGCCGGGGCCATGAATGGGTAATACCCGGGCAGGTAGGCGACGTCGGTCACGTACCCTGCGGGAGGAGACGGTGGGGAGATCACGGTCGCGGCTCCTCGGAGTCGGGCGGAAAACGCCCGGTTGTAACATGGCCGGCGTCGGGCGGTTCCGCATCCGCGTGGCGGATTTGCCGGTCTCGAGGGTAGGATTTTGGCGATGTCCAAGTCGATTTCCAACGAGACGCAGCTTCTTCCCAGCCTGCTCGACCGGCTGCTCGACGATCGTCCGGAGGAGACCCGCGAGCCCGCCTGGCGGGAGGTGCAGGTGGTGCGGGTGCTCAAGACGAGCCTCTGCCGCGACCTGCAGAACCTGCTCAACGCCCATCGGCTGCTGACGGCGATCCCGGACGCCTATCCGGAACTGAAATCGTCGCTACTGAATTACGGTCTGCCCGACCTGCAGAGCATGGAGATTCGGGAAGACCACGAGCTCGGCCTCCTCTGCCGGCTGATCGAGGAATCGATCCAGGCGTTCGAGCCCCGGCTGCAGGGGGTGCGGGTGCGGCCCCTCGTCGATGCCGAAGGCCAACGGTCGATCGACCGCCGCGTCCGGTTTGAAATCGAGGCCGTGCTCGTCGTGGAACCGCTCCAGGAACCGGTCGTGTTTTCCTCCTCCCTCGACGTGGCGAGCGGTGAGTTCGCGGTGGAGGGGGCCACGTGAGCGACGACCTGCTCCCCTATTACGACCGTGAATTGGCGATCCTGCGGTCGCTCGCGGGGGAGTTTGCCGAGCGGCATCCGAAGATCGCCGGGCGTCTGAGCCTCGGTCGCGACGACTCCCAGGATCCGCACGTCGAGCGGATGCTGCAGGGGGTCGCGTTTCTCGCCGCCCGGGTTCAGAAACGGCTCGACGACGATTATCCGGAACTCTCCGACGGCCTGCTCGACCTCCTCTACCCGCACTATCTGCGGCCCTTGCCGTCGATGGCCATCGCGGAGTTCGCCATCGATCCGAAGCAGGCGCAGCTGACGGCCGGCTATCACCTACCCCGTGGCACACCGGTCGAGACCGAGGAGGTTGAGGGGGAGCGGTGTCGCTACCGGACCTGCTTCGATCAACGGCTCTGGCCGCTGAAGATCGCCGCGGCGGGTCTCTCGGGGCCGCCCTTCCAGCTGCCGATCGTGCCGCCGGCCGGCACGGTGGCGGTGCTGTCGACGGTGATCGAGCCGCTGTCGGGCGAGGTGCGCGTCGGGCAGTTGCCACTGGGCTCTCTGCGGCTGCACCTCCACGCCGAGGCGGGGCAGTCGATGCAGGAGTTGTATGAGATGCTGCTCACCCGCTGCCTGGGGGTGGTGATCGCCGACGGTCCCGCCGATCCGCAGGCCGTCGTGCTGCCGCGGCAGCGGCTGGTGGCCGCCGGTTTCGATCCCGCCGATGCTGCGATCCCCGATGACCCGCGCGGCTTTTCGGGCTACCGGCTCCTCTCGGAGTTCTTCGCGCTGCCGCAGAAGTTCCTGTTCGTCGATCTCGAGGGGCTCACGCCGCAGGTGATCGGCCGGATCGGCCGTGCCATGCATGTATCGATCCTGCTCTCGGCGACGAGCCGGGATCTGGAGCGGGTGGTGTCGCCACGGTCGATCCGTCTGGGCTGCACGCCGGTCGTCAACCTCTTCGCCCAGCAGCTCGATCCGATGCGGATCGATGGAACGAGAAGCGAATACTGCATCACGCCCGACGCCCGCCGCCCGCGGGCCGTGGAGGTCTATGCCATCGAATCGGTCCAGGCCGCACCGTCCGGCTCGGATGCCGAGGACGTGCTGCCGTTCTACGCGGTGGCAGCCGGTGGGGGCCCACCGGCTGCCGCAAAGGACGGGCGGCGGCTCCGCTGGCTGGCGGCCCGGCGGATGCATCGCGAGCCTCAGCCGGATGGTGTGACCGATGCGGCCACCGATGTCTGGCTGGCACTCGTGGACGATGCTGGCGGTCCCGTTTCCGTCGCCGACCTCACGGTGCACACCCGCGCCCTTTGCACCAACCGCAATCTTCCGGCACGGCTGCCGTTCGCCGTCGGGCGGCCGCGGCTCACGCTGCCGGAGGGCCAGGGGCCCATCGGCACGATCCAGTGCCTCACGCGGCCGACGCGGCCCCTGCGAACCATGCCGGGCCGCGGCAACGCATGGCGGATCATCTCGCATCTCTCGCTCAATCATCTGTCGCTGGCCGACGCGGGCGACGGACGTGCCCCGCAAGCCCTGCGGGAGATGCTCCGGCTCTATCTCCTCGACGACCTCGACGACTACGAGCAGAAGCAGCGTTGGATCCAAGGGGTCATCGGCGTATCGAGCCGGCGCGTGGCGGCCCGGGTCGGAGATCGGGGGGGTGTCTGCCAGGGCGTGGAGATCCGGCTGGAACTCGACGAGGACCGATTCTCGGACAAGGCGGCCTACCTCTTCTGCAGTGTCCTCGAGCGGTTTCTCGGTGCCTGGGTGAACATCAACTCGTTCACGCGGCTCGTCGCCAGCTCGCGGGAACGCGAGAGCCGGCGGGAGCAGTGGATCTGGCCGCCACGGGCGGGGGGCAGGACGCTGGCATGAGCGACATTTCCGAGAGCGGCCAGCCGCGGGTCGAGGATGGGGCTGCCGCTGGCCGGCCCCCGGATCCGCCGATCATCGAGCGGCTCTACGCCGAGCCGCAGCGGTTCGAACTGTTCCAGGCGGTGCGGCTGCTGTTCGCCGCCGCGGTCGAGGAGACGAAGGCATCCGGGGGGCCGGCTCCACCGGGGATCGGTAGCCGGGAAAGTGATGCGGTCCACCGGCCGGCGGTGCGGTTTCATTCCTCCCCGACGCTCGGGTTTCCGCAGGGGGCGATCACCGCGATCCGGCGTGAGTCGCCGACCGAGGCGGCGGCCCGTGGGGGTGTCAGGCTCGCGCACGTCGCGCTCGCCTGCTTCGGGCTGATCGGTCCAGCTGGCACGCTGCCGCGGCACTACTCGTCGCTCGTCGTCGAGCGGTATCGGCGGTTTCGCGACACGGCGCTCCGGGAGTTTCTCGACATCTTCGTGCAGCGGATGACGGCGCTGCTCTGCCGCGCCTGGGCGAAGTATCGGCCGGCGGTGCAGCATGAGCTGACGTCGTTCACCGGCCTGGGTACGGCCTGGGACGAGGCCGCCGAAGCGCCGCGTGATCCGGTGACCGCGACGGTGGCGTCGCTCGTCGGCCTCGGTGGGCGAGGCCTGCCGGGGAGGCTCGTCACCGGTGACGACGTGGTGTTTCGCCATGCCGCCCACTTTTCCCGCCAGCCACGGTCGGCCGAGTCGCTGGAGCGGCTGCTCCGCGATGTCTACCAGGTGCCGGTGCGGGTGGAGCAGTTCGTGGGCCGCTGGCTGGAACTCGAGGTGCCCGATCAGACGGCGCTCGCGAGCCGGGACAGGCCCGAGGGGCTCAACGCCCGGCTAGGCATCGATGCCATCGCGGGCCAGCGAGTCTGGGACGTGGAATCCGCCTTCGAGGTGGTCCTGGGACCGCTCAATGCAGGCGACTTCGGTTCCCGCCTGCCCGGCACGGCGCGGCTGGCGGCGCTCGGCGCTCTGCTACGGCTCTATGCGGGGCCGCAGTTCGAAATCCGCGTACGGCTGGTGCTCGCGGCGGACGCGGTGCCGCGATGCCAACTCGGCGGCGACGAAGAGGCGGCGGCCCTGTCGGGATCGCGGCTCGGCTGGACCACCTGGCTCGGCGGCGGCCCGCCACACGATCGTGGTGATGCGATGTTTGCGGTGGGGTAAAGCGAACCCGTGTTGCCTGGAGCGACGCCTTGGCAAACAAGATGCGGGAGTAAACAAAAATCGGGGAACGCTCCAGGAGCCCATAACTGCCGCGGCGATCAATAACAAGCCGCAGGTCCGCGAAGCGACAACTTCTTCTGCTCTCGAGCCGGCGACAAACGTACGCAGGCCCCACCAGAGGCCGCAGTTGTATCGCCGGCAGTCGGTAGGAGGCCGAGTGCCTGCTCATGGGACTTCACGAGGCTCTCATCAAAATACAACGAGCCTGAACGTTTTCGCATTGCTCCATTCAGCGGCACGTTGGAAACCCAAAGGGGAAATCCGCTGGCTGTACCCAGGCGAGTCCACGGGCTGATGTGCTAAGATCCGAGCCACGCGGGCCGCACCCGCACGTTCGAGCCGATCGCGCCGACACCGCAGAGCGAGGATGGCATGGATATTCCAATTTCAACGCCCCCGCTTCACGTCACGGCCACTGACTTGGCCTTCTACTATCCGAAGATCGCAAAAGCTGTGGGCCACAATAAGGCATTGTTTCCATACCCAGTGCTGACCCGAAAAGAGCTCAACGCAAACTCTCGTTTGGTGGTGCCGCTCAAAGACGCCATGCAGGAACTGGCAACCCGCATTCTCAAGGGCACAGTTTCGTGCGGTATGCCGCCATCAGTTGCGCGTGCCGAACAGCTACTGAGGGGCTTTGCGCAGTGGCTCGACGGGACAGCATTTCAGTATGCTCAGGGCGGGAAGGTCGCCAATGGCACTGAGCAGATGGCAAGTGCTGCGAAACGAGAAAAATATCACCAACAGTTCAGCATTGCGGGTACAGCCTATAACATCTTCGCGAGCGTGAAGTCGCCGATTGGCAACTGCGAACAAGCTACCAGTGCATTAGCTTATCTCTTTATATTCAATGGGTTTAGGCCGAAAGAGCTGGAGCTATGCCAGATCGGGGACGACAGAGGTGTGATTTTTTTCAAGGGCGAGAACCACATCCGCTGTTTCAAAGTCCCTTCCGCAAAATGCACACTCGTTCCCGTCTATAGATTTTCAACGGCCGGCGGCACACTGAAGCACAGCCAACTGTCCACCGCGGATTGTGATCAGCCGTTTGGCAATCACTGGGTATTGAAGTGGCGGGGGAAGATTTATGATACCCTCTATCGATGTTCGTATACAACTCCGTCAGAAGCATTCCACTTCGCCCGGGCGTCTGAACCCACCAGCGTCACCATTCCTCCGCACTCAGCACAGATGGGCACAATCGAGGGCGTCATGGCCGATGAGGAGGCAAAAAAAGTATTTTTTGGCTTTTCGTGCGACAAGCTCAGCAAAGCAGTCGGCGCCGCGGCGAAACTTGTTGTCAAGTATGCGATGTTTGATATCAGTGATGGTGGCGGTAGTATACGGTTAAGGCAGAGGACCGCGGGCCGTGCGCCGGTTTTCGTGAGGAACATGGTGACTGCTTCCCTCCCCCTCTCGGCAGGGCGGGTCTTTGGGTGGTGCGTGCCCGATGATGACCGCGCGGCCAAGAAGCTCCTCATGACCGCGGTGATAGCGTATGAAAACACATTGAATATCTTTCGTGTCGCCAGCGACGGGTCCAGGATATTTTGTCGATTGGCCCGCAAGTGGTGCGGAGAAGCAAAGACGGCGCCAAAGAATCGAATCTACAGCTCAATGACGCAGACTGAGTGGGATGCCTGCCAGCTGTGGACCGGGGATGATGCTCGAGATGCTATCTATGATGCCATGTACGCGCAGGCGACCGCGGGCACGACGCTGAGGAAGTCCTTGTGGGAGGCTTTTGAGGTGCCCAGCATCTTTCGGGCTTGATCGGTGGCGAGCAGTTCAGGATTGATCCATGGCCATCGGCGAGTGGGCGTTGAGCGGTGCGTACCAATCTGAAGGACCGTTGCAAAAACGTTCGGCAGGGGGAGATCCCCACACCTTGGGGGCAAGTGTCAGTGACTGCTACACGTGTGATTACATTTCTCGGTGAAGAGTACGCACTACTCGGCGAGGCTCCGGCGGTCGGTTCGCCCGCGCCGGACTTCCGTCTTTGGTATTTCAACAAGGGTGAGGAGGGTGGCCCATTTGGTAGGGACGATCTCCTAGAGCGGGGCAAGCCGCTCCTGTTGAGTGTGATTACCTCGGTCGACACGCCGGTGGGCAAGATCCAGGCCCGCAAGTTTGATCGGCTCCTGCGGCGGGTGCACGGCGACGTGACCGCGGTGCTCGTCAGTTCCGACCTGCCCTTTACGTTGAATCGATTCAAAGAGACCGAGAAGCTCAAACACCTCATTGGCCTGAGCGACTATTACGACCGGAGCTTCGGCCGAGCCTTCGGCGTCGTCATCGAGGAACCGCTCGTGCTTGCGCGGGCTGTGTTCGTGATTGACGCGTTCGGGTTGGTGCGATATAAGGAGGTCGTCCCTGAGATCACGACCGAGCCGGACTACGCCACCGCGATGGCCGTGCTCACCATGCTCCTGCCGGAGAAGTCGGCGCGACGCCAGGCTGGTGGAGCTCGGAAGCGGCGGACGGCGACGCGGAAGCGGCCTGCCGCCCGGTCAAAGAAAAAGGCTGGAGCGGGCCGCCGTCGTCGGTAAGTGTGTGCGATCGATCTGTTCCCGAAGCGAAAGGAATACCCGGTGCCAGCCGCATCTTCCCCGACGGAAGAGTTCCACCGTCTGCTCATGAACGAGCCCACAGCCGCGACGCAGCCCGGGAGTTTCCCCCCCTACTGCGTGGCTGGATCCGCTTCGATCCCAGACGTCGGCCGCTGGGGTGGCGACGTGAACGCCGTGATGAATCGCCTTCAGACTCTGCGTCGCTCGTTCAAGACCTCGCCTCCCGCGGTTTTTCAGTCAGTCAAGCAATCAGGCATGCTGGGGCAGCGGCAACGGCTCCTTGCCAGTTCCGGTCAAGCGCCCGCCGCGCCGCCGGGTCGAACGGCCGGCGGTCTCACCAATCAGATTTTTGTCGGGCAGGCGCTCGACCGATATTGGGCAGGCACGAAAAGCGCCGGCAAGCCCACGACGTCGTTGGCCAGAGCCATCCATGGTTCGTTCCTTGCAGACATCTACACCGTGACGGGCCGATATATGCGCGAGATCACCCGCAATCGGGGGTTGCGCACGGATAACGACTGCGCGCTGTTTCCGCTCTACAGATCGCTCCATTTCGCCGCCGCCGATGTCTTCGGGCAGATCTACGGCATCGATGGCAGTGAAATCGACATCTATCTCCAGAAACAACTCATCGGCCTGGTGGACCATGGCGAGACAGTTGATGAGCTGGCCCGACAAAACGGGTTCCTGGTCGTCCTGAGTGATCAGGAATCGCTTGCATACCGGTTGCAGATCAAGGACGGCAAGTTCTGGATCCGTAATGGCCACGGGGGGCTCGACCTCTTCGATTGCTCCGGGGAAGACTTTAAAGAGAACGACGCGGGAGGCTACGTCAACTCCGCTTATCTAGGAGCAGAGGCGAATGACGACAAGGCGGTCGCTGGCTTTGCGATGGGCCTGAATCGCGATATCTACGCGGCGTTTCACACGCGGCGGCACATTCCGAGGGGGATGTTTTTCCACTCCGCCTACATGGCGAGCCGCGAGGTGCTCTGCACAGGCTGCATCACGGTGGTGGAAGGCAGGCTCACGTACATCAACAATGCGAGCGGTCACTATCAGCCTAACGAACAACAGCTCGCGCTCGCCGTGCAGGCGCTACGATCGCAGGGAGTGGATATCAGTCGCCTTAAGGTGCAACGTTTCAATGCGGCCAGGGAGAATTTTTGGCCCGCGGAATCGGCCCCGGACTTCCTGAAGACCCAGCAGGGGGCAGGATTTACGAAGAGTGGCGCGGATTACGACACGATCGCGAAAAAGATCCGGGCAGCGCTCGTGGCCTACCAAACACGTGCCGGCAAATGGTGGTCGCGGCAGAGTGACAACTCGAGAGCCGCGTTGAATCTTCTCAGGGATATTCCGGACGACAGGGAATTGGTTGAACACGCAAAGTTTCTGCTGGGTGACAGCGAAAGGAGTCCCATCGGCAACTCTGCACCCGGTAGCAGGATCAAGACTGACGGCGAACTCGCCAAGCAGTTGAAGAAGTGCTTTTTCTGAGGCGACTGTAGGCAATTCCCGCTGAATGGAACGCAATCCAGTCCCGTTGTTCGTCATGCACGATGTGCTTCAGCAACACGCCGCCAGACGGATGGAAAAGCGGGTGTCCACGGATTCAGCCTACGGAGCAGGAGCCGCGGCTGCTGCCGGCTGATAGGTCACCGGATACACGTCTACAGACTGCACTGCGGCATCTCCCATGCTGTACAGGATGACAAGCTTCTCTATCAAACGCCAAGTGTCAGCCACGAAATTATTGTCTGCTTGGGGCCCTTGGGGCGCCGTATCGGCCATGCTGGCATAACCATAGTTCGGGTCAAAAAACTTTGCCCGTCCGTCAGGAGTCCAGAAAGCCCCGACTGCATGCCCAGAGGTCTGACGGTCTGCCCAAAAATCACCAAACTGCATCGTAATCAGCCAGCCGATGCCAAGCGTCGGATCACCATACTGCGGAATGAGAGCCTGCCTTTGCGCCCCCATCATGGCAGGTTTGCAGAGTCTCAAAGCGCGGTGGGCGCTCAGACCCGTCCAAGTTGCCGTAGAAGCGCTGATGTGCAACGGGGATATTTATGCCTGGAACGAGGGGATGCATTGTCATGCCGCCAAACTTCCTGTCCGCAGTCGGATTGATCCCTCGCGTTACGGGCGCCGGGCCTCCTGGGAAAATGTACAAAATATAATTCTCATTATATACGCCTCCGTCGGTCGCAGTCTTGAGGAAGGTTTGATCGTCTTGTATGTGTTTGACATTGTCGAGCTTTCTGTTGACTTTGGCTTTCATGTCGGTGTTATCCACAAGCCGCCCGCGATTGGTCGTGTTGTAGGTATACCTGCCTCTGAAGCAGCGGCGCAGCCAGTCCATGGTGAAGCCCCAGCAACAACCCCTGCCTATGCGAAAATCGTTTTGCTTGAAGTTGTATAAGGAAATCCCCTGCCCAAGGCTTTGCGAATCTCCTATAAGGTCTCGTGTCTGCCGAGCGATGCCTTTAACATGGCCACGGAGCCCGGGGTATCCTTCTTTTACGAGCGTGTGGTAGCCCCGTAGGCCGTAGAGCATTCGTCGATACAGCTGTTCTCGTTCAGCGTAACGCGGTGTGCGTATGAGACGGCGGCATTGCGCGAACACATCCGCCACCGCCCCGTGGACCCGCGGGTTGGTCAGGGAGTCGTTGGCAGTTCGGTTCCACATGGTTGCGAATCCCGACTCCTGAAATTCAAAGTGCCCGTTGGCGTGAACTTTGAGCTTCGCTTGAAAACGCCTGCCGGAAACGCCTGCGGTCACAAACCTTCCGAGCACGTCAATGGCCGCGTCAAGTTCCTGTTGGCTTAATTCCGGCATCGTGCACCTGTCGGGGTTCTTGGGCCAGCGAAAAGATGGTGACTGACTACACAAGCCCTACGAGGGCTGCGAGGGCGGACCTGTAGTCAGGTTCATGCGTGATCTCGGGAACGACCTCCACATAACGGACGACCCCCGCGGCGTCGAGCACGAACACCGCGCGGGTGAGGATGCGAGGATCCTCGATCAGCACGCCGTAGCGCTTGCCGAAGTCGCCGTAGTAGTCGCTGAATCCGACCAGCACCTGGAGCCCCTCGGTCGCATGAAAGCGATTGAGCGTGAAGGGGAGGTCGGAGCTGACGAG
>Ga0163210_1001151_pt1 | contig 11418 bp, 19 predicted proteins | sample Kivu_220m_FD_113536 | JGI IMG/M metagenome (GOLD analysis project Ga0163210, IMG submission 113536) | Freshwater microbial communities from Lake Kivu, Western Province, Rwanda to study Microbial Dark Matter (Phase II) - Kivu_220m | ecosystem: Environmental > Aquatic > Freshwater > Lake ... | reverse complement strand
AATTTAGTCGGCGAGGTTGTTCACAATTTTATTGATGGTTTCGTGATCGCCACCAGTTTTGTTGTTAGTCCCCACTTGGGTTGGACAACTACTTTAGCCGTTACCCTTCATGAAATTCCTCAAGAGCTTGGTGATTTTGGTGTTTTAGTTTATGGAGGTTTTGAAAAGAAAAGGGCATTGACCCTGAATTTCCTGGTCGCTTTAACCGCGATTTTAGGCGGTATTGTTGGCTTTTATCTTAACCAAAGCATTACCTGCACCATTTTTTTATTGCCTTTTACTGCCGGCGGTTTTCTTTATATTGCCGCCTCGGATTTAATTCCTGAAATTAAAAAAGAAACTGATCTTAAAAAATCTTTGTCAAGTTTTGCCATTTTTATCTTAGGAATTTTGCTGATGTATGCGATTAAGACCTAGCTAACTCCCGAGGTTATCCAGATAGGTAACCTCGGGGGTTGATTATCTTTTCGGAGATTGTTTTTTGGCTCTTGCTTTTTGGGCGTAGCCGGCTTTTCTTCGTTCTTTAGCCCTGGCATCACGGGTTAAAAAACCTCTTTTTTTCAAAATCGGCCTTAATTTCTCGGGCTTAACTTTTTCTAAGACCCGAGCGCTACCATGAATAAAGGCACCTAATTGACCACTTTTTCCAGAACCAGAGATTTTGGCAGAAACCGTGAATCGACCAATGGTATTAGTTGTCCTAAAAGGTTCAAGATAATTAACCTTGGCTGCTTGACCAGGAAAATATTGATCAATTGGCTGGCTGTTAACAATCATTTTGCCTTTTTTAATTTTTAAATCACCAATTTCAACATTTCCGGCGGTAACTGGATAAAGTCTCACTCTCGCAGTCGCCTCTTTTCGGCGGCCAACCGCTTGATAAAACTCAAGCTTTTTTCGTTTAGAGTGTTTAGGGTTTTTAGGGCGTTTAGGCATAAAAAGTAATTAGTAATTAGAAATTAGAAATTTTTTATTTTTATATGGATGTTTCTCGTCTCCATAAATATACAGTCTCTTCAGCCTTTGTTTCCTCAACTTATTTTTTGGCAACATTCCGGCAACCGCCCGGCGAACAATTTCTTCAGGTTTTCTCTGTCTTAACGCTTTAAGAGTTTCTTTTTTAAGCCCACCGGGATAGCCGGAATAGCGAGTATAAACCTTTTGCTCTTCTTTCTTAGCCGTGACTTTTACTTTTTGAGCATTAATGATCACCACGTAATCGCCACCATCCAAATGAGGAACAAAGTAAGGTTTGTTTTTGCCAATTAAAAAGGCAACAATTTTTGTTGCCACTCGTCCTAAGATCTTATCTTTGGCATCAACCAAATACCACTTTCTTTTAATTTGCTTAAGTTTTGTCGACTTTGTTTTTATCATCTTCTTTTTCTTTCTTGCTAACTTTTAATTTTTCATTTTTAATTTTTAATTTGTCTTCCGTCCACTCAATTCTCACCATTGGCGCTTGGTCGCCTTTTCTTGAACCAAGCTTGCTCATTTTAGTAAATCCTCCTCGCCGCTCATTAAACTGCGGCGCTATCTCCTCAAAAAGTTTTTTAACCGCTTGTTTTTGAGGAAGAAAAGCAATTATTTGGCGACGAGCATGAAGACTTCCTGCCTTGGCTTTGGTAACGATTTTGTCTACCAATCGCCTGACTGCTTTTGCTTTAGCTTCAGTAGTCTTAATTGCCCCATGAGAAATTAGATTAACGATTAAACTTTTAAATAAAGCTTTTCTCTTTTTAATATCTCGGCCTAATTTTTTACCCGAAATTTGATGTCTCATTTTAATTTTAAACCCTTATTTTTAAGTTTCTCTTCAATTAAAACCACTGATTTTGCTCCCATATTTCTTATCTTCAGTAGTTCCTCTCTTCTTTTGCTCAAAAGTTGGCCGAGATTTTTGATTTCAACTCGAAGTAAAGCATTAGTTATTCGGGTTGGCAGCTCCAATTCCTCCACCGTTGTTTTGAGAAGTCTCTCCGAAGCAAAAACTGATTCCTCTTCTTCCTCAACCACACTCTTTTTAGGTTCATAAAGATACTTGAAATAATTGGCCAAAATCTTGGCGGATTTTTTCAAAGCAGAAAGAGGAGTAACTGTCCCATCAGTCCAAATTTCTAAAATTAACTTATCCAAGTTGGTCATTCCTCCCACCCGGGTTTCCTCAACTTGATAATTAACCCGGGTGACTGGCGTAAAAAGACTATCAACCGGAATCACCCCTAAGCCTTCTACCTTTTGTTCTTCAAACGGGACATAACCCAAGCCTTTTTCTACTTTCATCTCGATTTCTAATTTAGCTTTTTTGTTATTAACATTAGCCAAAACCAAGTCCTGATTAACAATTTTCACTCGTGCCGGAGTTTTAATATCACTCGCTTTTAATTGACCCACTCTTTTGACAGAAACAGTTATTTGCGCCGGTTTATCGCCTTCTAACTTTAGTCTCAATTTTTTAATATTTAAAATAATCTCCACCACATCTTCAGAAACACCCTCAATAGTTGAAAATTGATGTTTAATCCCCTTGAATTTAACCTCGGTCACCGCCGTTCCTTCTAAGGAAGTCAAAAGCACTCGGCGCAAAGAATTACCTAAGGTATGACCATAACCTTGGGCTAAAGGACTAATAATAAATTTACCGTAATCAGCCTTTTCAACTTCAGGCTTGACTTTAAATTTTGGTTGAATCATAAAACCTCCTTCTCTCTAACGAGAGTAAAAAGCAATAATTAATTGTTCATCAATATCGGCCCTAATATCTTCTCTTTTTGGTGCGGCGATTACCTTGCCCACCGGTCCTTTTTTTACCAACCAAGAAGGTAAAGGTTTTTTTTCAGCTAACATTTTTTTAACTGCCGGTATCTTAAAACTTTTTTCTTTTAAAGTAATGATCACCCCTTTATCAGCCTGATAGGAAGGAATTGTAACCTTTTTATCATTAACCAAAACATGGCCATGGGCAATAAGCTGTCTGGCGGCTGAACGGGTTGGGCTAAAACCCAATCGGTAAACAACATTATCTAATCTTTTCTCTAAAAGTTTTAAAAGTTCAGTACCAATGGCTGTTTTCTTTTTAGAAGCAGTTAAAAAATATTTTTTGAATTGTTTTTCCAAAAGACCGTAAATTCTCTTTACTTTTTGTTTTTCTCTAAGCTGAAGAACATAATCAGAAACTTTCTTTCTTTTTTTTGACGGTTGAATCCCAGGAGGGATATTTAAACGGCGCAAAAGCGCCGCCTGTGCCGAGCTTCCTGGTGTTTTCAATTCCAAATCAACCTCTTCTCTTCTGGCTAATTTATTTTTTGGTCCTCGATATCTTCCCATATTTTACACCCTTCTTTTCTTTTTTGCTCTCACCCCATTGTGGGGAATTGGAGTCACATCAGCAATTAAAGTTATTTTAAATCCTGCTGATTTTAAAGCACGAAGGGCCGCTTCTCTTCCGGGACCCGGCCCTTTAATGTAAACCCCAATTTCTTTAATACCTAAAGTCTTGGCTTTGTTAATAACTTTATTAACCGTGCTGGTAGCGGCAAAAGGAGTTGACTTTCTTGTTCCCTTAAAACCAGTGGCACCAGCCGAACTCCAGCAAAGAACATTGCCTTTCTCATCAGTAACTGCCACAATGGTGTTGTTAAAAGTGGCAGTAATATAAAAGCTCGCTTTCTTGGTTTTTTTAAAAACTTTTTTCTTCTCCACTACTTTTTCTTGGTTTCCTCCTTTTGTTTAGAAAGCTGTTGTCTATCAATTTTCATCCGCACCTCTTTTCTCATTGCTCCCACTGTTTGCCGTTTACCTCTTTTCGTCCGCGCATTAGACCGAGTTCTTTGACCTCGAACCGGTAAGTTAAGTTGATGTCTTAATCCTCGATAACACTTAATCCTCTTTAACCTTTTAATATTCTCTTCAACCTCACGTCTTAAATCTCCTTCTACTTTATAATCATCAACTACTTTTTGAAGCTGAGAGATTTGTTCATCAGTTAAATTTTGGGTTCGAGTGGCCGGATCGACTTTTGCTTTTGCCAAAATTTTCACCACATTACTCCTGCCCACTCCATAAATTTGGGTGAGAGCAAAATCAATTCTTCTTTTATCTGGCAACTGTATTCCCGCTATTCTTACCATAGCTGTAGTTTTGCGTTTTGCGTTTTGCGTTTTGAGCTTTGAGCTTTTTTCATCCTTGTCTTTGTTTGTGCTTTTTATTTTCACAAATAACATAAACTCTGCCTCGACGACGGACGATTTTACATTTTTTACAAATTTTTTTAACTGAAGCTTGAACCTTCATTTATATCTATAAATAATCCTTCCCTTTCCTAAATCATAAGGCGTCATTTCTGCCTTGATTTTGTCACCGGGAAGGACTTTAATATAATTCATTCTCATTTTGCCTGAAAGATGACAAATAATAATTTTGTCTTTTAACTCCCTTACCGCTGTTTTCTCAATTTTAACTCGAAACAAAGTATTGGGCAGGGTTTCCAAAACCTCACCTTCTATCTCAAATGTTCCTTGGTGTCCCATATTGTAATTTTACAACATCAACCTAATTCAGTCAATACCATCGGACCTTGAGAGGTAATGGCGATTGTGTTCTCAAATAATCCTGAAAGCTTGCCGTCTTTCGTAAACACCGACCAACGGTCATTTTTTTTGATAAAAACCTGATCTGTTCCTTGATTATAAATCACTTCAACTGCCAAAGTCACTCCCCTTTTTAAAACCGGTGTCTCCTCTATTTTTCCTTTAAGAAAACAGGGGATCTGCGGTGGTTCATGAAGCTTTCGACCCACTCCATGACCAACTAAAGTCTTAACCACCGAATAACCCGCCCCTTCTATTGTTTCATCAATCGCTTTTGAAATATGGCCAATACGATTCCCTATTTTAGCCTGTTCAATCGCTTTTCTTAATGCCATTTTTCCTGTTTCTAAAAATCTATCTATTTCTTTTGAGTTTTGAGTTTTGAGTTTTGAGTTTTGAGTTCGCACGCAAAGCGTGCGAGCCATATCCGTATGAAATCCTTGATAAAAATTACCAACATCAATAGTTAAAAGATCATTTTCTTTGAGCTGATATTGATTGGGAATACCGTGAACAATGCAGTCATTAACACACAGACAAGTAGTCCAATAATACTTAGGCACGGTCTTAAATGACGACTGGCCACCATTCTTTTTAATCAATTGTTCTGCTAAATGGTCAAGTTCTATTGTTTTTACTCCGGGCTTGACTGCCTTGATTATTTCAGCCATTACCCAGGCCAAAATCCGACCACCTTCTTTCATGATCTCTATTTCTTTTTCTGTTTTAATAGAAATGTTTTTATTTTTTTTCACAATGAATGAATTTTACCACTTTTTTCTCTAACTCTTTTAGTGTCCCTTCGTTTTTGATAAGATAATCAGCAATGGCAATTGGACCGCCTTTGTTAAGATTTTCAAGTTCAGCCATATCTCGAGTTCGCGCTGATTTAAAATCTAAACGGCGATGATTTCTATCAACTAAACGAGAATAGCGAATTTTAGGCCGAGCATAAACGCAAAAAAGAATTAACTGTGGAAACAGTTTTCTTAAATAAATATACTCTTCCCAAGAATAAAGACCATCTAAAACAACCCGGTCACTTTTTTTAAGCACTTTATCAATCCGGGGTTTAATTTTAATCGCATAAGCAGCCATTCCCAATTCTTCTCTTAATTTTTCCCGATACCAGCGTTCATTCTTCTCGGTTAAGTCTTTGCCTAATTCCTTAAGACCAAGATCAGTTTGGTCGCCAAAGCGCAAAATAGGAAAATCTAATTCTTTGAAGATATTGGCGGCTTCAGTTTTACCAGCGCCTGGCATACCCACAATGGCAATAATTTTTTTCATTTAGAAATCTCCATCGTTATTCCAGCGAAAACTATAAATTCCTCATTATCTCCTGATTGACTTTTTTGATTGACTGTTCGCCATCAATTTCGACTAAAATTCTTCGCCGGCGGTAGTATTTAAGAACTGGTTCTGTCACCCGATGATAAAGCTCAATCCTTTTTCTGACTGCTTTAACAGTCTCATCTTCTCTCACTAGATCATTGCGATAAGAAAGTCGCCAAAGAGCTTCTTTATCAGAAACCCTAAGATAAAAAACTCTGTCTAACTGATGGGCAAAATGCTTGGCTTGGTATAAAGTCCGAGGGAATCCATCTAAGATATAGCCTTTTTGATATTGTTCTTTATTTAAATATTCTTCAACAATAGGAAGAGTTTTTCTATCAGGGATGAGAATCCCGGCATTAATAGTTTCTTTAACATAACGTCCCCAACGAGTCTTTTCTTTGGCCATTTGGCGAAAGATATGGCCAGTAGAAAGATAGGGAACCCCAAGTTTTTCAGAGAGAAGATTGCCCTGGGTTGACTTGCCCGAGCCCTGAATCCCCATCAAAATGATTCGCATAATTATAAATTTATAATTCATCATTCATAATTCAGCATTACTTCAGGAATCCTTCGTATTCTCTCATAATTAACATTGATTCTAATTGCTTCACTGTTTCTATTACCACCGAAACAACAATTAAAACTCCTGTTCCACCAATCATCATTGTCGTCACGCCTGTTAAAATTCTGGCTAAAGATGGCAAAAGAGCCACTATTCCTAAGAAAATCGCTCCTACTAAAGTAATTCTCACCAAAATATAATTTAAAAATTTAGCCGTTGGTGAACCTGGTCTAATGCCGGGAATAAAGCCGCCGTATTTTTGAATTTCGGAGGCAATTTTTTGAGGATTAAAGGTGATAGCAGTATAAAAATAGGTAAAACCAATGATTAAAATAAAATAAATCAGATGATAAAAAAATCCGTCAGGATTAAAGAAATCTTTAATTCCTTTGGCTAAATTAGCAATTAATGGTTGAGGCAGTTGTTCTAAAAATCGGCCTAAAATTCCCGGCAATAAAACCAAAGAAATGGCAAAAATAATGGGAATAACCCCAGCCTGATTGATTCTTAAGGGCAAATGGGTCGCTTGACCACCATACATCTTGCCCCCTCTAATTCTCTTGGCATATTGAACGGTAATTTTTCGCACTGCCTCATCAATAATCACCGTCGCTGAAATCACTAAAATGGCCAAAATCAAAAAAACAAAGATATTAAAAATTGATTGAGACTCAACCGTGACCAATGTTTGACCAAGAGAAACCGGCATTCTGCCGACGATGCCGGCAAAAATGAGTAAAGAAATACCATTGCCAACGCCATACTCGGAAATCAATTCACCCAACCAAACCAAAAGTAAGGTTCCTCCGGTCATTGTCACCACTAAAGCGATGAGAGGAAAAGGTTTAAGACCGCCAATAATCCCTTGATTTTTAAACAAAGCATACATTCCCAAAGCCTGAAGAGAAGCTAAAGGAACAGTCAAAAATCTAACATATTGATTGATTCTCTCTCGGCCGGCTTCGCCTTCCTTAGAAAGTTCTTCTAATTGAGGGAAAATCATCGTTAAGAGTTGGAAAATAATGGAAGAATTAATATAAGGATTAAGACCTAAAGCCATTACCGAAAAATTAGCCAGAGTGCCACCTGAAAAAATATCTAAGAGCCCTAAAAATTGACTTTGAGCAAAAAGAGTTTTTAAAGCTTGAGGGTTGGTTCCTGGCACTGGCAGATGAGCAAAAATTCTAAAGACAAAAAAAATAAAAAAAGTAAAGAAAATTTTTCTTTTTAATTCCTTGACTTTAAAAATTTTTTTGATCGGGTCAAGAATGTTTTTCATAGATTTCACCAAAACCGGGTTTTGGACTTAACTTCTACCTTCCCTCCGGCTTTCTCAATTTTCTTAATTGCCCCTTTGGAACAAGGCAATTTAACCATCAAAGGCTTCTTCAGTTCACCGTCGCCTAAAATTTTCACCCCCAACTTTTTCGCTGGTTTCTCTTTAACAATTTTACATTTTATCAAGGTTTTTAAATCAACAACACTATCTTTAGGTAAAAGATTCAAATATTTGACATTAACAATAATTGACTTTTTCTGAAAAGATTTAAATTTTCCTTTCCCCTTTTGTAAAGGCAAACGTCTAATTAAAGGTAATTGGCCACCCTCAAAACCCAACTTAATTTTACTTCTTACTTTTTGGCCTTTTTGACCTCGACCAACAGTATGACCGCCTTTACCAGAGCCATAACCGCGGCCAAGCCGCTTTTTCTTTTTTGTTACTATCTTTGATAGTTGATTAAGTCTCATAAATTTAATCTTTATTAGTTTTGAGTTTTGAGTTTTGAGTTTTGAGTTTTTTCAGGGCTTCCATCGTCGCATAAACATTGTTAATTTTATTTTTACTTCCTAAAATTTTGGCGACCACATCTTTTACTCCAGCGGCCTCAAGAATAATTCTGACGGCACCGCCGGCAACTATCCCCGTTCCTTTTGAAGCCGGCTTAAGAAAAACCTCTGCCGCTCCTTTTTTAATTCTTATTTGATGAGGGATAGTAGTTCCATTTAAAGGGATGGAAATTAAGTGTTTTTTTGCATACTTGGCTCCTTTTTTAATTGCTGGTAAAACTTCTCCAGCTTTACCCAAACCGACGCCCACCCTTCCTTTTTGGTCACCAACCACCATTAAAACGGCAAAAGCAATTTTATTGCCGCCCTTTGTTTTTTTGGCCACTCGATTAACCTGAACAACTTTTTCTTCAAATTCTTTTTCTTGATCCATAAGTTACTTAAGTGACTTAAGTTACTTAAAACTCCAGCCCTCCTTCTCTTGCGCCTTCGGCAAGAGCCTTGACTCGGCCGTGATATTGATAAGCACCACGGTCAAAGACGACTTTCTTAATCCCGCGCTTAAGGGCTTTCTTGGCTAATAATTGACCGACTGATTTGGCTTGTTTAGTTTTTGAATACTTTCCCTGTAAACGCAGAGACGCAGAGTTTTTAGAAACCAAAGTTTCACCCTTCTTATCATCAATAATTTGGCCATAAATATATCGATTTGAGCGAAAAATAGACAATCTTGGTCTAAGAATGACACCTTTAATTTTCGCTCTCACTCGAGTTTTTCTTTTTTCTCTAACTGATCGATAATGTTTAATCATCCTTGTCCTCCTAAACCAATTGTCTTGGCAGCTTTACCTGGTTTTATTTTTACTTTTTCTCCTTGATATCTAATACCTTTACCTTTATAAGCATCAGGTGGTCGGATTTTTCTGATTTTAGCAGCCATATCGCCTACTTTTTGTTTATCAATTCCGATCACTTCAATTTTATTTTTAGCGACAGTAAATTTAATCCCTTTATGTGGCTTAACTCTAACAGGATGAGAAAAACCAACCTTTAAAACCAAATCTTCACCCTCCAAAGAAGCCCGGTATCCCACCCCAGTCAGTTCTAAATTCTTAGTAAATCCCTTAGTCACTCCCTCAATCATATTGGCAATCAATGTCCTTGTTAATCCATGAAGAGAACGAACCAGCTTAGAATTCTCTTTTCTCTCAATCAAAAGCTGACTATCTTCTTTTTTAACTTTAATTTCTTTCCTTAGGTCTAAATTCAAATCTCCTTTAGGCCCTTTAACCACTACTTTATCACTGGTTATCTCAAGATCAACCTCTGTTGGAATTTTAATTGCTTGTTTACCGATTCGAGACATAATCGCTCCTTTTAAGTTGTAGTTTTGAGTTTTGCGTTTTAAGCTTTGAGTTTTTTTACCATATTTTACAAATTATTTCTCCTCCCAGGCCTTTTTTTCTGGCTTCTTGACTAGTCATCAAGCCTTGAGGAGTAGAAATTATTATTGTTCCTAGACCACTTAAAAACCGAGGGACTAATTGTTTTTTGGTATAAATTCTCACCCCCGGCTTGCTCACCCTTTTAACATCAGTCAACGCCGGCTCTTTATCTCTGTATTTAAGAGTTAAAATCAGTGTCTTAATTTTTGAGCTTTGAGCTTTGAGCTTTGAGCTTTTGATGTATCCTTCTCTCACTAAAATTTTAGCCAACTCTTCTTTTATTTTCGAATAAGGAGCACTGACCGTTTTTTTCCGGGCTAAATAACCATTTTTTATTCTGATAAGAAAATCAGCAATTGGATCAGTTAACATTTTACCAACTCGCTTTCTTAACTCCGGGTAACTCGCCTCTATGAGCCAACTCTCGAAAACAAAGCCGACAGAGACCAAATTTTCTCATATAAGCTCGGGCTCTACCACAGAGCTGACAGCGGTTCACCCACCTAGTTTGATATTTCTGCTTCTTCTTAAATTTGACAATGTTTGATGTCTTAGCCACTTTTTTTAAACGGCATTCCTAAGGCTTCTAAAAGCCTTTTGCTGTCTTTATTATTTTTAGCGGTAGTAACCATTGTTATCTCCATTCCCCTTATTTTATCAATTTTAATTGACTCTGTTTCTAAAAAAACATTCAATTCTTTAATCCCTAAAGTATAATTACCAGCGCCATCAAAACTTTGAGAAGAAACGCCTCGGAAATCTTTAATCTGGGGTAGAACAACATTAATCAATTTTTCCAAAAAATGATACATTTTTTTTCTTCTTAAAGTGACTTTTAAACCAACAATATTGCCTTTTCTAAGTTTAAAGCTAGCAATTGATTTCCGCGCCAAAGTAGGCACTGGTTTTTGCCCAGAAATTAGTGCCAATTGCTCACTGACCTTTTCAATCACACTCTTATCTTTTAAAGCCTCGCCTAAACCAATATTGATAACAATTTTTTCCAATTTAGGCACTGCTAATGAATTTTTCAGTTTCATTTCCTTCATTAGTTGAGGAATAATTTCTTGCTGATATTTATCCATTAAAAAACTCATTTATCTATCTCCTCTTGACATTTTCGACAAATTCGTAATTTCTTTTTTCCTGTCAGCTGATAGCCAATTCGGGTTGGCTGTTGACAATGGGGACAGATTAAAGCGATTTTTGCTGATGACAACGGTCTAATCACCTCAATAATGCCACCTGGGTTCTTTTCATCTTTTCTTTTCAGATGTTTCTTAAAAATATTGACCCCGGGAATAACCACTTTGTCTTTTTTAGGTAAAACTCGCTCAATTTTTCCCTTTTTACCTTTATCTCTGCCAGCAGTAACCACAATTTTATCGCCTTTCTTAAATTTCATAATTTTAGAAATTGAAAATTGAAAATTTTTAATATATCTCTTTTGCCAATGAGGCAATTTTTTTATAACCTAACTCTTTTATTTCTCGGGCAATTGGACCCAAAATTCTCGTTCCTTTTGGTTTTTTGTCTTTAGGCTCAATTAAAACAGCGGCATTATCATCAAAACGAATATAAGAACCATTAGACCGCCTTTTCTCTTTTCTTGTTCTCACAATTAAAGCCTTAACCACTTGGCCTTTTTTAAAGGCTGACTTCGGATCAGTTTTTTTAACTGTCGCCGTCACCACTT
>Ga0163210_1001150_pt1 | contig 11424 bp, 8 predicted proteins | sample Kivu_220m_FD_113536 | JGI IMG/M metagenome (GOLD analysis project Ga0163210, IMG submission 113536) | Freshwater microbial communities from Lake Kivu, Western Province, Rwanda to study Microbial Dark Matter (Phase II) - Kivu_220m | ecosystem: Environmental > Aquatic > Freshwater > Lake ... | reverse complement strand
GCCCTCTTCCTCCTCAATAGAATAGGCCACTGAGGTTCGAACCCATCCGAAGGCGGTCTCATATTTATTGTGATAGAGGATGAGTGCCTTCTCCTCATCCATGCGGTTGGAGTAGGCGAATACGTTTTCATTCACATAGCCCTCTGGAGTGAAAAAGTCATAAAGCAGGAAATCCTTCACGTCGGCAAAGAGATGGCGCCGCTTTAGGAGCGGAAAGATCTCCCGTTCGTGCCGCTGGATCAAATACTGATCCGGCTGTTCGTTCCATTTGGCATACCGGTACTCCATCCCGTATTTTTCCCCAAACCCTTCGATCTGACCATGGGCGAACATCGGAAGGCCTGGCAGGGTGACCATCATCGTGCAGATGCCGAAATATTTATCTTCCTTTCCAAATTGAGCCATGGTTGTCTCTTCATCGGGATTGCTCATAAAATTGACGAACCGTTTGAGGACTTCCGGGTTGAATTCCAGCGTATTTTTCATCACCGAACGGTACTTGGCATTTTCTTCATCCTTCAACATATTCATAAAGGCGCTGTTGTAAACACGGTGCATCCCGAGGGTCCGGACAAAATATCCTTCAAGCAGCCAGAAGGCCTCGGCCAGAAGTAGCGTATCCGGTGCTTCCCGGGCCACACGGTCCACCACCTGGCGCCAGAATTCTTCAGGCATCCGGTGATAAAACTCCTCCCTGGTCATCCCATATTCTGCTCGCGTGGGAATGGCCCCGCCTGTCCCAGGTTCCGGAAACCAGAGGCGCTGATAATGTCTCCTGGTCAGTGTCATGGCGGCATCGAAACGGATCACAGGAAATTTTCTGGCCACATGAAGAATGGTCTGGATGACCGCCTCACGAACTTCTTCTTTTAAAAAATTGAGCTGGGCCGTATCATTCCAGGGCATTCGCGTCCCATCGTTTCCGTGATAGAGGTATCTCTCATCTCCCGTTCTCCGATCCACCCTTTTGAAAACGACGGCTGCATCGCTCTGATCGAAATAGTGATCTTCGAGATAGATCCCCACCTCCCCGTGCCAGGAGAGGTCCGGTCCGCTGAAACGATAGGAAGGGAAGGGACTCTCCTCCAGGGAGATAAACCAATCCGGATGTTCAATGACCCATCTGGAGTCAATTCCCATGTGGTTGGGAACCATATCGCTTGCCAGGCAAATCCCCTGCCTTCGGGCTCGCTCTTTCAGGTTCTGAAAGGCCTCCTCACCCCCCAGATCACCTGCAATCTGATAGTCGAAAAGGGAGTAGGCTGATGCAACTGCATCGGAATTGTCTAAATGCTCCTTGATCCTTTTTGAGGCCAAGCTCCGTTCCCACAGGCCAATGAGCCACAAACCAGTAAAACCCCACCGGGCCAGGCGTTCCAGTTCTTCATCAGGGATTTGATCGAGCCGGTAGATGGAACGCTGATATTTACGGGAAAGCTGATGGAGCCAGACATAAACATTTTTAGCCAGCAAGACCAGCCTTGGCATCCATTCCCGGTCAGGGCTAAAGCGTTCCGGCTCTCCCTCCAGAGTAGAAAATTCGTAGACCTCCGCAGGAGCACGGGTCCAGAATGACTTCCTTCGCATCCCGGCAATCTCTTCCTCCTTCAGGAGATCAAGACCGCTAAGAAGAAGGGAAAGGTATTTTCCCAGCAAGCCCCCCCATCTCTGCCTGATGTATTCCAATTGTCCTGAGAGGGAGTGGGGGAAAGCGACGGCAGGGCTTCGAAGCATCTCTATCAGGTTCTGATCATCCGGGCCGAAAAAAGGCTGGGTCAGGAAGAAGGCATGAAGCCCTTCAATGATCTGCCCATAGAGGGTCTCATCTTCGAGAGCGGAGTGATCAAAAAGTTCACCAAAAGAGGAGAAGGCAGGATTCCTGTTGGCCAGCCAGAGCATCAGCATCTCTTCCAATAGGATCTGACGATTTGGCACTCCTGCTGTATCCCCTTTGAGATAAGTTTCTAATTCGATTTCCCCCTGATAGATAGCTATTGTTGGAAATTCTTCCGAAAATTTTCGCAGGGACTCATCCACTTTCATTTTTCCAAATTTTCGATAGAGCCGCTCAAGAGCCTCTTCCATTGCTTTGGGATTCTTCTCTCCCCTGTAAAGAACGATGATGTAATGGAGGATCTCATCAATCAGCCCCATCGCATGGATCTGTCCTGTTTGAACCGCCTGTTCAGGGAAGCTGAAGAGGTCCCTTTTTTCATTCATCTTCAGGGCAAATAATCTTGCGGCCCGGATGTTCGGGAAGATCACGTTTCCACTGAGGGTAAACAGGGATTCATCAAACCTGTAGAGATCTCGTGCCTTTCTTGAGATATGAAATTCCATAGCGGTAAACTTCTTCTCCTGTCCCTATCGCCCAATATAAGCCATTCTCCTCTTAGACTCAAGAGAAATTGAGGTCTCTTTCAACGCCTCAATGATGTCTCAATGACTGCCAAAGTCTTTTCCTTAAAGAAGAACACCGTTCCCATGATAATGAAGATGAATTTAAATCCAAGAGATATCGATAGACGTCCTTCCTGCCTGAAAAGGGCTCATGCCACTCCGATCATTAAACTTCACTGATATTAAGGTTGACAATGGTCACCCATTCGTCTATTTTTATAATGCCGGGCCATAGGGCCCGAATCCTGTATAGAATATGATCAAGGTAGGGACAAGCGGTTTTTCTTTTCCGGACTGGAAAGGGACAATCTATCCTTCGGGCCTTCGGGATAAGGATATGCTCTCTTTTTATGAGAAGGAGCTGGGGTTTCACGCCCTGGAGGTCAATTTCACCTATTATACCCTCCCCTCTCAGAAGAGTTTTGAGGCAATGTCGAAGAAGACCTCAAAGGATTTTGAATTTGTGGTAAAGTCTTTTAAAGGGATGACCCATGAGATTCGGGACCAGAAGACAGGCGAACTCATTGACCGAGAGGAGATTTTTAAAAGATTCAGGTATAGCCTCACTCCCCTCATCGGGGATGGGAAGCTCGCCTGTGTGCTTGCCCAGTTTCCCTACGGTTTTTACCCGGACCGTGCTAATTTTGATTACCTCCTGAAGTTCAAAAAGGAGATGAGCGATATTCCTCTGGTCTTCGAATTTCGGAATCAGAGCTGGATGAAGGAGGGGACCTTCCAGTTTTTAGAGAAGAACGGGATCGGATTTTGCGTTGTCGATGAACCCCGATTGCCCAAGCTCATGCCCTATCTTCCGAGGGCGACTTCCGAGATCGGGTACTTTCGATTTCACGGGCGAAACCCCAACTGGTTTAATGCTCCCACCTCAGTGAGGTATGATTACCTTTACTGCGAGAAGGAGTTAAAGGAATTTGTGCCGGATGTGAAGGAGATTTCAAAAAAGACAGCCAAGACACTGGTCTTTTTTAATAATTGTCACGCGGGTTCCGCAGCAAGAAATGCGGCTCAGATGGCAAAGCTGTTGGAATTTCGGAATGCGGATTGATGAGTTCGGAGTTTAAATCCAGATTGGACAATCCGAAATCCCAAATTTGTGAGGGAGGGGAAGAGTGATTGAGATCGATTTTAAGAAGGGGAAGGGGCTTCTGCCGGTGATTATCCAGGATGCGAAGACGAATGAGGTCTTGATGCTGGGCTATATGAATCGGGAGGCCTGGAAGGAGACGGTGAAGAGAAAAAAGGTGACCTTCTGGTCCAGATCCAGGAAAGAGCTCTGGCTGAAAGGGGAGACCTCTGGGCATTTTCAAGAGGTGAAAGAGGTCTTTCTCGACTGTGACGGAGACACCCTTCTCGTCAAGGTGAATCAGATCGGAGGAGCCGCCTGCCATACAGGTTTTCGGAGTTGCTTCCATCACCGGTTAAAGGGAGGTCAGTGGAAGATTTCAGGAAAGATCATCTTTGATCCAAAGGAGGTATACGGGAAGTGAAGATATTGAAGCTGGGCATTCCGAAAGGGAGCCTTGAGAATGCAACGATAGACCTTTTCAAAAAATCGGGATGGAAGATTTCGGTAAGTTCTCGAAGTTATTTTCCTGCGGTTGACGACGATGAAATACGCTGTACCCTGGTCCGGGCCCAGGAGATGCCAAGATTCGTGGAGATGGGGACTCTGGATGTGGGGCTTACGGGTAAGGATTGGATCCTGGAGAATGGTTCGGAAGTGGTGGTCGTCCAGGATTTGATCTATTCTAAGACGAGTGCTGCCCCTGCGAGATGGGTTCTGGTGGTTGCCGAAGACTCGCCCATCCGTACCCTAAACGATCTGGAGGGAAAGAAGATCTTCACCGAGCTGGTTCATTTCACCAAAAGATATTTTGCCGAACGAAAGATCAGGGTGGATGTGGAGTTCTCCTGGGGAGCGACCGAGGGAAAGGTGATCGAGGGATTGTGCGATGCGATTGTGGAGGTGACCGAGACTGGGAGCACCCTGCGGGCAAATAAACTCCGTATCGTTGAAGAGCTCTTACAGACCAATACCCAGCTCATTGCCAATCGGGGGGCTTATCAGGATTCCTGGAAGAGGGAGAAGATTGAGCAGATCTCCCTTCTCCTTCAGGGGGCCCTACGTGCCGAGGGAATGGTCGGGCTCAAGATGAATGTTTCTGCCAATGACCTGAAGGGCGTGATTGAAATCCTGCCCTGCATTACCGCCCCAACCATTGCCAATCTTTTTCAGAGCGATTGGTTCGCCATCGAGGTGATGGTCTCGGAGAAGGAGGTCCGGGAACTGATCCCCCAGTTGATGAAAAGGGGGGCTGTGGGAATTATCGAATATCCACTCAATAAGGTAATTTAAGTGAAATACTTGATGGGAAGAAGGGCCATAGGGGGACATATCCGTCATTAAAATCGATTTGGTGTTTCAGGACGGCTTTAGGAGTCCTATAACCTCCAAGTGGTAGGTCTGTGGGAACATCTCGATCAGGCGGAGTTTTTGAAGGATATATCCTTCCTCAGAAAAAAAACGGATATCTCGTGAGAAGGTCGTCGGATCACAGGCGACATAGACTATTCTTTTCGGATTTAATCTGAGGATTTGGTTCAGGATCTCCTTACATCCCCTCCTCGGAGGATCGAGGACGATGAGGTCTGACTTCTCCCGAAACCCCCTGAGCATCTCCTCCACCCTACCGGAGTTAAATCGGCAGTTTTCGATATTGTTTTCCTCCGCATTGAAACGGGCATCCGAGATGGCCTTCCTGTTCTCTTCAATCCCGACGACCCATTCGGCCCCTGAGGCCAGGGGAAGGGTAAGATTTCCAATTCCCGCATAAAGGTCAAGGACCCGCTCGCTTCTTTTCAATTCACCGAATTCAAGAACCGCCTGGATGATTTCCCGATTCTGTCCGGGGTTCACCTGGCAGAAACTCCCCGGGGAGACACGCAGACGAAAGTCCTTTTCAATTCCCGGGGATTTCAACTTCGTGGTCACATTCAGGGTTGGGTCGCCGAGATAGGTCCATCTCTTTCTTCTCACTACGGCAATGCCCTTCAGAAGAGGGAGGGATTGGAGGAGCTCTTTGAAAGGAAGGGGTCTTCTCTGTCCAGACGGATTCAAATGGAAGATCAAAATCCCTTTATCCTCTTCGGGAGAGACATTGATTTCGATTTCTTCCGTTGCGGAAAAAGGAAACTGTCCTTCCCGGATGTGTTGGAGGATTACGTTGATCATGGGATGGGCGATGGGGCAATGGTCAATCTCAACAAGCCGATGAGACCCTTCCTCAAAGAAGCCGATCTTATTTCCCTGGGCCTTCAACTGGATTCTGATCCGGTATCCGTAGGGCTGGGATAAGGAAACGGTGGAGGGAGGAGGGGTTTGTTTCAGCCCTGCTAATCTTTGAAGTGACTCTTTGAGGATCTCTTTCTTCAATCCTTCCTGGAAAGGCAGGTCGATGTGCTGCCATTGACAGCCCCCGCAGTCTCCAAAATAGGGGCAGGGAGGATTGACCCTCCAGGGAGAAGGGATAAGAATTTTCCTGAGCCTGCCGACGAAGTAACTTTTCTTATCTTCGGCGATCTCTACCGATACCTCATCTCCGGTCACGGTGTAAGGGACAAAGATGACCTTGCCATCGATATGTCCCACCCCATTCCCTTTAAAGCCGACGGATTCGATCCTGAGCTTTATCATCCTATTTTTTTAAAAATATCATGGCACACTGAAAGATTCAATCATCAAAAGAGGATCGGGGTCAATTGACATCTTATTCTGATTTTGTTAGCATTAGTCAATTAAAAGAGAGGATCACTTCACGGAATGACCTGGTTCAAAAAGAAGGAAGAAGAGGAGAAAGAAGAAAGAGTAAAACGGGAGGAATCAAAATTCTTTGATACCCTTTGGGTGAAATGTAACTCCTGCAATGAAATCATTTACCGGAAGGTGATCGAAAGAAATTTTCAGGTATGCCCAAAATGCAATTATCATTTTCAGATCCCCGCCCGTAAAAGGCTGGAGTGTCTGGTCGATCCGGACACCTTCATCGAATACGATGCCTCTCTGACCCCGGCTGACCCCCTCTCCTTTAAGGATTCGAAAAAGTATTCCCATCGGGTCAGGGAATCCCAGCAGACCACGGGGCAGAAAGATGCAATCATTTGCGGGGAAGCGAGAATCGAAGGGCATCCCCTGATGCTGGGCATCTTTGAATTTAATTTTATGGGCGGGAGCATGGGATCGGTAGTCGGAGAGAAGATCACCCGTCTGATCGAAAAGGGGATCGAAAAACGAATCGGGGTGGTCATCTTCTGCGCTTCAGGCGGGGCGAGGATGCAGGAAGGGATCCTCTCCTTAATGCAGATGGCCAAGACAAGCGCTGCCCTTGCAAAACTTCAGGAGGCCAGGGTCCCCTATATCTCGGTCCTGACCGATCCGACGACTGGCGGAGTCTCCGCGAGCATCGGAATGTTAGGAGATATCATCATTGCAGAACCCAAAGCCATGATCGGGTTTGCAGGGCCGAGGGTGATTAAGGATACCATCAAAGCGGAGCTCCCGGAAGGATTTCAAAGGGCGGAATATCTTCTGGAGCATGGAATGGTGGACCTCATTGTCGAACGGAAGGATCTCCGGCACATGCTCGCATCGATTTTAGAAATGCTCAAAACAGAGAACCGGGAAAATATCCGAAGATGAATTCAAACGATTATCCATGCTCCCTCGACTATCTCTTCGGTCTTGAAAAGTTCGGGATGATCTTTGGCCTGGAAAAGGTGGAGACCATCCTGCACGCCATCGGGAACCCCCATCACGAAATCCAGACCATCCATATTGGCGGGACCAATGGAAAGGGTTCCACCGCCGCCATGATGGCTTCCGTCCTTCAGCAAGAAGGCTACCACGTTGGCCTCTACACCTCACCTCATCTCATTCGGTTTACGGAGCGGATCAGAGTGGATGGAAGGGAAATCGAAAAGGAAGAAGTGGCCGAGCTGACGAAATGGATACGGGAAAGGATCGAAGTCTCCGGCATCACCCCTCCCTTCACCTTTTTCGATTTTACCACCGCCATGGCCCTTTACTATTTTAGGCAGAAGATGGTCGATCTGGCGATTTTAGAAGTGGGATTGGGAGGGAGGCTCGATTCGACCAATGTGGTGGATCCCGTCCTCTCCATCATCACCAATGTGGATAAAGATCATGAGGAATATCTGGGGAAAAGTCTGATGAAGATTGCCGGGGAGAAAGCGGGAATCATTAAGAAGGGCCGTCCCTTGATTACGGCCGCCATCCAACCTCAGGTCCTTCGTTTCTTTTCAAAGACCTGTCGGGAAAAGGGATCGCCTTATTTTCGTGTCGGGAAGGAATTCCGGTATGTCCCGAGCGAAGAGAAGAGCTTCCATTACGAAGGCCTCCATCGCAAGCTCTGGGGCGTGACACTCAATCTCTTTGGGGCCTATCAGGTGATTAATGCCACTACCGCTCTCGGAGCCCTGGAGGTTTTGGAAGAACTGGGATACTCCGTCTCGAATGATGCCATGATCGAAGGGTTGACGAAAGTGGAGTGGCCCGGAAGATTGGAGATGGTCTGTTCCTCGCCCAGGGTTTTCCTGGACGGGGCTCACAATCCTGCAGGAGCTCTCGTACTGAAAGAGTCCCTGGAGAAGGAATTTCAATATGACCGCCTCATCCTCATCCTGGGCATCATGAAGGACAAGGATTACGATGCCATCCTCCGCTGCCTCACTCCCCTGGCAGATCACGTCATCCTCACCCGTCCCAGTATCCAGCGGGCCGCCCCTCCTTCACTCCTTCAGAAAGCCCTTGGACGAAATGGAATAAAAGCAGAGGTCATTGAGGGATTTCAGGAGGCCATAGACCGGGGTCTTTCCATGACCTCCGAGAAGGATCTTCTCTGTATTACGGGTTCTCTCTATACGGTTGGCGAGGCAAGAGCTTATTTCCTGCCGAAGGAAGGATCATGAGGGTTCATCGATTCCTCCTGAATTCCTTTTTGATTTTCTTCATCCTTTCTCCAGCCCATCTTGTTCATGGGAAGATCACGGATGCGAAGATGGCCAAAGGAGAAGGACCGGTGGAGATCGAAGCGGACGAGCTCGCTTACCAGCGGGATGAACAACTCTACGAAGCCCATGGACAGGTCGATGTGAAGAGAGGGGATCTCACCCTGAAAGGGGATCATGCCAGGTTGAATATGGCGACCAAGGATCTGGTGGCCTGGGGGAATGTGGTCTTACGGGAAGGAGAGGATGTGCTTGAGTGCGAACGGCTGGAAGTCAATCTCGATACCCGGTTGGGGAGGGTCCATCAGGCCAAACTCTTTCTGAAAGATCAGAATTTCCATATCACGGGCAGGGAGGCAGAGAAGCTCGGAGAAAGTCAATACCGGATTCATGAAGGTTCTTTCACCACCTGTGATGCGAAACGGCCTCCGTGGAAGTTCACGGTCAGAGAGCTGGAAGTCACTCTTGAGGGATACGGGATTGCCAAAAGTCCCACCCTCTATCTTGAAGGTATCCCCAGTTTCTATCTTCCCTGGGGCCTCTTTCCCGTGAAGAAGGAGAGGCAGACCGGTTTTCTCCTTCCCCGGGTGGGATATTCTAATAAGTATGGTCCGGAGGTAAAAAACACTTTTTTCTGGGCCATCAGAAAAGATATGGACTCAACGCTCACCCTCGATTATTTAGGGAAGAGGGGGGTCAAAGAAGGGCTGGAATACCGCTATGCCCTTGCCCCCGAGACCTGGGGACAGGCCAACTTCTATTTCACCGATGACCTGGAGGTCAATAAAAATCGCTATGCCTACTTTGTTCAGCATCAGCAGAAGTTCCCCTATGACTTTTATTTGAAAGGAAATATCAACCGGGTCAGCGATCGAGAATATCACCGTGATTTTGATGAAGACCTTTCAGAACTGGCAAAGATTGATTCCCGGAGTGCGGGCCACCTCAGGTCCAACCTCTTCGGAGGGAAAAACTGGGACCGGTTCAGTTTCTTAACAGATGCTGTGGTCTATCAGGATCTGACGAAGGCGAGTGATGATGAGACGATCCAGAGGCTTCCCCAGGTCGGTTTTTATGCCCATCCCCAACCTCTGTTTCGCACCCCTCTCTTTTTCGATATAACCTCCTCCTATAACCATTTCTGGCGGGAGAGGGGCGTGGAGGCTCATCGCGGGGACTTTTTCCCGAGGATTTCACTTCCGATGAGGCTCTTTAATGTATTGAAAGTGGACACAGGGGTGGGACCAAGAGAAACCCTTTATAAATCTTATGATGATCCCAACCGAAAATACAAAGGCTGGGAATCGAGAGAGACGTTTGAAGCGGGAGCGGATATGTCCGTGGAGATCTACCGGGTCTACGATGCCTCCGTTGCTTCAGGAATTTCCCGTTATTATAAGGTCTCCAAGTGGATGCATACCATTGAACCGACCATCGGTTATCGTTATCAGCCGAGGGTCCATCAGAACGACATTCCCCTCTTTGATGATCTGGATCGACTTCCCTATACCAATCAGGTGACCTACGGATTCACCCAGCGCCTGATTGGAAAACCCGAGAAGGAGGGAATTACCAGCGGGCCCTATGAATATGCCAAACTAAAGCTGTTTCAATCCTATAGCCTCGGGGATCCCTTTATCCGGGATTCAAAGGGAGGCAGGAGAGACTTTTCCAATATCCAGGGAGAGCTCTGGTGGAATTTCAGTCCCTATCTCTCCGCAAAATGGGATGGGGAATTCAGCCCTTATCACGGGAATTTTGAGGTATGGAATTTCCTGCTCAATCTCAAGGACAAGAGGGACGATGCGCTTCAGGTCCAATACCGGTATACGCAGCAGAGTATCAAAGAGATCAATGCGGGTGCGAGAGTGAAGCCGATCTCCCCTTTATACCTTTACGGGGCCGTGCGTTACAACCTGAAGGATTCCTGGAGAGTGGAGAATATCTATGGAGCAGAATATCAGGCTCAATGCTGGACGCTGGGATTGACCGTCGAGGATAAGGGACGCTCCCCTGATGGGACTCAAAAAAAGGAACTGAAGTTCCAGGTCTACCTCAATTTATTGGGAGTGGGATCGCTGGGGAAAAAGCCCTTTTATATGAATCTATAGAGATTCATGATCAAAGGAGGAGAGGATGAAGGGAGTGATCCTGGCTGGAGGATTGGGAACGCGTCTCTATCCATTGACAAAGGTGACCAACAAGCATCTTCTCCCGATCTATAATAAACCGATGATCTATTATCCCCTCCAGACCTTGATTAATGCCGGCATTGACGATATCCTCATTGTGACAGGAGGGAATAATGCCGGTGATTTTTTGAGGTTACTGGGAAACGGGAAGGAGTTCGGGCTTAAACATATTAATTACACCTATCAGGAGGGAGAGGGAGGGATTGCCGAAGCCCTCAACCTGGCCGCCTTCTTCGCTGCCGGGGAGAAGATCTGCGTGGTCCTGGGTGACAATATCATCGAGAAAAACATCCGAGGGGCAGCAGAGGCCTTCCGGAAACAGAAGGAGGGAGCAAAGATTCTTTTGAAAGAGGTTCCTGACCCCCATCGCTTCGGCGTTCCGGAGTTACAGGGAGATCGGATCCTCAGGATTGAGGAGAAGCCCAAACGGCCCAAATCTCGCTATGCGGTGATCGGGATCTATTTCTATGACCCCACGGTCTTCGAGATCATCAAAACGCTCAAACCTTCCGATCGGGGAGAATTGGAAATTACGGATGTGAATAATCGCTACATCGAAAGAGGAGTGATGACCTATGATATCTTAGAGGGGTGGTGGACAGATGCAGGCACCTTCGAATCCCTGCTCCGGGCAAACCGATTGGCCGCACAAACCGGAGCAAATAACCTGTAACCTTTAAAATTAGAAATATGGTAACACTTTAGATTTTCGAAAAAGAAATTTTATCAAGATATTGTGAACCCCCAAATTCCCCTCAATCCCCCTTTGCCTGCCTTTAGCAGGAGAAAG
>Ga0163210_1001149_pt1 | contig 11425 bp, 7 predicted proteins | sample Kivu_220m_FD_113536 | JGI IMG/M metagenome (GOLD analysis project Ga0163210, IMG submission 113536) | Freshwater microbial communities from Lake Kivu, Western Province, Rwanda to study Microbial Dark Matter (Phase II) - Kivu_220m | ecosystem: Environmental > Aquatic > Freshwater > Lake ... | reverse complement strand
GGATCATCCCGCCCGCCGGACCGGTCTTCGGCCGGCCGGCCCGCTCCGGCGGGCGGGATGATCCGCTTCAGCTCGTCCGCCAGCCTCTCCATTCCCGGCACGTCCTCGATCAGTCGAAGGGCCTTCGTCGCAAGGAGCCCGGCCTCCCCGCAGTCGCCCTGCATCAGGCAGGCCCTCGCGGCGAGGGCGAGGGCGTTGGCCTTCGTGGTGGCGGCGAGCGCGCCCCCGGCGGGGATGAGTTCGCAGGCGGTCATGGCCTGGACCCTGGCCTCGACGGGCTGTCTCCTCTTCAGGTAGAGCATGGCGAGGTTCATGTGGATCCCGCTCCTGGCCGTCCCCTCGCGGAGGTCGAGCGCCTCCCGGAGCATGCCCTCCGCCTCGTCCAGCCGCTCCCCGGACTCGATCAGCATCCCGGAGATGTTCATGAGCATGGTGCCGCGGAGGGACGGATCCCTCTCCATGGCCTCGAGGTAGCGCTTCTCGGCGAGGGCGCGGTCACCCCGGCCTCCGGCGACGTATCCGAGCTGGGCGAGCGCCATGCCGCTCCGGTCGCCGAGACGGATCGCCTCCTCGATCACCGCGGAGGCGGCGTCCAGGTTGCCCGACCGGATGTGGAAGTACACGAGGGCGTTGGTGAGCGGATCGGAGACGTCCTTCCGCTTCATGTTGCGCCGCAGGTAGGCGAGCATCCCCTCGACGTCGCCCGAGGAGGCCATCCTCGCCGCGCGGCGGAGCTGGAGCTGCTTCCAGGTGCTCGAGGTGGCGAGCCTCCACGCCAGGAAGAGCACGAGCAGGATCAGGAACGCGAGAACGGCCCGGATCTCTCCCGGCATGTCAGTAGCCTCCCCCCCCGTAGCCGCTGTCGAACACCGTGAAATCGGGCATCGTCGTGTCCGGCAGGAAGCCCGAGGCGTCGTCGTGGAGGGTGCAGTACTCCGTGGGAGCCGTGCCCCTCCAGAATTCCTCCAGCCTCGCGTGGCCGCCGCAGCCGGCGGTGGCGAGCCGGCCGGTGATGGTGCAGATCACGGCTGTCTCGATCGAGTTCGAGGGGGGCGAGGGGAAGGACATCGCGGGCTCCGCGGGCGCATCGAGGAAGACCCTCCTCATGAACCGGTTCCAGATCGGGAGCGCGATGCTGCCGCCCGCCTGACCGGCGCCGTTCTGGAGCCGCATGCGGATGACGTGGTTGTCGTAGCCCACCCAGGTGCTCGTGACCAGGTCCGGGGTGAATCCGACGAACCAGGCGTCGGCGTAGTCGCTGGTCGTGCCGGTCTTGCCTCCCGCCGGCCGACCCGAGTACGGACCGTTCTGGTACCACCCGACGTTGCCGGCGGTGCCCTCCGTGAAGACGGACCGGAGCATCGAGTTCATGAGCGCGGCTCCCGTCTCGGAGAGGACCCGCCTCCCGGACGACGGGGAGGAGTTGTCCTCCAGCACGTTGCCGTAGCGGTCCTCGACCCGGAGCACGGCGATCGCGTCCCTCGCGATCCCCCCGGTGGCGAACGGGATGTAGGCCTGGGCCATCTCGAGGGGGTTGAGCATGCAGCTTCCCAGGGGCAGGGAGTTCACGATCGGCATGGTGGACTCGATGCCCATGGAGGCGGCCCTGGCCGCCACGGCCTCGATCCCCACCGCCATGCCGAGCCGGACCGCGGCGACGTTGTAGCTCCGGGAGAGGGCGGTCCTGAGGGTCACCATCCCGTGGAAGGTCTGGTCGTAGTTCCGGGGACGCCAGGTCCCCGGGGAGAGGTCCACGACCACCGGCTGGTCGAGGATGATGCTGCCCGGCGACCAGCCCTGCTCGACCGCCTCGGCGTAGACGAAGGGTTTGAAGGAGCTGCCGGGCTGCCGGGCGGACTGCACGGCGCGGTTGAACTCGCTGTCCTCGAAGCTCCTCCCGCCGACCATCGCACGGATGAAGCCGGTCGTCGGCTCGACGGCCACCAGGGCGGCCTGGATGTAGTCCGGCGCCCCCTGGACGGAGTCCTTCACCGCCTGCCATCTGAGGTAGGAGCTCTCGTACGAGAGCCTGGAGCCGCTGCGGAGGAACTCCCCCGAGGCGGGATCCCAGACGGGCTCCAGGGCCGTGAGCACGCTGTCGATGGCGAAGAAGGCCTGCTCCTGCATGTCCGGGTCGACGGTGGTCCAGACCCGGAGGCCCTGCTCGTAGACCGCCGACCAGCCGTACCTGGCGACCAGGTACTGTCTGACGTACTCCGAGAAGTAGTCCCACTGCTGCTCGACCTCCGGGCGGTGCACGTCCACGCCGAGGGGCGAGGCGATGGCCTCGTCCGCCTGGAGCTGGGTGACGTAGCCCTCGTTGGCCATCACCTGGATCGCGATGTTCCTCTGCGCGATGCAGCGCTCGGGGTTGGTCACCGGGCTGAACCCGCTGGGGTTCTTCACCATCCGGACCAGCATCGCCGCCTGGGCGAGGGAGAGCTCCGAGGCCGGGATGCCGCCGAAGTAGGTCCGCGCGGCGGCCTCGATCCCGTGCGCGCCCGAACCGAAGTAGATCTGGTTCAGGTACATCTCCAGGATCTCGTCCTTGGAGAACTGGCGCTCGATCTCCATCGCGATGAAGGCTTCCTGGATCTTCCTCTGGATCGTCTGATCCGGCACGAGGAAGAGCCCCCTGGCGAGCTGCTGGGTGATCGTGCTCGCCCCATGGCGCTCCCCGGTGCTGATGTCGTGGATGGCCGCCCTCGCGATGTCCCTCAGGCTGATGCCGTGGTGGCTGTAGAAGGACTGGTCCTCCGTGGCGATGAAGCCCTGCACCACCCAGGGCGAGATCTCGTCCAGGGTGACCGGATACCTGTTCTCCACGCAGGCGGTGGCCATGAGGTCGCCCCTGCCGTCGTAGATCTGGGTCGCGGCCGAGGGCTCGTGACCCCTCAGGCCGGCCACGAGCAGGTTGCCCCGGGACTCGCGGAAGGCGGAGCTGCAGTCGCCGTAGACCCTGACGGCGAATCCCGCGCCGAAGGCGACGAAGACCAGGAACAGCAGGCCGGTCCAGTACAGGACCGGGACCATCCGGGACAGGAGGCGCGGCGTGCGGAGCCTCATTCGACGGCCCCGGAATCCGCGGCGGTCTCGGGGAGGAGCGTCACCCGTCGGAACACGGGGGTCCCCGCGTCTCCGTACCCGAGGCTGTACTCGTACCCGGAGCCGTTGCCGGTGAGGGTCACGTCACGGCAGCCCTCGCGTCCGGAGGGCACCGAGACGTAGCCGCTGTGATAGTCGCTGTCGTAGTCCTCGTAGGTCCTCCAGGCGAGCATGTACCCGTTCGGCGTCCCGCGGAAGAGGTAGAGGTCCCCCGCCCAGTAGACCACCCTCTCGGGATCCCGGTCCCCGTTCATCTCGACCGCCAGCGCCCTCCAGACCGCGACTCCGAGGTCGTTCTCGAGCCTCTGGTCGAGCTGGAGGGGATCCAGCAGCAGCATCTGCTGGGCGAGGGGCTCGCCGGAGCCGGCGGTGAGCAGGACCGGCCAGGTGGGCGACAGGCTGTCGCCCGACTCGACCAGGTCGCTGACTCCCAGGAAGAAGTCCCTGAATCCCGCGAGCCTCGCGGCGTCCTCCGCCACGTCCGGCTCGATCCATTCGCCGGTGGAGTAGAGGTGCTGCATCGAGTCGTATCTCCTGCTGAGGACGAGCTTGGAGAGATAGGCCATCTCCCGCCAGATGCCGATGAAGGACCGGAGATCGGCGGGCAGGCCGGTGAGCGTCAGGGGGGCGCGGTCCTGGACGATCTGGTAGCGGGCGGACCTCCGCACGCAGGAGCCCGCCAGGACGGAGTAGCTGGCGGGCTGGAGGTCGAGGATGAAGTCCCTGAAGTCCGTCCCCGCGCCGACGGCCGCGTCGAGCGAGGCGAAGCTCGTCGCCGAGTCGATCAGGCAGTCCTCCATGAGCATCCGGGCAATGTGCATCTCCCTGCGCACGTCGGGGTTCTCCAGCACCAGGGCCGCGACCAGCCCGATCGTGAGCGAGTCCTGCGCGCCGGCGGGGATCTCGCAGCCGAAGCCGTCGATCAGCCAGCGGTCTCCGGAGAGCAGGAAGTGGATCCGGTTGATCGCCGGACCGTCCATCCGCGTGATGGAGCAGGCGTAGGAGGTCCTCCTCCCCTCGGGGCTGTCCTCGATGACCGTGAGCCTGCCGGAGGCGTCGAAGGCCCTCCAGAGGCCGAACACCTCCCGGGGCGAGAGGCTGTCCGCGGCCCGGAGCGTGTCGAGGCAGGCCTGCGTGACGTACTCGAAGCACTCCGGATCGTTCATCCCGAGCAGGTTGGAGAACCGCAGGCCGACCTCCAGGGGGGAGAGGGGGACGAACACGACGGAGTCGGGGGCGGCCGTGGTGTCCGGGTCCGCCGGGGTCCCGGCGTCCCCGGCGCCGCCGCAGCCCGCCGCCAGGACGACCGCGGCCGGGAGCATCGCTCGGATGGGGCGGATCATTCGTCTCCAATCGCCATCGTGACCTTGAGCATCTCCTCGGGCGTCGTGACGCCCTCGAGCACCTTCCGGAGAGCGTTCTCGCGCAGGGGGACCATGCCCTGGGAGCGGGCGAGGGAGGCGATCTCGTCGATCGTGGCGCTCCTGGCGAGCGCCGCGCGGGTCTCCTCGGAGACCGTCAGCAGTTCGAAGACGGCCGTTCTGCCTCGGTACCCCGTCCCCCTGCAGTTCCTGCATCCCTTGCCCCGCCGCAGCGTGACCGGCGCGTACCCGTCCAGGCCGATCGCCCGGAGGATCGAGGGAGAGGGAGCGTACTCCTCCACGCAGGCGTCGCAGACCTTCCGGACCAGCCTCTGGGCCATCACGGCCACCAGGGTCGTCGACAGCAGGTAGGGCTCCACGCCCATGTCGATGAGCCGGACGGAAGTGGAGGCGGCGTCGTTCGTGTGCAGGGTGCTGAAGACCAGGTGTCCCGTCAGCGCGGCCCGCATGGCGCTCCTTGCGGTCTCGGTGTCCCGGATCTCCCCCACCATGATGATGTCGGGATCCTGCCTCAGCACGTACTTCAGCGCGTTCGAGAAGGTGAGGTCGACGGCCGTCTGCACCTCGATCTGGTTGAACTCGTCCGTCACGAACTCGATGGGCTCCTCGATGGTCGTGATGTTCTTCTCCTTCGTGGCCAGCGTGGTCAGGGAGGAGTACAGCGTGGTGGTCTTCCCGCTGCCCGTCGGCCCGGTCACGAGGATGAGCCCGAAGGGCCTCCGGATCGAGTTCCTGTACCGGTCGAGATCCTGCCTCTCGAAGCCGATCTGCCCGAGGTCCTGCATGAGGAGGGCCGGATCGAGGATGCGGAGGACGATCTTCTCGCCGAAGGCCATGGGCACCGTGGAGGAGCGGATCTCCACGGGCTTGCCCTCGAAGTGGGTCCGGATCCTGCCGTCCTGGGGCCGCCTCTTCTCCGCGATGTTCAGTCCAGAGATCATCTTGATCCGCGACATGATGGGCGGGTGGAGCTTCTTCGGCACGCGGTAGATGTCGTGCAGGACGCCGTCGATCCGGAGCCTGACCACCGTCGCGTCGCGGTGGGGCTCGATGTGGATGTCGCTCGCGCGCTCCTCGAAGGCGTACTGCATCAGGTGGTTCACGGCGTTCACGATGGGGCGGTCGGTGGGCTCCATCCGGTCCGCGGTCTCGCTGGAGACGTACCGCTCCAGGTTGCCGAGATCGACCTCGTCGTCCCCGTCGATCTCGCGCGCGGCGGCGACGATCGAGCTGTGGAGCCCGTAGAACTGCCGGATCACCCGGGCGATCTCGGAGGGCCTGCCGACGAAGATCTCCAGGTCGCGTCCGAGCATGTGCACCAGGTCCTCGAGGGGTCTCGGGTTGGTCAGGTCGCTGGTCGCCACGCGGAGCGTGTTGTCGATCTCCGCGAAGACCACGAGGTGATGCTTCTGCGCGAACGCCCCGGGGAGGAGCGCGGTGACGATCTGGTAGTCGAGCTCCAGGGGGTCGAGCACCTTGTAGGGCAGACCCGCCATGTCGGCGAGGAAGCGGTAGAGCGCCTCCTCGGCGACCAGACCCCTCGACACCAGCACGGAGAGGATGTTCTCGTCGGTCGCGTCGTCGTACCTGGCAAGCCTGTCGTACCCGTTCTCGGAGAGGACTCCGGCCCGGAGCAGCTTCTCCGGGAGCTCCCTCAGGTCCAGGCGCGGAAGGGTCTTCACACGATGCCCCTTACCACGGGACCCGCGGGCGAGTCCCAGAGGAAAGCCGCGACGATCTCCCGCGAAGCGTCTCGGGCTTCCGGGACGCCGGCGGCGTGCAGGACCCCGACGACTTCGCCCGCGTTCACCCGGGTGCCGGGGATCGTGGTCCCCTCCCATCCGACGGAGGGATCGACCGGATCCTCCATGCGGTACCTGCCCCCCCCGAGAGCGCGGATCACCTCACCCAGCCTCAGGGCGTCGACGCCGCACCAGAGGCCGCTGCGGTCGCAGGCGACGTCCAGCCTCACGGGGGCGGGCGGGAGTGACCGGAAGGCGTCGAGGTCCCCCCCCTGCGCCTCCACCATCGTCTCGAACCGGGCGAGCGCGGAGCCGTCGTCGAGGTATCCCGCGCAGAGGGTCCGGGCGGAGGCGCGGTCGGGGAAGCGTCCGGGATCCGCGAGCGCCAGCATGAGGGAGGCCAGGTCCAGCGTGAGGTCCCTGACGTCTCCGGGACCGCCGCCTCCGAGCACCTCGATCGACTCGGAGACCTCGAGGGCGTTCCCGGCCATGCGTCCGAGCGGGACGTCCATGGAGGTGATCAGGGCCGAGGCCTTCACGCCGCAGCCCCTCGCGGTCTCGACCAGCATCCGGGCGAGCTCGCGCGAGGCGGCCTCCCCGCGGAGGAAGGCCCCCCTCCCCTCCTTGACGTCGAGGACCAGGGTACCGACCCCTTCGGCCAGCTTCTTCCCGAGGATGCTCGCGCAGATGAGCGGGATCGAGGGTACCGTTGCCGTGGCGTCGCGGAGGGCGTAGAGCTTCCCGTCCGCGGGGGCGAGCCTGTCCGTCTGACCGGACATCGCGACTCCGTTCCGCTCGACCAGATCCACGAACCGCTCCAACCCGAGAACGACGCGCATGCCCGGGATGGACTCGAGCTTGTCGAGCGTCCCCCCGGTGTGGCCGAGGCTCCTGCCGCTGATCATCGGGACCCGCAGACCCGCCCTCGCGGCGAGGGGGGCGAGGATGAGGGAGACCTTGTCCCCCACTCCTCCGGTGCTGTGCTTGTCCGCCACGGGGGGGCCATCGCCCCATGCGAGGACGTCGCCGCTGTCGCGCACGGCCAGGGTCAGCGCGGTGGTCTCCCGCGGGGTGAGGCCGTTGACGAAGGCGGCCATGAGCCAGGCGGCCGCCTGGTAGTCGGGGATCGCGCCGGAGGCCACCGAGGAGGCGAAGTCGTACAGGTCCTCCTCGGAGTGCTCCCGCCCGTCCCTCTTGGCGGAGATGAGGTCCAGGGGCCGGATCATCTGCCCCTGCGGAACGCGGCGGCGATCAGCCTGGCCGAGACCGCCGCGCACGCGGCCCCGGCGATGATCGTCAGCCGCGTCCCGTCCGTCGTCACGAACAGGACGGCGGCGCCCGCGGCGGCGAGGACCGCGAGGATCCAGAGGGGCGCGCCGGACCTCCGCCGGAGGTGCATGGTCTCGATGAACTCGCCGACGAAGACGGATCCGCCGGGGAGATCGGGGTGCCTGACCTCGTCGAAGCCGTGGATCCTCTTCCTGGACAGGAGCCTGAGGATCTCCTTCGGCTCGGCGAAGACGAAGTCCTCCCCGAAGGTGGTCGTCACCCGGTAGGGCTCGCCGCCCGTCTCCCCCGCCGGCGGGGCGGGCGTCTCGACGGGGCCCGGCCCCTCCGCGGAGGGTTCCGCGACGGAGGCCGCGGCGGGGAGCGACGGCGCCGCGGGCTCCTCGTCCGCGGCGGACCCGGCGGCGGCGGCCTCGGCGGGCCAGAGGTCGGCCGGGAAGAGCCCGGTCTCCGGCAGCGGGGTCCATGCGCCGCCCTCGATGGAGATCTCGGCCTCGGGGGGCACCCTCGACTCGCCGATCCATTTCGAGACCGTGTCCAGATCGCCGGGGAGGAAGGTCCTGCCGTCGAACCTCAGACGGGGGGGGATCCTCTCCGGCTCCTCCGGCACGGGCTCCCGGAGGAAGGGGGCCAGTTCCGGCGAGGCCTTGCCGAGGATCCCGCCCGGAGGGGTCTTCGGCCCGGTGATCTGCACATCCTCGGTGATCCTCCCCTCCCGGGTCCAGAGCACGATCGTCTCCCAGTCGGGTGCGACGAACGTGCGGCCGCCCATCTTCAGGGTCCACCAGTTCTCCGGGTCGAGGAGACCCGCGAGCAGGGGCTCGCCCTTCATCGGGAGCCAGGGCTCGGTGCCGGCCATCCTGTAGTGGTCCTCGAGCGTCACGCGGTGCTCCCTCGCCCACTGGACGAGCGTCTCCATGCCCGCGGCTCGGTAGATCTTCCCTCCGGACCTGACCTCGAACGCACGTTCACCGCTCATCGCAACCCCCTGTTGACGGTCCGCCCTGGCGGCCCCGGTAAGGACGACGGTTCGGCGCAGCCCTCCAAGATCCTCAGCACATACTCACGGGAGCCCTCGCTGTCAACTTCCGGGCCTCCGTCAGACCCCCCGGAAGACGATGGAGCCTGCCAGTCCGGCCGACACGGAGTCGGCCGGGATCGAGCCCCTCCGGCCGGCGAGCGTCACCAGCCGGTCGAGGTACTCGTCCCACCAGCCGGGCACGGCGCCGTCCCGGTAGAAACGGTGGTAGACGGAGGGTCCCGGGAGGATCGACACCAGGTAGGCGACCTCCCGGGTGGTGAGATCGGCGAGGTCCGTCCCGAAGTAGTAGCGGGCCCCCTCCTGGAACCCGAAGACGTCGGGACCCAGCTCCACGATGTTGCAGTAGATCTCGAGGATCCGGTCCTTCCCGAGGCCCTCCTCGAGGCGCCAGGTCAGGAACGCCTCCTGGAGCTTCCGCGCCAGGTTCCTGTCCCTGTCCAGCATCAGGTTGCGGGCCAGCTGCATCGTGATCGTGGAGGCCCCCCGCACGAAGGCTCCGCTCGCCACGTTCTCCCGGATCGAGTTGCGGATCTGCAGCTCGCTGAAGCCGTGGTGGCTCCGGAACGATCCGTCCTCCGCGCACTCGAGGATGCCCTCCAGGGAGGGATGCAGGCTGCCGAACGGCACGAACGACGCGTTCCGCACGGGATCGAGGAGGATGGTCCGCGACCCGCCCCAGCTGTCGCGCATCCTGCACGATCCGCCGGTCCGGTAGGTCCAGATGCTCACCGGGCACTCCAGGACCTCCAGCCCGGACACGTCGATGTCGGCGGAGAAGTCCGAGCTGTCGGGCATGCCCCAGTCGAGGACCAGGGCGACGTCCACGGACGCCTCGCCGCCCAGCCTGAGCCCCTCGAGGGGACCGAGCATGCCGGCCGGCACGGCCTGCGAGATGGCCTCCCCGCTGACCGCGGGGCTCCAGATCCGGAGGGCGAGCCGCCGCGGCGGGGACAACCGGCCCTCCAGGGAGAAGCCGAACTGCGCGGCGCCGATGCCGATCGATCCCGAGTCGATCCCGACCTCCCAGCTCCCGGGCCGCCAGGTCCCCTCGAACCGGACCGCCAGGGAGGTCTCCACCGTGTCCTCCGAGAGCAGGGGATGCAGGAGCCGGAGGGAGTCGAGGACGGCGTCGGCACGGAGGAGGAGGACGTCGTCCTCCGCGAGGCGGATCTCGAGGGTGCCCCGGGGCGCCACCGCGAAGGAGCCCTCCCCGAACACGGAGCAGGCGGCCCTCTCGATCGGGAGGCGCAGACCGGACAGGTCGAGCGTCGCGGCGATGCCGCCGCCCTCCTCCCCGACCCCGACGTGGAACCCGGCCTCCACGGGTTCCCCGTCGAGCGAGGAGACGGTGATGTCGAGATCCGCGCGGTGCTCCGCGATCTCTCCGCGGCAGCTCCCCTCCACCTCGTGCCCGCGGAGGAATCCGGGCAGCCCGGAGAACCGCTCGCTCCCGGAGGAGACGCGGAACCAGTCGGCCATGACGCTGTCCGGCCCGTCGAGGAGGCGGAAGGAACCGAGGGCCTGCCCCCAGTCCCCCGAAGCCAGGAAGCATCCCCGCCGGGCGGGGCCGCCGGAGAGGCTGCCCGACACCGTCGCCACCTCGTCGTCTCCCCGCAGGATCCTGACGCCGGAGAAGCGGACCTCCGGGAGGGTCCGCCCGCCGCCCGATCCGTGCGGCCGGTCGTCCCCGGGGGAGTCGAGGTTCCAGCAGCCGTCGGAGAGCACCAGGCGGTCGACCTCCGGGGAGAAGGGACGGAGGCTCCACCAGACGGAGGCCGATTCGAGGCGGAGACCCAGGGAGGGGAGCTCGAGATCCTCCAGGAGGACGACCCCCGGCGCGACCCGCATGCTCGAGACGGAGGCTCCGGGATCCACGTCCCGCAGCCTCCCCAGGACCGCGGAGCGGACGACTCCGCCGGCCAGGGCTCCGGCGGCGAGGCAGACGGCCAGCGTGACGGCCGCGACGGTGACGGCCCGGACCAGGCGCCCCCGCGGGGGATTCCTCAACGTGGCGGCGCTCCCGGCGTCAGCCGGGACCCATCTCCTCGAGGACCGCCTCGGCGGCGGCCCGCGGATCCGGTGCCGCGGTGACCGGCCTGCCGACCACGAGCGACGAAGCGCCGAGCCGCATCGCCTCGGCCGGGGTGGCGACCCTCTTCTGGTCGCCGAGCGGAGCTCCGGCGGGACGCACGCCGGGCGTCACGACCAGGAAGTCGGTCCCGGCGACCCGCCGCACCGCCGCGATCTCCTCCGGGGAGCAGACGACCCCGTGCATCCCGGCCTCCCTCGCCATGAGGGCCAGCCTGGCGACCGCCTCCTCCGGGCTCCCGGCGATGCCCAGACGGCCGAGGTCGTCCGCCGACAGGCTGGTGAGGATCGTGACCGCGAGCAGGCGGGTGGCCCCCCCGGCGTCGGCGGCGGCCCGGGCGGCGGCGGCCATCATCCCGGGCCCGCCCGAGGCGTGGACGTTCAGCAGCTCGGGGCGGAGGGCGCACGCGGCGCCGACCGCCCCGGCGACGGTGAACGGGATGTCGTGGAACTTCAGGTCCAGGAAGACCGGGAAGCCCTCCCCCCGGACGCGTCGGACCAGCTCGGGACCCTCCGTGACGAAGAGCTCGAGTCCCACCTTGACCCCGAGCGGCAGGCCGGCCAGCCTCCCGAGGAGCGGAGCCTCCCCCGCGAGGTCCCCGCTGGTCGCGGCCACGAAGAGCCTGGTGCACCCGGCTCCGGCACCCGTCGCGCGGCACTCACTCATCCTCCTGCCCCCCGATCACGTCGAGCATGACTTCCGCGGTCCCGGTATCCACCATCCCCAGCTCCTCGGCCGCCCCCCGCGAGAGGTCGATGATCCGGCCGCCCACGTAGGG
>Ga0163210_1001148_pt1 | contig 11429 bp, 9 predicted proteins | sample Kivu_220m_FD_113536 | JGI IMG/M metagenome (GOLD analysis project Ga0163210, IMG submission 113536) | Freshwater microbial communities from Lake Kivu, Western Province, Rwanda to study Microbial Dark Matter (Phase II) - Kivu_220m | ecosystem: Environmental > Aquatic > Freshwater > Lake ... | reverse complement strand
GCCTAAAATCGCGGTTAAAGCGACCAGGAAATTCAGGGTCAATGCCTTTTTCTTTTCAAAACCTCCATAAATTAAAACACCAAAATCACCAAGCTCTTGAGGAATTTCATGAAGGGTAACGGCTAAAGTAGTTGTCCAACCCAAATGGGGACTAACAACAAAACTAGTGGCGATCACTAAACCATCAATAAAATTGTGAATAACCTCGCCGACTAAATTTAAATAGGCAAAAGGATGGACTGGACATTGATCATTATGGCAATGCCGCCAATGAAGGATTTTTTCAATCAAAAAGAAAAGAATAAAGCCGACCAAAACATAGAAAAAAATATTCGGATTTTCGTATTCTTCAACCACTTCGGGAATGAGATGTAAAAAAGCTCCACCCATCAAGGCTCCGGCGGATAAAGAGACAAGAGTAAAAAGAAGTTTTTCAAAAATTTTTTTCTTGACCGCTAAAGTCAAAACACCAACAAAAGCCAAAAGACTAATCAAAAAATTAGCGGTGATAATCTGGGATAAAATATTCATTTTTAACTTAGTTTACATTTTAAGAGAGAAATTATCAAGCAAGGTTGTTTTTGGGCTGAAATTTCGTTAGAATTTTAAATATAGATTCCTGCTGAAGTTTACCCCTGCGAAAACAGGGGCAGGAATAACAAGGTGCGAATTATATTTTTAACAGACTAATGAAAAAGATTTTTTTCTGGTTTCTTTTAATTATTATTCTGTGTCTTCCTGCTGTCTGGTCGCTTTTACAGCCGGGCTTTTTTACTTCCCATGATGGAGAATGGATGGTGATTCGCTTGACCGCTTTCCATCAGGCGCTAAGAGATGGCCAATTTCCTGTTCGTTTCACTGGCAGACTAAATCATAATTATGGCTATCCAGTCTTGAATTTTTTATATCCTTTCCCATTTTATTTCAGTGAGTTTTTCCATCTTTTAGGGCTCTCGTTTATTAATTCTGTAAAAGCTGTTTTTATTTTAAGTTTTTTTCTTTCAGGAATTTTTATGTTTCTTTGGACCAAGGAGCTTTGGGGTAATTGGGGAGGGTTGATTTCTAGTCTTGTCTATCTCTATACACCTTACCGATTTTTAGATGTTTATGTGCGCGGTTCAATTGGCGAAGCCGTCGCTTTTATTTTTCCACCGTTGATTTTTTTATCAATTGATCGGTTAAGAAAAAAAGACAATCGTTTCTATTTGGCGATTGGCAGTTTAAGCCTTGCCGGTTTAATTACCTCTCACAACACTATGGCCATGCTTTTCTTGGCTTTAATCATTAGTTATATTCTTTTGGTAGAAAAGAAATTTTCCATTCTCCATTTTCCATTCTCCATTATTTTCTTCGGTCTTTCTCTTTCCTGTTTTTTCTGGCTGCCGGCACTCTATGAGAAAAAGTTTATTATTTTTAATCAGGTTTCAGTGAGCAATTTCTTTGCCCATTTTCCAAGTCTAAAGCAGCTTTTAATTCCTCGTTGGGGATATGGACCCTCCTTACCTTTATCTGATCAAGATACACTTTCTTTTCAAATAGGCGTGGTTAACTTAGCCGTTTTGTTTTTGATCATTATTTTACTCTTGAGAAATTTAGGATTTAAAAAAAAGAAAAAAACTCTGTTTTTTGTTCTCTGTTTTTTGTTCTCTGTTTTTTTAATGACTAAATATTCTTCTTGGCTTTGGCGTCTTTTACCTGTTTATAATTTTATTCAATTTCCCTGGCGATTTTTAAGCTTAACCACTTTTACCAGTGCCTTTTTGGCTGGTAGTTTAGTTAATAATTGGCCAAAGAAATTTAAAAATGTTGTTGTTTTAACCTTTTTCATTGCTTTAATAATCTTAAGCAAGAGTTATATGAAGCCAGAGAATTATCTTTTTAAAGATGATTCTTATTATGCGACTAATGAGGGAACAACGACGGTTGCTGATGAATATCTGCCGATTTGGATTAAAAATTCTCCTCAAAAAAGAGCCGATTCAAAAGTAGAAATTTTAGAGGGAGGAATAGAAATTAAGGACTTGATGGTTAAATCTAATCAAATTAGCTTTTTTAGTCAAGGAGAAAAAGAAGCTTTAATTCGGATAAACACAATTTATTATCCCGGTTGGCAGCTTTTCGTTAACAGTCAAAAATGGGATTTTGATTATCAAAATGATTTAGGCGTGATTCAATTTAAAATCCAAAAAGGAGAAAATAAAGTTAAAATCATCTTTAAGGAAACACCTTTAAGAAAAATGGCTGACTTGATTTCTTTAGGGTCGTTAATTTTTCTTTTGACTTTTCTTTTTAAAAAAGACAATTGCCAATATGCTAAGATAATAACGAAATGACAAGAAAATTAATCAAAAACTGGCCGATCCTACTTATTTTATTGCTTTCTTTTTGGGCAATAAAACCTCTTTTTCATGCCGGCTTTTTCCCAATGCATGATGACGAGCAAATTGCTCGTCTTTATGAGCTAAATCAGGCTCTTTCCACTGGTCAAATTCCGCCTCGGTGGGTGGCTGATTTAGGTTTTGGCTATGGCTATCCCTTTTATAATTTTTATCCTCCCTTGGTTTATTACTTGGGAGAGATTTTTTATCTTTTAGGTTTTTCGTTGATTACTTCCACTAAAATAGTGATGATTTTAGGCTTTTTCCTCTCTGGATTTTTTATTTATCTTTTGGCAAAGGAGTTTTTCGGTAAAGTTGGCGGCGTCGTTGCCGCGATTTTTTATCTCTATGCTCCTTATCATGCCTTGGATCTTTATGTTCGTGGTGCTTTGGCTGAATTTTATTCTTTTGTTTTTTTGCCGGCTATTTTTTGGTCAACTTTTAAACTTTTAAAAGAGAAAAAGAAAAAATGGTTAGTCCTCAACAGCCTTTTTTTGAGTTTTTTGCTCTTAAGCCACAATTTAATCGCCATCATTTTTCTACCCTTTTATTTTGTTTTCTTTGGACTTCTTCTTTTTTTTGAAAAAAATAAGAAAAAAACAATTTTAATTTTTACCACCTCTTTTCTTTTATTTTTAGGCTTAACCGCTTATTTTTGGTTGCCCGCCCTTTGGGAGAAGAAATATACCCTGGTTGATGAAATTTTGACCAAAGAATTAGCTGATTATAAACTTCATTTTGTTTATCTGCGTCAATTTTGGCATTCTCCTTGGGGTTATGGTGGTTCGATTTTTGGCCTTGAGGATGGTATTTCTTTTGAAGTCGGCAAACCTCACTTGATTTTTAGTTTTTTAGCTGGGACCTTAGGTATTTTTCTTCTTTGGCGAAAGGAAAAGAAAAAGTCGGGCTTACTTCTTACTTCTTACTTCTTACTTTTTACTTTTTCTTTGTTTATGGCTAGTTTCCACTCCCAATTTATTTGGGACAGAATTAAACCACTTTGGTATCTTCAATTTCCTTGGCGGTTTTTGATTTTTACTGCTCTTTTCTCCTCTTTACTTGCCACTGGCGTGGCTGATTATTTTCTAAGCCTTTTAAAGAAAAATTTAATCGCTAAATTGGTAATAATTTTTCTTATTCTTTTTTCGGTTATTCTCCTTAATAAGAACTATTTCCAACCAGCTGGCTACAGAGAGGTGATTGACAGAGATTATATTACTGAAGAGGAGTTGAAATGGAAAGTGAGTAAAATGTCTTTTGAATATCTGCCAAAAGGGGTAGCGACCAAATATTCTGATATTAAAACCACCCAAATTGATTTAGAAAAAGAAGAAATTAAAAAGTCTTCTTTTGAAATTTTAAGAGGTGATCTTGAAGTGACTGAGGTCAAAGACTGGCCTCATAAAAAAATTTTTAAAACCAAAGGTGAAGGAGAATTAAGGGTTAATGTTTTTAATTTTCCCGGCTGGAAAGTTTTTCTTGATCAAAAAGAAGTTGAAATCAAGGAAACAGGAAAACTAAAACTCATCACCTTCGAAATTCCTAAGGGAGAACACCGAATTGAAATCGTTCTCCAAGACACTCCTGTTCGTCAGTTGGCTAACATTATTTCTTTAGGAAGTATTTTTAGCCTTCTAATCGGAAGCATCTATGTTAAAAAAATTTTTAGTTGAAATTGTTATTCCTGTCTATAATGAAGAAAAAGAGCTTGAAGAAAATGTTCTCAGGCTTTATCAATTCTTAAACAAGTCATTTAATGATTTTAACTGGCAGATAACCATTGCTGATAATGCTTCTATTGACAAAACAGCGAGCATTGGCAAAGAGTTAGCCCGAAAATACCAAAAAATTACCTATCTTTATCTTCCTCAAAAAGGAAGAGGCAGGGCAGTCAAAAAAGTCTGGCGGGAAAGTCAAGCAGACCTTCTTGCCTATATGGATTTAGACTTATCAACTGATTTAAAGCATTTTCCCAGACTGATTAAATCTTTAATCTCTAATTTTGATCTTGCCATCGGCTCAAGGCTTTTAGTTGATTCAGAGGTTTATCATCGCAGTCTAAAACGAGAGATTCTTTCTCGGGGTTATAATTTTTTAATCAGACTTTTGTTTAAGACTCGGTTTTCTGATGCTCAATGTGGCTTTAAAGCGATCACTAAAAAAGCGGCAGAGGAAGTTCTGCCTTTAATAAAAGATAATCAATGGTTTATGGATACAGAGCTTTTGGTTTTAGCCGAGAAGTTGGGTTATAAAATCTATGAAGAGCCGGTGGCTTGGAGAGATAGTCCTGGATCAACAGTAAGAGTTTTACCAACAATTATTGGTGATTTGAAAGGCCTCTGCCGGCTCTTTTGGCAAAAACCATGGAGAAAGATATTATAAAAAAGTTTTTCTTGGTTTTAATTTTTTTCCTCTTTCTTTATTTTTCTTTTCAGACCCTTGAAAGGCGAGTTTTCTCCATTCATTTTGTTGACGAGGATGAAAATATGATTGCTGGCCATTATTTGGCCCAAGGAGAAAAGCTTTATCTTGATATTTTTTCCCATAAACAGCCAATGCCGGCTGTTTTTAGTGGTTTGATTAATAAAATTCTTAAGCCCAACTCTCTTTTTCTGTTGATTAAAAGACATCGGGAAGCGGTTTTCTTTTATTCTCTCTGCTGGTGGCTGATTTTTTTGTTAGATTTTGGTTGGACGGGATTGATTTTTACTGTCATGATTGAGTTTTCCAAGAGATTTTTGTTAGGCGATCTTTTTTTAGGTGAGTCGTTGGTAATTTATCCATTGGTTTATGTTTTAGGTTGTCTTTGGGGAATGGGTTGGCTTGAATTGCCATTGAATCGCTGGCAACAAATTTTGTTTTTGTTCAGTCTAATTCTCATTCCTTCTCAACTTTTTGCTTTGATTCCTTTTTCCGCCATTGTTTTTTTCTATCTGCTTTTAAAAGAAAAACAGAAGAATAAAATTATTTGCCTATCTTTATTAATTTTTACTTTTTTTCTTTTAATTTTTTCTCCTTTTGTTAGTTATCAAGATTATTTTTTTAATACTAAAGCCGCCATTTCAACTCATTATTTAAAAGATACGGTTAATAAAGGCTTTTATCAGCAGTTTTTACTTTCTTTTTTAAGACCAGTGACTGTTTTTCTTTCCTTTCCCAAGGGTAATTTTGGTAGATTTGTCTGGATTTTAAACGGTTTATATTTTTTAACTTTTTGTTATCTGTTTTTAAAAAAGAAGAAGAAAAAATTCTTGATTTTTACTTTTTTTCTTTTGGGAACGATCAGCCTTAGGCCGGAACAGCCATCAGCGACTTTTTATGGTGGCTTTCACATTTTTCCCTGGCTTGCTTGCTTAATTTTTTTAATTATTCTTCAAATGAAAAGAGTTATCCTCAAATGGAAGAAAGGAAAAAAGAAAGTTCTTGTAATTCTATCAATTTGTTTCCTTGCCTTGTTCTTTCTTTGTTCTTCTAATTTTTTGATCAAAGATTATTTTCGCCAAACAGATAGGCAAGGAGAATTTTGGATCAATTTTTCTCGGTTTTTAGGTTTAGGAAGAGTGATAAAAACCCTATCAGTTGAGGGTGACAGATTGATAGTTATTCCCATAGAACAGCTTATCTATTTTGAAAGCGAACTACCCCATCAAAACCGCTTTCTTTATACCTATGAATGGATATTTAGAAATGAGAAATTAAGAAGAGAAATTAAAGAGGATTTAGAAACTAACCCACCGGCTTTTGTTTATTATGATTATGCCAGCGTTGGCGATGATGCCAAAGAAGTATTGGATCCGATTTTTACTGATTATCTTCAGCTTCGCCAAAACGATTTACCTTCAAATTTGCTGATAAGAAAAGATAAAGCCTCTAATCTCGAAGACTGGCAAATCCAAGGCCTCGCCCGCTTTGGTTTTAGTCTTCCCAAATAAAATAGGAGAGACGACCAGGCTGTGGTAAAATGGAGGATATGGGAGAATTGGATTTTGGCCAGATTAAGAGGCGGACGGTAAGCGGAGTTTTGGCTTTAACTTCAAGAACGGCTTTGCTTCAGGTAATTTCTTTTTTGGGCACTTTTCTCTTGACCATTTTCTTAGCCCCGGAAATTTTTGGCGTTTTCTTCGTTGTTTCAGCCATCGTTGCTTTTCTAAATTACTTTTCTGACATTGGTTTAGCCGCCGCTCTGATTCAAAAAAAAGAAAAAATCACTTCAGCTGATTTAAAAACCACTTTTACTATTCAACAGCTATTAGTTGGCTTAGTGGTTATTCTGGCCTTATTTTTCTCCACGAAAATTAGTCAATTTTATCATTTAAGCAGTGATGGTCTTTGGCTTTTTCGAAGCTTGGTTTTAGCCTTTTTTCTTTCTTCTTTAAAAACTATTCCTTCGGTTCTCTTAGAACGACAACTAGAGTTCAATCGCTTAATCATTCCTCAAATCATTGAAGTTTTTTGTTTTTATTTTTTAGCCGTCTTTTTGGCTTGGAAAGGCTGGGGGATTAAGAGTTTTACCTATGCTGTCTTTTTTAGAGGTATTTCCGGCTTAATAGCGATTTATTGGTTTCAGCCTTGGTTGCCGGGATTTTCTTTTGATAAAAAATCAGCCAAAAATCTTCTTTCCTTTGGTATTCCTTTTCAGTTGAATAGTTTTTTGGGATTAATTAAAGATGATTTGTTGACAATTTATTTAGGTAAAATTTTGCCTTTTGCTCAAGTTGGCTACTTGGGTTGGGCAAAAAAATGGGCAGAAACGCCGTTAAGACTTTTTATGGATAGTGTTATTAAAGTTACTTTTCCTGCTTATTCTCGACTTCAGCAGCATCCAGAAAAACTTAAAAAAGCGATTAACAAAGCCTTTTTCTTTTTGATTCTGTTTGTTCTGCCGATGGCTATTGGCCTTATTTTAACGATTAAGCCCCTAATTTTTCTTATCCCTAAATATCAGAAATGGCAGCCAGCGTTGATTAGTTTTTACTTTTTTGTTCTTTCTTCGGTGATGGCCACTTTTTCAACTCCCTTAACTAATGCTCTTAATGCCCTTGGCAAAATCAAAATTACTCTTAAATTAATGATAATGTGGACCCTACTTACTTGGGTTTTAACTCCAGTCTTTATTCACTTTTTGGGCTATCAAGGAATGGCTTTTGCTGCTTTTATGATTGGTTTATCTTCGTTCTTGGTTGTTTTCGTGGCCAAAAAATACCTTCAATTTAATATCTTGGTTAATATTTATCCTTCAATTTTTTCCTCACTCATTATGGCTGGATTTTTATTTTTGATAAAAAGCAAATTAACAGCTACCTTCTCAACCCTCTTTCTTTATATTCTTTTAGGCGGTATAATTTATTCAGTTAGCCTCTTTCTTTTTTTTAGAAATAAAATAACTGCTGAATTGAAAAGCGTTTTGAAATGAATAAAATTAACGTTGTTATTTCCGCTTATAACGAAGAAAAAAATATCAAAGACTGCCTGAATTCAGTTAAATGGGCGGATGAAATTATTTTAGTGGATAACGGTTCAACCGATAAAACAGTTAAGATCGCCAAAAAATTTACTGATAAGATTTTCACCCAACCCAATCGCTTAATGCTTAACATTAATAAGAATTATGGATTTAGTAAGGCAAAAGGGGACTGGATTTTAAGTCTTGATGCCGACGAGCGAGTGACAGAGGAACTTAAGAATGAGATAATTGACGCAACACGCAAGAAAGTTACTGGTTTTTGGGTGTCTCGAAAAAATATTATTTTTGGCCAATGGATAAAACACTCAATCTGGTGGCCGGACTATCAATTAAGGCTGTTTAGAAAAGGGAAGGGAGAATTTCCTTGCCAACATGTTCATGAATATCTTCAGGTCAAAGGGGAAACAAAAAAACTAAAGAACCCTTTTCTTCATTATAATTATCAGACCATATCTCAATATCTTTATAAGTTGGATAAAATTTATACTGAAAATGAAGCCGAGAATATCATCAAGAGCGGCAAGAAATTAGTTTGGCAGGACGTTCTTCGTATGCCCATTAATGATTTTCTTAAAACATTTTTTGCCCAAGAGGGTTACAAAGACGGTCTTCATGGTTTAGTTCTTTCTTTGTTGCAAAGTTTTTATGCTTTGATTATCTTTGCTAAGGTTTGGGAAAAGCAGGGATTTAGGGAGATAGAAAAAAAGCATTTTTTAACTCAGATAACCAGCGAATTTAAAAACTTAGCAAAAGAATTTAACTATTGGTTGACTCAAACTAAACTCAAAGAGGAAAAAAATCCTTTGAAAAAAATCTTAACTCGTTTGGGTAAGGTGGTTCAAACCATTTAACTTATGAGAAAAGAAGCATTAATTAAAACTCTATTGATAATTTCAGGGATTATAGTCTTGGTAAATTTAGTTTTTTTGGATATTAAAGTTTTTGAGCAAGAAGAAAAAGAGTCTGTCGAAGTTTTTATTCCCCAACCTTCTAATATTTCTAGTCAAGCTGTTCTGCCTTCGATTACCCAGGAGGCCTCTTCTCAACTACCTATTGTTGAAAAAGAAACCTCATTTTGTCCAGCTTCCTGTTTAGAAAAAATTGAGGAGGCCACTCGGTCAATTAATTTGCCTACGCCAAAGACTGTTGTTCAAAGAATTCCTGAAACTTCGGTGAAAGAATTTTATGTTCCTTTAGGCTCTGGGTCAAGCAGTGCTACTACTTGGGAAGAAATTAAAAACGCCGAAGCCTATTTTGATCCTCAAAGCTATGGCAAAATAAAGTCAATTACTTTTGAAGCCTTGATGAGAATTCCTACTGCTAACGGTCGGGTTTATGCTCGGCTTTATAATGTTGACGATAAAATTGGTTTGACAGAAACAGAGGTTTGGGTTGAGGGGTCAACGGGAGTAAGAGTTGAATCATCTTCATTTAGTCTGCCTCAAGGAAAGAAACTTTATCGGGTTCAATTAAAAAGTACCATGGGTTACGAGGCAGTTTTGGACTTAGGAAGATTAAAAATTACGATTGAATAGCAATGAAAAAGGTAGCGATTGTGATTTTAAACTGGAATGGAGCACAAGATACAATTGACTGCCTTGAATCAATTAGCGTGTTGCGTGTTGCGTGTTGCGTGTTGCGTGTTATTGTCGTTGACAATGGTTCGATTGATGAATCAGTTAAAAATATCAAATATCAAATATCAAATATCAAAAATATAAATCAAAAATTAAAAATTAATCTGATTGAGAACAGAGTTAATTTAGGGTTCGCTGAGGGAAACAATGTGGGCATCAGATTTGCCATTAAAAAGGGAGCAGACTATGTGATGCTTTTGAATAATGATACTTTGGTAGAGAAAGAATTAGTTAGTCAACTGATTAAACTGATGGAAGAAGATGAAAGGATTGGGATTTTGGGTCCTAAAATTTATTTCGCCCCTAATTTTGAGTTTCACCACAATCGTTATAAGACTCAAGAGCGAGGGAAAGTTATTTGGTATGGAGGTGGAAAAATTGACTGGAAAAATGTCTATTGTTCTCACCGAGGAATGGATGAGGTAGACAAAGCTCAATATGATCAACAAGAGGAAACAGATTTTGCCACTGGTTGTTGTATGATGGTAAGAAGAGAGGTTTTTGAAAAAATTGGTCTTTTGGATAAAAGATATTTTCTTTATTTAGAAGATGTTGATTTTTGTCTAAGAGCTAAAAAAAATGGTTTCAAAGTAATTTATACTCCAAAAGCCTATCTTTGGCACAAAAACGCCGCTTCAAGCGAAAAACCAGGCTCTAAAATTCATCAGTATTATCAGACCAGAAACAGGCTTTACTTTGGCTTAAAATATGCTCCATTGAGATCAAAATTAGCTTTATTGCGTGAAAGTTTAAAATTTTTGGTTAAAAACGGGATAAAAAGAAAAGCCTGCCTTGATTTTTATCTAAAAAGACTTGATCGTGGAGAATTTAATTAACAAAAAACCAATTTTAAAAATTTTCCTCATTTTTACCTTATGTCGTGACTTAAAAAATTTTTAATATGAAAATTTCAGTCATTATTATTGCTAAAAACGCGGAAAAACAAATTGTTGACTGTTTAAAGTCAGTTAGTTGGGCAGATGAGACAGTTGTGGTTAATGATTGTTCAGAGGATAAAACCGCTGAAATAGCCCAAAAAATGGGAGCCAAAGTCTATGGGCACAAAATGAAAGACTTTGCCAATCAAAGAGAGTACGCGCTTAAGAAAGCTAATGGTGAATGGGTGCTTTATCTTGATGCTGATGAGAGAGTGAGAGAAGAGCTAAAATCCGAGATTTTAGCTCTGTTCGAGGTTCGAGGTTCGAGGTTTGAGAGAAATGTTGTTGCCTATAGAATTCCGCGGAAGAATTTCTATTTTGGCTGTTATGAATGGCCGATGGTAGAAAAACCTGAACGGTTATTTTTTAAAAAAGCGCTAAAAGGATGGAGAGGGCCAGTTCATGAAACACCGATTGTAGAAGGAAAAGTAGGCGAACTAAAAAATTCTTTGTTACATTATACCCATCAAGATCTTTCCTCAATGGTGAGGAAGACCAATGAATGGTCAGAAATTGAAGCAGAGATGCTTTACAGAGCAGACCATCCCCAAATGACTTGTTGGCGATTTTTAAAAGTGATGTTCATTAAATTTTGGCATTCCTATATTGGTCAAGGCGGTTGGAAAATTGGCACTCCCGGTCTTATTGAAAGTATTTATCAAGCCTTTAGTTATTTTATTATTTACGCCAAACTATGGGAAAAACAGCAGAAAGAGCCTATAAGATAATTAAATGATCTTTGTCATTCTGAACTTGACTCAGAATCTATATAGATTCCTGCTTTCGCAGGAATGACAATGAAAATATGAAAATTGGTATTTTTTCTCCTTATCTTGACAGTTTAGGTGGCGGTGAAAGATATATGCTCACTATGGCGGAATATTTGAGTAAAAATGACGAAGTTGATATCTTTTGGAATGATAAAAAAATTAAAGAGAAAGCCTTTCAAAGACTTTCAATTGACCTTAAAAGAGTAAATTTTGTAGAGGACATTTTTTACTCAAAAAAAAAT
>Ga0163210_1001145_pt1 | contig 11449 bp, 5 predicted proteins | sample Kivu_220m_FD_113536 | JGI IMG/M metagenome (GOLD analysis project Ga0163210, IMG submission 113536) | Freshwater microbial communities from Lake Kivu, Western Province, Rwanda to study Microbial Dark Matter (Phase II) - Kivu_220m | ecosystem: Environmental > Aquatic > Freshwater > Lake ... | reverse complement strand
GTGGGCCTCTTCCAGCCCCTCGCAGACCTGCCGGGCGATCCCGACCGCCTGGCCGGGGCTCAGCCGGCCGACCTTCCGGACGAGCTGCTTGAGGTCCTCGCCGCGGACGTACTCCATGGTGATATAGCGCAGGCCCTGGTCCTCCCCCAGGTCGAACATCTGGCAGATGTTCTTGTGTCGGATCTTGCGGGCGAGGCGCAGCTCGTTGGAGAACCTCTCGACGGCCGTCTTGTCGAGAACGGCTTCCGGCCGGATGAGCTTCAGGGCGACCTTTTCGCCGATCTTGGTGTCGTGGACTTTGTAGACCCGGCCCATCCCGCCGTGGCCCAGTTCTTCGATGATCTGGTAACGGCCGGCGAAGGTCGAGCCGGTGGTCAGCTCCCGGGCGGATGTCTTTATGGTCTCCGTGACTTCGGGACGAACGTCAGTGGCGGGGGATAGCTGGGTGCCGCAATCGGCGCAGAAATGAGCCGTGTCCGCATTGGACAAATGACACGTCGGGCACGTGACGGCCACAGATATTCCCTTCAATCAGGTTAGATCAAGATTATCAGAGAATCAAAGGGGCGTCAATTCGCTTGAGGGGCTTGAGGAGACTTCACTTCAGCGCCGCCAGGCGTTTCCGCGCCTCTTCGACTTCGGGAATGCCCGGGTCGGCGTTCTTCCAAACGAACAGGGCGATGTTCAAGTGCTCCAGGGCTCTTTTTGCCCCCTTTTGCGAGATAGACGAGAATCAGCCCCGGGGCTTTTTAAGCAGGGCGAGGAAGGCCCGCAAGGTCACTATCCTGATCCGGCGGAATCTTTTCAAAGCGAGAAGGTCATGATCTCCGGTGACGATGTAACCGGCATTTCCCGAAACCGCGGTTTCTATCAGGAAATCATCGCCGGGATCTCGGCAGATCCGGATTTTCTCCTGACAGGTTGAAAGATCGCCTCGGAGGGCGAACAGCGCGGCGATATCGTCGAAGTCCTTGGGGCTCGTTCGATATTTCGTCCGAATCTTGGGATGGACGAGGACGGCGGCGATCTCATCGATAAGCTCGGGCGAAAAGACGGCAGTGAACGCCCCCTCGCTAAGGCTCCGCCAAAGAATCCCCGCCGGGCCTTTCGGCCGGATGAGGGCGGACACGATGACATTCGTATCGAGGACCGCGCGGACTTTCATTTCTTGCGTTTGCGAACGTCCCGAACCGCTTCGGCGACATCCGTGGCGATCTCGTCCGCGCCGTACCGAGCGTTGGCGGCGGCCATACGGGTAACGATGTCTTCGAACCGTCTGAGAATTCCTTCTTCATCCGCGCGAACATACCTGAGGTACTGTTCATAGGGAATGAGGACGGCCTCGGGCCGGCTGCCTCGCGTCAAGATATAAGGAACGTGCTCCTCGGCGACCTCGTCGAATGTTTTCCTAAATCGCCGCTGAAGGTCCGTGACGCCGATGATTTTGTTCATAGTTGTCTCGTTTAGAACGATTTATATTTAAATATATATTTTAATATGTATAAAGTCAAGTCAATCCAACCCCATCTTCTTGAGCAGGGCTTTGTAGCGCGGATCGGCCCGGTATTCGTCGAAGGAGGGCCAGACTTTAACATGCGTCAGTAGTGCAGCATGATCATCGAAAGCCCGCTCAAGGTACTTGAACACCGCGTCGGCAGTGCCGCCCAGTTCGGCGTAAACGGCGGCTGCGGTATATCCGTCCAGTCCGGAAATGACCCGGTCGAGTTGCTTAAGGACGTCCTCGCGGGTCCCGAGCTTTCCCAGCCTGAACAAGGCCAGCTGATAGATGAAGTCGTTATGATCATCGTCATACAGGTCCAACATCTCCCGGTACATCGACTTCTCATGGTAAGCCCAGCCCAGGAGCATTTTCGTCTGGATGAAATGGGGGTCCATTTCGAACGTCTTTCGGAGTTGTTCGATCGCCCGGTCCGTTTTCCGGGCCAGGAGATACCCCCACCCCAGATTTCGGTTGATGCTGAGGTCGGTCGGATTGAGGTCCCGGGCTTTCTCGAGTTCCGCCAGGGCCTCCTCATGCCTGCCGAGCATGATCAGGAGGCGGCCGTGCCAGTGGCGGGCCAGGGCATAATTCGGGTCCAGGCGCAGGGCCATCCTGAATTCCTCCTCGGCTCCCTTGAAGTCCCAATCAACCTCCAACTTGATATTGGCTGCGGATGTGTGCGCCTCGGCGAGGGCGTCATCCAGCTCCAAGGCCCTTCTCGCCGCCTCCTTGGCTTTCGCCCCGTATTCGTTTGCGCCCGCTTGAGAACGGAACATATAGACGTCCGCCAAACCCGAGTAGGCCAGAGCATATTGGGGGTCCAAATCGATCGCCAGACGGAAGTTCTTGACGGCGTTCTCCAGGCCTTCATCCGTCCGCTTATCGAAGAACCAGCGGCCCAGCTCATACAGCTTATAGGCCTCGATATTATCCGTCGGCTTCTTCCGGAGGCCGGCTTTTTCCTCCGGGGACAGGACGACATTCAGCGCTTGAGCGATCTTCTCGGCGATCTCGCTCTGGATGGAAAAGATCTCCTCCGATTTTTTGGCAAAGCTGTCGCGCCACAACGTCGAGCCTTCCCGCGCCCTGATCAGCTCGGCGTCGACCCTGACATTGTTGCGGTCGAGAAAGACCGCCCCGGCCAGGATGTTGTCCACGCCGAGCTCTTCCCCGATCGTCCGGAGGCTCTTGTTCGAGCCCGCATACGGCTTGGAGAGGAACCTGGACCGGACATCGAATTTGCCCAGGCGGTCGAGCTTGGTGATGACCGCGCTCATCGTCCCGTCGCAGATATGGGCCTGGTCCTTCCGCGGGCTCACGTCCTCGAACGGCAGAACGGCGATCGAGGGCTTTCCTCCCCGGCCTGGCGCCGCGGCCTTTCTCGGCAGAATCCGCCAGATCCCGATCCCCGCGGCGATCAAGACGACCGCGATGAGTAACGGAACAACAAGCTTCTTAGGAGAGAACGAAACCGTGATTTCCTTGGACGTGGCCGGTCTTTTGAGCGGGAGCGCGTGAGCCGTCGTGGGCAAGCCTTTCTCGACCTGTTCGAGCTCGGCGCGGAGAGCGGCGGCCGCCGGATAGCGTTTGGCCCTGTCCTTCTCCAGGCACTTCAGGATGACCGCGCTGAGATCTCCGGGAAGGAGGGGATTCAGCTGCCTGGGGTCTTTCGGGGCTTCGCTCTTGTGTTTCATGGCGATGCTGAGGGCCGTCTCCCCCTCGAATGGCACATGGCCCGTCACCATCTCGTAGAGAATGATCCCCAGCGAGTAGATGTCCGAGCGCGGGTCCGTCTCCTTTCCCTCGACCTGCTCCGGCGACATATACTCGGGCGTCCCGATCATGATCCCCGCCCCCGTGATCCCTTTCTCCTTTATGGACCGGGCGATCCCGAAGTCCATGATCTTGGCGTTCCCGCTCTTGTCGATCATGATGTTCTGGGGCTTGAGGTCGCGGTGGACGATCCCCAGGCCGTGCGCCTCGGCCAGGCCGTCGCAGATCTGCTTGCCGACGCTCAAGAGAGTTCCCACCGTCAGGCCGGCGGACATCCGGATCATGCTCTTCAGGTCTTCGCCCTGAACATATTCCATCGTGATGAAGTGCGCGCCTTCGAACTCGCCCAGGTCGAACATCCCGCAAACGTTCTTGTGGCGGATCTTCCGGGAGAGCTTCAGCTCGTTCGAGAACCGCTCGAGCGTTTCCCGGTCGGAGGCGACCTCCGGCCGGATGAGCTTCAGGGCGACCTTCTCCCCGAGCTTGGTGTCGTGGACTTTGTAGACCCTGCCCATCCCGCCGTGGCCCAGCTCCTCGATGATCTGGTAGCGGCCGGCGAACGTCGAGCCCGTGGTCAGCTCACGGGCGGATGTCTTGAGGGTTTCGGTCGGCATCGCTTTGAGATCATCGGAATCCAGGGGACACATACCGGATTCATGAGAATCCGGAACATGTCCCCTGAGCCGGGTGCCGCAATCTGCGCAGAAATGAGCCGTGTCCGCATTTGACAAATGACACTTCGGGCACTCGAGCGCCATGGATAACCCTTAAGCCTGTGAGAGCAAGGTTATCAGAGAATCAAAGGGGCGTCAACGCGCTTGAGGGATTTGAGGGGGCTTCACTTCAGCCCCGCGAGCCTCTTCCGGGCGTCTTCGACTTCGGGAATGCCCGGGTCGGCGTTCTTCCAGAGGTCGAGGAATTTCATGTAATGCTCGCGGGCCTTGGCCTTATCGCCCTTTTTCTCGAAGATGCGGCCAAGGGAATAAATGCTCCTAGCATAAATATCTCCATCGTCGGCCCGAACCGTCGCCAGGGCCAAGATGCGCTCATATTCGGCCTGGGCCTTGTCCAGATCTCCTGCCCGGAAATAAGCCAAGGCCAGCGAATCGAGATAACGCGCGTCCTTTTCCAGCGGACCGTACGCCAGCGAATCCACGGCTTTTTTCAAGCGCGCGATGGCCCCGCCGTAGTTCTTCTTTTCAAGCTCGATGAGGCCCGTCAAGCGGTCGACCATACGGATATCCAAGTCTTTCCGCATTCCCTTCGCATTTATGGCTTCCAACTCCTCGGCCGCTTTTCCCGCTTCCAAGATGTTGTTCAATCCCAGATACGCCAAGCCTCTGTAGAGCGCGAAGTATCTTTGAAGGCCTAAATCATCCAATTCGACCGCCCGGGTCCAGGCTTCGCGGCATTCCTCCAAAGCCTTGCCGGAATTGCCGGATGTCAAATAGGTGTAGATAAGGGCACGGCGGGCTGTGCACTCGTTTTCTTTTTCTCCGGCCTTGCGCAATTCTTCGACGGCCTGCGCCATAAGCCGGACGCTTCCGGCAAATTTTCCTTCCGCCAAGTACAGATAGAACAATCCGACGAGACCCATGTATCTTGCGGTCGGCTCCGTTCCCCCGAGGAGACGGCCGTACTCTTTTTCGGCCTGGACGAAATCTCCGTCAAGAAGATCGAGATAAGCCGTGTAGCGGGAATTTTCCCAATGGGTGGGATCCAGGATGGCCGCCTTGTCCAGCTCCTGCCTGGCCAAATCTTTCTTTCCCTGAGATAGATAATGGTCGGCCAGAACTCGATGGCCGGCAGGCGTGTCGGAAACATTCTTGAGATAATGTTCGATCGTTTCTCGGGCTTGATCGGGCATCCCCTTGGCCCTGAAAAGGTCCGCCATCCAGTTATAGAAAAAAACATACTCAAATTTATTGTCGAGGCAGACATTGAAGTATGCCAGAGCTTTATCCCATTGATCTAAATTGTTATAGAGATGCCCCAGGTAATAATTCACATAACTGTCTTTAGGATCGAACTCCAGGGCTTTGTTCCAGGCCTCCACGGCTCTCGGCCAGAATTGATCTGAACTATCAAAATAATATTGCTGTCCTTCGATGAAATATCGATCCCTCTCGGATATCCTCTCGGGCCGGCGTTCGATGAGTTCCAAGACCTTGGCTTGGTAGGAATTGCCCATTGCGTTTTCAAAGAGATTGTCATGGGCGGCGCTCAAACCCTCATAAGCCCGAATGAACTCGGGATCGAGAGCGACCGCTTTCTCGAGGAGCGGAATGGCCTTGCGGTATTCCCCTCTCCAATGGTAGCGCTTCGCCTCGATGTAGTACCTCAAGGCCGCGGGATTCGGCGAGGTGATATTGCCGAGATTCCTGTCGAGATCGGAAGCGATCTGCTTCTCGGTCAGATTCAAGGCGGCCTTGAGTTGCTTTGCCAGGTCGTCGACCTTGGCCGTGATCTCGTCGAACGTCTGACACTCCGCACGGAGATTCCTGACGACGTCCTCCGTGCGGGGCCTTTGGAGCGTGACGTTGACGAGAATCTGGGATCCGGCCTTGATGTAGCTGCCGCTGATCGTGTATTCGACGGCCCCTTCCTCGGCCACCTTGACAAGATCCTCGGTGGAATATCTTTTGGCCTCGTGAAGATTCAGCTTTTTGAGAACGCTGTAGATCTTGTCGGAGCTCAGGACCCGGAGAAATTTCGATTGGAAGAGGTCGGTGATCAGAAGTTCCGGGAGGCCCGTGCTCCATTCGTCCAGGTTCTCGTCGCCGGTCTTGTTTTCGAAGTAGACGACGGCCAGAGTGGGTTTGCCCGACGCGGCGGCGGGTCCTTTTTTGTGGGGAAGAATCGTGGGCAGAAAAATTGCCCCGATCACGACGGCCGCTAAAATCAAACCCGGGAGGATGAGCTTGTTAAGCCTGAACTTGACCGTGATCTCGCGAGAGGTCATCGGCTTTCTCAAGGGCAGGACCTTCTCCGTCGTCGGCACGCCCTTTTCGATCTTGGCCAGGTCGGCAAGGACGGCCTCGACGCTCTGAAAGCGCTTCTCCCTATCCCGCTCCAGGCAGCGCAGGATGAGCCGGTTGAGGTCGTCGGGGAGCTGAGGATTGAGCTCCTTGGGATTGCGCGGCGTCTCGGTCTTCTGCTTGAGGGCGATGGCGACGAACGTCTCGCCCTCGAATGGCACCTTTCCGGTGACCATCTCATAGAGGATAACGCCGAGCGAATAGACGTCCGACCGGACGTCCGCCTCCTTCCCTTCCATCTGCTCGGGCGACATGTATTCGGGCGTCCCGATCACCACCCCCGCCCCGGTCAAGCCCTTCATCTTCAGGGAGCGGGCGATGCCGAAGTCCATGATCCGGACGTTGCCCTCCCGGTCGATCATGATGTTGTGAGGCTTGAGGTCCCGGTGGACGACGCCCAGCTTGTGGGCCTCTTCCAGTCCCTCGCAGATCTGCCGGGCGATATAGACAGTCTTCCCGGCGCTCATCTGGCCCATCATCCGGATCATGCTCTTGAGGTCCTCGCCGGAGACGTACTCCATGGTGATGAAATGCGTCCCCTGATCGTCGCCGAGGTCGTACATCCGGCAGACGTTGCGATGGGAGATCTTGCGGGCGAGGCGCAGCTCGTTGCCGAAGCGCTCGATGGCCTCCCCGTCGGAGGAGATCTCGGGCTTGAGGAGCTTCAGGGCGATCTTTTCCCTGGTCTTGGCGTCGTGGACTTTGTAGACCCGGCCCATGCCGCCGTGGCCAAGTTCTTCGATGATCTGGTAGCGGCCGGCGAAGGTCGAGCCGGTGGTCAGCTCCCGGGCGGATGTTTGGATCGTTTCGGTTTCGCGAAAGTCGGGGCCGGCGGCGGCAGGCAGCGGCGCGGCGCACTTTCCGCAGAAGTTCGTGTCTTCGGGATTATCAAAACGGCACTTGGGGCATTTCATCGTCCGCGTTCCCTTCTCGGACGGGATGGCTAAAGATTAACACCGAAAAAGAGGTAAATCAATAAAGGCCTATCCATCGCTCGATCCCTGATTCTTTCCTCCAGCCGGAAGGCGACCTTCGACAAACCAACGAAGATAAGTCCGCAAATCGCCGGCTAAGAAATAAGGAAGATTCAACAATTGATAGGGAGTGCCCTCGGGCGTCTGCGTTCGCTGGATTTCGAAAGGGCCCGCATAGAGCCGGACGGCATAGGGCGTCCGGCTTCGATTGACGAATTGATGAAGGGACTTCAGGGCGCCCTTCGCGCCCGCCTTCACCTCGACGGGAACGGCCTGATTCTCATAGTGCAGAACGAAATCGACCTCCGCCGGAGCCTGGCTTTTTTCGCGGACCCAGAAAACCGGTTTGACGTAGGTCTCGGCGTCGGCGGCGATCAATTCCTGACCGACGATCATTTCCGCGATCCTGCCCCGATAGAAGGAGTGGAGGTCTTCATGTTCGAAAAACTGTCCTTGCAGTCCTGCGGCGAAATTGACCAAACCAACGTCCAGGAATTGCAGCTTGGGGGATTTCCGGCGGTCGAGGATGAGCGGGATCTCCGTGGCCGTGGTCGGATAAAGGAGATGGACAAGCATCGCTTGTTCCAATGTCCTCAGGGCTTCGCCGGCTTCCCTGGAACGATAGTTCGATTTCCCGAACCCGGCGAACGCGATTCTTTCGCCGGCCGCCGTCGGCGCGGCGTCAAAGCAATGCCGAATCACCCTTTTCATCGTCTCATTACGGGCGTATTTTGGGATATCATCCTCAAACGACGTGAACAGGGATTGGTAGTCCGGGGCGAGCGAGACGATGTCCCGGCTTTCGGCATAATGGGCGACGATTTCCGGCATGCCGCCGATCAGGGCGTAGCGATGGAAGAGCGCCATGAGTTGAGGAACGGCGAAAGAGGGGACGGGAATTGTCCGGATGGTCTCGAGGGCGCGCGATTCTCCGGTCGCTTCCAGAAATTCGGCGAATGTCAGAGGATACATAAAAGCATGCTGGACGCGGCCGACCGGGATTCCGATTTGTTTTTGAGTCAGGGCGATTTCGAGAAGGGAGCCGGCGGCGATCACGTGGATTTCGGGCATTTCTTCGAAAAAATACCTCAAGGAACGCACGGCTTCCGGTGCATTCTGGATTTCATCCAGGAAAAGGAGAACGCGCTTCCCGGTGCCGGGCGCCTTCTTGAAGAGCAAAATCGCCTGAAAGAGGTCTCGAATCGGCATTTCGCGCGAGAAAAGCCTCGATTCCTCGGATTTTTCGAGGTTCAAAGAGATGAACCGATCGAAAGATTTTGCGAACATCTCGACGGCCGTTGTCTTTCCGACTTGACGTGCGCCCCGCAAAATCAGCGGCTTGCGACGGCTGGATTCTTTCCATCCATCAAAATGGTGAAGGATCCGTCTATTGAACATTTGATTATCCCGCCGACGGAATGATAGACGAATCTTGTCACATAATCAAGGATGTTTATGGATATTTTTGTATAATTCCCAATAATGCCCGGGTTCGATTGATCCTATCCTGATATCTTATTCCCCCTTCGATAGCCCCGCTATCCTTTTACGCGCGTCTTCGACTTCGGGCCGGCCGGGGTCGGCGTTTTTCCAGAGGTCGAGGAATTTCCGGTAATGGCCGGCGGCTTCGGCGTTCTTCCCCTGCCGCTCGCTGATTTTCCCGAGCCAGTAGTAGCCGAGAACGTACTTTTCGCCGTAGTCCAGCCGGCCGATCCCTGTCTTAACGATTTTGTCAAACTCGCGGCGGGCGCTCTCAAGATCGCTCGACCGATAGAATGCCGCGCCCAGGGCGTCGGCGAAGAGAAGGTGGGAGATGGAATCCTCGTTCAATAAAAGCCGTCCCCGCTTGAGCGACTCAATCGCCCTGGCATCATTCTTCGTTTCCAGCTCGATCATCCCGGTCAAAAAGTACGCGTACCAGGCAAGTCTCCCGTTGGGCGAGGCATCGACGGATGTCTTGAGCCGGGCGGCGGCGTCCCGGGCCTTGTTCAAGTCCTCCATTTCGAGATACGCCAAGCTCCGTTCGAGCATCGCATCTCTCTGGACTCGAAGATCCTCGGCCTTGACGGCATTCGACCAGGCCTTGTCCAGTTCCCGCAAGGCGGCCTCCGGACGGCCGGACAGCCGCTCCAAACGGGCCGATTCGAGCTGCCGGTTCCTCACCCAGCGGTCCTGGCCAGACTTTTCAGCGTATTCGAGAAACTCGCGGACGGTCGTTGTCGCCTCGCCGAATCTTCCCTGGATCCGGAAGAGCGCCGCCAATCTGACCAGTCTCCAGCCCCGGCCAGTCCCGGCAGCATTTTCCCGCCCGAGCTTTTCGTACTCTGCTTGAGCCTCGCGGAAGTGGTCCATATAGAGATAGATATCGCCCCGGCTCCGGAAGTTCTCCCAATCGGACGGGCCCAAGGCGACAGCCTTGTCCAACTCGGCCAAGGCGCGGTCGTGCTTACCGAGCAGGATATAGGTGTCCGCCAAGTTGCGGCGCATGACGGCGCTGTCCCCGATGTTCTTAAGAAAAGACTCCTGGACCTCGATCGACTTGTCGAAAGCGCCGAGGTTCTCGTAGGTCCCGGCCAGATTTTGATAGACGACCACATCCTCGGTTCCGGCCTGAATGCAGGCTTTATACCGTTCGACGGCTTCTTCTCTTTTTCCCATGGAACCGTAGACGATCGCCAGCATATTGCCGCCCGTGATGTCGTCGGGATAGAGGGCCAGCAGCTTCTCCAGCGCCTCCACGGCCTGGCCAATCGTTTTTTCCGATTTGGCGAAAAATTGCCCCTGGATGTTGTATGTCTCCCGTTCGGCCAGCCGGCCGCTCAAGGACATGGCTTTTTCAAGGTACTTTTTTTCCTCGGCGAACAGGACCAGATTGCCATAGGACCAGGACATGGCTAGATAGGCCGAAGCGAACTCCGGGTCGAGGGCGACCGCCTTTTCCATGGATGCGATCTCCTGGCGGTATTCCCCCTTCACGTCGTGCCGGATGCCCTGGACGTAATATTTGTAGGCCTCGGGCGACTTCGTCGTGACGATCCCGACATCCTTGTCGATATCGGAAGCGATCTCCTCTGAGGAGAGCTTGAAATTCGCCTTGATCTTCCGCGTCAGCTCGTCGACCATGGGAAAGACGCTCGATTCACCCTTGCCCGCCACGGATTCGGATCCGAGGAGTTCGCCGGAGGCGGCGTCCTGAAGCGTGACGTTGATCCGGAGCTCGTCCCCGGCTTTGGCATAAGCCCCTTGGAGGATGTGGTTGACTCCGCCCTCGCTGGCCACTTGGCGGAGGACTTCCGCGGAATACGTCGGGCTGTTTTCCTGTCCGAGCCGGTCGAGGATCTGGAAGAGCTTCTCCTCGCTCAGGACGCGGAGGTACTTCGATTGGGTGAGGTCGGTGACGATGAGGTTGGCCAGCATTGGCCGCCAATGGTCGAGCTTCGAGTCGCCGGTGTTGTTCTTGAAATACATCACCGCCACGGACGGCTTGCCCGCGGGGGGGGTCGGAGCGGCCTTCTTTTTCGGGATGACGAGCCAGAGGACGACGGCGACGGCGAGGAGGCCGACCAGGGCCGCGGCCGGAACGATCAGCTTCTTCATTCCGAACGTGACGGTGATCGTCTTCGAGGTGAGAGCCTTCTTTTTCGGGGCGAGCCGCGCCGTCGTCGGCATCCCCTCATGGATCCGTCCCAGCTCCGCAAGAAGCTCCCCAGCGCTCTGGCATCTCGCCCCCTTGTCCTTGGCCAGGCATTTCAAGATCACGTCGTTGAGATCGCCGGGGACCTGGTCGTTCAGGTCCTTCGGCGGCCTGGGGATCTCGCTCTTCTGCTTGACCCCGATCGTGAACGGCGTCTCCCCCTCGAACGGCACATGGCCCGTCACCATCTCGTAGAGAATGATCCCCAGTGAATAGATGTCCGAGCGCGGGTCCGTTTCCTTGCCCTCGACCTGCTCCGGCGACATGTATTCGGGCGTCCCGATCATGATCCCCGTCCCGGTGATCCCTTTTCCCGAGAGCGAGCGGGCGATCCCGAAGTCCATGATCCGGGCGTTGCCGTCCTCGTCGACCATGATGTTCTGCGGCTTGAGGTCCCGGTGGACGATGCCCAGCTTGTGGGCCTCTTCCAGCCCCTCGCAGACCTGCCGGGCGATCCCGACCGCCTGGC
>Ga0163210_1001144_pt1 | contig 11454 bp, 9 predicted proteins | sample Kivu_220m_FD_113536 | JGI IMG/M metagenome (GOLD analysis project Ga0163210, IMG submission 113536) | Freshwater microbial communities from Lake Kivu, Western Province, Rwanda to study Microbial Dark Matter (Phase II) - Kivu_220m | ecosystem: Environmental > Aquatic > Freshwater > Lake ... | reverse complement strand
CCTTATCTGGACAATTATAATTGCAGGTGCAGGTTTTATTGCTATGATGCTTTTTCCTGCGGGTATAATAAAATGGTTTACCAGCGATGCAGAATTTATAGAAAAGGGGGTCTTTCCTCTCAGGGCTGTTATAATTTTTCTTCCTGTTGTAGGTATCCAGATGCTGGGGGGAGGATTTTTCCAGGCAATTGGCAAGGCTCTTCCAGCGCTTATAATTACTATTTCAAGGCAGGTACTGTTTTTAATTCCTGCCGTATTCATATTGCCGGTTTTTCTGGGAATAGATGGAGTCTGGCTCTCGGTACCTGTAGCCGATATTCTTTCCATTACAATGACCGGAACCTGGCTGTTATTTGAAATTAAATCCTTTAAAGGACAAGTTAGCGTAAATAAGGTCTGATTTTTATTAAAAGTATTATACTGTTACAGCTAAATTAGCTAATAGGTTACAAGAATAAAGAAATACAAACAGTTGTAATGTATGAAAGAGTGTTTATTTATTTTCTTTTTGCGTTAATTGTTTAAATTCTTTTGGGCTTACGCCAGTAAATTCTTTAAATTTTCTATAGAAATAACTTAGGTTTTCAAAACCAACCTTGTAAGCTATGCTGGTGATTGTTAACTTTTCAGTAAGAAGGAATTCTTTTGCTTTATCTATTTTTATGCTTAAAATATAACTATTAAAAGTCTGTCCTACTACTTTTTTAAAGAATTTGCAGAAATAAAACAAGCTCATATTTACTTTTTTTGCAGCTTCTTCAAGCGTTATATGCAGCCTGTATTCCTGTTGCAGTAAAACCATGAGTTCCTTAAGCCTGTTGATATCTTCCAGCTTTTTTAAATAGCTTTTATCTTCTTTAAGCTTTACTTTTTCATAATGTTTTGCGATTTTTAAAAGAATTTCTATTAATAGAGCCTTTGATTCTATTTTGTAATTTACTGGTCTGGTGTGAAGCAGCTCATATATTTTTTTCATATTACCTGAAATTTTTTTATAATCTATATTTTCCGGATGGATGACGTTTCTGAAATTATTTGTCCTGAATAAAAACGGCCTTAGATATTCAAAATCAATTTCTATACCGCCAGCCTTAAAAATCAGCTCAGGTAAAAACATTATAACCATAATAATGAAGCCTTCACTTTTATATTTTGCCCAAGTATGTAATTCATGGTTGCCCAGAACTATAATGTCATCTTTTTTAATTAAAAATTTTTTATTTTCAACATTAAGTAATCCTTTTCCCTCCACTATGTACCCTATTTCAAGGTAATCATGGTAACTTGGTGTAAGTATAAAATCATATTTAAATGAAAATATAAAAGATGAAACAGGGAATTTATTATCGAATTTAATTATATGTTTTCCATCTTCTCCAATTTCTTTGCTTATTGTAATACTGGGAATAATTTCTTTTATATTCTGTGGTTTAAGTTTCATCTTGTAAAAATAAAGCGTTACTATTCTGTTATGTTTACAAAATTCTTTTATTTGTAATTATGACAATATAATAAATAGTTTAATTTAGATTACAGAAATATTTTTTTAAAAATGTAATCATTTATCCGGATAAAAAAATAGTCTTATTTTTAACAACTATAGGAAAGCTTTTTCATATTATTAAAAAAGAGACTTAAGAAGAAATGCCAAAATAATACATAAATATGCCAAGATTATAGAGGAATTTTATTAAAAAAACAATTAATATTAATACAATTGTTCATATCATATTATAAAAGTACAATATTCAGCTAAATTAAAAATTGTTGTTATTTCATAGAAATACTCTACATATATAAATATTGTTATATTTCAACATAGATTTTAAAAGACATTTTTTACAATGAAGTATATTGATGACAATAAAATATTACATAAGATTCTGAAATATTATTATATTGACAATATAACTCAGCAGGAAATATCTGAGAAACTCAATATTTCAAGAATAAAGGTTATAAGGTATTTAAATTATGCTAAAAACAATGACCTTATTGAAGTTAAATTAAACATACCTTTAACAGATGTTTTTGAACTGGAAAATAAAATTGAAAAAAGTTTCAATTTGAAGGAATGCAGGATAGTACCATCTTTTTCTAATGAAAATGAAGTTTATAAGCATGCCGGTACAGAATTATCCAATATGCTTGCGCGGTTGCTAAAAAAAGAAATGTATGTTGGGGTAAGCTGGTCTCAGACATTTAGAAATGTATTGGAATATACAAATCTTAATAGAAAAATACCAATAAATATAATTCCAATTATAGGTGGAATAACAATTGATAATCTAACAACGAATTCAAATATCATAGCCCATATTTTTGCTGAAAGGGTTGGAGGCGTAAATTATGCTATAAACATTCCTGCAGTTTTAGATTCAAGTACGGCTAAGGATATTATAGAGAATGAAAGGCATACGAAAAAATTAAAAGAATTAGCTGAAAAAGTTGAACTTGTTATTACAGGTATTGGAGATATGAATGTAAATGGTACAGCTTTTAAAAGTGGTTATTTTACATTATCAGAGAGAAATTATTTAAACTCTCTCGGGATAAGTGCAATAGTAAATCTAAATTTCATAGACAAAAATGGTAGAGAAATAAAAACAGATATTGATAATAGGATAATAAAAATTTTCCCACTGGAAAGATTTAGAAGCTTAAATAATGTAATTAGTATTGCTTTTGGTGAAAATAAATCAGGCCCACTCAAAGCCGCGCTTAATGGGGGCATAATTAATTATCTTATAACAGACGAGAATACAGCAAAAAAATTACTTGATTAATTTTTTTAGCCATAAATGTACAAAAGTACATAAATTGATATATTTGTAAATTATAGGGAGGGTCAAATGCTTCAGGCAAAAATAATCAGCAAGGGAAATATTATACTGGAAGATATAGAGGTGCCAAAACCCAAAAAAGGTGAAGTGCTATTTAAGGTCACTTATGCAGGCGTTTGCGGTTCAGACAGGCTGATGATGAAGGACCCGTCATTTTTTTCATACCCGGTTGTAAATGGACATGAAATAGTCGGCACCGTTGCGTCTGAGGGCAAAAAGTTCAAACAGGGCCAGAGAGCCATAGTGTGTCCTTTTGTATGCTGCGGAACCTGTGAGTTCTGCAATAGTGGAGCCTATAATCTGTGTGAATCTCTCATGTTTATAGGTGGTACCCCTGCAAATGGAGGATTTGCAGAATATATAACTGTAAAAGAAGATATGCTTTTTGAAGCGCCCGAAAACATATCTGATGAAGTTGCATCCCTTGTAGAGCCTGCATCTGTTGCATACCACGGAATAGGCCTTCTAAATCCTTCAAAAATAAAAAAAGCCATGGTAATAGGAGCAGGCATCATAGGGCTGCTGTCAATAAAGATATTAAAGGAGCACTATAAAGTAAAAGAAGTTACAGCAATAGATATCTCGGATAAAAAGCTTGACATGGCAGCAAAGTGCGGCGCAAACTCAGTTATTAACCTTAAAGGAAAAGACTGGAAGACCATAGAATCATTAAACAATAATCCTTTCGTCTCAGGCAAATATGAGGGTATCGTTGATTACGTAAGCACGAGCCAGAGCATGGATATCGCAATTGCAAATCTTAAAAAAGGAGCAGCAGTAGTAGTAACAGGCATGCCCCATGATGATGTTGTTATTGGAAAAATACCTTATTTTGCAATTGCAGCTAAAGAAATTTCAATAAAGGGTTGCTATTGTTATGTAAAACAGGACTTCAGTGACGTCATTGATATGCTTGCAAAAAAGACGTTAAAAGTCGATGAGCTTATTTCAGCAAAATATGACCTTAAAGATGTGGGCAAAGCATTTTCCGATTGGGAGTCCCATTATACAGAATGGTACAAGATACTTATAAGGCCATAAGTAAATTTTGAAGGTTAAAATAACTTATTAGAAAGAGGGATATATGTACGAGAAGGAAAAAGAAGAGATTATCAGGACTGCAAAAAAACTTCTGAGTTGCGGAGTTATTAAGCTTACAACTGGTAACCTGAGTGTTAGGGCAGGTGAACATGTGGTTTTTACTCCATCCGGGATGGATTATAACGAAATAGATATTAATGACATGGTAGTGCTTGATATGGATGGCAATATAGTAGAGGGCAACAGGGCGCCGTCTAAAGAAAAAGACGGATGCCTCTACATTTATAAAAAAATGCCTCAAGTAAATGCAATTATCCATACCCATCAGGTTTATGCAACTGCGGTAGGCTTTATAACAAATAGGCTTCCTGCCATATTAACAACTCAGGCAAGTGCTGTCGGTGGAGCGGTAAATGTCGCTCCGTATGCTCCTGCTGGAAGCCTGGAAACAGGGATGTATACTGTAGATAATCTTAAGGGTAAAAACGCCGTAATACTTAAGCATCATGGGGCAAATATTGTCGGCAAGGACCTCAATGAAGCACTTCATGCAGCAGTATATCTTGAAGAAGCAGCAGAAACATATCTGGCAGTCAAAGCTGTTATGGAACCTGAAGAGCTCAAAGAATGGCAGATACAGAAAGCACATGAGATTTATCATGGCTATCTTGTTGAAAAGTAGAAAATTTAAAAAGGGGATTTTATGAATATTTAAAATGATCTTATGCTGGAATTATTCAGGAATTTGTTTTTATACAGGCGGTTCGAGGAAAGTGCATACCAGCTTATACTTGATGATGTGGCACTTGGTTCTGTGCACTTTTTTAATGGTGAGGAGGCCTAATAATATAAAAAGTACTTTAAGAGAAATTAGACAAGGGAGGCGTTTAAAAGAAAATGGAAGAATTAAGTTTAAAAAAGAAGGTCACCAAAGGTTGGTCACAGTTTTCAGAACGTGGAGTCTTTATAGTATTAATCCTTTTAGTTGTTATTCTTTCAATTCTTACTCCAAATTTTAGACGTATTGGAAATATCATAAATATTGCAAGACAAATATCAGAAATAAGTATTTCTGCAATTGGAATGACATATCTTATTATAGCTGCTGAATTTGATCTTGCTGTAGGTTCCGTCTACGGATTAGCGGCAATTGTAGCTGCAATAGTACTTAGACAAGGCTTTCCGGTTATTTTAGCCTTTTTAGCTGCATTAGCAGTTGGAGTTGTTGTTGGACTTATAAACGGAACAGTCACAACAAAGTTAAAAGTACCTGCATTTATAGTTACTTTAAGCATGCTCACAATTGTCAGAGGTTTTGTGTATGGTCTTTCTGGTGGATATTCAATAAGTATTTTTCCAGAATCAGCGAACTCCTTTTTCTTACTCGGTAATAGTATTGGTGGAGTATTTCCTATTCAAATTATTATAATGATAGTTTTGTTCATCATTGCTGGAGTAATACTGTCAAAAACTACATTTGGTTTTAAGATCTATGCTACTGGTGGCAATAAAAATGCAGCTCAATTAACTGGAATAAATACGGATAGAGTAAAGATTTATGCTTTTATTATTTCTGGATTAACTGCTGCAATTGCTGGAATAATATCTCTTTCTTATTTGCAGTCAGTTCATCCATCTGCAGGTATTGGACGCGAAATGGATGTTATTGCAGCTGTTATACTGGGAGGCACATATTTATACGGAGGCAGGGGAACGATCCTTGGGACTTTTTTAGGAGCAGCAATAATTGGAATTATTAGAAATGGTATGGTGCTTTTAAGTGTACCTGCGTATTCTCAAGAATCATTCATAGGTTTTATTATTTTAATAGCAGTAATAGTAGACATATGGTTAAAGAGAGAGAAGGATTAAAAAGTGGAAAATGAAAACTTCATTGAATTTCATAATATTTCCAAGATCTTTCCTGGAGTAAAAGCTCTGGACAATATTTCATTCAATATAAAAAGAGGTGAAATCCATGCTCTTGTAGGAGAAAATGGAGCAGGAAAATCAACTTTAATTAATATTTGCAGTGGAGTTCTAACGCCCAACGATGGTTTTATAGTTATTAATGGTAATAAAGTAAAAATAAGTAATCCAAAAGCAGCTGAAGATTTTAAAATAGCTACAGCATTTCAAGAAGTACCTATTTGTCCTTATATGAGCATTGCACAAAATATCTTTTTAGGTCCGGCGCCTGTTTCGAAATTTGGACTACTAAATGAGAAGTTTATGAATAAAAAAACTGCAGAATTACTAAATATGTTTGATATAAGAAGACATCCCAAAGATAGAATGGGTAAGCTAAGTATTTCAGAACAGTCTATGATCCAGATTCTAAGGGTCCTTAATACAGAGCCTTATTTCATCATTCTTGATGAACCAACATCTTCTTTGTCTTATGAACAAAAAGATATTCTTTTTACAGTATTAAATAAAATAAGAAGTGAAAGAGAATTAACTGTTCTTTATGTCTCCCATAGACTTGAAGAAATTTTTGAAATTACAAACAGGATAACTGTTTTAAAAGATGGAAAATTTATAACCACATTGAACACTAATGAGACTGAGATAGACAGTATTATTAATTTAATGGTTGGCAGGAATATTGACAAGAATTCCATGAGAAAGAAGAAATCCATTGGGTCAGTTATTTTGGAAGCTAAAGACATCAGTCGGTTGGGTGTTCTTGAAAATATCAGTTTTAAGCTCAGGAAGGGCGAAATTCTTGGAATAGCAGGTCTTCAGGGAGCAGGAAGGACTGAGCTGGGACGGGCTGTTTTTGGAGCAGATAAAATTGATAATGGAAATATTTATATTGATGGTAAAAAAGTAAAAATAAAAAATATTAGTCAAGCAATAAAATATGGTATTGCAATGATTTCTGAAAACAGAAGAGATGAAGGTATAATACCGCAGCTCAGTGTTAAAGCTAATTTAATTTTAGTGGCATATACCAGAGTCTCATATATTGGATTTTTAATTAATAAAAAAATAAATGCTTTGGTTAATGATTTTATCAGTAAATTAAATATAAAGGTATCTTCTTCAATGCAAAAAATAAGTAATCTGTCAGGAGGGAACCAGCAAAAAGTAATTATATCGAGATGGCTTGCAAAAAATCCGAGAATATTGATTTGTGATGAACCAACAAAAGGAATTGATGTAGGAGCAAAGTCCGAAATTCACTCTATGATTGTTGATTTAGCAATTAAAGGAATATCTGTATTGTTAATTTCCTCTGAATTGCCAGAGATACTGAGTATATGTGATAGGGTGATTGTGATGAAAAAGGGAAGGATAACTGGAGAACTAACTTTTGAAGAAGCAACAGAAGAAAAGATTATGCGTTATGCCACTGCTTAATAGCTAAATTATTTTTCCGTTTTTAATATATTAACACGATAGGAAGGGGGTTAAAAAACATGCTATTAGGAATAATAAAAAAAGAGGAGGTGATGAATGAAAAAATGAGATTTACTATTAAATATACCTGTCTCTCATCCAGAGTTAAGTAATTAATAATAAATCTCAAGAAAATATTTTACCAAAATAAAATAAAAATGTAATTTTTAGGAGGCAAAAATGAAAAGATCTATAAAAATAATGTCTTGTATTTTTATAGTAATTGTAGGTGTATTTATCTTATCCTCATGCAAAGTTGCTGAGGAAATAATTAACCAGGATTCAGGAGTTAAATCAGATAGTGCTGAAGTTTCTAAAGTTGAAGATGAGTCAGAAAGTATAGTCGCAGGAAGTGATGACATTACCCAGGGTATGGACAAAAAATTGAAACTTGCGATGGTTGCCCATAATACATCAAGCCCATTTTCAGCCTTTTTTAAAGCTGGTGGAGATGATGCGGCAGCAGCTCATAATATTGATTTTACTTATATGGGTACTCCTGATATTAATATTCCTGAACAAGTATCTTTGTTTGAAAACACAATTCAGGGTGGTTTTGATGGTATAGCTGTAACTATTTTTGACCAAAAAGCATTTGAAAAAGCTATTGAGGATGCAAATTCTAAATCTATTGCTGTTATTTCATTTAATATTGATGGTGACTGGGGTTCACGTGCTACTCTTGGATATGCAGGTGCTGATGAATTCAAGTTAGGTTATGCAATGGGAAAATGGTTCTTTGAAAATGCCATGAAAGGCCAGGGGAAATACATATTATGTCCTGCAATTGCAGATCTAGGCGTGCTTGTTTATAGAATGGATGGAGTAAAAGAAGCTGCAAAAGAATATCCAGATATTGAGTTGGTTACAACAGTAGAGATCGGAACGGATTTATCAAAAGCATATGCAAATGTGGAAAATGCTGTAACAGCAAATCCTGATGTAAACGGCTTAATAGGTACTGATAACTTCAGTGAATCAATCGGACAGTATATTTCCAAAACCGGTAATACCGGGAAGATTATGGGAGCTTGTGTTGACCCTACACCTGGTATTTTAAAATATTTGAAAGAAGGGGCAATTCAAATAGTTGTGGGTCAGAATCCATATCTTCAGGGTTATTATGCAATTGATCAATTATGGTTATATCTTGCGAAAGGTTATCATCCTCTTGAAATTGATACAGGCGTAGAAGTTGTAACACAAGAAAATATGGGACCCTATCTGGAATATTTTGGAATAAAGTAAAAAGATAATCAGTATTAATTGGTTGGGATTTCCTTCGAATGGAAATCCCAACTTAAAGAGTGATAAATATAAATATTTTAAAATTAGTTAAGAATTCCTGCCAAGAATATTTATCCTCAAAGTAAAAAGATTTTATTAGGGAACATAAAAGTTTGTAAATATGAATTGGAACTTATTTTTATAATTTAGGGATGTATGTACTAAAAAGAAAAAGAAGAGATTATCAGGGCTATCTTATTTAAAAGTATAAAATGAGAAATAATGGATTTTATGGATATTGAAAATGATCTTATGCTGGAATTATATAGAAAGCTGTTTTTATGCAGACGCTTTGAAGAAAAAGTATATCAGTTAATCCTGGATGGTGTGGTCCTTGGTTCTGTGCACCTTTCCACTGGCGAAGAGGCAGCAGCTGTTGGTACAATAGGCGCCCTGGAAAAAACTGATTATATTCTTCCAACACACCGGGGACATTGCCAGCATCTTTCCAAAGGCGCTGAACCAGACAAATTGATGGCAGAACTTGCAGGAAAAGAAACTGGTTATTGCAAAGGTAATAGCGGTTCAATCCATATTTTTGACAGAGAAAATAATAATTTAGGCAGCAATGGCATAGTAGGTGCCCAGTTTCCAATTACTGTTGGCGCAGGTATGGCAATAAAATATAAAAAACTAAATAGTTGCGTTGTTTGCTTTACCGGAGATGGGGCAACTAATCAGGGATGGTTTTATGAGCTTTTAAACCTTATGTCATTATGGCAATTACCTGTAATTATAGTATGTGTAAATAACCTTTATGGTATGGGGACTCCTTACAGCGAGACTTCACTTGCAAGTGTTAATGAAAAACCACGCCTTTTTAAAATACGTTCAGAAGTCGTAGATGGCAATGATGTTGAAGCTGTATATATTATAATGAAAGAACTGGTTGAATTGGCAAAAAAAGAGAGCAAACCTGCGCTTCTCGAGTGCCTTACCTATAGGTGGATGGGCCATTCTGCATTCGACCAGCGCCCTTACCGCCCAAAAGAGGAAATTGAAAAATGGAAAAATCTTGATCCGATTAAGAGGGCAGAAACCAAACTTATTAGCAGAGGGATTAAATCAAGTATCATTGATGACATAAAAAAAAGAGTAAATAATCAGATTGAAGAAGCTGCAAACTTTGCAATCAATAGCAAATTTCCTGAATTTAATGTTTCAATGCAAATGTAAAAGATTTTAAAAATATAGCCTTATATGGAGTAGCTATAAATTATGAGAAAAGTTAAATATAAGGATTCCATCAGGGAAGCCATGATGGAAGAAATGGCAAAAGATACAAATATTGTACTTGTTGGTGAAGATATTGCTAAAGGGTATAAAGGTTGTTTTGGTGTTACTAAAGGAATCTGCGAGACTTTTGGAGAAAAAAGAATAATAGACATGCCTATTTGTGAAGCCAGTGTTATCGGATGCGCGCTTGGCGCCTCTCAATTAGGGATTAAAGTTATTGCAGAAATTATGTTTGAAGATTTTATTACCGTATGTTTTGACGGCATAGTCAACCAGGCGGCAAAACTGAAAACCTTATCGGGAGGCCAGTATAATTCTACGATTGTTATAAGAACACCTGGAGGTTCTGCAGGTTTTGGTGCCCAGCATTCACAGTGTCTTGAATCAATTTTTATGCATGTACCGGGTCTTTATATTGCATTACCATCCAATGCATATGATGCAAAGGGACTAATGAAAACAGCTATAAATTTTGGAGAACCGGTGCTTTTTTTTGAGCACCAGAAGTTATACAACACAGAGTCTGATATACCAGATGAAGATTACTCAATTCCTTTCGGCAGTGCCAATATAATAAATGAGGGAAAAGATGTTACAGTAGTAGCTTTTTCTTACATGGCATTGCTTGCAATGGATGCATGCAGGGATCTTGAATCAGATTATGGTGTAAGTATAGAATTGATAGACCCGAGGACACTTGTCCCATTAGATTTTGATACTATAGCTAAATCCGTTAAAAAAACAGGCCGTTTAGTTACTGTGGAAGAGGGAGTCCTAAGGGGTGGTGCAGGTTCCGAGATTGTTGCAAAAGTTGAAGAAGAATGTTTCGATTTTCTTGATGCCCCTGCAAAAAGAATTGCTGCATTAAACTTCCCAGTGCCAATATCTCCACTCATGGAAAAAGCAGTGGTTCCAAATAAAGACAGGATAATAAAAGAGATATCTGAATATCTTGGCTTAAAATAATTATATAAAATCGTTTTTAAAGGAGATAACAAATGAGCCTGATAGTCTCACTTGACCTTGGAATCACACTTGCAAAGTGTGTCATTTACGACCATACAGGAAAAGCAGTATCAGAGGCGCAGGAAGAAATGAACCTTAAGTATCCCGGTCCAGGAATGGCTGAACATTCTTCAAATGATTTTTATGATGCATCCTGCAGGATGATTGCCAGAGCTATTGCAAATCCTGCTGTTGATAAAAAAGATATAAAATGCATTTCAGCAGACAGCCAGATGGGAGGGGTAGTATCTGTTGATAAAGATTTTGTTCCTGTTACTTATTTTGACAGCCCTCTTGATAACAGAGCTACTGAAGAAACAAGTTACATAAACAGCAATTTCGGCGACCTGATAATAAAAAAGAACGGCGCCTTTTCATGGTATGGCCAGAAAATACTTTACTGGCAAAAGAAGAAAGATATTTTTAAAAATATTGCAAGTTTTATCCCTCCATCAGCTTTTGTTGCAGGAAAGCTTGCAGGCTTGAAAGGAAGGCAGGCCTTTATTGACGATGTCTCCCTTTCCCTGTCTGGCTTATCTGACCTTAAAAGTTCAAAGTGGGATGAAGAACTCATTGGCCTCTTAAAGGTAGATGAAAGGTGTCTGCCCGTCATAAAAAGGCCTACTGATATAATAGG
>Ga0163210_1001143_pt1 | contig 11457 bp, 7 predicted proteins | sample Kivu_220m_FD_113536 | JGI IMG/M metagenome (GOLD analysis project Ga0163210, IMG submission 113536) | Freshwater microbial communities from Lake Kivu, Western Province, Rwanda to study Microbial Dark Matter (Phase II) - Kivu_220m | ecosystem: Environmental > Aquatic > Freshwater > Lake ... | reverse complement strand
GCGCGGCGAACGCGGCGTAGCCCATGCCCGCCGCGCCCATGCCGGTCGCGGCCGCGCCCAGCAGCGGCAGGTAGGGCTGCAGCGCCTCCGGCACGTCGCTCACGTCGAAGGCCAGATCCAGGTAGGCGATGCCGTTGGAGAAGAGGTCGTGCTCCCAGACCGGCACGTCGTCGATCGCCGCCTCGACGGCCGGGATCGTCTCCACCTCGCGCGGGATCTCGGCGACCTGCAGCCGCGGCAGCGTCGCCAGCGCCTCCGGTGGGTCCGGCGTGCGCTGCTCACGTGTGAGCGCCTCGCTCGTCTCCCGGATCTCGGCCAGCTCCGCCTCCGACATCGCCTGCCGGCGCGAGGTCAGCTCGGCCGCCAGCGCCTGCTCGCGCTCGCCGGCCAGCGTCCGGCTGGGCGCGACCACCGCGCGCAGCCGGTGCGGGTTCTCCAGCATCCAGCGCCGGATCGTGCCCTCGAAGAGCTGCGGGTCCGCGGCCCAACGCTCGCGCAGCGACGCGATCAGCGTCGGGAAGGTCAGCGGCACCAGCGGGTCCAGCTCGTGCAGCCAGGTGCTGAGCGCACGGAAGAGCAGCGTCAGCGGGAAGGGCAGCGGCGCGCGCGTCACCTCCAGGCCCTTGAACTCGACCTGATGGAACGCGCCCTCGAGGAGATCGCGCGGGATCCCCTCCCGACAGATCCGTGCCAGCGTCTGCAAGGTCAGCTGCTCGATCGCCTCCGCCTGTGCCGCATCCGTGCCGCGCAGGCCGACGACGAAGGGCAGCTGCTTGTACCAGGTGACCAGCCCCGTGATCGGCGAGAGGTCCTCGCCCAGCCCGGAGTCGATGAGCGCGCGCCGCAGCGGCGCCGCGGCGTTCCCGATGAGTGCCTCGTGCAGCACCTCCAGCGCCAGCCGCTCCGCCAGATCGTGGGCTTCCGCCGTCAGCCAGGCGACATTGACCGTGGCGCGCCGCTCGATCGGATCGCCCTCCCCGACGGGGAACTCCGCGGAGAGATCGCGCGGCGCGGTCCAGCGCGGCTGGAGCGGTACGCGCGAGTCGATCTCGATCGCGGCGAAGCCTTCGAGCTGCTGCGCCAGGAACTCGAGATGATCGCGCGTTGGCAGGTCGCCGTAGAGGAAGAGGCACGCGTTCGACGGCGAGTAGTAGCGCCGGTGGAACTCGCAGAACGCCTCGTGGGTCAGGGTCGGGATCGCCTCCGGCAGGCCGCCCGACTCGACGCCGTAGGGCGTGTCCGGGAACAGGCCCTGCAGCGTGCTGCTGTAGGAGACCCGCTCCGGGGTGGAGAAAGCGCCCTTCATCTCGTTGTAGACGATGCCCGAGATCGCGAGCGCGCCCTCCTCCGTCAGCTCCAGGTGATGGCCTTCGCGCATGAAGGTCTGGCGCTTGAGCAGAGGCCGCAGCGTGAGGTCGGTGTAGACGCGCGCCAGGTTGTAGAAGTCGGCGCGGACCTGGCTGCAGACCGGATAGCAGGTGAAGTCCGGCGCGGTGAAGGCGTTGATGAAGGTGTTGAGCGTGCTCTTGACCAGCTCGTTGTACGCGTCCTTGACGGGGAAGCGCTGCGAGCCGGCGAGCACCGAGTGCTCCAGGATGTGCGCGACGCCGGTCGAATCGGGGGGCGGCGTGCGGAAGATGATCGCATAGAGGTTCTCGCGATCGTCGCAGTGCAGGTGGAGGAACCGGGCCCCGGTCGCGAGGTGTCGGGCCTCATAGGCGGTGGCGCGGATCTCCGGCACGGCGGTCACGCGGGTGATCCGGAAGCCGGCGTGCTCCTGGCCCGCGGCGAGGGTGGCCGGCGGGCAGAGCCCGCCCTTCGAGGATGTGCCGGCGGGATGCTTCGGGTTCATGCAGTCACCTCCATGGCGCTCCGACACGGCCCGCGCCGGCGGGGGGACCGTCGCCGCCCCGCCGCGTGAGCCCTGCGGTCTCGCGCAAGGAGGAAGATCCTACCGGCAGGGCCGCGGCGCTTTCAACGCCCGAGAATCCGGTGGAGCGTGCGCGCCACCGGTGCCAGAATCGCATCTCATGGAGGCGGCACCGACCGGCATCGCGGCCCTGACGCGCCGCACATGGGTCCTCCCCGGGGCGATTCTCCTCGGCGCGTTCCTGCTGCGGTGCGTCGGCCTCGGGAGCCAGTCGATCTGGGTCGACGAGGCCTACAGCTACAGCTTCGCGCGGCCCGACATGCCCCTCACCACCACGCACCTGCTCGAGAACCTCCACGGCCCGCTGCACGCGCTGCTGCTGCACGTCTGGATGAGGCTCTGCGGGACCTCGGAGGTCGCGCTGCGCTTCCCCTCGGTGCTCGCCTCGGTCGGCTCGCTGGCGGCCTTCTGGTGCTGGGCGCGCCGCCGCTGGGGCCCCTCGGCGGCCGCCGTCGGGCTGCTCCTCATGGCACTGGGGCCGTTCCACGTCTGGTACGCGCAGGAGTCGCGGAACTACGCCTTCCTGATCCTCTTCGCGATCCTGGCCGAGTGGGCGTTCGACCGCCTGCGGGATGCGGGGCCCTCGGCCTCGCGGCTGGCCGGCTACGGCCTGGCCTGTCTGGGGGGCCTGCTGTCCAACCCGAGCATGGCGTTCCTGCTGCCGGTGCACGCCCTGCGCCTCGCCTTCCGCGCCGAACGGCCGGCGCCGGCACGTCTGCGGAGCCGCGTGGTCCTGGTCTGGGCATTGGTCACGGTCTGCTTCTCGCCCTGGATCATCGTGTTCTACGAGCGCCAGGTGCAGCCTTCGCACCTGCTGACGACCGAGAGCCCGCCGACCGAGGAGAAGCTGCGCCAGGAGACGACTGACACCCCGCTCGGGATCGTCTACACGGTCTACGCGTTTGCGACCGGCTACTCGTTCGGGCCGTCGCGTCGCGAGATGTCGCAGGTCGGCCCGGCCCACGCCGTCGCGCGCCACCTCGGCCCGATCCTGCTGGCGGCGCTGGCGTTCGGCACGCTCTGGGTGCGGGGCCTGCTCCGCCAGTGGCGCACGGACCGCCGGGACGCGTGGGCGCTGCTCGCCGGGCAGGCACTGCCGGTCCTGATCGTCTTCGGGATCGCGCTCCGGAATGTGAAAGCGATCAACCCGCGCTACGCGGCCGTCGCCTATCCAGCGTTCATCGCCACGCTCGCCCTGGGGGCGCTCCCCGATCCCCGCCCGGCGGGCGCGGCGCGGACCGGGCCGCGTCATCATCTGGGCCGCATCGCGCTCGCCCTGGTGCTGGCGATCTCGCTGATCTCGATCGTGCGCGGCCTGACGCTGCCGACCTACGCCAAGGAGGACACGCGCGCGGCGGCCGCCTGGCTGCGGCAGAACCTCGAGGCGGGCGACGCGCTGGTGAGCCTGGGCGTCGATGACCCGCTGCGCGACTACTACCTGCGCCCGGAGTTCCGCGGCCGGGTGCCCGTCGCCTGGACGGACCTGGGCCGGATCGTCACCTGGCGCGGCCGGTTCGCCAAGCGCTACGCGGCCGAGGTGCTGCCCGCGTGGCGGCCGGGCACGCGGCTCTTCGTCTTCATCACGCGCGAGTGGGCGATCGACCCCGCGGGCGCGCTGGAGGCGGATCTGCGACAACGAGGGCGCCTGATCGAGGAGCGCCGCTGGACCGGGGTGCGGGTGCTGGTGCTGGAGCGGAAGACGCCGGAGGAGGAGCAGACGACCCGGCCCGACACGGAGGTGCCGTTGGCGTCGGAGGTCGGCCGGTGAAGATCCTGCAGGTGAACAAGTATCACTACGTGAAGGGCGGCGCCGAGCGCTACTACCTGGACGCCAGCCGCCGTCTCGCGGCGCGTGGCCACGAGCTGATTCCCTTCGCGATGCAGGATGCGCGGAACGAGCCGAGCCCCTACGCGCGCCACTTTGTCCACGGCATCGACTACCGCTCGCGCTTGAGCCCGCTGCGGAAAGCCCGCGAGGCCCTACACGCGATCTACAGCGTCGAGACGCGCCGCAAGGTGCGCGCGCTGGTCGCCGAGACCCGGCCGGACGTCGCCCACCTGCACAACATCTACCATCAGCTCTCCCCCACCGTGATCCTGGAGCTGGCGCGGCTCGGCGTGCCGATGGTGATGTCGCTCCATGACTATAAGGTGATCTGCCCCGGGTACCTCCTCATGACCCACGGCGAGATCTGCGAGCGCTGCAAGGGCGGGCGGTTCCGGAACGCCTTCACGCACCGCTGCCTGCTCGACTCCTATCCCGCCTCGGCGGTCGGCTGGATCGAGGCGACGCTGCACCGGCGCCTGCGCACCTACGATCGCGTGGCGCGCTTCCTCTGTCCCAGCCAGTTCCTGCTGGAGAAGTTCGCCGCGTTCGGCGTGGCGCGCGAGCGCCTGGTCCACTTCCCCTATTTCCTGCCGGTCGAGGAGTACACGCCGGCCTACGGGGCGTCCGACTACTTCATCTACCTGGGCCGTCTCTCGCGCGAGAAGGGGATCGCCACACTGCTCGAGGCGCTGCGCCAGCGGCACGGGACGCGGCTCACCTGCCGCATCCTGGGCGAGGGCCCGCTGGAGGCGGATCTGAAGCGCCGCGCGGCGAAGTGGGACCTGGCGCGCGTCGAATTCGCCGGCTTCCAGCAGGGGGAGACGCTACAGCGGACGATCCGCGAGGCGGCGTTCACGGTGGTGCCCTCCGAATGGTTCGAGAACCTTCCTTTCGCCGTGCTCGAGAGCTTCGCGCTCGGGACACCGGTCGTCGGCTCGCGCATCGGCGGCATTCCGGAGATGGTCGAGCACGGCGACACGGGCCTGACCTTCACCGCCGGCGATCCGGCGGATCTGGCGCGCGCCATTGACTGGATGGAGGCGCGCGCCGCGGACGCGATCGAGATGGGCCGCCGCGCGCGTCTGGTGCTCGAGGCACGCTACGCGCCGGAGCCGCATCTGGAGCGGCTGGAGCGACTGTACCGCCGCGTGCTCTGAGGGCGGGGCCTTCCGGCGCGACACCGGGTGCGGTATACTTGCCTGGTCGGTTCGAACGCACGGCGCGGTACACCGCCGGGGAACCGACGTGACGGTCGCAGCGTGCCGCGCCGGCCCCGCTCGCCTGCATGGGAGCGTATGGGAGGCAGCATGCGTCGCATCCTCTGGCTCGCTGCTCTCGCGTGCCTGACGTCGGTTACGCCAGCCCTCGCCCAGCCCGATCCCTCGATCGTCTTCGTCGCCAACAACGGCAACCTCGAGGGAAGCGTCTCGGCGCTGCGGGTGAATCCCGACGGCACGCTCACGCTCATCGATCGCCTGGTCACCGGTTCGCGCCCGTCGATGAACGATCCCTGTCCGGGATGTAATGCCTACGAGATCTCCCTCTCCCCCGACGGTCGCACGCTGGTCACGGGTCACGCGGCATCCAACGACCCGATGGAGCAGCTCACCTTCCTGGCGGTCGCCGACGATGGGACGCTCGAGGAGCTCGCCGCGTTCTCCATCCTCGGCACGCCGATGGACGTCGTCTGGATCGACGACGCGTACCTGGCGGTGACGCGCACCGAGACCAGTCCCGATCAGGTCGTCGTCTACCGCTTCGATCCGTCCGGGCCCACGCTGACCGAGGTGGAGGCCGCGGACACCGGGTCCTTCACGACCTACCTGGCGCTGCACCCGGCGCTGCCCGTGCTGTACGCGCAGAACTCCGGGACCGGGCGATCCGTTAGCGCGTTTGCGATCGCCCCGGACCGCACGCTCTCCCTCATCGACACCGAGTCGACCGGCAGCTACTACGCGCTCGAGCTGACGCTCTCCCACGATGGGACCAAGCTCTACAGCGCAGGCGGAATCACCGAGGTCGTGCTCGGCTACCAGGTCGCCCCCGACGGGAGCCTGACGCCGATGGCCGGCTCACCGTTCCCCGAGTCGGGCGATTCCCCTTCCAACGTCTTCTGCAGCTCCGACGATCGCTACTTGCTGGTCGGCCACGGCACCGACGCGACGCTGCGCTCCGCCGCGATCGATCCGGTCACCGGTGGGCTCACCTACACCGGGTTCCTCTTTGACGTCGGCCTGCAGGGCACGCTCGGGGACGTCGCCGCGGTCGACTCGCTCGTCTTCGTCACCGACAACTCGACCGCCGTGGACGGGATCATGGGGATCTACTCGTTCCGTCTGAACCCAAACGGCTCCTTCACGCCGAACGGCGGGATCGTCTCGACCGGCGGCATCACGCCACGCTCGATCGCGGTGCGGCGATCCGACGCGAGCGACGTCGCGGAGGGCCCCGGCGCTCCGGCGCGCCTGCGGGCGGCCGTCTGCCCGAACCCCCTGCTCGGCGCGGGGTGGATCCGCTACGAGCTGCCGCAGGCCGGGGCGGTCACGATCGAGATCGCCGACGCGGCGGGCCGTGTCGTGCGCCATCTCCGGCGGCCGCCGCAGCCGGCGGGCTGGCACCGCGCGGCGTGGGACGGCGCGGACGATGCGGGCGCCGTGCTGCCGGCGGGGGTCTATCTGGCGCGGGTCCGGGCGGCGGAGCGCCAGGCAACCTGCAAGGTGCTACTGCTCGCGCCGCAGCGGTAGCGGGCTCGACGAAGGCGCGCCGGACGCCGGCGCAAACGGAGGTGCAGCATGACCTCGACGCTCAGGTTCGTGGGTCTCGTCGCGATCGTCGTTCTGGCGGCCGCCGCGGCCTCGTCGCAGGCGCCGCCCGCGATCACCTTCGGCGTCGCCGGAGAGTGCCTGGGCATCGATCAGCCGGGACCGCCGGCGGCGGCGCCCGATCCGGAGTTCGGCGACTTCCTCCCGAACGTCCGGGTCGACGATGACATCAACCCGGAGCATCGCGAGCCGGCGGTCGCGCGCGCCCCGGACGGCACGCTCCACTGCATCTACGTCGAGCGCGCCACGCACTACAACCCGGAGCTGGTCATGTTCACGCGCTCCGACGACGGCGGCGCGAGCTGGCTGGCGCCGGCGGTGCGCGTGAACGACACCGCGCCCAACGCCACCTTCATGCCGGCGATGGGCCTGATGGAGGATGGCACGATCCTGGCCGCCTGGGGCGAGATGAAGTTTGGGCCGAACTACAACGACGAGATCCGCTTCTCCCGCTCCTCCGACGGCGGCCTCACCTGGACCCCGAGCGTCGTCGTGCACCCGGAGCAGCCGTCGACCGACTACCTGCGACCGTCGCTGCTGGTGGTGGGAAGCCGGATCCTGATCTCGTACTGGGCCGAGGTCGCCTACCCGAACGCGCGCCCGACGGTCGTCTGGTCCGATGACGGCGGCGCGCACTGGAGCGCGCCGGTCACGGTCACGACGACGACCGGCCCCTACGATGGCGCGGCGCCCTGCCTCGCCTACAACGACGTGCGCGGCACGGTGGGCCTGGTGATGCCGACCTCCACCCAGGCGATCTACTTCTTCCAGTCCTTCGATCGCGGCGCGACCTGGGGCGGCGGCGTGCCGGTGAACGACGCCGGCGGCGCCACCTCCGTCGACTACCCCGACCTCGCCTGCTACGGCGGGTACGACTGCGTCGTCTGGGGCGACAACCGCGCCGGGCAGACGAACGTCGACATCTGGATCAGCCGCAGCGCGGACGGGATCGCCTTCGACACCGACGTCCGGGTGAGCGACTACGTGGCGGGCAACCAGTACGAGCCGCACATCGCGATCGACCCGATCGGCGGTCTGCACGTCTGCTACATCTGGAACCTGCCGTTCCAGACCAACCTGGATCTCTATTGCACCGCCTCCACCGACGGCGGGGCGACCTGGCTCTGGCCCTGCCCCCGCGTGAACGACGTGCCGTACGTCATCCAGCCGTACGTCGCCTGGACGTCCGATCTGGTGGCGGATGCGTCCGGGATCGCCTACGTCTTCTGGAACGACGGCCGATCGACAGACTACTACGACAACGTCTACTTCAGCCGGAACGTCGATCCGACCGCCGTGGCGGACGGGCGGGTCGGCGATGCGCCCGGGCTCGCCGGGCTCGGTCGCTGGCAGGTCGCGGGGCAGCCCGGGCCCGCGCCGTGGCTGCGGCTCACACTGGCCGCGCCCGTGCCGGAGCTGCGTCTGGAGTGGATCGATGCGTCCGGGCGCAGGATCGGCGCGGCGACGGCGGGGCCGCTCGCGGGCGGCACGCACGAGCTGGCGCTGCGCGCGCTCGCGGGGAGCCGGCGGATCGGGCCCGGGACGTACTTCCTGCGACTGAGCGCGGGGGCGCAGGCGTGCGTGGGACGCGTGGTCGTGGTGAACTAGGGCTCAGTTCCCTCGAGCCGGGCGATATCAGCGAGATCCTGACGCCGCCCGCTCGCTCGCTTGTTTCGGAGGAGATCCTCGCGGCTGAGGACGAGGACTCGGACACCCTCGACCTCGACCTCCCGGCGGTTTGGCCACGCCTCATCGAAGCCAACCCCATCGATCGCGGTCAGCACATCGACACGACAGGGCACCACACCGATCTGGAACACGGTCCCCGGCGCGCAGAGGTCCTCCTCGCGCAGATCCATGAGGGAGGCGCCGAAGTCCTTGAGCGCGCTCATGGCGCGGCGGGCGTTTTCCGGTGTCGGTCGGATCCAGAGGTCGAGGTCCCCGGTGGCGCGGGGCAGGCCGTGAACTGCCAGCGCGTAGCCTCCGACGAGAAGGTACTCAACGCGCCGGTCGCTGAAGGCGGACAACATGTCGCGGAAGTCTGGGTTCAGCAAGGGGCTCTCCTTTGAAGGCCCACGCATCCAAAGCCAGTTGCCACATGATGGCCAAGCGTTGCGCCGGGGACATCTCCCGGAGATCGGGATCCGCGGGGTGAGCGGGTCCCCGAAGGATCCGCCCGACGAGAACTCGGCGATTCATGGGGTCAGGATACCACGCTCGGCACTCTCGTGAAGGAGAATGTCGCCGCGCGGGCCGCGCGCTACGCCCGCCCCAGCAGCACCACCGCCTGCGCCGAGATCGCATCGCCGCGGCCCTCGGGCCCGAGGCCCTCGGCGGTCTTCGCCTTGATCGAGACCGCTGCGGCGTCGATCCCGAGCGTGCCAGCGAGGGCCTCGCGCATCGCGTCGCGATGGGGGGAGAGCTTCGGGCGCTCGGCGATGACCGTGGCATCGACGTTCACCACGCGCCAGCCGGCCGCGCGCACCCGCGCCAGCGCGCGCGCCAGGAGCTCCAGGCTGGCGGCGCCGCGCCACTGCGCATCGGTGTCCGGGAAGTGCGTGCCGATGTCCCCGTCGGCGGTCGCACCCAGCAGCGCATCGATGACCGCGTGGGTGAGCACGTCGGCGTCGGAGTGGCCGTCCAAGCCCCGGTCGAAGGGGACCGTCACGCCCCCCAGGACGAGCGGGCGGCCCGGCACCAGCCGGTGCAGGTCCCACCCGAGTCCGATACGCGGTTCCATCGGCTTCACTGCTCCTCGCCGGCGCGCGGGCGGTGTGCCAGATGCGCCTCGACCCGCGCCAGATCGTCGCGCTCGGTAATCTTGATGTTCGCCGCCTCGCCCGCCACCGCATCGACGGGCCAGCCGCGCCACTCGAAGAGCATCGCGTCGTCGGTCGCGGTGCGGCCCTCGGCGCGCGCGGAGGCGTGCGCCTCGAGCAGTGCGCGCAGCTCGAAGCCCTGCGGCGTCTGCGCGCGCCAGAGCCCGGCGCGCGGCACGGTGCGGCGCACGCGCCCGACGACGTCCGTGCCTGCCGCCGCGATCTCCTTGAGCGTGTCCGGCTCCGCGACGACCGGGATCACGCCGGCGCGCGGCTCCTCCGGCTCGGCCACCGCGCGCAGCCGCGTGACGACGCGCGTGATCAGCTCAGCGGACACGAGCGGGCGCGCCGCGTCGTGCACCAGAACCAGCGCCTCGGCGCAAGCGGGCAGGATCCCGCAGGCCGCCTCCAGCCCGAGGCGCGTCGAGTCCTGCCGGTGCGGGCCACCGGGCACCACGCCCCAGATCTTCCGCAGCGCCGGATGCAGCTCCGCCGGGATCGCGGCCAGCGCCTCCTCGCGAAAACGGTCTTCCCAGCCGGGCGGCACGACGACCAGGACGTCCGTCACGTCGGGGTGCCGCACGAAGGCGATCAGGCTCCACGCGACCAGCGCGCGGCCGGCGAGCGGGACGAACGCCTTGGGCCGGTTCATCCCCATGCGCTTGCCCGAGCCGCCGGCCAGAGTCAGGCCGATGCAGCGCTCACCCGCGTCGCCACTCACGCCGGCTTCCCCCCGTCGTCGAGCGCGGCGCGCATCGCCTCGTCCAGGGTCGCGACCGGGATCAGCACCGCGCCCTCGGGCGGCTTCCAGTGGCGCGCGGCGAGATCGCGCCGCGTCGCCGCCGGCAGGATGACGCGCTTGAACCCGAGGCGCACCGCCTCGCCGATGCGCCGCTCCGGATCGCCCACGCGCCGTACCTCACCGCCCAGGCCGATCTCGCCGAAGGCCGCCAGATCCCCCCCCGCGGGAACGTTGCGCGCGCTGGAGGCGATCGCCAGCAGGATGCCCAGGTCCACCCCCGGCTCGTCCAGGCGCAGGCCCCCCGCGACGTTCACGAAGACGTCGCTGCCGCTCAGATCCAGCCCGCCGCGCTTCAGCAAGACCGCCAGCAGGATCGCCAGCCGCCGGCCGTCGAAACCGGTCGCGATGCGCTGCGGGATGCCGTAGCGCGTCGCGTGGACCAGCGCCTGCACCTCGATCAGGAGCGCGCGGGTGCCCTCCGTCCCGGCCACGATCGCGCTGCCGGCGCGCCGGCCCGCCTCCTCTCCCAGGAAGAGCTGCGAGGGGTTCACCACGGGGTGCAGCCCGTCCTCGCGCATGTCGAAGACGCCGATCTCGTGCACGCTGCCGAAGCGGTTCTTCACACTCCGCAGCAGGCGATGCGCGTGAAAGGGCTCGCCTTCCATCGTGAGCACCGCGTCGACGATGTGCTCGAGCGTGCGCGGTCCCGCCAGGCTCCCCTCCTTCGTCATGTGGCCGATCAGCAGCACGGCGACCCCGCGGCGCTTCGCCATCTGCGTGACGGCCAGGGCGCCCTCGCGCACCTGCAGCACGCTCCCCGGAGCGGACGGCAGATCCGGCAGGTAGGCCGACTGGATCGAATCGACGAACAGGACGCGCACGGGGGTTCGATTGTCCGCCGCGCCCAGCCCCTCGCTCACCGCCTCGAGCACGCGCTCCAGGTCCGCCTCGGCGAGGACCGACAGCTCGCCGCTCACCCCCAGACGCTGCGCGCGCAGCTTGGTCTGCGGCGCTGACTCCTCGCCGGAGACGTAGAGGACGCCCTGCCCCTGCTCGACCAGCTGCGAGGCGACCTGCAGCAGGAGCGTCGACTTGCCGACGCCCGGATCGCCGCCCAGCAGGACCACCGAGCCGGGCACGATCCCGCCCCCGAGAACGCGATCGAACTCCTCGATGCCGGAGCGGATGCGCGCCGGCCCCTCGGCGCTGATCTCGGCGAGCCGCTGGGCGCCCGCGTCATAGGCGGGGTCGCGCTCCCCGGAGGGCCAGCGGCGCGCGCCGCCGAACCCGCCCGACCAGCGCGCCGGCGTTCCCAG
>Ga0163210_1001140_pt1 | contig 11460 bp, 11 predicted proteins | sample Kivu_220m_FD_113536 | JGI IMG/M metagenome (GOLD analysis project Ga0163210, IMG submission 113536) | Freshwater microbial communities from Lake Kivu, Western Province, Rwanda to study Microbial Dark Matter (Phase II) - Kivu_220m | ecosystem: Environmental > Aquatic > Freshwater > Lake ... | reverse complement strand
GATAAAACAATTTCCTTGGTTTGCTGGATTTTACTCTGATCATAGCCAAAATTAAAATAGTCCTTGGTCACTTTTTTGATCTTTCCAGAAGGAGTTAAAAGATGAATTTCAAAAAGATGTTCGCCAAAAAAATCATTGGCTTTTAGATTGTGGGCATTGGTATAAACCGCTCCGCCAACTGTTCCCGGCAAGCCCAAAAAATTCTCTAATCCGCCAATGCCTTTATCAAGAGTAAAACGAATCAAGCGATTGACTAAAACGCCACCTTCAACCTCAAGAAAAGTATTTCTGATTTCTGATTTCTGATTTCTGATTTCTCCTCTATAACCTAAAATTTTTATCTGCCGAGCCCCGTTTTTAATCACCATCCCATTAAAACCTAAATCTCCCACTAAAACATTCGAGCCTTGACCTAAGATAAAGTAGTCCAAGCCAATTTTTTGACAAGTTTTAATCGCTTTAATTAATTCCTCAATATTGTCAGCCTTAAAAAAAACTTTGGCTGGTCCGCCCATTTTAAAAGTGGTGTGTAAAGAAAGCGGTTCATTAAGTTTTAATTGACCAGTAGCGAGATATTTCTTTCCTATAGTATTAATAAATTTCTGATACTTATTCATTCTTTAAGTGTTTCCAGTAATTCCGTGTGCCAAGAAAAAATATCACCCGCTCCCATGGTGAAAATAATATCACCACTAAGAGCATTTTTTCTTAGCCAATCAAGCACTCCTCTTTTTTTGGCTAAATAGTAAACATTTTGACGATGTTTTTTTGCCTCATTAACTAACATTTTTGAGTTAATGCCTAAATCATCTTTTTCTCTGGCGGAAGAATAAATATCCACAATAATTCCTATATTGGCCTCTTTAAAAGACCGGGCAAACTCCGAAAAAAGAGCTTTAGTGCGCGAATAAGTATGAGGTTGAAAAATACAAATAATCCTTTTCTTGGGAAACCAATCTCGAGCCGCTTTTAAAGTCGCTCTAATTTCAGTCGGATGATGGGCATAATCATCATAAAGAAAAATACCATTAACCGCCCCAATTTTCTCAAATCGCCTTTTTGTTCCTGAAAAAGCTTTTAGCCCCTTTTTGATCTTTTCCCAAGAAATTCCTAAGCGATTAGCAACCACTGCTCCGGCTAAAGCATTTAAAACATTATGAGCTCCAGGCACTTGAAGACTAAACTCGCCTAAATCAATTTCTTTGTGTTTCACCCGAAACCAAGTTCTTTCCTGACCAAAAGAAATCCTAATGATTTGATAATCAGATAGGGGACTACGGCCAAAAGTGATCATTGGGCAAGTAACATCGGGAAGAATTTGCCGCAGGTTTTGATTGTCAATACCCGCTACCAACAATCCATCTTGAGGAATTTTTTGGCTAAATTTTGAAAAAGCCTTTTTCACTGCCTCAAGATCAGTAAAAGCATCAGGATGGTCGTATTCGATATTGGTGAAAACCGCTATTTTGGGGTTTTGCCATAAAAACCGAGGTGTTTTATCAGTTAAAGGACAAGTAAGATATTCATCAGCTTCAGCGACAAAATATTTTCCTTGACCGGCATGGCCGGGGTTACTTAGGCAAAAAATGTCACCACTACCAACGGCGAAACAAGGGTCAAGCCCGCTTTTGGCTAAAATTGTCGCCACCATCGCCGCTGTGGTTGTCTTGCCATGACAGCCAGCGACAGCAATACCCTGAAAAGAATCCATAAACATTCCCAAGGCTTGACCATGCATCATTACTTTAAGACCAATTTCTTTGGCGGCAAGCGCCTCTGGATTAGTCATTCCTCCATGAGCACCGGTAACCACCACCAAATCAGGTTTTCTTTTCAAAGTAGTAATGTTTTCCTTTTTAAACCCTCTTTGCCAGCTAATTTTATTTCTTTTTAAAACCGCATCAGTAATAAACTCCTCTCCAACATCACTGCCATTAACCTTAATGCCCATTTCTTTGGCAACAATCGCTAAAGCGGTCATTGCCACTCCTTTGATACCAACAAAATAGATGAATCTTAAGTTTTTGAGTTGGGATGGTTTTTTTGAATAAAACATGTTTAAAAACGCCATCCTTGTCATCCCAAACTTGATTTGGGATCTATATAGATACTGAAACTAGTTCAGTATGACAACTTTAAATTAGTTTTAGTTGAGTGCTCGTAGAGCGCGTTTAACCGCTTCGTGTTCGCTCCAAGGATATTCTTTCTTTCCCCGACAAAGACTTTTCTCATGCCCTTTGCCAGTCAAAAGCACCAAATCGCCCTTTTTGGCTAAACTAATCGCCTTTGTGATTGCTCTCTGACGATCGGTAATCTTAAAAAGTTTTAAGTTTTGCGTTGTAGTTTTGAGTTTTGAGTTTTGAGTTTTGAGTTTATTCAAACAGCCATCCGATATTTCCTTAATGATCTTATTTACATTTTCAGTCCGATAATCCTCTTCAGTGAGGATAATAATATCCGCATCTTGAGCTGAAATCTCTCCCATCACCGGTCTTTTTTTCTTGTCACGCAGTCCGGCACAGCCAAAAACATGAATCAGTCTGCCTTTAACCATTGGTCTGATTGTTTTCAAAACTTGTCTGAAGGCATTGGGGGTGTGAGCAAAATCAATCATCACCTGAAAATCACGATTGGTGTCAATAAATTCAAATCTGCCAATGACGCCTTCAAATCGAGAAACTGCCTTTTTAATCATTTTTTTGTCAATCCCTAATTGTTTCGTCGCCGCAATCGCCGCTAAGCAATTAGATTGATTATACTTACCCTGCAGGGGAGTAGAAAACTTAAAATTGTGCGACGTGACATCTCCTTTGGTAATTCCGTAAGTAACAAGCCCCTTTTTTAATTGAAAATTGAAAATTGAAAATTGAAAATTTTTATATGATTTATCTTCCCTGTTAACCACCGCCACTTTTGCGCTTTTTAACAACTTTAGTTTTGTCGCCAAGTAATTTTCATAAGTTTGATGATAATCTAAGTGTTCGTCAGTAACATTGGTCAAAACCCCAATTTCAAAAGGAATGCCAAAAACGCGGTGCTGGTCCAAGGCATGAGAAGTTACTTCTAAAACCAAATACTCCCCTCCTCTATCAACAATGCGTCGCACAATCTTTTGTAACTGCCAAGGATTAGGGGTGGTCACATGAAGACCGGTCTCAAATTCCTGACCATCAACTTCAGCTTTAACCGAAGAAACCATCGCCACCTTCTTCCCCGCTTGCTTCAAAATCTCGTAGATTAAATGAACAACCGTTGTCTTTCCATCCGTGCCAGTAACACTAATCACCTTTAGATTTCGTGTCGGAAACCGATAATAAAGGTTAGCAAAGAAGGCAGAGACAAAATGATAGATATTTTTAAGCTTTTGCCACATGGCTGATTTTTAGTATAGCATAATGCTACAATTGAAGAACGCGCTATCGCCCAAGAACTCCTCTTTGAGCGATGGCCGTCGTCAAAAACGTTAAGCTAAATTATCTATTGCTTAAGGTCCTTCTAAATGATAAAATTTAACCAATGAAAAATAAAAAAGTTCCTTCATTTCTCCAAGGAATTCTTTGGTCGGTTGATGTGAATGACTTGGATCTTAAAGAGGATAAAATCTATATTATTAATCAGATTTTAGCGTATGGCGGATTTGATGAGTGGAAATGGCTTTTTAAAACTTATCCTTTAAAAATGATAAAAAGAGTTTTTTTGAACCATCCAATCAAAACCTACCGTCCTTCAACTTTCAATTTTCTCAAAAATATTCTTCTTGATTTAAAGAAAATTAATCTTCCCAAAGAAAGATATGTCATCAATACACCTCGAATTATTAGATAAAAAAGAAAGGCTGGTTTTTGAAAGGCTAAAAGTTTTTAAAGAAGTTACTTTAGCCGGCGGTACCGCTCTAATGCTCCAAATTGCTCATCGTAAATCCTTTGATTTTGATTTATTCTTAGAAAGAGAAGTAACAACAAAAGACCTCAAAAGACTAAAAAGAGCTTTTAAAATAAAAATTGTTGATGTTAATACTAGTGATCAGCTAACTGTGAGAACTAATAATGAAGTAAACATTACTCTCGTTGATTATTACTATAAACCTTTATTCAAAAAGGTTTTCACTCCATCCATACCTCTTTATTCAGTAAAAGATATTGCCGCTGATAAAGCTCATACTATTGGCCGTCGAGCCGCTTGGCGAGATTATGTGGATTTGTTCTTTATCTTAAAAGAGGAATATACAGATATATTTGAATTGATAAAACTGGCCGAGAAAAAATTTGGTGTTGAATTTAACCCAAAACTCTTTTTAGAACAGCTCGTTTATTTTGAAGATTTGAAAATCTCCAAAATCACTTTTGTCAAAGAAAAATATTCCCCAAGACAAATTCAAGACTTTTTAAAACAAAAAGTTAAAAAATTTAAGTCTTCAGAATTTAAAATCTGACGGATATTAACGTTTTAATCGTCGATTATACACTAAAACGTTAAGCTAAATTAAATGAAATCAATCAAAAATTAGTCCGGAGAAATGCCGTAGTAATTAAAAAGCTCTTTGGCAATATCAAAAAATAAAGGAGCAGCTGTTTCTGAACCCCAGGGCGAAGTGTTTGGTTCTCTAAGAGTCACTAACATCACAAACTTAGGATCATCAGCTGGAGCAAAACCAACAAAAGAGGCAATCGTTTTTTGAGTATCATAATGACCAGCAACTGGAATCTGGGCTGTTCCGGTTTTACCAGCAATCCGAAATCCTTGAGGTTTGGCCCATTTTGCCTCACCATTGTCCACCGCTGAAACCATCATTTCTGTTAAAACCGCCGCTGTCTCTGGTTTAATCACTCTCCTTTCTGTTTGAGATCTCATCATTTCCACTCCTCCATCTTCCTTAACAATCTCTTTAACCACATAAGGTTTGACTAACTGACCACCATTGGCAATCGCCGCCACCGCTCTAATCATTTGAATTGGGGTCACCGCAATTCCCTGACCAAAAGAAACCGTCGCCAAATCAATTTCTTTCCATTGATTATCGGGTCGGAGTTCGGCTGCTAATTCCTCTTGAAGATCAATCTCTGTTTTTTGACTAAAGCCAAATTTCTTAAGATAAGCGAGCAAGTTTTCTTTGCCTAATTGTCCAGCCACCCAAACCATCCCCACATTAGAAGATTTTTCTAAAACCTCAGTCATTGTAATTTCACCATTATATTTATCATTCCAAGTTTTTATTTGATAACCTCCTATTGAAATTGGTCCTTTCTCATCGTATTTTGTCGTTGGTTTAACTAACTTTTGATCTAAGGCGGCTGCCATCACAATCACTTTAAAAATCGAGCCGGGTTCAAAAGAATCAGCAATCAGTGGATTTTTATATTGCTCTTCTTTAAAATCTAAAAATTTTCCCGGGTCATAAGAGGGAAAATCAGCCATTCCTAAAATTTCACCGCTCTTTGGCGCCATTGAAATTACCCCTCCTGCTTTGGCTTGATATTTTTCAATTCCTTCTTTTAATTTTTTTTCTAGGAGATATTGGATGCCTCGATCAATATTTAAAACTAATGTCTCTCCGTTTTCATTGCCAAATTCCTCTCTTAAATCAGTGAGAATTGGATTGCCTTGAGCGTCTTTTTCCACGGTCAGAAAACCGCTTCTTCCTCTTAATTCTCGATCATAATAGCCTTCAAGGCCAAAATAGCCTTTGTCCCTGCCAGCCACATCTTTGCCCACAAAGCCTAAAAGGTGAGCACTGGTTGACCCTTCAGGATAAAAGCGCTTTGATTCTTCTTGAAAACCAATTCCTTTCAAATTGCATTTTTTTATTGCTTCAGTTTTTTCTATTTCTACTTGATGTTTAATTGGCGTCCAATAAAGATCTTTTTGGGATAATTTAGCGGCCACTGTCGCTTCGTCCATCTCAAGAGTAGCGCTTAGTTTTTGAGCTAATTCTTTTTTATCAATGATTAATTTGGGTTGAGCAAAAACTAAAAAACATTTCTCGTTTGTCACCAAGGGCTGACCATCAGTATAAAGAATTTCGCCTCTTTTGGCAGGAATCTCTTCTTTTAAAAGATACTGCTCCTCGGCTTGAATTTGAAGTTTATCTGCTTTTAAAACTTGCCAATAAAAAAGTCTGCCAATAACCAGAAGAAAAAAGATAAAAAAGAGAGTAAAAACGATTAATATCCGCCTCATGGTTGACTTTAGTAGGAATTTTTAAAGGCAAACGGTTCTTCAGTAAGATAGAGAAAGTTTTCTGCTTTTAAAAATCCAATTTCTTTAGCTTTTTCGGCAATGGTGCTTAAAGAGGAAAAAATAGCAATTTCCTTTTTTAGCAACTCATTTTCTTCCTCTAAGCGCTTGATTTTCTCATCTATTTGGCCTAATTTTCCTCCGGCGGTCACTAATTGATTAGCAACAACCATTTGAAAAACAGCCAAGAAAACTAAGATGAAAATTAAAACTTTAAAAATTCGGGCAGTTTTTTTCATTTTAAATTCGCTCTGCCACTCGCAACCGCGCGCTTCGAGCGCGAACATTGACCTTGATTTCTTCTTTGCCTGGCCTAATCGGTTTTTTCACTATTGGCTTTAACTGTTTATTTTTAAAAGTCAATTTTACTATTCTATCCTCCAAAGAATGAAAACTAATGACCACCAGTCGTCCCTTTTTTTCTAAAAGCGTTATTGCTTGAGTTAAGGCTTTTTTAAGATTATTAAGTTCGTCATTAACAACAATTCTCAATGCCTGAAAAACTCGCGCTAACTGTTTTTTGTCCTCGCCAATTACCCAAGTTAACTCTTGGGTTGTGACTATGGGACGGGCGCTAACAATAGCGTTAGCAATTGGCCAAGAATTGATTTCTTCACCAAACTTACTAAAAATTTCATTTAATTCTTCTTTTGACAAATTGTTAATCAAATCAGCCGCTGTTATCTTAGAATGAAAATCCATCCTCATCTCCAAGGGTTCATTTCTAAGATAGGAAAAGCCGCGACCTGATTTTTCAATTTGCCAATTAGAAAGCCCTAAATCAAATAGAATTCCTGAAACCTTATTAAAACCATTTTTCTGAGCGATTTTCTTAAGATTCCTAAAATTCCCATAAGCGAGTATTAAGTTTTCCGTTTTCAGTTTTAGGTTTGCGTAAGCAATTGCTTCTAAATCACAATCTATCCCTAAAACTATCCCGCCTTTTTTTAAAATCTCTTTTGTATGGCCTCCGCCGCCAATGGTGGCATCAATATATTTTTTCCTCTTTTTAACATTCAATACAGAGATTGTTTCTCTTAAAAGCACTGGTTGATGAAAATTCTCTCCTGCTTTCTCCAAATTTTTATTTTTTATATTTTATTTTTAATTTTTTTTGCATACTCTTGCCATTTTTGGCTATCCCAGATTTCAAAATGGTCACCAGCGCCAACCAACGTTAGCGACTTTTTTATTTGAGCATAATTCATCATCTCTATTGGAAGAATAAATCTTCCTTGAGAATCTAAGTTTACCACTAAAGCATCAGCGCACATCTTGCGTCTCAACCTTCTTCCCTCTCTATCTGAAAAAAGAGGTCGGGATAACTCTGGCTTAATTACTTCTTCCCAGTCTTTTTCTTTAAAACCAAAAATACACTCGTCAAAACCGATGGTTAACACCATTCTTTGACTTTCTAACTCTTGTCTTATTTTCTTAGGTAAGGCTATTCTGCCTTTGCCAATTAAATTTGGGGAATATGTTCCTAGAAACATTTTTCACCATTTATCTACATTTATCTACATTTTGAGTTATTGTGAGACATTTGTCAAGAGGCAATTTTCACCAATTTCACCAGAAGTAAGAAAAATCAAGTTTAAAAAGAGATTTGTTTCTTTACTTTCCTCTAAACAGCTTACCCATGAACTACCACGGGCAGAAGCCCGTGGTATTCTTAGGCTTCGTCTTCGGCGAGTTCGTAATTGTTCAATTCACTCACGGTCAGGAGGCCGTGGTTCTCTTGAACAATTATAGATTACTGACAACTTAGCCGTAGATTACTCCTAATCTATCCCATTTTCATCTATACGAAATTAAGTTTAGCTTAACGTTTTAAGACACGGCCGTCGTTTGAAACGTTAAGCTAATTTATTAAAAATGAAGATTTTTAAGAAGAAATTTTCCTGATAAGACTCTCAACTTGTGGTCGAAGCCAATCTGATGGAAGTAATTCCTTGGGCAAAAATGGATCAAGGGCTAAAACATCGAAATAGCGACTTCTAATTTCTCTAACAATTTTATTCCGTGAGGGTTTTTTTCTTTTGTCTTCCCAAAATTCGAGAATTTTTTCGTATTCTCTATTGAGTTTATCAAGTTTCCAAAGTTTACTCGCCAAAGATCTTTCATTCCCTACTAATAATTCCCTCGTCGCTAAGACGTAAACAGCATCAGCTAAACCATAATTTTCTAAAAATTCCCTTATGTCTTCAGTAAAATCATGTGGCGAGATGTAAACACTTTGTTGAAATTGAGCAAAGCCAATCTCCTTAAGCTTGTTTCGCAATCGGTCTCGAGTTTTTCGAGAAATTTCCTTGATATCAAAAAACACCAATCTCCACTTTCTATCCCACTTTTTCTTTTGGAACATTAAAAACGAAAAATCACGAATCAATTTCTTTTTTCCCTTTCCGGTAAGCCGAAGATAGGGCTGGCTATTCTTGAAAATTTTTTCAATGTACCCAGTCTTTAAAGCTCTTTTGATGGACATTTGGACATTGTGTTTTTTAAATCGTGGCGGCACCCAGCCATAAACAGTCTTGTAGGAATAGCTCGCTAGCCCTCCCGCGTCCGCTAAGTCCTCAAAAAGATCTACTGCCGCTCCCAAAAGAAGAAGGATCCTGTCTTGATTTCGAAGTAATTTTGCCACTAACTCTCTCCTTTCTTTTCTTTCTCTTAACTAATCTTTTAAGTAAATTTCTCCCAATCAAGAACTCAATCAAGAGCCAGTAAAAAGTATAATTTAGCTTAACGAATTTGTCAACGGCCGTGTCTTAAAACGTTAAGCTAAAATTATGAAAATTCAACTTTTAGCCCTTGGAGAAAACCGTCAATTTGCCACGAGGTTATTTGAAGACGGTAAAGTTTTGCTTTTTCTTCGCTTTCAATTTCTTTTGGAGCAACCATTTGGCAATCGATAAAATTAAATGGGAAATGTAATCTTTTAGCGATTACATAAAAATAAGCCTCAATTCCCCAACCAATATCTCCTTTTAATTGATCAAGATAATTAACTAATTTGGCAGGGTAAATTTTCGGTCCGGCATAATAATCTGATACAGTTCCGATGTAATCGCTCATAAAAAAGTTAAGGAACTCCTCTTGTTTTCTTTGAAAAAATGGATAAGTATTTAGCGACTCCTCACTCCTCACTGGAATAAGCATGCCTTTATTTTTAAACTGATCATAATACTCAATGATTTTTTGACAATTATTTTTCACAAAACTTAATTTATCGGTATGAAGATAAAAAAGAAAATCTGCTTGTTTGGCTGCTTTCCTGTGGCTTAAGATTAACTGATGAGTTAGTCCTTTATTGACTTCAAGAAGTTTAACATTTGAAAAAGAACTAATCCGCTTTTTATCGGTTCTCGAAGAGCCGCCGTCAACAATAATAATAGGAAGATTAAATTTGTTGAGTTCGGTAAGGGTGGCTAAAACCACCTCTCTTTCCTCAGAATTTCTAATTAAGGATACTGATGTAATCGCCAATTTTTCCTTCATAACTCGTATTCTTTTTGAAATTGAGAGCTGCCGGAGGAAGAATTGAATTTCAAAACCAGATTGACTTTTTCAACGCCTTCGTCATAGACACAAACATTTCTTGAGCAGGTTCCCAAGAGAATCTCTCGTTCAGCTTTCTCTTCTCCTCCTTTAAGATGAAGGGTGCCCAAGACTCCTCTCGGTAAACCTTTAGCTGTTTCATAGCTTAATTCATAATCAATTGAGGTTGTTTCCGGAGCAATTTGGCTGATGGTTAAGATAACCGCTTTTTTATCATAACGAGAGGTTAAATTGACTTCAACATCTTCACTCACTTCAGACAAAGCAATAGAAGTAGTAGGGCTGGGAGCGACTTCAGTCTTCCCTCCCCCTCTCCATTTAACTAGAAAACCGCCAAGCAAAATAATTAAGCCAGCAATGATTAAAATGGATTTCTTTTTCATATCTCCTCCACCATCCGAGGAGTCATGGCCTCGCTTCGTTCAGCCTGCCACCTCGGAGGTGTTTTCCATCATTCCAGTTCATTAGCAAAAAACTTTTTTAATTGACCAACTTCTACTCTTACCTGCTTAGTTGTATCTCTATCTCTGATAGTAACGGTGTTATCTTTTAGTGTATCATAGTCAATAGTCACACACCAAGGGGTGCCAATCTCATCTTGAGAAAAATAGCGCTTGCCAATATTACCGCGATCATCCCAAGCAACAACAAACTTTTTCTTTAAGCGATTATAAACCTCTTTAGCCTTTTTGACCAATTTTGGTTTGTTAGCTAAAAGTGGAAAAACAGCCATCTTAATCGGGGCGATTTGAGGAGAAAACTTGAGAACCACTCTTTTCTGTTTTTCATTTTCTTTAAATTGATCAACCAGCAAAGCAAGCATTAATCTTTCAACCCCCACAGATGGCTCAACTACATAAGGGAAAAATTTCTTCCCTGTTTCCTCTTCTTTAAAACTCAAGTCTTTCCCCGAAAATTTACTATGGTTTTTGAGATCGAAGTCGGTCCTATTAGCAATTCCTTCAAGCTCCGCCCAGCCAAAAGAAAATTTATATTCAATATCAACTGTTCTCTTAGAATAATGAGCTAAAGATTTTTTAGGATGTTCGTAAAATCGCAGATTTTTTTTCTTCAATCCTAAAGAAAGATACCATTTCATTCTTTCTTCCAGCCAATATTTAAACCACTTTTCATCTTCTTCTGGTTTAACAAAATACTCAAGCTCCATCATCTCAATTTCTCGATCACGAAAAATAAAATCTCCTGTGGTAATTTCATTTCTAAAACCCTTGCCTATTTGGGCAATGCCAAATGGAATTTTTGGATGGACAGTGTCCACCACATTTAAAAAATTGATAAAAATTCCCTGACAGGTTTCAGGACGCAAATAAGCTTTATTAGCTGTCTCTCTGGCAGGACCAACAAATGTCTCAAACATTAAGTTGAACTGTTTGACATCAGTCAATAACCCATTGCATTCTGGACATTGATTGTCTTTTAATTTATCGGCCCTGAAGCGCTTATGACAGCTTTTACACTCTCTCAACGGGTCAGTAAAAGAAATTGCGTGTCCCGATGCTTCCCAAACCTTTGGATTCATAATAATCGCCGCATCTATTCCTACCACATCATCCCGCTTGTAAACCATACTCTTCCACCATTCCCGTTTGATATTGGTTTTCAGTTCCACCCCCAAAGGCCCATAATCCCAAAAACCTGCAATTCCTC
>Ga0163210_1001139_pt1 | contig 11461 bp, 9 predicted proteins | sample Kivu_220m_FD_113536 | JGI IMG/M metagenome (GOLD analysis project Ga0163210, IMG submission 113536) | Freshwater microbial communities from Lake Kivu, Western Province, Rwanda to study Microbial Dark Matter (Phase II) - Kivu_220m | ecosystem: Environmental > Aquatic > Freshwater > Lake ... | reverse complement strand
GGCTGTCCATCTTTAAAAAACCCAAAAGCCCCCCGGACCTCTCCTTCCTCAACGATGAGATCAAAGATGATCCATCCTGCGAGAAGTTTGACAGAACTCTGCTTCAACCGTTCCCTCAGGGCTTTCATTAAGAGGACGCCCGGTATCTGGGAGGATTCCTCCGGGCGGTCCACAAGATAACCCATTCCCAATTCCTTTATCGGAACTCCATGCTCTATCAATTTCTCTATGGCCGCAGGCCCCTGCTCAACCAGGGTTTGGACAGCACTCAGGTGGTTCAATCCCTTGCCTGATTGAAGGGTTTCCCGGAGGTGATCCTCTTTTGAAAGATTGGAATTGGCTGCCGTGAAAGCGCCATTGGAGAGTGAAGTATTTGTTCCCATTCCGATGGCAAACTTACTGACGAGATGGACCTGGAGCCCTCTCCTCTCTGCCTCCAGGGCAGAGAGAATACCGGCCAGACCGCTGCCAATGATGAGGATATCGGTGGAGATCTCTTCCATTAAAGATGGACCGATTAAAGATCGGAATACACCCATTCGCCTCGGACAGGGGTATCCGTTTCGTTAAATGGTCAAAAGTTTAAATCTTGAGGATTACCTTTTTCGCTTCATCGGTTTTTCACAGCAGATGATATCGCAGGCATCCACACACCCACAGACCTCATCCACGGTGACCACCAGACCGCACACACCGCATTGATAGGCATCACCCTTCTTGACGCCCTTTTTTGCCACTTTTTTCTTTGTCTTTTTTACTGCCATTATCTTCTCCTTTCATTTGAATTACCCATAAAATAAATGTCTAAGGTATAAAGGTAAGGGCAAAGAAGCCGGTTTTGTATTTGGGTAAAGGCAATGGCTTTAAATGATTAGCCCCAACCCATTGACCTCTCGCCAAGTTGGCCTTTTAACCCTCAACCCATTACCCTTAGACCATTTAATTCTCTTTTACCTCTTCCAGCTCGAATTTCACACTCCCGATGGGGAGATCCAGCTCAAGAATGATTGGGATTTTCTCTCCGTCTGCTGTGTACCAGATCCGAATGATCCCCTCCTGATCTCCGAAGGTGGAGAACGGGGTGGAGGACTCCAGGCATACCGTCTCAACCGCCCCATCCTTCTTAAATCCAACCTTCTCCTTTTTTGAACAAAAGACCATCTGCCGCAGCCTGATTCCATCGAAGATGGACATCCGGATATCCTGGCCCGGATGAATCTCCTCGTTCAGATAATACCGCACAAACATGGAGAGTGGATCATAAGTGTCAGAGGAAACGGGAACCTCTTCCTTTCCATTCTTTTTTCCATTTTCCCTCTTCTCGATGATCACCTTCTGATGAGCGGGATCGAAGGCGAGGGTCTGATGGTAATTCTTATCTTTTACCAGAGGTCCCCCCTGGTCGATCTCTTTGATGTATCGGATCGGCGAACAAGTGGTGGTCTCAACGATGGAGGTAAAGCGGTTTTTCATCCGGAAGAGGAATCTCAGGTTCGGGAGGGAGTCCACTTGAGCCTCAATCCGGTAGTGGGATTTTTCCCCTTCCTTAAATCCATTCTCAATTTTAATCGAGGCCTTGAGGATCGGAATGCCCAATTTCTTTGCGGTGTAAAGAAAAACCCTTCCTTCTCCAGGGGCGATCTTGGGAACCTTCTGGTCACTTCCGAAAGCCAGTGACGCGAGAAAAACGATACCGGTAATTAAAAGGAGGGTTTTATTTCTCATTTCTGAGGACCGATCTCAACGTCCTGTTTCCCGTTTGTCCTTATTTAATAATTATTCATCAAATTAACGATTTGTCCAGAAAAAATTTTAATGGGTCTCCAAAAGAGGGGTTGCCAATTGAGTCTCCTCGTGATACATAAAGATCAATCCAAATGCTCTTCATGGTTCTCATGGAAAGGGTCCCTGATGCGGGTCGCTTCGATTCAATTGAAGGTGGTTGAAGAATCGAAAGAAAAGGCACTGGAACACGCCTCTCATATGATTCGCCAATGCAGAGGAGCGAATCTCATCCTTCTCCCCGAGATCTGGAATATCGGTTTTATGAGTTTTGATCGCTACCGGGAAGAGGCAGAAACTCAGGATGGTCCGACCCTTCACCTTCTGCGAAAACTGTCGAGAGAACTCTCCTGCTACCTCCAAACAGGAAGCCTTGTGGAGAAAGAAGGAAATCGATTTTACAACTCCGCTTTTCTTTTAAACCCGAAAGGGGAAATCCTCGGCAGCTACCGCAAGATTCATCTCTTTAGCTGCCAGTCTCAGGAGGCAGAGATTTTGGCTCCCGGCACATCCGCCACCGTCACCCCCACAGAGTTTGGAAACTTCGGATTGGCCACCTGCTATGACTTAAGGTTTCCGGAGCTGTTTAGGAAGATGGTAGACCTCGGGGCTGAATTTTTTCTCATCTCCTCTGCCTGGCCCTATCCCCGCCTGGAGCACTGGCTCCTCCTGAACCGGACCAGAGCCCTTGAGAACCTATCCTATCTCATCTCGTCCAACAGCGCCGGAGTGAACCGGGGAACACAATTTGCCGGCCATAGCCTGGTCGTTGATCCGATGGGAAATATGGTCGCAGGAAGCGGTGATGAGGAGGATATCATCTGGGCGGAGGTGGATCGAGAAATCGTCCTGAAGGCTCGAACAGAATTCCCCGCCCTGAAAGATCGGGTCTTCAAAAGCTAAGTGAAGCTCCCCGCCTACAAGGCGGGGGTTGCGGGGCACTTGCCGGTCACCGGGTCATCAAGGCGTTGATGTTTATGCGATACCCTCCGCAGGAATTACCCGCAGTCCGAATAACCGCAGAGGCACTTGACACAGCCTTCCTCAAAAAGAAGGTGTCCCCCGCACTCCGGGCATGCGCCTCTTAAAAAATTTGAGGAGGATTCTCGGGTAACGATCTTCTCGCTGATCATCAAAGGAGCCACGGATCCTCCTAAATGAAAATCCGGGGAGAGAACCTCTCCATTATTCCTTTGGGCCTCTTTCTCTTCCTGAAGGTGCCATTCAATCGCCTTTCCCACCGCATCCGAACAGGAAAGGATCTTTCCTTCCTGATACCAGACCGGCATGTGGCAACTGATCCCTTTCAGCTGGCGGACGATATCCATCGGTTCGATTCCGGAACGCAGGGCCAGAGAGACGAGGCGGCCGATCGCCTCGGATTGGGAAGCCGCACAACCCCCTGCCTTTCCAATCTGGTTGAAGATTTCAAAGAGCCTTCCCTCCTGGTCCTCGTTCACCGTCACATAGAGATTCCCGCATCCTGTCTTAATCTTCCGGGTGGAGCCATGGATCACATCCTGGCGAGCCTGTGGCCTCCGCTCCTTCTTGGACAAATCCTCTTTCTTCCCTTTCTGATCCCCTTCCGGAGAGGATAGTCCCTTATAGAGGACCTGCTCCTCCCGGCTTCTGTCCCGGTAGATCGTTACCCCCTTGCAGCCCAGTTCATAGGCTAAACGATAGACCGATGCCACATCGTCGATAGTGGCTTCGTGAGGAAAATTGACCGTTTTGGAAACCGCATTGTCCGTATATTTCTGAAAGGCAGCCTGCATCCGGATATGATCCTCAGGAGAGATGTCGTGAGCCGTGACAAAGAGCGATTTGACTTTATCTGGAACCTCCGGAAGATTTTTGATATGACCGATCTCGGAAATCTTCTTCATGAGACCCTCCGAATAGAACCCTCCCTCTTTCGCCATGGTCTCGAAGAAGGGATTGATCTCCATGAGCTCTCTCCCCTCCAGGACATGCCGGACAAAAGCCAGAGCGAAAAGGGGTTCAATCCCTGAGGAGACTCCTGCGATAATCGAGATCGTTCCTGCTGGGGCAATGGTGGTGATCGTCGCATTCCTCATGGCCTCCCATCGGCCTTTTAAGGTGCTTCCGTCGAAATTGGGGAAGGAGCCTCTTCGGAGGGCCAACTCCCCGGAGGCCTTGCGGCCTTTCTCCTGGATGAATGCCATGATCATCTCCCCGAGTTCAAGTGCCTTGGGATGGTTATAGGGAATCCCCAATCGAATGAGAAGGTCTGCAAATCCCATCACGCCGAGGCCGATCTTCCGGTTGGCTTTGGTCATCGCCTCGATCTGGGGAAGGGTGTAGCGGTTCATATCGATCACATTGTCTAAAAAGTGGACCGCCCTCTCGGTCACCAGACCCAATCTCTCCCAATCCATCCCTCCGTTTCCCGCCATCCGGGAAAGATTGATGGAGCCGAGATTGCAGGATTCATAGGGAAGAAGTGGCTGCTCCCCGCAGGGGTTGGTGCTCTCAATCTCCCCCACCTGAGGAGTGGGGTTGTCCTGATTGATCCGATCGATGAAGATGATTCCCGGATCCCCGTTTTTCCAGGCATAGTAGACCATCTTCTCAAAGACCTCATGGGCATTGAGATGGCCGACGATTGCTTTCGTCCTCGGGTTTCGAAGGGGGTATTCCCCGCTTTTTTTTACAGCCTCCATAAATTCGCCAGTCGCCGCTACGGAGATATTGAAATTGGTGAAGCGGTGGTCTTTGTCCTTGCAATGGATAAAATCAAGGATATCAGGATGGTCCGCTCGGAGGATGCCCATGTTCGCTCCCCTCCGGGTCCCTCCCTGTTTGACCGTTTCGGTGGCTGTATCGAAGACCGTCATAAAGGAGACCGGACCGCTGGAAACTCCTTTGGTCGATCCGACCACATCATTCCTGGGCCTGAGCCTGGAGAAAGAGAATCCCGTACCTCCCCCGCTTTTTTGAATCAATGCCATGTGTTTGACCGCATCGAAGATCTCTTCCATGGAGTCACCCACCGGAAGGACAAAGCAAGCGGAAAGTTGCTGGAGTTCCCTTCCTGAATTCATCAGCGTGGGAGAATTGGGGAGGAAATCAAGGGTGGCCATTAGGTCATAAAACTCTTCCTCTACGGAAGCGAGATCTGCGGCGGGATCGTAATATCGATCTGCCAGGGCGATGTTCTTCGCAACCCGCCTGAAGAGCTCTTCGGGTGTCTCAATAATATTTCCTTTCAGGTCCTTCATCAGGTAACGTTTTTCGAGTACGGCCAAGGCATTTTGTGTCAGGTGAACCAAACCCATTTTCCCCTCCCTTATACTAAATATGGCGAATAAATAAAAAGGTAGCACAATATTTTGGGTTGTCAAGACCAAAAAACAGAAATATGAAAAGTGGTGATTGGCCTGAGGGGATAGATAGGGGCGACCTCAGTTTACCTGCGCGAAGCCTTCCAGCACGCAGGCGTGGCACTCATTGAAAAGGTCGAGGGTGCTTCACTTCGTTCGCAATGACAATTCTTTAAATCGGAGTTTAGGTAAACTTTTATCTGTTGACGAAGAGGAAAATTTTATGGTAGTTTTACGACAGTCATTTATGCCTGATGAATATCTCAGACAACTCATTAAAAAATCATACGAAAGGGGGGATCTCTATGAAACGATGGTTCGGCTATTTGATGGTAACCCTTATTTCACTGCTCCTCATCACTCCAACTGCGGGCTTTGCCAAGGTCTATGGAGGGACGGTGATCTATGCCGCTGGGGCAGATCCTGATCGCCTCGATCCCGCCAATGCGGAGAGCAATCCTGCAGAGGCAATGAACCGGATGATGTACGAGAACCTTGTCAGATTCGATGAAAAATTGAGAATTGTTCCCGGCCTGGCAACCCGATGGGAACAGTCAAAAGATGGCCTGGCCTGGACCTTCCATCTCAGAAAAGGGGTAAAATTCCATGACGGAACACCCTTCAACGCTGAGGCAGTCAAAGTCTTTATCGAGAGGATGGTCGGTCCGGAGAAGCCTTCCCGCGCAGGGCTCTATGTCCCCTTTGTGAGCTCGGTTGAGGTGATCGATGATTACACCATTAAAATCAATCTTAAAACACCCTTTGCCTTTTTTCTCAATAACCTGGCTCACAGTGCATCGGGAATCATCAGCCCCACGGCTCTCAAAACTTACGGGAAAGATATTGCCCGGCGGGCCTGCGGAACCGGGCCATTTAAATTTGTGGAATGGGTTCACGGTGACCATCTGACCATGGTGAGAAATGAGGAGTATTGGGGAGGAAAACCCTATCTGGATAAGATCATTGCAAAGACCGTTAAGGAGGATAGTGCCCGGGTGATGATGCTTCAGTCAGGGGATGCCCATCTGATTGTCAGGATTCCTTCGGAAGATATCCCCAGACTCGAAAAAGATCCCAAGGTCAAGCTCGATTCCACAGAAACGCTCCGGGTATTGTATATCGGGATCAACTGCTACAAAAAGCCCTTCACCGATGTCCGGGTTCGGCAGGCCCTCAACTATGCGGTCGATAAGGAGGCCATTGTCAAGAATATCTATCAGAAAAGATCTCTGGTCGCTTCAGGAATCGTTGCCCCTTTGACCACCGGCTACTATCCCGTGAAGGGATATTCCTATGATCCGGAAAAGGCCAAAAAGCTTCTTGCGGAGGCAGGTTATCCCCAGGGGTTCAAAGCAAAATTGTGGAGCCCTCAGGGCCGATACCCCAAGGATTTTGAAATGGCCCAGGCCGTGCAACAGCAGTTGAAAAAGGTCGGAATCGACTGCACCCTCGATACGATGGAGTGGGCCGCCTATTTAGCTGCGACCCGCAAACCACCTGAGGAGAATGAGTCTGAACTCTTTCTCCTCGGATGGGCCCCTTCCACCGCTGAAGCCCGCTGGATCCTCTACCCGCTCTATACCACCGAGCAGTGGGTTCCGAAAGGGAATAATCGAAGCTTCTACTCCAACAAGGAGTTCGATGAGCTGGTGAACAAGTTTACCCGGGCAACGAACAAAGCGGACATGGATCGATATCTGAAGGAGGCTCAGGAATTACTCGTCAAAGAGGCCCCGTCGATCTTCCTCCTGGTCACCAAGGAAACCATTGGCTATCACCATAAACTCAAAGGGGTGATCAATTCGCCGCTGGAACTGACCTATTTTGACCACCGGACCTATCTGGAGAAATAGCGGATGTCTCCCTTGAATCCTTTTTTCCCGGAGGGCGACTGAAATTGAGTCGCCCTTTCATTTATTTTCGGAGAACCGATGTCCCGCTACGTCTTAAAAAGGATCTTCATGCTTCTGCCAGTCCTCTTCGGGGTATCGCTCATCTCCTTTTCACTCCTCCATATGGTCCCCGGAGACCCCGCTGAACTGCTTGCAGGAGAGGATGCGAATCCCGAGTTCATCCAGGCCCTGCGAAAAGAATATGGCCTGGATCAGCCCCTCTATCTCCAGTACTTCCATTTCATCTCTCATGTGATCCGGGGGGACTTCGGAATCTCGATCAGAAATCGAGAACCTGTCATCAACCTTCTCAGGGACCGTTTTCTCTTCACGGTCCAGCTCTCTTTTATCTCCATCTTGATTGCCGGCTTCATCGGTCTGATCGCGGGGATTATCTCCTCCACGAAGCAGTATTCCCTCTTCGACCACCTCAGCATGGTGGGGGCTCTTTTTGGCATCTCGATGCCTATCTTCTGGCTCGGTTTACTGCTCATGCTTGTCTTCTCCGTTTATCTGGGATGGTTCCCTGCCGGAGGGAAGGGAACGATCCTGCACCTCATTCTCCCGGCGATTGCCCTGGGAGCTTCAGGATCGGCAGTCATTGCGAGAATGACCAGGGCCTCCATGCTGGAGGTCATCCGCCAGGACTATATCCGTACGGCCCGGGCCAATGGCCTCCGGGAGTTTATCGTCATTTATAAACATGCCCTGAAGAACGCCATGATCCCTGTGGCCACCGTCTTTGGCCTCGAGTTTGGATATATGCTCGGTGGTGCAGTCCTGACTGAAACGGTCTTCTCTCTTCCCGGCGTAGGGAGGTTGATGGTGGAGGGGATCTTCCAGAGGGATTATCCCATTGTTCAGGGTTCGATGATTCTGGTGGCAACGACTTTTGTCCTGGTCGATCTATTAACCGATATTGCTTATGCCTTTTTTGATCCGAAGATAAGATATGAATGAAACAAAGGTGATCCAAACGGGCCAGATCGCAGAGGTCTGGAGAAGGCTCAAACGCAACCGCGCAGCGATCGCAGGCGGGGTCATTGTCCTTCTTTTTGTCCTGATCTCCATCCTGGCTCCTCTGATCTCTCCTTACCCACCCAATGAAGGAGACCTGGGGAAAAGGCTGAGGCCTCCGAGTTCGGAAAATCTTCTGGGGACCGATCCTCTCGGAAGGGATCTCCTGAGCCGTGTGATCTATGGAGCCCGGATTTCCCTCCAGATTCAGATTATCGCTGTTTCCATTGCCATGGTCATTGGAACGCTGCTCGGGATGGTCGGGGGTTACTATGGCGGGAAACTGGATCATCTGATGATGAGGCTGATGGACATCCTCCTAGCCTTCCCTGGAATCTTCCTCGCTATCTCCATCATCGCAGTGCTGGGCCCGGGTCTGACGAATCTGATGCTGGCCGCCGGAATCTATTCGATTCCTCAATTTGCCAGAATTGTCCGGGGCTCGGTGATCTCTCTGAAAGAGAAAGAGTTCATTGAGGCGGCCCGTGCGGTCGGGGAAAATGATTTCAATATTATCTTTCGTTACCTGTTGCCCAATTCGATGGCACCCATTATCGTCCAGACCACACTCCGGATGGCGACGGTCCTGCTCACCGCCTCGGGTTTGAGTTTTTTGGGCCTTGGGGTACAGCCTCCGACAGCGGAATGGGGCGCGATGCTCTCCAATGCGAGGGCATACCTCATCACTGCCCCTCATGTCGCCACTGTCCCGGGGTTAGCCATCATGCTGGTGGTCATGGGTTTTAACCTCTTCGGTGACGGCCTGAGGGATTCGCTCGACCCCAGACTGAGAGACTGATTCAAATTCGGATTGGCGAATTCAGAATTCGGAATGACATAAAGGGGCTAAGGGTTCAGAGATGAGCACCCTCTTAAGCGTTAGGAATTTGAAGACCCAATTCTATTCAGCAGGAAGGACCATCTATGCCCTCGACGAAGTGAGCTTCGATATTGAAGAAGGAACGATCTTTGGGCTGGTGGGCGAGACGGGTTGCGGAAAATCAGTGACCGCCCTTTCGATCCTCAGACTCATCCCCTATCCCCCGGGGAAGATCGTGGGAGGAGAGATCCGCTTCAGAGGAAAGGATCTGATTAACCTGCCGGAGGATGAGGTCCGCTCCATCCGGGGCAAAGAGATCTCCATGATCTTTCAGGAACCGATGACCTCCCTCAATCCTGTCTTTCGTATCGGGGATCAGATGATCGAGGTCATCATGCTCCACCAGAGGCTCGGGAAGCGGCAGGCCTTAGAGAAGGCGGTTGAAATGCTCGAACGGGTCCATATGCCCGAGGCCCGAAAGGTCATGAAACAATTCCCTCACCAGTTGAGCGGCGGCATGAGACAGAGGGCGATGATTGCCATGGAACTTTCCTGCCGTCCTTTCCTCCTGATTGCGGATGAACCGACGACCGCACTGGATGTCACCATTCAGGCACAGATTCTCAGACTGATCAGGGAGATGGAGAGGGAATTTCGTACCTCCATTCTCCTCATCACTCACGATCTGGGAGTGATCGCTGAGATGTGTGATCGGGTCGCTGTCATGTATGCGGGTTCCATCGTGGAGGAAGCCTCTGTGGAAAATATCTTCGAAGATCCCAAGCATCCTTATACGAAGGGACTCTGGGGGGCGATCCCTCGAATTGAAGAGGAAAAAGAGAACCTGGCGGTCATCCCCGGCATTGTCCCGGACCTGAGTCAGCCTCCGGAAGGATGTAAATTTCATCCCCGATGCCCTTTCCGGTTCGATCCCTGCGATCGCATCGTACCTCCGCTCCTTCAGGCTTCTTCCGGACACCTCGTGGCCTGCTTTCTCTATGGAGGAGGTAAGACAAATGATTGAGCCTCTGGTCGAAGTGAAAGGTCTCAGAAAATATTTCCCCATGCCAAAGGGGTGGCTCAAGGAAAACGTCTATGTCCGGGCGGTCGATGGAGTGGATTTTTCAATTCATCGGGGGGAGACATTGGGTCTGGTAGGAGAATCAGGGTGCGGAAAGACAACGGTGGGAAGGCTGATCCTCAAACTGATTGAGCCAACGGATGGGGAAATTCTCTTTGAAGGTAAAAACCTTGCCCTTTTGGATAAGAAAGGGATTCATCCCCTGAGGCGGGCCTTTCAGATCATCTTCCAGGACCCCTTCGCCTCTCTCAACCCCCGAATGACCGTCGGCGAGATTGTCGGCCGCCCGATGGCCATCCATCGCCTCGTGGACCCCTCTCAAAGGGATGAAAGGGTCGCTCAATTGCTCGAATCCGTCGGACTTCAGAGGGAACATCTCTACCGGTATCCCCATGAATTTTCCGGCGGTCAGCGCCAGAGAATCGGGATTGCAAGGGCATTGGCCACTCAACCCAAACTCATTGTGGCGGATGAACCCACCTCTGCCCTCGATGTATCGGTTCAAGCCCAGATTCTCAATCTCATGAGACAGTTGCAGAAAGTCTTCGGATTGACCTATCTCTTCATCTCGCACAATATCGGGGTCATCCGGCATATCAGTGACCGGGTGGCAGTGATGTACCTAGGAAAGATTGTGGAGATGGGAGAAAAAAGAGCACTCTTCCAATCCCCCAGGCACCCTTACACCCGGGCTCTTTTAACTGCCGTTCCCTCTCTGGATCCAAGGAGAAAGAGAGAGGAAGTTATCCTTGAAGGGGATGTCCCGAGCCCCATTCGTCCTCCTTCTGGATGCCGGTTTCATACGCGATGCCGCCATGTCCTTGCTCAATGCCTGGAGGAGGAACCCCTGTTTCATCCAGTAGAAGAAAATCAATGGGTGGCCTGTCACCTTTACGAATAAAGGAGGAACCGATGTTTACATTAATCAAAGGAGGAAACCTCTTTGGTCCTGAAAAGATGGGGATTAAAGATATCCTCATCGTGGGCAGGACCATTGCTAAGATTTCAGAGCGAATCGACCTGCCCCGCGATTTCAACGCCCGGGTCATCTCCGCTTCAGGGAAAATCATTACCCCGGGTCTCATTGATCTTCACGTCCATCTCCTGGGGGGAGGAGGGGAAGGAGGGCCCCGGACGAGGACTCCGGAGATCACCCTCTCAAAGATCACCCGTGCCGGAGTGACCACGGTCATAGGCTGTCTCGGCACAGACGATGTTTCCCGAAGGCCGGAGACCCTTCTGGCCAAGGCCATGCAACTGGAAGAGGAAGGCATCTCCACCTTCATTTACTGTGGCTCTTACCAGTTCCCTCCTCCGACCCTCACCGGAAGCGTTCGTAAGGATATCGCCCTCATCCCCAAGGTGATCGGTGTGGGAGAGGTGGCGGTTTCGGATCATCGCTCCTCTCAACCTAACTTTGATGAACTCTGCCGTTTGGCCGCAGAGGCACGGGTTGGAGGGATGATCGGCGGGAAGGCAGGACTGGTTCACCTTCACATGGGGAGTGGCCCGGGAAGGCTTGATC
>Ga0163210_1001137_pt1 | contig 11471 bp, 7 predicted proteins | sample Kivu_220m_FD_113536 | JGI IMG/M metagenome (GOLD analysis project Ga0163210, IMG submission 113536) | Freshwater microbial communities from Lake Kivu, Western Province, Rwanda to study Microbial Dark Matter (Phase II) - Kivu_220m | ecosystem: Environmental > Aquatic > Freshwater > Lake ... | reverse complement strand
GTTTGATATAGACTATGTGGCTGTGGGTGCCAAACGCATGAAATTCAGCGTGACCTTCCTCAACTTCCTGGGAGCCAATTATACTGGCACGAATAATCTGGATGCCTGCTCGGTGGACTTTGACAATGACGGACAGAACGAGATATTCTATCCTCAGCCCAATGGCGACCTGTACATTTGGAAGGATGAACAACTAATGGCCGGTTATCCCGTTACGGGACTGCCTGATATCACAAAGGACTATGTCTGGGATAGCACCGCTTTTTATCTGCCTTGTGAATTACCCAACGGCAATGAACGGACTGCCAGGGCATACCGTTTCACTTCTTCGGGCGTTACCCAGGTATTTGAACAAAGCAGTGCCAGGAACTACTGGGCTGCCTCTTTGGTTTCAGCGGATACGAGATTACTGCTGCCCGTGAATACCTGCGACCCCACTACCAGCCTGTTCAGCACCGCCTCAATATCTATTGTGAATAAAGCAACTCTGGCAGTGGAACATACCATCACCTTAGCGGATTCCATTTGCACCAATCTGGTCTGCTATCAGAACAAAGTCTATATCCTGGGTCATGCCAGTCCGGAACACACGCTGACTGTTTATGACATGCAAACTTCAGCCACAAGCCAATACCCCACTTGCATTCCCGCTGACTCCACCATCGTAGCCATATCAGCAGCAATTCTATTCCCAGATGCGGATGGTGACTTGGTAATACAAACCCCTTACTCCTATTATCTGATTGACCTGCAAGGCAACACGAGAGACGGCTATCCCAAAAGCCTGCCCTTTTATTCCTATTCACCTGTCGTCATTTCCGATTCGGATGGTAATGGCAGGCTGGACATGATGTTCGGAGGTGAAAACAGCTTTGCCGTAATGGATTATGCCGGGGACAATCTGCTGACCATGTATGATGGCATTACTCCCACCGATACCCTGAAAATCACTTCCGGCATTCTGCCCATCAACCTTGATACGGATAGTCAGGTGGAGTATCTGGGAGCTTTTTCCCGCAACCGGCTAATCGCTTATGATACCAATCTCCGCTGCATGAGCGGCTTCCCGGTCTCCTTCGGGGAGCGGAGCCGGCACCTGCCCTTTATCCATAGGGCTTCAGATAACAAAGTCTATGCCTGGCTTGCCACCGACAACGGGAATATCTACAAAGCCCTGCTACCCGACCAGGCTTTAAGCGGCCTTGACCCCAAGTGGTCCTGTAAATACGCCAACCTGCAGAGAACTGCCTCCCGCGAAGATACGAATCTGCCCAATGCCTACCTGAGCAATCAGACTTTCGTGCCGCAGGAGACCTATGTTTTCCCCAATCCGCTACGCACCATCTATGCCCCAAAGCTGACTTTCCAGATTATGACCAGCCAGGATGCGGAGGTGGAAGTGAATATCTATGACATCAGCGGTAAGAAGATTCATCATCAGCATGTCTTTTGCCATGCCTATCTGAAAAACAGGGGTTTGGTGGATTTACCTGTCAACAGATTGTCCAGCGGAGTGTATCTGGCTGTGTTCAAAGCAGGTAAGGATATCAAACGCCTGAAATTCGCCATAGAGAAATAGAACATTTTATGGAGGTATCTGTGCGCCTCAGATTACTCATGCTCAGCCTGATGTTTCTGCCCTTGCTGGCAGAAGCAGAGATAAATAGTAATGCTGGTGAATACGGCTTTCAGTTTCTGCAAACCACTGCCAATCCCGTAGCAGCGGCCCTGGCAGGCACTGGGGTCTATGCTTTAAACTATCCGGGGGCTTATATTCAGAATCCGGCGGCCAATCTTACCGGGGACAATTTGTATGCCTCAGCCTTCCACAGCCGCTGGTTGCTCGACACAAACAGCACCCAACTGATTTATGGAAAAGGTTCTCGGCAATTTCATTTCGGTCTGGCTGCCAGGATGCTGGACTACGGCACAATTGAAAGCAGAGATGAGACGGGTTTGATTATCGGCGAGTATCATCCGCTGGATGCCAATCTGCTGGCCAATTTTGCTTACAGACTGCATCCAGACCATTTAGTGGGTATAAACCTAGGTCTCTTATATGAGAAGCTGGATGCTAGCTCCTGCTATGGACTGAGTACAGACTTCGGCTACATATATCTCTCCCCTCTGGTTAATACCCAGCTCTTTGCCACTGTCCGCAATCTGGGCTATACTACAAAAATGGACAGGGAACGCATAGACCTTCCCCTGATCTGGGAAACCGGCTTCAACCACGGTCACACCTTTGGTACTCAAATTGTTAACGGTCAGCTTTCAGTCAGCAAAGCGCTTGATACCAACCTCCATCTGAATATGGGTATTGAATATAAGCCTCTGTCTGAATTGAGCCTCAGAGCGGGATACAAATACGGCTATGATGAAGAAAGCTTCACGACCGGTATCGGAATAGCAGTCTATGATTTTCAGATTGATTATGCCTGGGTGCCCAATAGCGACCTGTTGAATGATGTCCATACTTTTGGGCTTACCTATCACTTCTGATTAGAGTAGAACATGCGCAACACTTTCCTGCCATTGCTGATCTGCCTTATAGCGCTGTTGTCATGGACGGGATTATCCGCTCAGAGCTTGAATATCACACCCAATCAACTGCTCTTCAAGACTACCAATAGTCTGGAACCCATTCGCGGCAGGACGGGCCTGACAGCTTTCGACAGCTTTCTGGACTTGCTTCAGGCAACCCAGTTACAACCGCTGTCCAGCATTCCGAGCAACCGTTGGTATAAAGTGGATGTGGGTCTTGCTCCTGACTGGGAGTCGGTCAAATCTAGCAATCTGCATTTCACCGGAATCGATGTTATCCAACCCAATTATCTGAATACCTTACATTTGACTCCCAATGACCCTTGGTTCACACTTCAGCAGATGGACCTGGTGAGCTTGCCGGATGCTTGGAACTACACGACCGGCAGTTCATTGATAATCGTGGGGATAGTGGATTCTGGAGTATTGAAAGACCATCCCGACTTACAGGACAACCTGTTTCATAACACTGGTGAGATACCTGATAATGGCATAGATGATGACAATAATGGCTATATAGACGATTATTGCGGTTGGGACTTCGCTGATGCACCGGAAATGGCGGATGTCGGATTGGGTGACTTTATAGATGTGGATAATGATGTCACGGACGAGAACTTTCACGGCACCCACGTGGCGGGCATTATCGGAGCTTCCACAAACAATGGCATAGGCGTGGCAGGTGTCTGCTGGAATGTCAAATTCCTGCCTATCCGGGCCGGATTCAGAACTACCTCCGGTACTGGCTTTCTTCAGGATGATGATGCTGCCGCTGCCATCATTTACGCCGCCAATATGGGTTGCCGGGTAATCAATATGAGTTGGGGTGACCCAAACTACTCAGCCATAATTGCAGATGCCTGTCAGTATGCCTTTGAACGGGGAACTGTCTTGGTGGCTTCCGCAGGTAATGACCCCGGACCCTATCTCAGCTATCCGGCCAAGCTATCCTGCGTCATCTCGGTTGGTGCGGTTGACCCCTATAAAAATCTGGCGGGTTTTTCCAGCTATGGACCAGAGCTCGACCTGGTGGCCCCCGGTCAGACGATTTATAGCACCTATCAAACCGAAGGTGCTGAAATCTATAAGGAAATGTCGGGCACTTCCATGTCGGCTCCTTTTGTAACAGCTGCCGCAGCATTACTTTTATCCATTCAGCCCTATCTGAATCCCGATGAGGTTAAAGCCAAAATCCTGAGTTCCTGCGATGACCGCGGCACCATGGGTTTTGACCAGTATTATGGACATGGATTGCTCAATGTCAGACGGATGATAGAAAACCTCAACCCGCCTTTGATAGAATTGCTCAATCCTGCAGACCATCTGGGCTTTGCCGAAGACTTTGATATCACAGGCTCGATTGACAGCCCTGATTTCTTCCGCTACTCTGTTATGTACACCAATAAATCCTCTCCCTCCAGCCTGGACTGGTATGATGTGGAGGAGCACACCAATGTTCCGCATTTCTTCACTGCGCCTGTTCACAACGGTATCTTGGCTCATTTCTATATTCCGGATTTGCTGCAGGAGGGTCAGTACCTGTTGCGTATTCAGTATGAAAGCCAGACCGGTGCCAAATATAATTTTTTCCGGACCATCTTTATCGACAGATCGCCGCCCCTGATGAATATCAATAGCTTTCAGATATTCAAGCGCTATGATGAACAGAATGTCAAATTCTATGCAGGTGCCCTGTTTGATGAACCTGTTGTCAGCCAGATGGAAATCTATTCCGGCAATCTTGCTCCCGTCTATTGCAATTCGGTCAAGACAGATTCCATTCAGGTGTGGCCCATACCCAATACAATTCCACCCGGCCCTGTCAGTGTAAGGATTACCGCCTACAACAATAGTAATCTATCGTATATTTCACCTGTTTTGGCCAATGTTGCCAATCTGCAGTATGAGCTGGTCAGTTCCTATGGCTTCACACCTCGTATAATTGGAACTGCCAAAGTCCCCTTGGGCAAAACCCTGGATTTTGACAATGACTCCAATCAGGAAATTGTGGCGATGGATCTACCCACCAGCGGATACGGTCCGGTCAATATCTGGCAGCCTACTCCTACCGATTATATTCTGAAATATTCTTTCGGCGGCAGTTTCTGGCCTTTGGATATCGGTAACACCAACAGCACCGGCCAGGAATTGCTTTACCTGAATCTGGACACAGCCAAACTGCTTGATACCAAAACCGGCTCCGCCTTTCCGGATACCCTTGTCTGGACGGAAAACAGCATTTCCGGTGGTGTCATATCAGATTATAACAATGATGGTCAGAAAGATGTCCTGTTGGTCAAAAACCTGCCCCAGGAAAGGGTAATCCAGCTCTACAAACGGATTGGGCTCACTGAGCTATCCCCCAAAAACACGTTGCACAATCTCACTTCCACCTATCAGCGCAATATGTATGTCCCCACCCTCTTTTGCGAAAACCTGGATGGTGACAACTACCCGGATATTCTGACCGCCGATACGGATGGCGACATCATGATTTATGAAGTGCTGAATGCCACCAATGCGCCCATGACCTGGAATACCCGATTGCCTGTCCAGAACACCTATTACCTGACCACTGGTGACTTTGACGGAAATGGCACCACAGACTTTTTTGTGGGTGGCTACAACAAGGATAATGTGGACCCCAACCAGACCTATTGGTTGTTTGAGGGCTTCCGGCGCAATGGAGACAACAGCTTCATCAGCATGGGCTACATCCAGTTCAATGGAGTCCTCTCGCAAAACGCTGTGCAGTCCATGGATATTGATAATGATGGGAAAAAGGAAATCATTCTGGCTTTGTCCCCCAATCTGTATATCCTCAAATATCAAAACAATGCCTTTGTCCCCATTTTCCATGGCAGCAGTTTCCGGACCTATCAAATCGCCGCCTGGAAAGACAGTGCCAATAATCCTTATTTCATTACCAATCAGAAAGATGCCCAGGATTCCTTACAAGCGGTGGAATGGAGCAAACAGTCTGTGTTCACAGGTCCTCCCACACCAGCAAATCTGGTGCTCGCACCCTTGAACGAACGGACCATTAAATTGGACTGGGCCAATACCAATGCCGAGTATTACAGGATTTACAGAAAGACTGCCGAAACAGCTCCTGCATTGATAGCAGAAACACCTTCCACCACTTATTCAGATACCACCCTTGTTGCTGATATGGAGTATTTCTATTGTGTGGCGGGTGTCGTGACCTCTATGATGCCCCAGGAAAGCATAATGACGGATTGGTCCAGTGCCATACCCAGTCCCCAACCCCATGTGACAAGTGTGGCCATGCTGGCTGCCAATGAGCTGACCATCCTGTTTGATCAGCGGCTCTCCACGGCTTCCCTGAACAGCAATTGCTTCTGGGTTGACCATGGAATCGGCAATCCTCTTTCTGTGAATCGCATCCTGCATAAGCATGGGGTGATGATGCGCTTCAGAAATCTCTTCACCGATATCGGTGAACCTTATACTGTCCGGTTGCGCAATGTAGCGGGAATCACTAATGTGCCTGCTGTGGATTCCCTTGTCAGTTTTGTTTTTGAACCTGATTACACGCCTCCCATGATTGAGGATGTGCAGGTACAAAAAGGAAATCGTTCAGTGAAGGTGTATTTCAGCGAGACCATCGATCCTGCCAATGCCACCAATCCGGAAAATTACCAATTAATTCTGCCAACCAATGACTCAGACAACCATGTCAGTGCTGTGCAACTGAATGATAATATCGTCACCCTGAATTTCTCTGCCAGGCTGCGCTATTCCAATCAACCTTATTATCTGGTGGTAAACAATATCTGTGACCTGGCAGGTAATCCAATTCCCCCTCATCGCAATGTCGCCCGATTGACCCTGACCGAAATCAAAGACCTGAAACACATAGTCATCTATCCCAATCCCATCCACAAAACAGCCTCCAACTATATTTCCTTCCTGAACTTCCCCCCCGGCAGGAAAGGGGAACTGAGGATATACACATCCAGCGGTGACCTCTTATACAAAACAGGCATCGGACCCTTCTACACAAACAATAACACCGTCACCTGCCAATGGGATTGCACCAATCAAAGCGGAAAGAAAGTATCCTCCGGCATTTACTACTATGTGGTCAGCATGGCTGGAGAAGTCGCCAAAGGAAAATTCGCCATCCTGAATTAATGCTTTGTTTAATTGCCTGGATAAAAAAACTAGAGTCGGAAAATCCGGCTCTGGTTGTGTGTTCAGCCTGTTGATGAGTTTGTTAATCCCGTGCTTACGAGATAACGATTTCTTTTTCCGGAACTGCTGCTTTCTTGGGTATGCTGAGGGTGAGGACACCATCTTCCATCCTGGCGGAAATGCCCGCGCTGTCAATATAGTCCGGCAGATAGATGCTCCGGCGGTAATTGCCGCTGTAACGTTCGCAACGATACATGGTGCCTTTCTTTTCTTCTTTTTTTTGCTCGCACTTGGCTTCTATCACCAATTGGTTGTCCTGCACTGATATACGCACATTGTCTTTCTTGAATCCCGGCAGATTGGCCACGATTTCAAACTGCTTCTCGTGCTCCATAATATCCATCGCCATGGCTTTGTAATCGCCTTCAGTCTCTTCTTCAAAGTAGCGGTTGAAGAAATCATCAAACATGTTCATCATGCTCATCATTGGCTTGAACTCACGGTTCCTGTTGTTGTAAGGGACGATCTTCATTGTTTCCTCCTGTTCCTTAGTGTTTCTAAGCATAAAATAACCAACCCAGCCCAAATGTCAAGAATAAATTAGCAGACTATGACAGAGACTGCTAATTTCTTCAATGAGCCCCCGGAACTGCTGACCTCCAACAAGAAAAGTCTTGACAAACGACCGCATTGGCAAGTATTGTTATTATATGGTTTCGAGTAAGTATCTGCTGTTCATCATTATCTTTCTGTGGCTCTGCTGTAGCTTGACGGCAGCTGAAATGGTGGTCACTCAGGACATCCACGAACTCACCAATGAATTCATCCGCAACAATATCAAGGATTTATCCGGTAACTGGTGTTGCCTGCTGAAGGTCAGCACCGATCTGAAGTCTTTTGACAAGGTAGAGACCTCCCTTGCTCCCATGAAAGTGGAACCCCGTATCGGCGAAGTCTGGGTTTATCTGTCCCCGGGCGAAAGGCGTATCTATTTCTCCAAGACAGGCTATGCTAAAATCGTTTATGATATTCCCCTCATCATGGAATCCAACTGCGTATATGGCATGGCCATCCTGGAAAAAGGGGCTAATGTTCCAAAAGCGCTGTCCGTGATTATCAAGGTAAATCCTGCTGATGCAGCAGTGGTCATCAATGATACCATGCAATGCGATATCGGGAAAGCGATAAAACTGTTGCCAGGCACCTACGGCCTGAAAATCAGCAAGCCCACCTACCGGATGATAAATGAAGAAATCACCGTCGACCCGGATAATGTTTTTTTTGATTACACTCTCCAACCCATCTCCCAGCAGAAGGTTACCCTCACTTCCTCCCCGTCGGAAGTGGATATCTTCATGGACGACCAATACATGGGCAAAACGGACAAGGAGGTGTTCCGCTATCCGGGCACCTATACATTAAAGCTGATAAAAAGTGGATACGAGACCTATGAACAGCGCATTGAGGTGCTGGAGAACAAGGAAAACAGATTTGCCGTCACGCTGATAAAAGCCGGTTCCACTTTATCGGTCATCACCATACCGCCTGCCGCCAAGCTATATGTGGACAATCAGGAAGTGCCCTCCAAAATGATAGACCTATCTGTCGGTCCACATGAAATGAAGGTCACCTGCGAGGGTTATGAACCTTATACGAAGCAGATTACTGCCGTCAAAGGCCAGAATATCAGCGAAAGCGTCACCCTCATCTCCTACAAGGGTGAACTGCTCTTTGAAGTGGAACCTATGAAGACGGCTATCAGCCTGTATGACAAATACTCGTATCTGCAAAGCTGGACCGGCTCCAACAATCTGTCCCTGCCGGTGGGTGATTACACTGCCAAAGCCACGCTGGAAGGCTATATGAATCAGGATAAGAGCTTCAGCATCAAAAAAACGAAACCACGAAAATCGAATTGATTATGCTGAAAGCCATAGCCGGCAACAATCAACCCAAATCACCCAACTCCACCCCCTCCATTGAATCAAAAACCGTGAGCACCACCAATCAGCCGGCTACCTGGACCGACCCCAATGCCGGCAAACCTATTACTCCTGTCGCACCAGCCAAACAATCTTCCTGGCTGGATCACTTTTATTTTGAGACAAATTCTGAATTCGGCAATAAACAGCTGGATGACAGTCATGAATCCAGTTATCAATACTACTATGGCTTGTTCAAGGCTCACTTGTTTCCCGTTGCCTTCTGCACGAAGTATTGTAATTATAAGTTCAAGTCCTTCAATACATACATGATTGGTGATTCCACCCATTATACTTCTTTTAATGGTCAGGAAGAATACTGGTCTATGTATGCTGATTTTTATATGTCATCATCTACCCGCTGGAGAGCGGAGTATGTGGATTATGCCCTCCAGTTCGTTACAGGGTATGGTGGTAGGTTCTATCGGTTCAATTTTATCTACCGTGATTTTCTCAGTGAATCCTATAAAGACGAAGGTCTCTTCATGCTCCGGTATTCCGCTGCCGTGAAACCTCAGAACAACGGATATACCGATACGCAGGAAATGCTGCTGTTGAGGGATGATGTGCTGGGACAAATCTACAGAAGCGCCTATTATGCCAAACTGCAATTCAGTTCCAATGATGTGAAAGATAAAGATGCCCCGGTGGACGGAAGCATGTTCCTGGCTGAAGAAGGTGCCTACAATGTCAGATTCAGCTATGATTATCAGTTGCTGACCAAGAATTGTACCAATTCCCTGTTTGAGGCTGCCGCTGCCGGACGGGGTTTTTCCGTTCAGTATGCAAACCAATATCTCAATGTAGAGGATAGTGGCAGCAAATCCGCTGGTGACCCGGAAAAAAGCTCTATCTATAGCTATTCATCCAATGTCGCCTCCCTCTCTGCCGGTTACTATTTCCTGGATTATGAACACTTTAAGCTGATGAACCGCCACACCTTCCAATATCGTGATTACCTGACAAAATATGCCAACCCTCTTATGGTCAAACTGAAGGACGATTGGTTTAATTATACCTGTTCGCTCTTGTTCGGAGTTAATTTCGATTTTGCCGGAGCCACTTTTAATATTGAGTCTTATCTGCCTGAAATGAAAGAGGATAGCCAAATCGAGGACATGCTGCTGAGAATCTCCCTGAATCTCTCTGTGTCCCTATAAAAGATACAACACTGTAAATTACTATATTACTAATTCTTACCAGCTTTCTTCTTTGCCTGCCCCAGTAGTCTAACGTATGTTAAGCGTAATATCATTACGCTTAACATACGTTAGACTACTGGGATGATACCGGAATTGGGTCTGAATGTGTAATGCCGGATTTGTTGATTAGTTTACTAAGATGTTGTCGCTAAGTTGTTAGCTATGATAAACCTTGACAAGATAGGTGTATAAGAGAAATAGATTTCACATGAATGAGGAAGTAATATGTCTTTTACGAAATTGCTGATAGTACTGCTAACCATATTGATAATCAGAGAGATATATGGCGCAGAGATGGTGTTGAAAAAGCCTCCGAAACAACAGACTGGCATACTGCTGTTTACCGTCGAACCGATGGAAGCGGTCATAACTCTCAGCAACGGAATGAAATGGGAAGGTTCAAAGAGTGTATCTTTACCTGCGGGTGAGTACAGGATTAAAGCTTCGTCTACCGGATACATTCCCTTAACGACTACGGTAAGGATTGAAAAAAACATCACGACCAAAGTGGATGTTTTGTTACTGAAGCCAGTAGCAAAAGAAAATGTGGAAGATGTTGTGGCAAAAGACAGTTCCTCCAAGACGAATGTCACTAAGGAGAAACCCAAAACAGGGGGGGGTGTTTCAGGTAAAGACATCATTTTTGATAATGAGGATAGCTCGGAGCAATCCAATTCTGATGTTATCGAGAAGAGGTCTGCTTTAAAAGGCAAGAAAGTTACAGATAACAACCTGATTCTGATGCCAACGGCTAATACCATGCCGGCAGGCAGCAGTGTTCTATCCAATATAGATGCTTTAGCTTTTCAGTATTCATATGGAGTAACCAGTTGGACACATTTAAGCGCAGGAGTTCTGGCTATTCTAAATGAGTATGTGTATGCAATCTTAAGCTCATTTGCCATTAAACAGAAGTATCTCGATTATCAAAAACTAACATCTGCGATAATAGTTGCATATATGCCAGCGTATTCTGGAACGATAATCGGGAACATAATCAGTTTGGGTGGAGATACAACCAGCGTCCACCTTGGTGTTATACGGACTTTAGGTGACAACGATAATTTCAACAAAACGATTATAATGATGGGAGGTATATGCTATGCAGTTAGTCCAAAGATATCTCTGATAGGTGAGACGCACCGCTTCATCTATGATAATGACTCAGACGCATACCAAATGATTTTATTTGGAACTAGATTCAAAGGACGATGGACAAATTTGGATTTAGGTGTTTTGGGATGGTTTGATAACAAAGGGAAAGATGGGCTGTTACCTATAATAAAAGTCTCTTTCAAATTTGATTGAGAAATTACTCAAACCTTTGAGACACTATCGCTGTTTCAATTTGATATGTGAATCTTCTTTTGTAAATTGCCAACTAATTTGGCACTCTTTGTTGTTTTGTGCGGATGTCCAAGCCATCCCATGTGAGTAATATCATAATCACCTCACTTTTTTTTAGACAACTGTCCTTAATCAATGTGACTTATCAAGCTTGACATGACATTGGAACAGGTAATGACATCATCATATACGTCATGGTTGATGTCTAAGCATGTCATGGTAGTTCCAACCTCTATTC
>Ga0163210_1001135_pt1 | contig 11484 bp, 8 predicted proteins | sample Kivu_220m_FD_113536 | JGI IMG/M metagenome (GOLD analysis project Ga0163210, IMG submission 113536) | Freshwater microbial communities from Lake Kivu, Western Province, Rwanda to study Microbial Dark Matter (Phase II) - Kivu_220m | ecosystem: Environmental > Aquatic > Freshwater > Lake ... | reverse complement strand
GCTCTGGAGGGCATCGTTGATGAGGATCTTCGGGGTGTATAGGGCGCTGGCGAGCTGATCGGCGTACGCGTGGCTCTCCTTCGTGTCGATCTCGCGCAGTGTGCGTAGCTGGATGCGGGCCATCTCCGGCTGGTCGAGCCCGAGATAGGCGAAGCCCAGCTCGGAGTAGGCGGCGGCGTACTTCAGATTCAGATTGATCGCCGTCTCGAACTCGCGGATCGCGTTCGCGAACTGCCCGCGCCGGCTGTAAGCGAGCCCGAGGTTGAAGTAGTTGGACGCGTCCTTCGGGTCGAGCCGGATCGCCTTGGCGAACTGCTCCTGGGCCGCGTCGATCTCGCCGTTGTTCAGATAGGCGTAGCCCAGTGACGCGACGGCCGAGGCGTCCGCGGTGTCCAGCCGGATCAACTGCTTCAGCTGCGCCTGCGCCTCGGGATAGCGCTCCTCGGTCATGTAGAGGCTGGCGAGGAACTCGACCGCGTCGGCGTTCGCGGGGTCGATCTGGATCGCCCGCTTGTAGGCCGTGATCGCGTCCTCGGTGTTGTCCATCAGCTCGTAGGTCCGGCCCAGGTAGACCTGCGTCGCGGCCATGTCGGGCTTGTAGGCGGAGGCGATCTGGAATTCGCGGACGGCCTTGGCGAAATCCTGGTTTTGCAGGGCGGTCATGCCGCGGTTGATGGCGGAATAGGCAAGGGACTCGCGCGCCGAGACCTGGCTCGAGAGCGCGGTCGCGAAGTTCGTGATGTAGTCGGTATTCCAGGCCATCGGCGAGACCCTCCCGGGATGGGCGGCGCTCGTGGCCGAGGCCGTCCTCACCCAGGTATCGGCCTGCCGGCCTGGAAGTTGAGCGCGCGCGGGCTACTCGACCGTCACGCTCTTCGCCAGGTTCTTCGGCTGGTCGATCGGGCAGCCGCGCAGCAGCGCGGACTCGTAGGCGAAGAGCTGCACCGCGACGGTGGTCAGGAACGGGGTCAGGATCTCGTCCGTCTCGGGCAGGACCAGCACCCGGTCCGAGTAGTCCTCCAGGCCGTTGGCGGAGCCGGTGGTGATCGTCAGCACCGGGCCCTTGCGGGCGCGGACTTCCTGGAGGTTCGTCGCCGTCCGGTTGAAGACCGCGTCGCGCGGGATGACGAAGACCGACGAGAAGCGCTCGTCGATGAGGGCGATCGGGCCGTGCTTCATCTCCGCCGCGGAGTAGCCCTCGGCGTGGACGTAGGCGATCTCCTTCAGCTTCAGCGCCCCCTCGAGCGCCACCGGGTAGGAGTAGCCGCGGCCCAGGAAGTAGAAATTGTCGGAGCTGGCGAAGTGCTCCGCCGCCTCGCGGATCTGGTCGCGCATCGCCAGGATCTCCCGGATCTTGTCAGGCAGCTTCTCAACGTCACGGATGAGCTGCCGGCCGAGCGCCAGCGAGAGGTCGCGCATGCGGCCCAGCAGCAGCGCGAAGAGGAAGAGCGCCATCATCGTGTTGAGCATCGTCTTGGTCGAGGCGACCGCGTACTCGAAGCCAGCGTGGATGTAGATGCCGTTGCCGGTCTCGCGGGCGATCGTGCTGGCGACGCGGTTGACGATCCCCAGGACCTTACCCCCCTTCCGCTGCACCTCGCGCAGCGCCATGATCGTGTCGGCGGTCTCGCCCGACTGGGAGAGGGCGAAGAAGAGCGTGCTCTTGCGCACGATCGGGTTGCTGTAGCGATACTCCGGCGCGTACTCGGCGGTCGTCTCGACCCGCGCCAGGTCGGCGATCATCCGGGCGCCGACCGAGCCCGCCATGTAGGACGTGCCGCAGCCGAGCAGGCGCACGCGGTCGATGTCGAGGAAATCGCGCGGCTCCATGTTCAGCCCGCCCAGGCGCGCCGTGCCCGACTCCTTGACGATGCGGCCGCGGAAGCAGTTCTCGAGCGCCTCGGGCTGCTCGGTGATCTCCTTGAGCATGAAGTGCGGGAAGTCGCGCTTGTCGGCGACGCTCGGGGGCACGTCGATCGCGCTCCAGTCGGTCGCCGGCCCGATCACACCCGAGGGGCGGAGGATCTTGTGCTCCTTGGGCGTCACGACCGCTATGTCGTCGTCCTCGAGGTGCACCACGCGCTCGGCGGAGCCGGCGATGGCGACGGCGTCCGAGGCGACGAAGGAGCCTTCGTCCCCGATCCCGATCAGGAGCGGCGAGCCGCGGCGGGCGGCGACGATCTTGCCCGGCTCGTTCGCGTCGATCACGGCGATGCCGTACGTTCCCTCGACTTCGCGCAGCGCCGACGCGACCGCTTCCTCCAGATTGCCGTTGAGCTGCTCGGCGATCAGATGGGCCAGGACCTCGGTGTCGGTCTCGGAGGTGAAGCGGTGGCCGCGCTCCACCAGCGCGTCCCGCAGCTCGCGGTAGTTGTCTATGACGCCGTTGTGCACCAGGGCGACGCGCCCCGACTCGTCGGTGTGGGGGTGAGCATTGATGTCGGTCGGCGCGCCGTGCGTGGCCCAGCGCGTGTGCGCGATCCCGGAGCGCAGCTCGAGGTCACCCGGCAGGAGCTGCCAGAGCTCGTCGACCTTGCCCGCCTTCTTGCGGATGCGGAGCTTCGTGTGGAGCTGCCAGGCGATGCCGGCGGAGTCGTAGCCGCGGTACTCGAGGCTCTTCAATCCCTTCATCAGGAGACTGACCGGAACCTTGCGGTTGCCCGTGAACCCCACGATGCCACACATGCCTCACACCCTCCTGGCTCGGTCCGCCGACCGCATCATCCGTAGAGCGCGCGCCGGATCTGGCGCAGGCTGAGCGGTCTCGGCCGCACGAGCGTCCGGCGAGCCTCCTCCTGGAGCTGCGGGTAGATCTCCCGGTTCTTCCATCCGGCATGGCGCAGCTCGCGGTGCCGGCGTTGCAGCCAAGCCCGCAGGTCCTCTTCGTGCCAGCTCAGGATCTCGAGGAGGATCTTCTCGAGCGTCGGGGCGTCGAGCCCGGTGACGGCTTTCAGATGCTCGAGGAGACCCTCACGGTCCCCCCGAGCCGTGTCGGGCGCCTGGGCCTGGACCATCGCTGTCGCCAATCCCTCTCACCCCAACAATCGGCCTTCGGCGGGCACACAGTCAACCTTCATACCCGAATTCGGGCACGATCAGGCAGAATTGTGGCCGCCGTTCGCCACTTCGAACCTTGCGGGGCTATTCCTGTTCCCGGATCAGCGCGAGGACCAGGATGCCCCCGAAGATGGTGGTGAGAATCTGGAGGGCAGGGGCGGCCGCAATCGCGAAGATCAAGGCGCGGAAGGCGTTGGGGGACTCGTAGGAGCTTAGGGGAAGCCACCGGGAGGCCGCGGCCAGGTAGCCCGGGAAGCGGACCGTGGCCACGGACACCAGGAGCTCAATCCAGCTCGCTGCGATCGTGACGGCGGCCAGGGTGACGGACCAGCCGAGGAGCGCGCGGAGCACGCTCGGATGGACAAGGCCGGCGGGCGCGGTCGCCTTCACGCCGGGATGCGCCCGGTGGTGAGCGGCGATCCAGGCCCCGATCGGGAAGCCGAGCGCGACGTTCAGGATCGGGACGCCGCGGAAGAGATAGAGCCCCGCCACGGTGAGCCCCACGTAGGCGATGCCCAGCAGGGACGGCGGAATCGGGCGGTGCGTCGCCACGCGCGTCAGCCGGTCGCCTCCCGCCGGCGGTTCATCGCCCGCCGCAGGCTGCGCCGCAGCGCGTAGTAGTCGCCGAGCATCCGGCGGTACTTGTTGATGGTGCGGCGCTGTACGTCGAACCCGCGCCGGCGCATCTCCTCCGCCAGCTCGTCATCGGTGAACGCCACACCCTCCCCCTCGGTGTCCATGATATCCCGCAACGCCTCGCGCGCCGCCGTGCCCGAGGCGTCCCCCACCGCCTGCGAGAAGAAGGTGGAGAGCGGAATGCAGCCCTGAGGCGTGTCGGCGAAGCGGTTCTTGACCAGCCGCGAGATCGTGCTCTCGTCGCGGCCGACCTGGTCGGCGATCTCGCGCTGGGTCAGCGGCTGGAGCGCACGCGCGCCGTGGTCGAGGAATCCCCACTGCCGGTCGACGATCGCCTGCACGGTGCGCAGCAGCAGGCCACGGCGCTCGTCGACGATCTGCTTCAGCCACTTCGCCTGCTGCACCTTCTGCCGCAGGAACTGGCGCTCGGCCGGAGGCAGGGCGTCCCGCCGCCGCGCCATGTCGATGATCTTCGGATTGAGATTGAGCCGCACCAGGGCGTTGCTGTTGTACTGGACGGCGTACTTCTCGGGCCCCTCGCGGTCGGGGAATTCGGCCGTGATGAGCACCTCCGGCCGGACGCTGTTGGAGTCGAACGCCTCCTCGGCGGCGCCCACGGTCGGGACGAAGTTCAGCGTGGCGAGCTGCTCGAAGACGAACTCCGGCTCGACCTTCTGCTTGGAGCAGAGCTTGTGCAGCTCGCGCTCGCGTCCGGCGCTCAGCAGCTGGAAGCCCTTGACCAGCAGATCGGTCCAGGCCTCCTTCCCCTGCCGCTTGAGCTGGATCGCGATCGATTCCTCGATGTTCGCGGCGCAGACGCCCGCCGGCTCGAGCGTCGCCTTCAGTTTCGCCAGGACGGCGGCGATCTCCGCCTCGGTCACCGGCTCTCCCGCGTAGCGCGTGATGTCGGGGGCGAGCTCCACCGGGGTGCGGGTCTCGAAGCCGCGGGTGTCGAGGTCCTGGACGATGTACTCGCCGATCTTCTCTTCCTTGCCGGAGAGGCTCAGGTGCACCTGCTCGAGCAGATCGTCGCGCAGCGTGATCGCGGGGAAGACGCGCAGCAGCGGGTCGGTCCAGTCGTCGTCGCTCGACCCGCTGCTCCCGGACCAGGTACCGCCGCCCTGCGCCGGGTCGTCGGCCAGCTCCCCGATGCGCCGATAGGTCTCCTCGTCCCATTCGTCCTTGCTCGATTCCGCATCGCGGGCGCGATCGCCCTCGGTGGCAGCATCGGGCTCCGCCGGGGGCGTGACCTCCAGCACCGGATTGTCCGCCGCCATCGACTCGATCGTCTGATTGAAGTCGAGGAGCGGGAGCATGAGCAGATTCATCTGCATGACCATCTGGGGACTGAGATGCATCTCCAGACGGTGCGTCAGGATCTGTCCCATCTGCTGCTTCATCCCTGCTCCTCTCGGCCCGCTCGCGGGCAGCGGCCGGGACGTCGGTCGAGTTGGGCGCCGGCTCTCTGCGTATCGAGATCGGCCGTTGGGCGCGGCGCTTGAGAACTGCGCGCCGCGGGCCCGTGGCGCTGGCGCATGGTCGATATCCGACACCCGGACGCTAGCGCGTCGGGGCATGCATTTCAAGCGCGAGCGGCGCGCGACGCAAACGAATTCAACGGCTGCGGATGTCGGCGATCGCGCTTCGCGCTTGGAACCGACCGGCGCCGGGCGCTAGAGTATGGGACGGTTCTTCCCCGGAGGTGAGGATGGCGGACACGGCACGCCGGCCAAGCGTGATTCGGGAGCTTCGCATCGCCGCCCTGACCGATCGCGGCCGGGTGCGCGACAGCAACGAGGATGCGTTCCACGCCGATCTCGCGGCGCCCGCGCCGGCCGCCACCCACGGTCACCTGCTGCTCGTCGCCGACGGCATGGGTGGGCACGAGGCGGGCGAGGTGGCGAGCGCGATCGCCCGCGACGAGGTGCGACGCGACTACTACGCCGCGCCGCCCGCCAGCGACGCGGAGATGGGCGACGTGCTGCGGCGCGCCCTGCTGGCGGCCAATGGGGAGATCGTCCAGGAGCGCCAGCGCAACCCCGCCCACCACGACATGGGAACGACCTGCAGCGTGGTCGTGATTCGCGGCGAACGGTTCTGGGTCGCCCACGTCGGGGATTCGCGGGTCTATCGCTGGCGCGCGGGCCGCCTGCAGCGCCTGACCCGCGATCACAACTGGGCTGAGGAGCTGGTCGAGGCGGGGCGGATCGACACGCTGGAGGCGATGAACCACCTGGGCCGCCACATGCTGACCCGCGCGCTCGGCATCGACCCCGACCCGCAGGCGGACATCCACGACGCGCGGACGCTGGAACCGGGCGACCGGCTCCTGCTCTGCACCGACGGTCTGACTGGGGAAGTGAGCGAGGAGACGATCGAGGCGCTGCTCGGGGACGGCGATCCGACCCACGTCGCCCGGGCGCTGATCGCCGCGGCCAACGACGCCGGCGGCCTCGACAACATCACGGTGGTCGTGATCGAGGCGGTCGGGTAGGGCTCAGAGGGTGCGCGGGGTGTATCCGCCGCGCGACACCCCGAGGCCAGCCCCCCCAGCGCCTACTTCACCCCTTCGCGTTCGTCGATCACGCGCTTCGCCTTGCCGATGCTGCGTGGGATCGCGCCCGCCTCGAGGATCGCGACCGGGACCTTGATCCCGACCACCTGCCCGATGCGGGCGCCTACCCGCGCCGCGAGCTCCTCGATGAACGCCGCCCCCTTCGCGTAGAGCGCCGCCTTCGCCTCGGTCTCGACGCGGATGTTGTCGATGAAGCCCTTCTTGAAGAGGTGGATCACGTACTGCGGCTCGATCTCCTCGAACTCCATCAGCACGCTCTCGATCTGCGACGGGAAGACGTTCACCCCGCTCACGATCATCATGTCGTCCGAGCGGCCGGTCACCTTCTCCATCGTCACGAAGGTCCGCCCACAGGGGCAGGCGTGACGCTGGAGCCGCGTGATGTCGCGGGTGCGGTAGCGGATCATCGGCATCGCCTCGCGTTGTAGCGAGGTCAGGACCATCTCGCCGGGCTGGCCCAGCGGCAGCGGCGCCAGCGTCTCGGGATCGATCACCTCGGCCAGGATGTGGTCCTCGTTGATGTGGAGCGCGCCGGCCTCGCACGAGAAGGCGACGCCCGGGCCCATCAGTTCGGTCAGGCCGTAGTGCTCGTGGGCGACGATCCCCATGCGCTCCTCGATCAGCTTCTTCATCTCGAGCGACCAGGGCTCGGCGCCGAAACAGCCGACGCGCAGGGGGAAGCGCCGCAGGTCCTTGCCGAGCTGCTGCGCACGCTCGGCGATGGTGAGCGCGTAGGTCGGGGTGCAGGCGAGCACCGTCGTCCCCAGATCCTCCATCAGCAGGAGCTGCTTCTCCGTCTGGCCCGAGCCCGACGGGATCAGCGCGCAGCCGATGCGCTCGAAGCCGAGCAGGAAGCCGAGGCCTCCGGTGAAGAGACCCATGCCGTAGGCGTTCTGCGCGATGTCCTCGGGACGCACGCTCTGCGCCCACATGCCGCGTGCCATGCACTCGCCCCACTGCCGCATGTCGCTGGCGGTGTAGAGCCCGGTGATCGGCTTGCCGGTCGTGCCGGAGGAGGCGTGGATGCGCACCAGCTCGGCGACCGGGACGGTCGAGAGCCCGAGCGGGTAGTTGTCGCGCAGCGCGTTCTTGATCGTGAACGGGAAGCGCGCCAGGTCCTCGAGGCGCCGAAGATCCCCGGGCTTGACGCCCTGTTGGTCGAACGCCTTCCGGTAGAAAGGCACCTTGGCATAGACGCGCTCCAGCGTGCGCTGAAGGTGCCCCAGCTGCACGCGGGCCAGCTCGTCCGGGTGCATCGTCTCGAGCTTCTCATCCCAGTACTTCTTCGCCACGCTTCCTCCTGAGGTCGTTGGGCCCCTCGCAGGCGGCTTGGCCATGAAGGGGCCCATGTTCGCTCGGGCCACCCTCTCTGATCGGCCCTGATCCGTCAGCAGTCTATGTCCTCGGGAGAGTGATTTGAAGCCACTCGTCGAGTCCGCTTGGCCCGGCTGCGGCGGCGAGGCGGAGTGGTACCGCCCGGAGAAACGCTCCATTTACTGGGCCAGCCGTGGGTCACCCTAGCGTCCCCGACCGCGGATCTTGGGGCGCCACCTCATTTGATGAGGTCCAGTTGCCTCGTCAAGGCAGTCGAAACGAAGGTCAGCCGTGCGAAGTAGACCCCGGCGTACACGCACCGCCCGTTGTCGCCCTTCCCATCCCAGGCGACGCGGTACGACCCAGGCCCCGCCGCTGGGAGCGCGGTGAGGTTCCTCACCACTCGCCCTGACACATCATGGATGGTCAGACGCGCCTCGCCCGCCACGTGCATGTCGAAACGAATCGCCGCGCCGGCGACAAAGGGGTTCGGAAAGCTCAAGTCGGGTGAGCCGATCGGCGCGGGCTGCGACTCGCGTCCAAGATCCGAGGCCGCCCCACAGCCGACCGGCCAGGCCCCGATCAAGCTGCAGTCTGGATTGAAGCCGGGAGCGCACGGCGAGTCACTGTGAAGTGTGTATGGCTCGAGCGGATTGGCGTCCCCACAGAACAGAGGCGGGAGTGAGATGTTCCCGTTCATCCCGTACTGGTTCGCGATGTCCCCGACCCAATCACCGCCCGCGTTGCCGTAGATGTCACAGCATGTCAGCCCGAACTCGGGTTCTGTCCCCGCTCCGTCATAGTAGACGGCTTGACCCACCCGCCCGAACGCCAGGATCGTATTCGCGAGCAGTTCGGTGTCGTGATACAGGTAGTTGTAGCTCACCGACGCTCCCAGCGGCGCGGTGTTCTGGGCCAGGGTCGAGTTCCGCATCCACATTGATTCGTCCCATACCCAGACGCCGCCCCCCTGGTGACTGGCGGTATTCTCGTAGATCGTGCAACTATCCACGTACGCGAGGCCGTGCAGCAGAGCCAACCCTCCCCCGAACGCCGCTGTGTTGCCGGACACGGTGCAGGAGGTGACGTATGACGGATCATTCGACGCGAAGTCGATCTTGATCGCTCCTCCGTGAACTTGGGCCACATTGCCCAAGAACTGCGAGCTGGTGATCGAGACCGCGGCCGCATCGGAGTGCAGCCCCCCCCCATGTTGTGCGGCTTGGTTGTCCATGAACCAGCAATCGCGGAACTGGCACCGAAAGCCTGGCCCGCGGCAGTCCGCGCCGCCACCGCGCCATGAGATGTTCTCCGCGAAGCGGCAGTGTGTCACGACGGCGTCGGAATACACGAGGCATATCCCTCCACCTTCCGTCTCACTGGAGTTGTCCGCCAGCGTGCAGTCCTCGATTCGGGGAGCTGCGCCGTAGACGAAGATTGCTCCTCCTCGGTGGCCGGCTGAATTCGAAGTGAAAACGCAATTCCGGATCGTGGGCGCGCTCTGGAAGCAATAGATGGCTCCACCATTCGGATCGTCGAACATCGGCTCTACGGGGTATGCCCAGCCATTGACGACGGTTATGCTCTCAAGAACGGAGGACTCGGTTTCGGCCGAGTGGAAACCGAAGGCTCGATGCGGTCTGTCAGAGCTTCCTTCGCAGTCCAAGGTACAGTCCGCGGGGCTTCCAGCTTGGGACCGGATGACGATTGCTTTGCCTACGTAGTCGAGATCCCGATTGCCCTCGCCGCGGAACGTGCCGTCCGCGAGCACGATCGTATCTCCCGGGAAGGTCGCGGTGATGGCGGCCTGGATGGTCGGGTACTCCCCGGTGCCGTCTGGGCAGACGAGATGAGTCGTGGCCGCCGCACTGGTCCCGAGCGCGAGAGCGAGGACGATCACTGAGGCTTTCATGTCGCCTCCTGCCGAAGGGACCCGCGAGGGGTAAGCGGCGAGCCGCATATCTCATCGAGTCTTTAATCTATCAGGTAAGAGGCCCAATGCCAGCCACAAACCGGCATCCGCTTCCGGCGCTCCGGGATACGATTACCGGACCGAGGCCTGTCGGACCGCCTTGTGGTCAGGCACCGCCCGGGATAGGATCCGCTTCGGGAGTCGCCGCGAAACCTACTGCGAACGAAGGCCTCGTGAAGGGCGGAAGCGCATGTTGAACCGGCGAAGATTGTTGACAGGTGCGCTGATCCTGGTCGCTCTGGGAGTTGGCGTTCGAGTCCTGGTGCCTGGAGCAGCAAGCGAGGAAGTGCAGTGCACCCATGGCATGGGCTATTACAGGGTCGGGGCCGGATGGGAGCCCTGTCCGAAGTCCGGTCCCGATGGATACTATGACAAGGTGGTGTTCTTCTGCTTGGATTGCCAGGAGGAGATCTGTGAAGGGACCTCCCCATGGTACAACCAGGTCGAAGATGGGGACTACGCCTGTCATACGGGCTCTCTTGCCCACATCGGACACAAAATCGATGTGACCGCTATCTGGACCTACGACGTGGTCCACGATGACTTCCACACAGTGATTGAGGAATACAATGGGGGCACGCTGGATCTCTACTTCCAGTTCTTCTGAATCGATCAAGCACAGCGGCGACTCCTGTCCGACCGTCACATGTGCCCCCTGAAGTGGGCTCGACGTTGCAGCACGCCGCCCAGCGACCCCGGCAGATGTGCCGTCCGAGGGAAGCGGAGACAGGCACAAGATCCCAGCGAATCCCGGATCTGACCCACAAAGGCTAGTGTCCCGTCCCATGAATAACTTGCCTATATAGACGCCTTGGCGTAGGGTCCTCCCCGGAGAGGAGGGCTCTGCCATGGCACGAGGTCGTCCCAAGCCCGCGCTGGTCGTGACTCCGGCCGAGCAGGAGCAGCTGGTCGCTCTCACCCGTTCCCGCACCATGCCCCATGGGCTGGTCCGTCGAGCGCGCATCGTGCTTCTGGCGATCGAAGGCGCGTCGGACATTGGGATCGCAGAGAAGCTCGGGATCTCCCGCCTGACGGTCGGGATGTGGAGACGGCGCTACCAGCGACAAGGTCTCCAGGGGCTCTACGACGAGCTGCGCCCGGGGGGACCACGCTCGATCAGCGATGAGCAGGTTGCCTCCCTCATCCGCCGGACCCTGAAAACGCCTCCCAAGGACGGCACTCATTGGACCTGTCGCTCGCTGGCGGAGGCGACCCGACTCTCGAAGTCGACCGTCCACCGGGTGTGGCAGGCGTTCGGCCTGCAGCCCCACCGTCAGAAGCACTTCAAGCTCTCCACCGATCCCTTCTTCGTCGAGAAGGTGCGGGACATCGTCGGCCTCTACCTCAATCCGCCGGACAAGGCCATGGTCCTGTGCGTGGATGAGAAGAGTCAGATCCAGGCCCTCGATCGCACTCAGCCAATGCTGCCGCTGGGACTCGGATACGTGGAAGGCGTTACGCACGACTACGTGCGGCACGGAACGACCACTCTCTTTGCCGCCTTGGACATCGCCTCGGGCGAGGTCCTCACCCAGTGCCGGCGTCGACACCGGCATCAGGAGTTCCTGCAGTTCCTCCGACACATCGAGGCCAGCGTGCCGGCGGCGCTCGATGTCCATCTCGTCATCGACAACTACTGCACTCACAAGCACGCCCAAGTCCGGCGCTGGCTCGCCGCCCGCCCGCGCTTCCACGTTCACTACACCCCGACCTACTCCTCCTGGCTCAATCAGGTCGAGATCTGGTTCAACATCATCACCCAGCGCGCCATCCGCCGGGGCACCTTCCGCAGCGTTCCCGATCTCGTGAGCAAGATCGATCGGTTCGCAACCGTCTACAACCGCAACCCCCGACCCTTCGTCTGGACGGCCACCGCCGACTCGATCCTCCAGAAGATCGAACGACTTTGTCTGGCTATTGCCGGGACGGG
>Ga0163210_1001131_pt1 | contig 11518 bp, 8 predicted proteins | sample Kivu_220m_FD_113536 | JGI IMG/M metagenome (GOLD analysis project Ga0163210, IMG submission 113536) | Freshwater microbial communities from Lake Kivu, Western Province, Rwanda to study Microbial Dark Matter (Phase II) - Kivu_220m | ecosystem: Environmental > Aquatic > Freshwater > Lake ... | reverse complement strand
GCCGGGCAGCGCCTACGGCGTCGCCGTGGCGGACGGGCGCGCGTATCTCACCCAGGGCTATGGCGGCCTGCAGGTGATCGAGGTGACCATCCCGGCGGTGCCGGATCGGATCGGGAGCATCGACACCCCGGGGCAGGCCCGCGGCGTCACGACGGCGACCGGCTACGCCTACGTGGCGGATGGCGATGCCGGCCTGCAGGTGATCGACCTGGCGGATCCGACGCTGCCCAGCATCGTGGGCGTCGCGAACACGCCCGGTAGCGCATACGGGGTGGCGCTCGCGGGGGACATCGCCTGCGTGGCGGACGGTATCGGCGGTCTGCAGGTGATCGATGTCGGCAACCCAGGGGCGCCCAGCATCGTGGGCAGCGTCAGCATTCCCGGGGGCGCGTACGGCGTGGCGCGGAGCGGCAACTTCGCGTACGTCGCCGGCAACGGGTCCGGTCTGCACGTGGTCGACATGACGACGCCGGCGACGCCAGCCATCGTGGGCAGCGCGGACACGCCCGGCAACGCGGTCGGCGTGGCCGTCGCCGGCAGCTACGCCTACGTGGCGGATGGCATGGGCGGACTGCAGGTGATCTCCATCGCCTTCCCCAGCTCACCGATGCTCATGGGCGGCTACATCACACCGAACCAGGCGCTGGCGGTCGCGGTGTCCGGCATCTTCGCGTACGTGGCGGACGAGGGCAACGGGGTGATGGCCTTCGATGTCACCAATGCCGCCTCGCCCGTCTTCGAGGGCAGCGTGGCCACGCCGGGCGTCGCAAGCGCGATCGCGCTGCGGGGCGACTACCTCTACGTGGCGGATCGCGCCGGGGGTCTCGCGGTGCTGGACAACGAGATGGCCGGCTCCCCGACGTTGCTGGGGGGCATGGCGCTGCCCGGAACGGCGCTGGGCGTGACGGCGGACGCAAGCTACGCCTACATCGCGTGCGGCGCGGCGGGCCTGCAGATCACCCCGCTCCAGTGCGGTTACGTGGGCGTGGACGACGAGCCCGGCGTTGCGCTGGCGCACGGACTCCGTCTCTTCCCGAATCCGACGCATGCCGGGACGACGATTCGGCTCGAAGCCTCGGTGCATGGCGCGGCGTCCCTGCAGCTCTGCGATCCCTCGGGGCGCCTGGTGCGGCGCCTGTTCACGGGATCGGTCGCGCCCGGGGGGCATGCGACGCAGTGGGACGGCCGCGATGACGCGGGCCGCATCGTTCCCGCGGGCGTGTACCTGCTCCGGCTCTCGAGCGCCGCGGGCGAAGCGAGCGAACGGCTGATCGTGGTGCGGTAGCCTCCGGCGGGAGTATACTCCTCGCAGGCGAAGCGACCGGGAAACCCGCCCGCTGTCCGTGCCCTGGAGGTGCGCCATGCGCCCTCGCGCCGTGGTCGTCTTGCATCGCTGTCTTCGATCCGTTGCCCTGGGCGGCGCGCTCGTCCTCATCGTGATGCTCTCCGCGCTCCATGCTCGGGCGAGTCCGAGCTGGGACGGGACGTGGCGCGAGATCGTGACGGCGGGCCCCAAGCCCGCGGCCCGCGCGATCGCACCCGCCATCGTGGATACGCCGCGCTCGCGGATGATCGTCTTCGGCGGCACGGACGACTTCGCCGCGGGCACCTGCTTCAACGACGTCTGGGCTCTCTCGCTCATCGCGTCTCCCGCTTGGGAAGAGCTGTCACCCGTGGGAACGCCGCCCACCCCGCGCGTCGCATCCGCCGCCGCCTACGATCCGCTTCGCGAGCGAATGATCGTCTGGAGCGGATACGACGGCTTCAACGACGTCAGCGAAGTCTGGTCGCTTTCCCTGTCCGATCCGGTCGGCTGGACCGAGATCACGCCCGCCGGGGAGACGCCCATCGGGCGAGGCGTGGCGAGCCTGGTCTACGATCCGACGCGGGATCGCATGGTCATGTTCGGCGGCTTCCACGAGGGGGCGCACAACGATGTCTGGGCGCTGTCGCTCGCCGGCACACCGACCTGGACGCGGCTCTACCCATCCGGGACATCGCCGCACGGCCGGGGGTTCCACACCGGGATCTTCGACGCGCCACGCGATCGGATGGTCATCTTCGGCGGGCAGAGTGAGACCGGATTCCTGAACGATGTCTGGGCGCTGTCGTTCTCGCCGGAGCCGGCGTGGATCGAGCTGCAACCGGCGGGCCCACTGCCGCCCGTTCGGAGCGGACAGTGCGGCGGCTACGATCCGCTGCTCGACCGCCTGGTGGTGTTCAGCGGAAGCTCGGTGGAGGACCTGAGCGCGCCACCTCTGGAGGACGTCTGGGCGCTCACGCTGGCCGAGCCGATGGCCTGGGGCCAGCTCTTCCCGAGCGGCCCGGCCCCGCACGGTCGGGTCGGCGCGTGCGGCACGTTGGATGCGGCCGGTGACGCGCTGGTTCTCTTCGGCGGCATCGATGAGGGCGTCTACCTCGATGACACCTGGGCGCTGGCGTGGGGCGGAGCGGGCGGCATCACGGACGAGCCGCGCGCGCGTCTCCTGGTCCGGGGGGCCAACCCATTGCGGGAGAGCGATCGGATCGAGATCACGCTCGACGGTGCGCTCACGCGTGATGCGGAGCTGGCGCTCTACGACGTCCAGGGCCGCCGGTTGGGTGTGCTGGCGAAGGGACTCCGGTGGTCGGGCGCGGTGCGGGATCTCCCGATCCACGAGGCGGGACAATACCTGCTGCGCGCCAGGATGGCGGAGGTGACGGTCACGCGGACGCTCGTGGTGCTGGCGGACGGGAGGTAGGGCGCGATGAAGCGTCAAGTGCACTGGCGGATCCCGATACTTGCGCTGCTGGGTCTGGCCCTTCTTGCCGGACGCGCCCTCGCGAATCCCAGCGGGCCGGACCCGGACCACTGCAGCGTGATGCCGCCGGACGGGATGGCATCGCCGCGGCTGGTGGGCGTGCCCGCCGGAGGGTCCGGAGAGGCGCCGGTCGCGGACCTGGAGATCGTCATCCGAGGATGGTACGGGACGCCGATCGGCAACGCCTGGGTGGAGGTGAGTCTCGCGGGATCGTGCAACGATCCGGATCCGCTCTGCCTCTGCGAGGGCGTCGTCTTCACCGGCACCACGGACGATGAAGGATACGTGCGCATCCGGATGCGATACGGCGGATGCTGCCGGGACGCGAGCTCCGCAATCATCTACGCGAACGACTTTCCGATCCGCGGCTACGACATCCTCATGAGTCCCGACTACGACGGCGAGCACGGCGATTGCCGGGTGAACCTCGCGGATTTCGTCTACTTCAGCGGGGGCTACGCGCAGGCCGGGGAGCCATGCCGGAACTACGATGGCGATGGCGCGGAGGCGTGCACGCTGGCGGATTTCGTTGAGTTCGCGGGCATGTACGCCAAATCGTGCAGCGGGAGCTGACCCGTCACAGCTCCCGGAAGAGCGCCTTGACCTCGCCCCAGGACGTCTCCGTCGCGGGGACGACCGCCGGGGTGAGCGTGCCGCCGTTGACCAGCGAGTAGGTGAAGCCGCCGAGGTACGCGTTGGCGGGGAGCTCCGCGTCGTAGTGCACGTCGCAACCGTTGCCGGTGATGTTCGTGATGGCGAGTCCCGAGATCCCGTCGGCGTCGTCCAGGGTGGTAAGGATCGAGTTCGAGGTCACGTTCCAGGTGCTGCCGCCGTCCAGCGCCAGGCCGAGCCCGGAGACGGCGCCGTACAGGATCGTGCCGTTCTCGAGCGCGACCGAGGCGGTGGCGTCCTCGTCGGCGCGCAGGCGGCCGGTCAGGTGGACGCCGTTCAGCTTGAGCGTCGCGCTGCTCGCGCCGAGGACGTTCAGGATGTTGCCGGTGCTGGCTGCGATCAAGGCGCCGCCCTTCACGCTGATCGTGGCCGAGGCGGCGTTGCCGGTCTCGTCGGTGATGTAGAAGGCGTCGCCGCCGTGGGCGGTCAGCGAGCCGCCGTCGAGCGTGACGCTGGCGCTGCCGCTGGCGGGGGCCGTCTTCCAGATCTTGATGCCGTGGAGGGCGCCCTGGAGGTAGGAGCCGGTGAGCGTGATGGAGTTCGCCCCGTCGATCACCCCGCCGCAGTCGCCGCTGGAGGAGACCGAAGCGCCGGTGACGCTGATGTAGCCCGTCGAGTAGATGCCGGCCGAGTGGCTGCCCGCGGCGGTGCTGGAGGCGATGATGGTGCCGCCGGTGACGGTCACGTAGCCGCCGCCAAAGTCGGTGGCGAGCGCGGAGGCGTTGGATCCGGTGGTGCTGACGTTCACTTCGGTCAGCGTGATGGCGCCGCCGTAGGTCACGTCGACGCCGTGGGCGCTCGCGCCGTTGGCGTTGATGGTACCGTAGGACATCTCGATCGCCGACCCCGTGCCCGTGGCGAAGAGGCCGTTCGCGCCGCTGGCGTTCGTCGTGACGGAGCCGCCGTTCAGCTTCACCGTGGCGGCGGAGGTGGCCAGCACGCCGGCGTTGATGCCGTACTGGCTGCTGTTGTTGACGTTGGAGGCGTCCCCGGTCTTGGTCATCGTGCAGTCGGTCAGGGTGAGGTGGCCGAGGTTCAGCACGTAGACGGCGGACTGGTCCGTCTGGGTCGCGCTGTAGGTCTGCTCCGTCTCGCTCGCGGTGCCGCCGTTCAGGGTGTAGACGCCGGTCTGGGCGATGGCGGGGGAGAAGCAGAGGACGGCCAGAAGGAGCACTGCGTTCGCGGATCTCAGCGTCGCGTTCATGGAGGGAATCCTTTCCACGGGCTCGGCGTCAGACGGGCAATCACCAGCCCCGGAAACGATAGGACTCGGCCTCGATGCGTGCAACGCGCAAGATCGGTTGCGCTACCGAGCCACGATCACCCGCCTCGTCTCCGTTCCTTGCCCGGTGCTGAGCCGGCAGGCGTAGACGCCCGCGGGAAGGGTTCCGGTCCTCCAGGCGAATGCGTGCTCTCCCGCTCCCTGCTCGGCGTCGAGCAGGCAGGCTACCCTGCGACCGAGAACGTCGAATGCGTCGAGGCGCGCGCGACTCGGGCGGGAGAGGCAGTAGCGGAGCGAGACGACTCCGCGAGAGAGCGCCGGTGAGCACGTGAGGAGCAGGGAAGTCGCCGGCGATTCGTCCACCAGGGCCGGCGGCAGGCCGATCCGTTCGTAGAGCACGAGCGTTCCCGGATTCTCCGTCGTCCACCAGATCGCTTCGCCCATGAGATCGCCGTCGAGATCGGGCGCGATGATCCGATGCTCGCCCTGCCCGATGAGCGGGCCGGCGAGGCTCCACGTGAGCTCGAGGTCGTTGTCGGCCACGGCGCTGTAGAGCTGCGTGAGACCACCCACCTGGACCAGAAGCTCGTTCCATCCGTCGCCGTCCGCATCGCCGGTGGCGAGCCCGCCGTTGATCCAGCCGCCAATGACCTGCTGCGACCAGACGGGCGCGTAGGCGTTCGGGCCGGTCTCTTCGTACATGATGATGGACCAGATCACCTGCCCTATGCCGCTCCCGCCTTCCACGACGAAGTCGCGCAGCCCATCGCGGTCGAGATCGGGCCCCGGGGTCACCCAGAACATGTTCTCGGTCGGCACGACCTCTGACCAGACCTCCTGGTACTGGTCGTTGCCGGTCGACTCGATGACGTGGATGATGCGGGCGCCGTCGATTTCCGGGACGACCAGATCGCCGCGCCCATCGCGGTCGAAGTCGCCGACGGCGATCTCGCCCGACACGGAATAGCCGGGGCCGAAGTGCACCGAGTAGACCTGGGCGTAGCTGTTGTCGCCGCGGCACTCCCAGATCGCCACCGAGCGGTCGTGCGTCCCCTGCGTGCTGCCGATGTACTCGCGGAGGCCGTCGCCGTCTAAGTCCCCGGCGCGCATGTGGTTGACGCCGATGTTGACCTCGGGAACGACCGCGCAGAGGGAGTCGGGGTAGCTGTCGGGTCGCCGGGATTCGAGGATGTAGAGGTTGCGGGGAACGCCGCTGGTGCCGCTGGAGTAGACCAGCTCGGCGCGGCCGTCGGAGTCGCCGTCTCCCGCGCAGACCAGCGTCGTGTAGTAGGAGCCGACGGGGTTGGCGACCTGGTGCACCTGCTGGAACAGGTTGTCGCCGATCGCCTCGTAGGCGTAGGTGGTGTACCGCCAGTTGCTGTAGACGAGGTCGGTGACGCCATTGGCGTTCAGGTCCCAGGCATGAAGGCCGCCACCGGTGTCGATGTTGCCCGGGCATTGCCAGGACGCGATCAGCTCGAGGGTGTCAGGGCGGTCCCTGCCGGGCATGACGGGTGAGGCGGCGCCGATCGCCGGCAAGGGGCCCGTTCCCTGCCATCGAAGCTCGTCCCCCTCCCAGAGTGACCAGGACCGGTCGTCGCCCGTGACGTGCCACGTCGAGGGTGGGGCCGAGGCTGACGCCGAGGGCAGGAGCACGGTGGCCGCCGCCAGCACTGCGAGAAGAATCGCGGCACCCGGGAGTGCAGCGCAGGCTCTCATGGTCCTCTCCTTCGCGTCAGCAGGTCCGCGTCGTGCGACCGCAGTCATCGGGGGAATGGGCGCGTACGCAGGCCAGCATTGGAGCTAAGAGGATTGTAACAGGTATGTACTTCACTTCGGGAGAGGGGCGGTGGTCTTTCTCGGGGATTGAGGTGGGTTTTCCATCCGGCCATCGGGCATGGGAACGACCCCGGCGGGGAAGAAGCAAGGGTCCCGGGAGAGGCCGGGCGTCCGTGGGGACGGCCGTCGCTGGTATGGGCCTTGAGCCCGTGATTGTAACTGGCCGCCCTGCGACCCACCCGATTGCGCTTCGAGCGCGGATAGGTAGTTGTCGCCTTTCCCCGAAGTCGCTGCTCTCCCAGGACCGGGAGGAGTATCCCATGTTTTACGGGCTCGATGTCCACAAGGAGTTCATCCAGGTCTGCCGCCTGTCGGCCGACGGCAAGCAGCGCCAGGACTTCCGGATCCCTGCAACGGCAGAGGCGATCGGGTCCTTCGCCCGCACGCTGACCCGCAAGGACCAGGTGGCTCTGGAAGTGACCTTCCACACCTGGGCCATCTGTCGGCTCCTCATTCCCCACGCTGGGCGCGTGGTCCCCGTCGACGCCACGCAGGTCAAGGCCATCGCCGCGGCCCGGATCAAGACCGACAGGGTCGATGCCCACACCCTGGCGCAACTCCTGCGGGCGGACTTCCTGCCCGCCGTTCGGATGCCCTCGGCGGAGACCTGGGCGCTGCGTCAGCTCGTCTCCCATCGCCGGCTGCTCCTGAAGCAGCAGACCGCGACCAAGAACACCATCCATGGCGTTCTCCTGCGGCGGCTCCAGCCGCTCCCCGAGGGCTGGACCCCGTTTGCCCAGAAGACCCGCCGCTGGATGCGGGCCCTGGCACTTCCTGCCGCCGAGCAGTTCATGCTGGAGAATGCCCTCGACCTGCTGGAGCAGATCGCGGCTCGGGTAGCCCGGGTCGACGCCCAGCTGCTCCGGCATGCCCGGATCTCGGAGTCGGCCAAGCTCCTGATGACCATCCCCGGGATCGATGTCACCGCGGCGATCGGCTTGCTCGCGGCCATCGACGACGTGCGGCGCTTCCCGACCCCACAGAAGCTGGCCGCCTACTTCGGCCTCGTCCCGCGCGTCTGCCAGTCCGCCGGCCACTGCTATCACGGCAGCATCACCAAGGCCGGAAGCAGCGCCGGCCGCCACCTCGCCATCGAGGCCGCTCAGGTCTTGGCGCGGAGTTCCTCCCCGCTGGCCGCTACCTACTACCGCGTCCGTCACAAGCGTGGCCACAACGTCGCCTTGACCGCCCTGGCGCGCGAGCTGATCCATGTCGTCTGGTACCTGCTCACGCGACGCGAGCCGTACCGCTACGCCTCAGTCTCGCGGACACGGACCAAGCTGCTGCGGGTGACGCCCGAGCATCGCGCCCCGCTCGCCCCGCAAACGCTCGAGGCCGTCTACACCGAGGCTGGGCTGCCTGCCGTCTCAGCCGCCTCGTCGGGCGAGCGCCGCGCGGCGGCTAACAACCGCCGATGCCGAACCCGCCTCGGCTGCCCTGCAAGCAAGTCGACCGAATCAAAGAAGATGCAGAGCCGCCCTGCGATGGGCTTGACGAAGTCATAGGTATCACGCCTGGGTGGTGGCATCAAGCGAAGGGGGCGAGGACGGCGCGCGGCTGCGTGTCAGCCCTGGTCTCTGAGGGCGCGGTAGAGGCGATATGCCTGGCTGCGCGAGAGGCCCAGGATGCGCGCGGCGGTGGGGACGTGGCCGTGTGCGTCGTCGAGGGCTCGCAGCAGCTTCGCGCGCGGCCAGCGGGCGCTGGCATCCCGGCGCAGGAACTGGTGGGGAGAGGTGGTAAGGCCGGCGTCTGCCCCGGCGTCTCCGTCGCTTTGCGGGTACAGCCAGCCGCGGCCCGCATCGCGCAGGAGATCTCCAACTGCAGCCTCGGAGACCGACGCCGCGCCACGCGCCAGTGGCAGGACGCGTGCCACGAGGTGGGCGAGCTCGCGTACGTTCCCGGGCCACGGGCGCGTGGACAGGTCTGCCAGAACGTCCGGCGTGAAGACCGCTTGGCAGTCCCGCGCACGACCACCGCGCCGCTGCCAAAGCATGTCGATGAGGGCTTCCAGATCCAGTGTCCGCCTGCGCAGGGGAGGGACGGTGAGAACCACAGCAGCCAGACGGGCGTGGAGGTCGTGACGGAACTGGTTCTGGCTGGCGAGCGCGCCCAGGTCGCGACAGGTGGCGGCGACGATGCGCGTCTCGACGCGGACCGATCTGGATTCACCCACGGGTCGGACCTCACCCGAATCGAGGAAGCGCAGGAGGTAGCCCTGAGCTTCGCGGTTAAGATCCGCGATCTCGTCGAAGAAGAGCGTGCCACCTTCGGCCTCGCGGACCAGGCCCTCGCGGTGCTCGGTTGCGCCGGTGTAAGCGCCCTTGCGCGCGCCGAAGAGCTCGGCGGCGAAGAGGTCGCGCTGCGCGGCGGCGCAGTTGACGGGTACGTAGCGGCCTTTTCGCTGACTGAGCTGGTGGATGCCCTGGGCGAGGAGGTCCTTGCCGGTGCCCGTTTCACCGAGGATGAGGATGGGGATGTTCTCGGGAGCATACATCTCGGCAAGGCAGAGCGTGTCGGCCAGCTCAGGCGCGCGGGTGAGTAGGCCAAGGGAGGACCAAAGAAGGTGGGGACCAGGACACTCATGTGCCTCTGGGCCGTTCAGGGGTGGTGGCGATGTCACTGCGCCCCGGCGGGCGCCCCCTCGCCAATCCCGGCAACGAGCGCTCTGTCCGAGAGACCCTCCAACGTCGGGCGTGGGTCCGATCAGGCTGTGGCTGAGCCAGTACTGCAGGCCGTCGTGATCCACCTTCGATCTCAGGCTGCGTTCGACTGGCGCCGCAACACTAGGTGACCCAAGTGAACCGAGCCACGTCTCGACGATCACACGCTGGAACCTCTCGCCTCGACTGACGAAGATGCTGTGCGAAGCGTTGAATGCATCAAGCGCATGCCTTCTGTGTCCCTCTCGCGCCATGATCGTGCCCAGGACGCGGAGCGCCTCCGCCTTCTCCAGCAAGAAGCCGTGGGCATCTGCCATCCTGGCAGCACCTCGGGCGCATGATGCCGCTGCCTTTGTCTGACCTTCAGCATGCATGAGCATAGCGGTCTTGATCCGGATCCCCACAGCCACATCGCCGTTGGGAGCGATCCTCTCGACTATCGTCCCGCAACGTCTGAGAGCGACACGTACTTGTGGGAGTCGCGATCTCCAGGATCGCGACAGCATATACGTCTCTGCCAACGACTCGAGAGCTAGTGCCTCATCCCGGGGCATGCTCAGTCTGCGTGCCTCTCGCCACGCGGACAACAGAAGCGCCCGCCCCCGTGCCGTGTACCCTCGTCTTGAGCATGTCCACGCGACGCCCAGCTTGGCGCGCAGCATCGAGGTCCTGCGCCCGGCCTCCGACGCGGCCCGCAGCGCACTCCGATAGAGTTTCTGCGCGCGGTAGTGTTGGCCGAGGCACACGAGAGCACTGGCGCGATTGAGCAGGGCCAGCGTTCTCCCGTGGGGATCAGAAGCTCGGCGATAAGCAGATGCCGCATGGGCATATGCACCCTGACAATCCAGGGGACGCCGTTGGCACTGCAGCACATTGCCCAAGGCAATGAGAGCATCTCCCAACATGGACTGACAGCCCTCCTGCCTAGCCCTTGAGACCGCTTCAAGCGCGGCACGCTCCGCCGCAATGAGATTCCCGTCGTGTGCCTCCAGACGTGCAAGGGTAATGCAGATCCCCACTAGCAGCAGCGGTGACTGGCCCTCGCCGACGGAATCTATAGCCTCATGGAGCACAAGCCGCATCTGATTGCGCTCTCCGCGGTCGATATCGTCTCGAGCTAGAGCCAAGAGCGCACAGGCGCGCACCTCAGGCGTCAAGCTTGCAAGCGCGCTTTGATTCCGGCGCACGAACGCTGCTGCAGCCCGGCAGTGCTCCCCGTGTCCGAGATGGGCACAAACCTGCTGAAGGATGCCAGTCGCCTCGATCGTTTCAGGAGAGCAGGTCTCGGAGCTCCAGGTGAGCCGAACAGGTTCGAATAGGAGATCGTGTACAGCGGTCCACGCACCGGACTGCTGCAACAGCCGGGCGTGTGCGAGCATGTCTGATAGTACTCCTGCGCCCGTTCGCGTGAGGCGCTGCGGCCCGCTGGGCTGGCACGACATCATCTCACCCATACACCGTACTTGAACGTTGCCCGCGGATGTGACCTGCGAGGGTTGCCTGGCGTGATGTGGCCCCAGACCTGTTCGAGCTCATGATCAGCAGAGATCTCCAGACAGGGGTCTAGTGCCCTAGGGGACAACAGGTGCGATCGGTTCAAGGAGCGGATGTCAAGAACCTCGGCGAGAAAGAGTTGCCAGCAGGGCATCACTGTGGCCTCGGTCGGAAACCGCTGGTGGCGCGAGATGTACATGGCTCCTCCAGGGCGACGCATGGACTGCTAGCGGTCGGAGCTCGTCAATATGGAAGCCCATGTCAGATGCGAATGTCAAGAGGTGGCAGCTCTCGGGCGGGCGCCCTTCTGAACGCCGTCACCATATCCGGCCTGGGTTGTCGATCTCGATGCTGACAACGTAGCGCACGATCGCGCAACGAGGCGGCACAGACTGGGCCCCCTCTCTGCCGAATCCCCGCGATAGTCCTTCCGGAGCCACCGGCGCCGCCGCGAAGAGGATCCCGCTCAGGACCGGCTTGATGACGTGCGTGAGCAGGAGCACTACGAGTGCTGCGGAGACGCCCAGGCAGACCAGCCAGCCCGCACCCCCTTTGCCTCCCTGACCCCTGCGCTGCCGCGCGACATAGGTCACACGGGGGCCTCGCTCTCAGAGTCCTTGCGGCTGTTCCGCGCCAGCATCACGACTCCGCCGATCACGCCCACCATGCACCCTGCCGGACACAGGAACAGCGCGGCGACAAAGGCGGCCCCGCTCAGGATCGACAGCGGAGCCCCCAGCAAGCTTCCGGTACCGCTCCGGCTCGCGACCACCTCCGCGACGTTGTGGACCAGGACGAGCACGACGAACGCAGCCAGGGAGATCCCGACG
>Ga0163210_1001130_pt1 | contig 11522 bp, 10 predicted proteins | sample Kivu_220m_FD_113536 | JGI IMG/M metagenome (GOLD analysis project Ga0163210, IMG submission 113536) | Freshwater microbial communities from Lake Kivu, Western Province, Rwanda to study Microbial Dark Matter (Phase II) - Kivu_220m | ecosystem: Environmental > Aquatic > Freshwater > Lake ... | reverse complement strand
CCCCCCCCCCCGGTCCCGCGGGTGTCAGACGAGCTCGTCGCTCTCGATCATCCCGTCGCGGAGCTTGATGATCCTCCCGGCGTGCTCCGCGATGTACTGCTCGTGCGTCACCAGGATGATCGTGTTGCCCGCGGCGTGGAGGCTGCGGAAGATCTGCATGATCTCCTCGCCGGTCGCCGAGTCCAGGTTGCCGGTCGGCTCGTCGGCGAGGAGGATCGAAGGCCTGTTGATGAGAGCCCTGGCGATTGCCACGCGCTGGCGCTGCCCGCCGGAGAGCTCGTTGGGACGGTGGTGCGCCCGCTCGCGCAGGCCGACGGCGTCGACCGCCTGCCAGACCAGCGCCTCCCTGGCCCGCCGTTCGGTCCGGCCGTAGACGAGCGGCAGCTCGACGTTCTGGAACGCCGTCATGCGCGGGAGCAGATTGAACGTCTGGAACACGAACCCGATCTCCGCGCTCCTGATCGACGCCAGCTCGTCGTCGTCCAGCGCGGCGACCTCGCGCCCCTTGAGACGGTAGGATCCCGACGACGGAACGTCGAGGCAGCCGATGATGTTCATGAGGGTGGACTTGCCGGACCCCGACGGCCCCATGATCGCCAGGTACTCGTTCTCGGCGACGCCGAGGGACACGCTGCGGAGCGCGTTCACGCCCTCGGCCCCGACGTCGTACGTCTTGGAGACCTCGTGGAGCTCGATGACCACGGCTACTCCTTCTTGGCGGCGTCCTCGTCGCTCTTCTTCGACCCCTCCTCCACCTTCACGGCGTCGCCGCCCCGGAGCGTGCGGAGCACCTTGTAGGGGCCGGAGACGACCTTCTGCCCGACCTCGAGCTCCCCTGCGACCTCGATGCTGAGATCGTCCGCGATGCCCGTGACGACCGGGACGAACGTCACGGTGTCGCCGACGACGGCGAAGACCCCCTCGATCTCCTTCTCCTCCTCCCGCCCGCTGCGCCTCGTCTTCGCCGGCTCCCCGTCGTCCTCCTTCTCGCCCTTCTTCACCGGCTCGAGACTCGACGGGGTGCGGGAGGCGACCGCCTGGATGGGCACGTTGAGCACGCTGTCGTGAACGGCGGTCTGGATCTCCACGGTCGCCGTCATGCCCGGCTTGAGAACCGCGTGCGGCGAGTCCACGAACACCTTGACGATGAAGCTCGTCGCCTCCTCCTGCGTCCCCCCCATCCTGGTCACGCCGGAGTTCCCCACCTCCGTGACGCGGCCCGTGAGCGTGGAGTCCGCCAGCGCGTCCACCTCGATCTCGGCCTTCTGGCCGACGCGGACGTCCACGATGTCCGTCTCGTCGATCTCCGCCTCGACCTCCATGCCCGCGAGGTCGGAGATCGTCATGATGACCGTGCCCGGCGCGTTCATCGTGCCGGTCACGACGTTCTCGCCTTCCTCGACGTTGAGCTGCGTGATGACGCCGTCGATCGGCGAGTGGAAGACCGTCTTCTCGAGCTGGTCCTCGGCGGCCTTGAGGGCCGCCGCGGCCTCCTCGCACGCCTGTCGCATCGCGTCCGCCGCCGCCTTCGCGTCGTGGTGCATCTTCTCGGACACGAGGCCCTTCGCGAACTGCTCCTCCGCGTCGGAGGCCTCGCGTTCGGCCGTGGCGAGCTCCGTCCGGGCCCTCTCGAGCCTGGCCTTCGCCTGCGCGACGGCCGAGCGGTAGTACACGTCGTCGAGCCGCATGAGGAACTCGCCTCTGCGGACGACGTCGCCCTCCTCGACGGCCAGGTCGACGATCCGCCCCATCACGCTCGAGCTCACCTGCACGGTGGTCTCGGCGCGCACGCGGCCGGGCCCGGACACCTTCGCCGTGAGGGTGCCCCTCTCGACCTCCTCGACGGTAACGTTGGTCCGGTCCTTGCGGTTCATCCCGAGGTTCGCGAGCAGCGCTCCCGCTACGACCGCCGCGACCACGACGAGGATGATCAGGTTCCTCTTCTTCATCTGCATGGCCACTCCCCCGCTGGGCGCCTAGAGCCCGAGGGCCGTCTTGAGCTCCGCCATCGCCGACTCGCGATCGTACCGGGCCTGCACCAGGTCCGCGCGCGCCCTTGAGTAAGCGACCCTCGCGTCAATGAGCTCGAGCATGCTCGCAGAACGGAGCCTGAACCGCTCCTCGGACACCTTCAGGTCCTCCTCGGCGTTCGCGAGCGCCGTCTCGGCGGCCGTCACCCGGCTGCGCTGCTCGACCACGGACAGCCTTGCCGTCTCGATGTCGTAGGCGGCCGAGAGCTTCGCGTCGCGGAGGGCCAGCTCCTGGGAGCGGAGCGCGGCCTTCGCGCGGGCGATGCCGGCCGTCGTCGAGAGCCCGTCGAAGATCGGAAGCGACAGGCTCACCGACACGGACCGCCCGTACTCGTCGGACATGCCGTCGAAGAACTCGTCGAACGTGTCCTGCTGCCTCGAGTACTGGACGCCGAGCGAGAGGTCCGGCCACCTCGCCGCCTTGGCGGCGAACAGCGACCGGCGCGCCGCCGTCAAGGACTCCTCCTCCGCGCGGATGTCGGGCCTCCTGGCGACCGCCTCCTCGATGTCGAACTCGAGGCTCACCTCGTCGGCGTCCCCGGCCGGCGGATCGACGGCCTCGATCTCGGTCGTGACGTCGATGCCGATGGCGTAGCAGAGCGCCGCTCTGGCCGTCGCCGCGGTCTTCTCGGCCGTGATCACGGCCAGCTCCTCCTGCGCGACCTGCACCTGCGCCTTGAGGAGGTCGGACCGCGACGCCGAGCCGAGATCGAACAGGCTCTCGGTCTTCCGGAGCTGCTCCTTCGCGAGATCGAGCGCCTCCCGCTGGACCTCCATGAGCTGCACGGACTTGAGGAGCGTGTAGTACGCGCTCCGCACGCCGAGCACGACCCCGCGCCGCGTCGCCTCCAGAGACGCCTCGGACGCCGCCCGGCTGTGCCCCGCGCCGGAGATCGAGGCGAACGTCGACGCGTTGAAGAGCGTCTGGGAGAGCGACAGGCTCCCCGAAACGCCGGCCGAGGTGCCTTCGCCGTCGGGCGTCACCTGCAGCTGCTCCGATCTGGACAATCCGGCGGACACCCTGGGCAGGACGCCGGACCAGCTCGACATCACGTCGGCCCGCGCGCCGGCCAGGCCCGCCTCGGCCCTCGCGAGCGTCGTGCTGCTCGCCAGGGCGGTCTCGATGCACTCGTCGAGCGTGTACACCGTCGCGGCCGCGCGCGGCCCCGGCGCCAGCAGCGCCGCCGCGCACACGGCGACCGTCAGAAGACCCTTGCTAGGACGCACCGAACATCCCTCCCCCCGGAAGGAACGGCATGAGGCAGGTGAAGAGGAGCCACAGCCCGACGACGACGATCGCCGCCTTCCGCGGCGGCACCCGGTAGGCCGCCGCGTAGCCGATGACGAGAACCACGACCAGCCACAGCGTGAAGATGTCGAAGCCCGACAGGAAGCGGTACAGGCGGTCCGACGGCTCAAGGTCGCGGAAGAAGAGCGTGGGACCGGTCTCGACGAACATGGTCTTCTTGGCCGCCATGAGCGGCAGTTTGATGGCGCTCGCAAGCGCCGAGATGAGAAGGGAGTACGAGAAGACGGCCCGCGAGTGCCGGAACGTGCCCTTCCCGCCGACGAGACCCATGAGGAGGTGGTAGATGCCGGCGCCCACCAACACGAAGACGAAAGTGCCGATCGCCGCCGAGGCGATGCCCATGGGCAGCCCCACGGCGCTGCTCATGTGGATGGCCTGCTCAGCCTGCTCCGGGGTCCCGCCGCGCTCGATCACGGCCTCGCGGATCACCGTCGCCTGCTCCGGCATCACGATGTTCGGGACGGTGTAGGCCACGACCGCGACGCTGACCGCGATCACGATCAGGAGCGGGAGCCACCACAGCGACCGGTCCCTCGTCCTTGCCGGATCCGCCGGATCGGGCACCGAGACGGAGGCCGAGACGCCCTCGAAGGCCGTCTTCGGATCCAGGAACACCCCGACCATCCTGCCCCACGCGCCCGTCGCCTCCCGCGCGCCGGCCGCCTCCGCGTTCCTCTCGTCGACCACGGTCCCGCCTCCCTTCGCTCGACCCGTCCGTTCGCCACGTCGCAAAGACAAAGGGGCAACGCGAGGGCCCGCGCTGCCCCTTGAGACACCCGACTCCGTCGAAGCGTTTCGTGCACCCGGCCGGCCCCCGGTCGTGCTTCCGCCGGTCCAGCCCGGTGCGCGCTGCTAGCCCCTGAGCGTGAACCGGATCGGAAGGCTGATCCTCACCGGCACCGGGACGTCACGCTGCTTCGCCGGCTTGAACTTCCACTTCATCACCGCGTCGATGGCCGCCTGGTCGAGGCCCGGGACGGACTGGATCACCGAGGCCTCGATGACGTTGCCGAACTCGTCCACGCCGACCAGGAGAACCACCACACCCTCGGTCTCGGACTGGCGCGCCATGTCCGGGTAGACCGGCTTCACCTGCCTGATGACCTGGGGCGGCTCGTCGTACGCGTTGAAGTACTCCGCCCTCTTGGGCGCCGGCGGCAGCTCCGGAGGCGCCTCGACGTCGAGCTCGGTGGACGCGATGGTCTCCTCGGCGCTCGCCGCGTCGCTCGGCGCGATGTCCGTCGGCACCTCGGGCTTCGCCTCCTCCTCGGGTGGCGGCGGCACGTTGAAGTCATCCGGCACCGCAACGGCCTCGAACTGCGCCTTCTCGCGGAGCTGGTACGGCGCCGGCCTGAACTCCGGGCCGAACAGGAACACCAGCGCGTGGATGACGAGCGTGATCCCAAGCGCCATCCGCAGCACCTTCGGATAGGTGTTCTTGAGCTGTTGCTCGGCCGTCATGTTCGCGGAAAGATAAGGACTCATCTCGTGCGCCTCGGATTCTCAGGATCACCGCCGTGCGCGGATCCGGCCCGTCACTGCGCCTCCTCCGGAATGGTCGTGAAGGAGACCCTGAGGGCCTGCGCCAGCTTCAGCCGCTCCATCGCGTCGTTCATGACCTTGTAGGGCGTCTTCTCGTCGGTGTTGAACGCGACGATCAGCATCGGGTTCTCCTCGAGCTTCCGCGCGAGGATCGGCTCGATGTCCGACATCTGGACGATCAGGTCGTCCATGGAGATCACACCCGAACGGTCGACCCAGATGTGAACGACCTTCTCCTTGGGCACCTTCTCGCCCGCCCGTGACCTCGGCATGGTGATGGCAAGACCCTCTTCCAGCTTGAAGATCGTGGTCACCATGAAGAACATGTTGAGCAGGAACGCGATGTCCGCGGTCGAAGCCGTCGGGATCTTCGCGCCCAGTCTCGCCTTCCGCTGGAAATCCACGTCCACTCCTCCCTGCAGCCTACTCCCCGTACTCGATCATCTTGATCGAGATACGCCTCTCGCGCGGCATGTTCTCCGCATCGAGCTGGTCGTAGACGAGCATCACCTCGTCGAGGAGGTCGATCATTCTCCCGTACGGCGCGTCAGGATGCGACGCCAGCAGCATGATCAGCTTGTCGTTGGCGACGAGCTGCTCTTTCGCGGTCCTCGCCACCTCGGCGAGGCTCACGGGTACCGTCGCCTTCCCGATGTAGTACTCGCCCGTCTTCGCTGTCACGACCTCCAGCACGTTCGACCGCGCGACCTCCTTCACCTGACCCGTGCTCGACGGAAGAATGAGCGGGAGGCCGATGTCCGGGAAGCTCGTGCTCACAATGAAGAAGATGAGCAGGAGGAACGCGATGTCGCCCGTCGAGGACTCCGGAATGTCGGCAGGCGTGGTCTTGTTGACCTTCCACTTCCGCATCGTTCTGCCTTCCCTCCGGCGCCGGAGGACTCCGCCTCCGGCCCGCCGGAACGCTCGACGCGACTACGCCTCGGTGGACGCGAGAGAGTCCACGAGCTCGGCCGCGCTGTCCTCCATCTCGACGACGAACCGGTCGATCTGCTGGACGAACAGGTTGTGCGCCAGCTGGACCGGGATGGCGATGACCAGGCCGGCCATCGTCGTGATCAGGGCCTCGGAGATGCCGGCCGCGACCAGCTTGGCGCTGACCTGCTCCGCCTGGGCGATCGCCTCGAACGCCGCGATCATGCCCGACACGGTGCCGAGGAACCCGACCATCGGCGCGAGGTTCGCGACGGTGGCGAGGATGACGAGACCCCTCTCGAGGAACGCCATCTCGATGACGCCCGCGCTCTCGATGGCCTTCTCGACCGCTGCGGGGCCTTTCTTCGCCTGCAGGAGACCGGCGTGGAGGATCTGAGGAATCGGGCCGCGCGTCTTGGCGCAGATCGCGATGGCCTCGTCGTGCTTGCCCTGCTTGAGGGCGGACACGACCTTCTCCATGAGGCCGCCGACGTTCGCCCTGGCCTTCTGGAGCGTGATGAAACGCTCGATGATCAGCGTCACGCCGATCACGGAGAGGACCAGCAGCCACCACATGAACCTGCCGCCCTTGAGGAACCAGTCCACGAAGCCGCTGCTCATGAACTTCTGCATGGCCGTCTTCTGCACGGGCGCGGGCTCCGAGGTCTCGGGCGCGGGCGCGGCGGCAGTCGTGTCGGGAGCCGTGGTGTCGGTGACCGCAGCGGGGGTTGTGGCCGGAGCCGTCCCCGGGGTCGGTGTTGCTGCCGCCGGGGCCGGAGCGGGCGGCGTTGCCGTGGCGCCGGGCGCCTGTGCGAACAGCGGGCTCACTGAACCGGCCAGTGTCAGCGCGAGAAGCGCTGCCGGAATGACAAACAGGGCTCGTCTCATCACTCTCTCTGCTCCTCCCGTGACCGCGCCCACTGCGACGTCGAACCGGGGCGCGGGAACCGTGTCGTGCCGCATCGTGACTGAACGACCGCAGATCCCCTCAGCTTGTCCTGACTATGCACCTCCTCCGTGACCTTGGAGCGCCGCGCCGTCCGGAGCGCGTCGCCCGTGCCGCGCTGATTGTCATGCCCGTCGGCGCCGGTGACTGGGGTCTCCGGCGCCTCGATTCCGGATTCTACACACGGGCTGCCGGCGTGTCAACGGGTTTGTCCACTCCACCCGCGCCGATCCGAGCTCGGCTGCGGGAGCCCTTCCGGAGGCGGTTTTCGTGTTGACAGGGTGCGGGCGGCCTGTATAATGAAGAGTGTGCCCCCCGCGGAGTCGACTCCGTGGGGGCATTGAGCGTCCGGCGGCGGCACGACGGAACCCGCCCTGCGGGCGCCGGCGACGATTCCTGGAGAGCCTCCCCGAGTCCTTCCGGAGGGTAGACATGAGGTTCGCGCAGCAGATGGCAGGTCGCGCCTTCGCCGCGGTCCTGCTGGGACTGATGGTCGCAGCCGTCGTTCTCGTCGCGGGGTGCCGGAAGCAGGACGACATCTTCGTGGACCGCAACCTCGCGCCGAACACCAGGCTGACGAGCGCGCCGGCTCCCTACTCCCAGCAGAACTACAAGGTCCACATGTACTGGGACGGGAGCGACGCGGACGGGTTCATCGCGGGGTACTACTTCGCGTGGGACGACACGGCGGCGGGCGCGTGGGTGTTCACGACGCGGTCGGACAGCATGTTCAAGGCCCTGATCGACACGGCCGGCGAGACGCGGCGTCACACGTTCTACGTCCGCTCGGTTGACAACGAGGGGAAGCTGGATCCGTCACCCGCCAGGGTGAGGTTCGACGCGTGGACGCTCCTGCCCCGGGTCGAGGGCCTCTACCGCCTCGACGGACCGATGGACCCCGGCAGCCCGAACTACAACCCGGGCTACAAGGACACCGTGCTCATGGGCGACGACTGCTCGTTCGTGTGGTCCGGGTACGATCCTGACGGAGGGCCCGGCGCGCCGGTCGACTTCCGGTGGCGCCTCGACTCCAACGACGCCTCCGCATGGTCGCCGGTCACGGAGGCGACCGCGACGGACATCGCGAGCGGCACGCACACCGTCTACGTCCAGGCCAAGGACGAGACGGGGGCCGAGTGCTTCCCGGTGAACTACCGGTTCGAGATGAACTTCGCGCCGGACAGCCAGATCCTCGAGCCGGAGGAGCCGAGCGGGACGCTCGTCATCGCGGACAAGGACACCATCTGGTTCCGGTGGAACGCGAGGGACAGGGAAGAGGACGAGGGGGTGGCCGGAGGCGTCCGCGAGGTGTGGCTCGAGCTCGACGGCGCGGCCTTCCTGCGGGTCTTCGAGTACACCGGACCGCCGTACACCGGGGAGTGGTACTTCACGTCCCGCGTCGCGGCGACGAACCCGCACTACATCGCGAGCTACAATCTGAACCCGCCGGCCGGCGGCAACCGGCCGCACGAGCTCCGGATCTACTCCAAGGACGTCGAGGGGCGCGTCGAGAACACGAGCGTCCTCGCTGCGGACCGCGAGTTCTACGTGTTCTCGTACAACAACCCGCCCGAGACCACGATCCTCCATCCGGCCCCGGGCGAGACCCTGGGGCAGAACTTCACGGTGTCGTGGATCGGTTCGGACCAGGACGGGTTCGTGGAGACGTACCAGTACGTGCTGGACCCGCGCCTCAACACGTGGTCGTGGAACCAGGCGACGAGCGCCACGTACACGAACGTGCCGCCCGGCGAGCACGTCTTCAAGGTGCACGCCCGCGACAACGCCGATTGCTGGGAGCCGGGATACGAGGAAGTGGTGTTCTACGTGGAGTAGCCGGACGGGCTCTGTGTCGAGATATCCCAGGAGGAACGGCCGACCATGATGTGGGCCAAGAGAGCAACAGCGGCGACCCTGCTCGCGGGCATTCTGGCGGCGGCGCTTCTCGCCGGGTGCGCGAAGTTCGACGGCGGTGACCCGGACCCCAACATCCCGCCGGAGACGACCCTGTCGTACGCCCCGGACCAGGACGGTGAGGCGAACTACCGGGTGCGGATGAACTGGTTCGGATGGGACGAGGACGGCGAGGTCGCCTACTACTGGACGAAGTGGGACTCCCTCGATTGGGTGAGGGTGGTGAGCACCGACAGCATCTTCTACCTCTCGGCCGACGACACCGTGACCGGCGAGTTCGGGTTCGAGTACCACACGTTCTCAGTCAAGTCGGTCGACAACGACGGCGACGAGGACCCCACGCCCGAGGTGGTCTCCTTCACCGCCTTCACGGCCATCCCCGAGACCGAGATCACGATCGGACCGTCGTCCCAGACGGGCCCGATGGTGTCGTTCGCGTGGCAGGGACGGGACCGGGACGGCGTCATCGTCGGCTACCACTGGCTGCTCTACAAGTACCAGAACAACGCGTGGGTCCTCGTCGGCGACAGCGGACCTCTGTCCGACGACGTGACGACCGCCGAGTTCGGCCCCCTGTCCCAGAGACACAAGTTCGTCGTCTGGGCGATCGACGACGCAGGCGTCGCCGACCAGACGCCCGCCGAGCGCATCTTCAACTGCATCGACGAGCTGGCCGGCGCGGTCCTCACGATCCAGTCGAACGCGTTCGGCTACCTGACGTACCGCGGCCCGGTGTGGCGCCCGCAGTACAACCGCCCGGTCCCGATCTTCGCGGGCGAGCGCCTCTCGTTCGCGTGGACGGCCGACGCCGGGGACTACGGCGGTCGCGTCCGAGGGTATCGCTACGCCTACGACGACACGTCGTCCTGGCCCGCGTGGTCGATGTTCAACACGCGCTTCTCCGTGACGCCGACGCTGGGGCGGCACTCGCTGTACGTGAGCGTTCTGGACAACGCGAACGTCATGACGCGCGCCCGCATCTACTTCGACGTCGTCGAGGCGACGCTGGACCAGTACATCCTGGTCGTCGACGACTGGAACAAGAGCGAGTCGTCGGCGGCGTGGGGCACGGACGCCATGAGGTCGGCCTTCTACGACACGGTCCTCACGGGGTACGCGAGGGACCGCGTCGAGTGGGAGCCGTCGGAGCACCTCCTGGCCGGCGCCCCGCAGCCGCCGGACGTCGACGCCCTCCGCGGAGCGTCCACGTGCATCTGGTACGGGGACGGCGACAACACGGTGCTCGCCACGGCCTTCAACGCCGCGACGTACAACGCCCTGGCGGGCTACGTGAGGGTCGGCGGGAACCTGATCCTGGAGGGCCGAGAGAACATCTCGGAGATCCTGAACGCGTCCTACCCGATCGAGCTCACGGAGCGCGACACCACGGTCGCCGAGCAGTTCGTCAGGAACACGCTGCGCGTACGGTACGCGACGAGCAGCCAGGCCGGCTCGAACCCCGCCGGCCCGTGGGGATACTGCTTCTACGGCGGCGTCCCGACGGACCCGACGATGTTCTCGCCGGTGTACCTCGACAGCCTGGGCAAGTACTGGGTCATGTACGGAAGGACGGACCAGTACGCCCGCGCGGGGCTCCCCTACACGGAGCGGCTGATCGTCGAGGGCGGCGGGGTCGCGCTGACCCCCTACAACATCGACTCCAACCGGAACGCGCAGTTCGAGGGTCAGCCGTGCTCGTCGCTGTACCTGTCCGGGACGAACCACGGGAACGTCGGCTACTTCACCTTCCCCCTCTACTACATGAAGACGGCGCAGGTGAAGACAATGCTCGACGAGGTGCTCGCGCTCTTCGGCGAGGAGAAGCTGCCGGGCCGGTAGACGCGCGACGTCTCCCGCCGAAGGCAGGCGGATGGCAACAAGACGCCCGGGGCCTGAGGCCCCGGGCGTTCTTCTTGCTCTCGTGTTCCGGTCGTCGCGTCTCCGGCCCCGGCGTCGCCGCTCCCCTCCGGGCCCCGACGCGGCGTCTGCTAGAAGTGGAACGACACGCCGATCCTCTGCGAGTACGTCAGGTGGCCCATGTCGACGAAGGCGTAGTCGACGCGCACCTCCGCCTCCTTGCTGCTCGGGAACCGCGCGCCGGCGCCGAACGTGAGGCCCTCCTCGTCGTAGCCCGCGCGGTAGCCCGCTCTGCCGTACACGAAGACCGGGCCCTTGTTGAACGTGTACTCCGCACCGGCGTTCACGTTCTGCCCGCCCTCGGCGGGCATCTTGTAGTCGGCCGCCACGACGAGCCTGTGCCGCACGACGTCGTACAGCCTGATCGACGCGCCGACCCGGTACGTCGCGGGCAGCGGGAACTCCTCGCCGAACGTGCTCTCGGTGCCGACGCCCGCCCACCGGTCGGACGGCCCGAGGTTCAGCGCGGCCGCTCCGACGCGGAGATTCCGGAACGGCGTGTCGTACAGCACGCCGGCGTCGCCGTACACGCCCTCACAGAACGCCTCGGCCATGTGAAGGTGATACCAGTGGAGCGTCGCACCCGCGGACAGCCCGCCTCCGAAGTCCCAGCAGTACGAGCCGCCGAACGACATGTCGCCGGCGTCCACGGGGTCGAACGCCCCGACGCCGAAGCCACTCTCAGGATCGTAGTACTCATTGAGCTCGCGGTACGGGCTGATCTGCATCACGGCCCAGCTCAGGGCGACCGTCCCCGGCACGGTGCTGTGGCGGAACCCGTAGGCCAGGTGCTGGTACGACACGCCCGCGGCCCACGTGGTGTTCTCGAGGTGGATCTCGCTCCCCTCGAGGTTCGCGAGCCCGGCGGGGTTGTAGAAGACCGTCATCGCGTCGTCGGCGAGCCCCGTGAACGCCCCGCCCATGCCCATCT
>Ga0163210_1001129_pt1 | contig 11522 bp, 8 predicted proteins | sample Kivu_220m_FD_113536 | JGI IMG/M metagenome (GOLD analysis project Ga0163210, IMG submission 113536) | Freshwater microbial communities from Lake Kivu, Western Province, Rwanda to study Microbial Dark Matter (Phase II) - Kivu_220m | ecosystem: Environmental > Aquatic > Freshwater > Lake ... | reverse complement strand
GCCGTTCACCTTGAGTTCATCGAAGTACAACCAGATGCCCTGCATGAGCGTTGTCTGGGTGAACATGATCGAGAAGGAGATGGTTTCAAAGACCACGAACGAACGGTTTGTGAAGCAATCCTTGATTGCTGTGAAGAAGGGTGGTTGTTTCTCTTCCTGGGCAAAATGTTTTTCCCGGTAGAAGAAGGTACTGATGAAGATCAACACAGCCATGCTGATCCCAAATCCGATCATCAACCAGCGAAAGAAGGATATTCCAGTGGCATCGCCCACATCCGGTTTGAAGGGTTCAAGAGCCATCGGTACTACCAGGGTGAAGACCATAAAGATGATCTTCCAGATGTAAATGGTGGAACGAGCCTTGTTCGATACAGCCATCTCATACGGCATGATGTAGATATTGGTGGCGATGGAGGTATAGAGGGTATCGTACAAAAAAAGGATGACCAACATCTGGATGAAAAGAAAGGTTTGGTTGCCTTCACTGCCCGGAAAGGTGACCCAAAACAGGATGAAAGTGAGGGCAAAAATAGGAGCACCGTAACGAATGTAGGGCAGGCGGCGCCCGATCTTGCTCCTGGTGCGGTCGCTGATGTAGCCAAGCAGGGGGTCGTTGACCGCGTTCCAGATGCCGAAGATAAGCCAGACTATGCCAGCCATGCCGGCCTCCAGGCCGCGCAGCTTGACAAAGTAATAGGTCAGAGCGCTGGCAGCAACCAGCGATTGCAGGATGCCGGTGGCCGAATCAGCGATTGAGATCCAGATCCGGCTTTTGACGGGGACATACTCTTCTTGGAGTACCTGTGAATCGGTCATATGCAGCTCCTTTTTTTTAGAATGCTCTCAGAGGATCCATGCTTTATTGCATTGAATGATTTTGTGATTCGTCTCATTTACCGGCAGCTTTCCATACATGAGCAGCCTCCGCCAACTCTTTGGCGTTCTTATGGATCTTCTTGAGTGCGGCAACGGCATCATCCACGCCTTTTCTTCCCGACCTGAATATTGCCTCATCCAGCCAGACCGCTTCGTGTTCGCAGGCTTGTTCTGCCACCGGGAAACTCATCTTGCTGAAATCGAATTTTTCCGGGAAGGCGTTTGGCACGGCGAGTTTGGAGTTGCGCGGCTGGAAGAGCACGTAGTGGTGCATGGCTTCGTAACCAACCCAGCAGTCCACGCCCTCGGCGTCCAGCGCGGCGCACAGCACATCGTGTTCCACGCCGAAGACTTGCGGATCGATGGCGAAAATATAACGGTAGAACGAACGGGTGGTGTGACGCGGGTCGCGCGGCAGGACGCGCACGCCGGGGATCTCGCTGAGGGCCTCGTCCATGTAGGCGGCCATCTGTTCCCGTTCCCTGGCCTGCTCCGGGAAGCGTTCCACGCCCACCGTTGCAAGCGCGGACTGGAACTCAGTCATCCGGTAGTTGCCGCCCATCAGCGGTGAGGCGCCGCCCTCGGTGCCGCCCTCACCCTCATGGCCGCGGCCGCAGTCGATCACAGCCATGACCTTGCGCGCCAGTTCCTCGGTCCGGCAGATCAGGATGCCGCCCTCGCCGGAGGTCAGCGTCTTCGACGATTGCAGCGAGAATGAGCCGAAGTGGCCGATGGTCCCGGCGCCGCGTCCGTTCCACTTGGCGCCGTGGGCATGTGCGCAGTCTTCAATGACGATCAGGTTGTGCTTCTCGGCCAGCGCCATGATGGCGTCCATGTCGGCCATGTTCGAGCCGAGATGGACCGGGATAATGGCTTTCGTTTTTGGCGTGATAGCTTTTTCCGCGGCTTTCGGGTCCATGCAGAAATTGTTCCGGTCCACGTCCACAATGACCGGGACCGCGCCGGCAGCCATCGGCGCGGCGGCGGTGGCCTGGAACGTGTATGCTGGGACGATGACTTCATCCCCCCAGCCGATCCCGGAGGCCCTGAGCGCAACCTCCATCGTGACTGTGCCGTTGGCCATCGGGACTGCGAACTGGCCGCCCTGCATTTCAGCGAATTTTATGGCGAGTTCTACCGTGCGCGGACCCGGGTACGGGTAGCCGCCCCAGCGGCCGGATTTGACTACTTCGGTCACGGCGTCGATATCGCGTTGGTCCCAAACCGGCCAGGTCGGGTAGGGTTCGGTGCGGGTCTTGGATCCGCCAAGGATGGCGAGTTCAGACATGGTGGTACCTCCTAATTGGGTTTGAAGAATTGTGGTAAATACTTCTGGTTGGCTTCGAGCAATTCGTACAACACTTTTTCGATTTGTTCCACCGGCAACCGGCTCGTGAGCGGGTCGTTGAGCAGGATTTGCAGGGCGAGGTCGCGGTTGCCAATGAGCGCGGACTCGACGGTCATCTCCTGCTGGTGGACGTGGTGAGACAAAATGGTCTGCACGCCCGCGGGGAGCGCGCCGTAGGTTAGCGCGTGTGCGCCGGTGGCGTCTATCACGCTGAAGGTTTCGACGACTGCCTGTTGGGGCAAATTGGCAATTTGCCCTACATTGGGCAGGTTCATGATTCCAACGTATTGCTGGTTCGCGGCGACGGCACGGATGATCTGGTTGGCGGCCTCGGTGGATACGTCGGCCATGAACGGTTTCAAATCCGTCTCGCCGCGCAACACTGATTCGATCATCATCTTCGCGAACATCTCCAGCCCCTGGCGATCTTCGACGCTGGTTAACTTGATGTCATAGTCTGCGCCCCAATGGGTGGACTCGTTGATGAAATGCGGGAAGAACTCGGCAACGTGACGGTCGCCCGCGGCTGGCAGCGCGCCGTACAACTTCAACAGCGTAGACTTCACTTTGGCATGGTCGGTGAACACGGATGTATCTTCCTCACCCACTTTGATCTCGCCGCTCAGGATTTTTTCCGCGATAGCGGGGAGATCATCCCACACACATTTGCCGTCCGCGTACAAATCCGTGATCCAGATGAAGTGATTGATCCCTGCGACCTTTGCCGTCACCGCCTCAGGCTGGACACCGAACAGGCTCGCCAGTTTCTCGCGGACCCCGATCCACTCGTGACAGAGTCCCACAACCTTCACACCCTGCATGGCAAGGACGCGCGTCAGCACGGTCATCGGGTTGGTGTAATTCAGGAAGAGCGCGTTTGGGCAGATCTCCATCACCTTGCGACCAATCTCTGCCACAACGGGGATGTTGCGCAGGGAGCGCGAGAGTCCGCCAGGCCCTGTTGTGTCTCCCACCGATTGCCTGATCCCGTACCTGGCGGGAATCTCCAAATCAGGGCGCATGGACTCGAGCCGTCCCGTGGTGATGGTCAGAATTACAAACTCCGCGTCTCGCAGGGCTTCATCCAACGACAACGTTTTCTCCAGATGAAAATCAAGGTTGAAATCTTGAATCATCTTTTGCCCGAGTGTAAACGTCAGATCCAGACGGTCTTGTAAAATGTCTTCCAGCACAATGGTTGAACCTTGGAGTTCGGGCGTGACGAAAATGTCCCGCATGAAGGTGGGACTCCACGTATACGATCCGCCGCCGATGATGACGATCTTAGCCACGGACCAACTCCTGCAGCGCGTTGACGACGATCGGCCCGATCTCCTTGCTGACTGACATGCTCTCTTCATAATGCTTGCCCGGCTTGAGCGGGTTGATGGGATATCTGAATTCTTCCTTTGGCAAGATATACCCCAACTCATCATTCGCCAGCCCGATCACTCCCGCATACCGGGCGCCGGCCGCGCGCATATCCGCCTTAAGCGCCAGCCCAAGTTTTGGTAATAATTCGCCCGGGACCGTCGCAAGCCACAACGGACCAACCTTCAGCAGGTTGACCTCGCTCGTAATAAATCCTTTTTTGTCGCGAATGTCGGGGAAAAGTCCGCGATGGATGGCGATTTTGAAGAGGATGTTTGTGAGCCTGAGGTAGATTTCTTTTTTCTTGAGGATGATGGTTAATGGGTCGTGGAGTAAAGGCGCTTTCGACAGGGTGATCAATCCCTGCTCCGCCAATTGCTTACCCATGAAATGTGCTTCCTCGAAAGAATGATCTTTTACATTTGGCGTCATCATGCCGCCAAGGTCGGCGGAGAAGAAGATGCACGGCGCGCTGGTCTGGCGTTCCACTTCCTTGCGCAGGCAGCCGGGGTAATCGGCGGTGATGTGCGAGTTGTGTTCCCACAGCACTTCGGGATGGCAGGGGAAATTATAGAGCGAGACAACAGGGTGATTTCCTGTGTCCAGGAATTGGAGCAGGGTCAGTTCATCGTCCACCACTTCGGGATTGCGGGCGTTCTTTGCCAGTCCGGGAAAATGCACGGAGGTGGCTTTCATTCCACCGATCTCCTGCATGTTTTCCAGCGCAGCGAGGATTGTTGAAACAATCCGATTTTTCAACTCCGTAAAATAGACCGGGTCCAGGCCGGATGTCTTGTCATCCGGTCCCCATAGGCCCATCGTGTCGGGTCCGTGGTGCGGGTGGAGGGAGGCGATGATGATATCCGGTGATAAGACCCTAAAGGTCTCAGAGACCTTTAAGGTCTCGGTCACATCGTGCATATCCTTGCGGAAGAAGCCGATCAGGTCGAGCGCGCACAGGACAACGGTCCGGGAGGAATCGCTGATCGCCACCGCGCGCACGGTCAGGTCGTCGTGGACCGTTTCGGCGCGGCGGTTCTGTCCGAAGCCGGCCAGGTACACGGGCCGGTCCAGGCTGGGTGTGATGATGCCGCTTGCGTAGCCGACTTTCATGCCAGCTCCTTTTCCTGTTTCAGGATTGCCTCTGTGGATTCGATCAGCCGGGGCCGCGGGGCGCGGAAATCCACCCCGGCGGCTTCCATGCCGAGCACCACGCCGCCCACCACCGGCGGGACGTTGAGGCGCACGAGCCGCGCGCCGGGCGCGGCCTGGTGCACCGTTTCGCCAGCACTTTCCTGGATGGCCGGATGCCCGTCGAAGATGCTGCCGATGAGGATGACATCGAAATTTTCTTTTTGCAGGTCGAGCTGGTTGATCACACCCACAGCCATGCCTCCGAGTTCCTGCCCGGCCCAGCGCATCACCTCGACCGCCTGCGGGTCGCCAGCACGGGCCACTTCGAAGATGAGCATGATCAGCGACGGGTCGAAATCAAAACGTCCGACATAAGCGCCTTCGACCAGGTCATCCAGGTCTTTTGCGCCGGTGTGTTCGATGAAGGCGGGCGTGAGCGCGGTGGACGGGCCGCGCTTTGCCCACTCGAAAGTGACGGCGCGCATGGCACGCAGCAGGATTTCGAACCCGCCCGCGGCTTCGCCGGACCAGTGGCTTGCCCCGCCGACGACACGCCCTTCCCGCCGACCGTCCTTGCTCCGGCCGCGGCAGTTGCAGCCCGTGCCGGAACCGATCGAGATGCCCCAGCCTTCCTCCGCTCCAGCCGAGATCCCGAGGGCGACATCGTTGACGAGTTGCAGGGGTTGGCGCAAACCGGCGTTCGCAAGCGCATCGAGATGGTCCTGTTTCTGGCTGGGCCAGTCGTACCCGGCCAGGCCAAGCCCGGTGCCGGTGACCTGTTCCATGTGCAGGCCGGCCATGTCGAGGGCGCGTGTGGAAACATCGCGCAGGACCTCGGTCAGGCCGTCGTAGCCGACGGCTTCCCAGGTGCCGGTGCCGCCGCGCGCGAAGCCGACCGCCTGGCCGGTCTCATCGGCGACCAGGGCATGGGTCTTGGTCCCGCCGCCGTCAATGCCGAGGAAATATTTCATTGCGCCTCCCCTCGTTTTGTTCTTAGGAATTCACGAATATCCTGCAATCGTTTCCCGTGCAGCGGATAGAGCCAGAGCAGGAAGATGGCAAGCAGAAAGCCGACGCTGGTGGGGATGGTCAGGAAGATGCGGAAGCCCAGTTCAACGGTGGCAGGCTGGACGTCCAGCAGGGTATCGTAGCCGAAGGCGGGCATGACCAGGCCGAATACGGTGGAGACGAGCAATCCGCTCAACGTGATGATGAATCCGCTCATGCCGAAGTACATCCCGGCGCGCTGGTGGCCGGTCTTCACTTCGTCCTCGTCGATGACCTCGGTCATGATCACGTCACCGATCAGCACCAGCCCGCCGAGGCCGATGCCGACGATCACGGCGGTGACGTAGGTGAAGATGATGTTGGGTGAGAAGCCCATTGGCACAATGCCGAGGATCATGATGGCGTTGGCGAGCATGAGCGTGCGCCGGCTGTCGAGTTTGTTGGCCACCCAGTTGCGCCACGGATAGAGGGTGAACATGGCCACAACGAAAGCGATGCCGAGGATGACTGTTGCCAGGCCCTCATCCACCTTCAGGCTGTACTTGAGGTAAAAAAGGATGCCCGCCTGGAGTGTACCGGTGGCGAAGAAGCGCATGGCCTGGGCGCCGGCCGCGGTGAGATAACTGCGGTTGATGAACGTATCCTTGAGCGATTTCAGGAACGGGTAATTGGTATCCGTTTTCAGGTCAGGGCGCTCGAAGAGCGCTGGGTACCCCACGTAAATGGCGATAACTGAAATGACCGAAAGCAGGATCGCCATGCCCGACCAGCCGAGTATGCTGGATAGCAGCGGAGGCAGGGCCGCGCCTAAAACGAGGGCAATTGTCTGGAAGATGTTCATCTTGGCGGCTACGTCGGTCCGTTCGCGGTAGGTGCCGAACATCTCGGGGAGCAATCCATAGTAACCGGTGGCGATAGCGGTGTAGAGCCCTTCCCAGATGATGATCATCACACCGAAGTAGATCAACAGGCCGACCGGGTTATCCCTGCCATCGAATGGCGCGGTAAAGATAAGCGAAAAGGCCACTGCATACGGCAGCCCGCCGAAGAGCACATAGGGGATGCGCCTGCCCCAGCGAGTGCGCGTTCGGTCCGAGAGATAGCCGAGAGCCGGGTTGTTGAGGGCATTGTAGATGGTGTAGAAAAACCAGAAAGCGGAATACCACGGTACTGGCAGGTTCTTCACATCCACGATGTAGAAGGCGATAACGCCCGAGATCGCTTCGGCCAGCGTGGCCACCCCAAGGCTGGCGGCGGCATATAGCATGCGGGTCTTGAAACTGGTGGAGAATTCTGGTCGCGATGCAGCCATTTTTCCTCTCTTTTACTGGATCAGGTCGCACAGGGAGCGGTAACCGATGATTAACACACTGCTTCTCTTTCGGTATTGGAGTAATCAGGTTTCTTGAGAATAGGATTCATATGTCTTGGTTGGTTTTGGTGTGAGGATGTCAGCAGTCCGTGGACCGTAGTCCATGGTCCATGGTCCATCGTCTGTTGTCTATTTCCAGAACTGCGGCAGGTGCGCCTTGTGCGTCTCCAGCATATCATCGAGCACCGCCTGCACCTTGTCTGCCTTAGGGCCAATGGGATTGGCGAGCAGCGCCTGGTAGGCGGCGTTGCGGTCGCCGTGGACGGCAGCTTCGACGGTCAGCAGTTCGTAGGCTTTGACGTGGGCGATCAGCCCGAAACAGGCGGGCGGCAGGGGCGTGGCAGGGATGGGATGGATGCCTTTACGGTCGATGGTGCACGGCATTTCCAGCACCCAGTCGGCGGGCCATTCTTTGACCGCTCCGTTGTTGCGCACGTTGACCACTTCCACGCGGCCCAGGTCATTAAAGTGCGAGTCGATCACCTGGGTGGCCAGCGTGGAGTAGTAGGCTCCGCCGCGCTTCATCAGATTCGCAGGCGGCTCTACCAAGGCCGGATCGGCATATTCACGCAGCAGGTCCTTCTCGATCTCGATCACTTCCTCGCCGCGGCTGGGTGGCCATTTTTTCTGCGCTTCGAATTTGTGGTCGGTGTAATAGAAGTATTGCAGGTAATAGTTGGGCATCATCCCGAGCGACTCGAGCGTGTGGACGTCCCATTCGGGTTCTTCCTCCTGGCGCAACTGTTCAAGATAGACCGGGAATAGTCTCGGCCACAAATCCTCGCCGTCCACGGTGAAGCCGCGGTGCCAGGTGAGATGGTTCAGGCCCAGGGTCTGCAGCACGGCACGCTCGGGTTCGATCCGCTGCCCGGTTAGTTTTTCGACCTGTTCCAGTATCTCCATCCGGGTGGTGATGCCCACGTTGCAGACGCCCACCGCCGGGACATCCGGCGTAAAACGGTTCAGGGCCTCGGTCACGATGCCGGATGGGTTGGTGAAGTTGAGCAGGTACGCACCTGGCGCGGTCTCGCGCATGTCCCTGGCGATACTCAGGACGACCGGGATGGTACGCAGGGCTTTGGCCATGCCGCCGATGCCGGTCGTTTCCTGACCGACCAGCCCGTGGCGCAGACCGAGGTACTCGTCCGCCACACGGGCGGGCATCTGCCCGACCCGCAACTGGGTGACCACGTACGATGCTCCGGCAACCGCTTCACGCTGGTTTGTTGAAAGCACCACCTTGAACGGGCTGCCTTTGGCCGCCACCATGCGCTGTGCGAACCCTCCGACGATTTTCAAGCGCTCGGCGTCAATATCCATCAGCCAGAGTTCGGTCAATGGCAGGTGATGTACTCTTGCAAGAAAGCCATTGACGATTTCAGGGGTATAGGTCGAACCGCCGCCGATGACTGTGGTTTTCATGGTTTATATTCCACAATGCAGGGCGAGTGGATTGAGGATCTTGAATGGCTCGCCGAGTTGGAAGTCCCTGCCTGAGCAAATCTGCGCCGACTTAAGCTGGAGTGCCATCACGATCTGGTCCGCGTCGTCGGGTGGAATCTGAGTGGCGTAACAGCGGATGGCGGCGACCTTTACCTCCCAGGTGGAGGTGATGTCAACGACATGGTTTGGTTCTCGGCAATAATAGAAACCAATTCCTCCGATGGTATGGCGCTGGTAGTCTGCATCCACGGCGGGGTCGGTGGATGGGATTTTAAGCAGGCTCGCGAACTGAACCGCTTCCGCCGCGGCGTGTCCCGTCTGGATGTGGTCGTGGTGCGCTTCATAAGTCAGCCACGGATCACAGGTGAGGACGAAGTCGGGCTTAAGGAGGCGGATGCGTTTCAACAGGTCGGCGCGCAGGGCGAAGTAACTATACTCGCCCGCGTCTGGATAATCCAAGACGATGTGTTGCTTCACGCCAATGATTTTTCCCGCCGCCTGCTGTTCGCGCGCCAGGGACTTAGCCACGGCTTCATCAGAGAGCGACCTGTCCACAACGCCAGCCAGGTCATCGGTGACGGTGAGATAGATGATCTCGGCGCCGTTTTGGGCGAGCCGGGCAATCGTCCCGCCCGCGCCGATGTCATTGTCGTCGTAGTGCGGCTGGATGCAGAGCACGCGCCTGGCGGAGAAGAGGTCAGGGATGGGGAGGATGGACTCAAATGTCATCGTGAGATCCTATCGCGCAAAAATCAACGGGACTTTGAATTCGTTGTGATCAGGTCATGACGTTCCTGCATTTGGGCGTGCAGGTGGGCGGCGTCTTTGGGGTAAACCAGGTAATAGAGCGGTGTGACACAGAAGGCGATCGCCCAGAACCCGCTGGTGAGCAGGAGCAGGGTTCGTGAAAGGCCAACCTGGTCGGCGAATTTCCCAAACAGAATGATGACCACAGAGGCGAAGGCACCGTTGACAAACTCGGTCAGCGCCATGGCAGTGGCGCGCAGTTCGGGGCGGACAGCATTCTGCACCATCGGCTGCATGGCGCCGCGCCGCGTCCAATCCAGAAAGAAGCCCGCCAGGATGGAGCAGATCAGGATTTCCGGAGTGGTGGTGGCTCGACTAAAGAGATACCACAGGGCAGGCAGAGCGATGGCAATGGAAATTTGCGAGACGACCGCGCGTCCATACTTAGGCCAACGCTGATAGGCCCAGTCGCAAACTGAGCCACCAATGAAATTCCCCAAAGCCAGCGCTATGACCACGCCGCCAAAGAACAACGGCGCGTCGGATTCCGAGAAGCCGCGATCATCCACCAGCCAGGTGACGTAGAAGGTCGCCAGGGCGTTGATGGTGGTCAGCATGAAAACCCCTTGCAGGAAGTTGACCCACACAGTTTTGACACCAAGCAGTTCCCGAACCCCTTTCAGGTTGAAGCGGAATTTATTAGCCGATTCTTCTGTGATGACTGTTTCTAGCTCGGGCTCCGCCGCGCCGCGTACGGGTTCCTTGACGAGCAGGGCGATCACCAGCCCGGAAAGGGCGCTGGTCACGCCGAGGCCGATGAATCCGATGCGCCAGCCATTTTCGGAGATGCCGATGATCTCGCCGAAGGCCAGCGCGCCCGCCACGATGCCGAACATGCCGATGGCGCTGATGGTGCCCATGGCCCGGCCGCGATGCTTGGGGCCAAATGAATCCGCCAGGAGGCTGAATGCTGCCGGGTACAGGCAGCCCAGCCCGATGCACGCCACGATACGCACGATCAGCAGTTGCCAGTAGTCGGTGGCGAGTCCACAGACCGAAGTCCACAACCCCCACAGGCCTGTGCCGATGACCAGGATCCATTTGCGGTTGTAACGGTCGGCCAGCATCCCCCAAAACGGTCCGCTGAGGGTCTGGAAGATGACACGGATGCTGTCAATATAGCCCAACTGGGCATAGGTCAGGCCGAGGGCGGTGCGCACAGCGGGCCAGAGCATGGGCAGGGCAACATCTTCTGCAGAGTCGATGAAGAAGCCGAAGCCGAGGGCGGTCAACAGGCGGGCGCGGGTTCCTTTGTGGGCAGTGTTCATGCGATTCTCCTTGTATTCTTCTAAGTATATAGGATTACGGTTCCGGTTCGATGATCACGGCGCGGGCAACAGGCAAAGATGGTATCGTTATCTTGTAGAATCCGCCGACAGTCCTTACCATTTGGAGTTCGATGGCCTCTTCGCCCTCCGGCGACCAGGCTGCATATGGCTCAAATCCCTCCGGGGGATCGACGAAGATCTCCACATTTGTTTTCTCATGCCATCGATAAGGCGCGATCAGGTTTAGATCATAGTCAAGGTTTGAGACAACCAGCACCAACCCATCAGGAGAGATCGTGGTGACGACATCCACCTGGTCGTCGTAAGACCAGGCAAAGGCGGTGTTGCCGGTCATCTCGCCGATCCCGATCAAATCTGAAAACTGATCGGTTTCCCTCACCAAGAGGCCCATTTCCTGCTCGGGTTTCTCGGGGCAAATGGGGTCGTGTTCCTGCAGAAAGTAGTAGTACAGCATCACCTTGGCGCCCCAGCCGAGATTCTGGTACCACTGGGAGCGGATCTCAGCGGGACTATTGCAGCGCATCGTCTTGTCGCCAATTTGAAAGCCGTTGAACAAGCCCTGTGTCCAGATGATGATCGGCCTGGGTTCAGCGGCCCGCTTGGCGGCCAGGGTGTAGTACCCCGCAAATTCAATGTGATCCCACCACTCGAATATCTCCACCCCAAAAATCTCCGGGAGGTATGGCCAGTTGACGTTGCACTTGGGCGCCCAGACGGTGTAATGATCCATACCGCCGATGTCGGCCATGGAGCCCCACTTCCCGAACTGATAACTGCAGGCAGCATAGATCCACATCCGCTTCGTTGGGCCGAAGAGGTCCATTTGGGTCTGCGTATATTGCAGAACGTCGGTGGGCTTTTCATTCCCGATATC